>Ga0307373_10011941_pt1 | contig 12463 bp, 8 predicted proteins | sample OX2MG_FD_202534 | JGI IMG/M metagenome (GOLD analysis project Ga0307373, IMG submission 202534) | Soil microbial communities from Risofladan, Vaasa, Finland - OX-2 | ecosystem: Environmental > Terrestrial > Soil > Coastal area > Acid sulfate soil | place: Finland: Risofladan, Vaasa | collected...
CGTTCGCGTTCCCATCCCTGTTCGAGCCGTTCGGCAACGTCGCGCTCGAGGCGATGGCGTGCGGGATTCCGGCGCTCACCAGCGCGTCGTGCGGAGTCGCGGAGCTGATGCCGCCGGAGCTGCAATCGGCAGTGGTGGACAATCCGGCCGACGCAAATGAAGTGACGCTGCGGCTGGGCGCGATGCTCGCGGCGCGAGAGGCTCTCGGCCCGATTGCGCTTGCGGCGGCGCGCCAGTTCACCTGGCAGCGGCATGAGCACGAGTTGCTCGCAATAATCGAGTCGGCCGCGCGGGGGCAGCGGATTTAGCCGCCGAGGCCGTCGAACATCCCGCGCGCGACCGCAGCGCGGCGTTCCTCGCGCGCGATTCTCTCGAGCGAGGCGCCGGTGGCACGCGCAATTTTGAGCCGCGCCCACGCTACGGCATTCTTCGTAATCACCTCGAACGCGGAATGCTTTTCGTGCAGCATCCGGCATCGTCCGCGATCACGCGACACGAGGATAAACCGCTCGCGATCGGCGCGCACCAAATCGACCTCGTGATAGACGATTGCCTTTGGCGCGTAGCCGATTTTGTAACCCGCGCTCCGCAGCCGAGCGGACATTTCGGTTTCCTCTTCGTGGCCTCCCGCGCCCGGACCGAGGCGCTCGTCGAAGGGGCCGACGCGCGCGAGCGCTTCGGCGCGAAAGGCCATGTTGGCGCCGATCACGCCGCGAACCTCGACTACCTGATCGCCGCGCTCAAAGATTGGCAGGTCCAGATAGACCCATCGCGCACCGGCTTTCTTGATCGGATCTTCGGCCGGCGCGACCCGTCCCGCCATCGCGGCGAACTCCGGATGCGCCGCGAAAAATTGCTCGAGCGCGTCGAGATAGTGATCAGCCGCGACGACGTCATCGTCAAGGAAGACCAGGATCGCGCCCGAGGCCGCCGCGACCGCGCGATTCTGGATGCGGCATTTGCCCGCGCGGGGTTCATGAAGATGCGTCAGCGGGGGCAAATCCGCGCCGAGCGCGGACGGCTCCGCGGTGCCGTTCTCGGCGACGATAATTTCGCGCTCGCGCCCGGCCACTTGTGGCGCGAGGCATCGGAGCAGCCGCGCCAGCGAGTCGGACCGCTTGTGGGTTGCGATGATGACGGAAAGCTTCATCGCCGGCGGATGGTTCAGGGCGCGGTCCTGCGAAAGCGCATGATGATATTCTCGTCCATCAGGCAGCTCGCGCTGGTCATGAAACTGAACAGCTCGCGGTTGATCGCGCGTTGCGCGGGATCTTTCACGCTGCGCACATAGAGCATCCACGAGACGCCCGCGATGAATGGATAGAGAAGAACGGCAGCGAGTTTCGCCTTGAGCTTGCGGCGGCTTTTCCCGAGCGCGTCCATCTTGAGGCCGTAGCCGTGCGCCATCCAGTGAAAATCGTTCAGCCCCATCACGTGCCAGTTGCGCCCGTCCTCGACCCGGTAGCGATAGGGCAGCGGGGCGCGGCGTCCCTTGTAGAATCCGGTGAGCAGATAATGGATTCGCGAGGCGGCGTTCAGGCGATTTGGTGTGGTCAGAATCGCGGTGCCGCCCGGCTTGAGCACGCGCGCGACCTCGCGCAGCGCATGCGGGATATCCGGCAGATGCTCGATCACTTCGAGCATCAGAACCAGGTCGAACTCGGCGTCGCGAAAGGGAAGATCGTCGTTCAGGTCGGCAGCGACCCAGCCGGGACGTTTGGTGCGCCGCTCGGTTGCGACGACGTTCCATCCGCGCGTGGCCAAGGTGGTGGTGGAAAGGCCGTCGCCGGCGCTGATATCCAGCGCGCGCGCACCGGCCGCAGGCGAAGGCGCAAGATCGATCGCGCCGTTTACTCGCTCACTCATCGCAACTGAGGATTGTGTTTGACGCGCGCGCGCGCCACAAGCGCGCTCGTCCGATTACCGGCGGCTTGAATTGGAGCGCGCCGCCGGATAAATCGTATAAGCTCATCCACGCGCGAGAGTGGCGGAATGGCAGACGCGCAAGGCTCAGGACCTTGTGGAGGCAACTTCGTGGGGGTTCAAGTCCCCCCTCTCGCATCAATCCCAACCCGCGAATCGTCATCAATAGGGAGAAGGCTCGCCGCCGGACTCCTTGTTTCCGGAGGTTTCAGGACCGTGGCACTTCGCGACGTCGGTGACGCTAGCACCGATCGCCGAGGCGATCTCCGCGTCAGAGCGTCCCGACTCGGACTGAAGCTTGACGACGTTGCAATCGACATGATCGCTCGAGAGCGAGCTGCATCCCGCGAGCGTCCCCACGATCATGAGCGCGGCTGCGGCCGCGGCCACCGTAAATTTTCGACTGGTTCCACCAAGCATAAAAATTCTCTCCTCCTCCGAACTCGTCGCAAACTCGTCGCGAAACGGGCGGCCCTCCCCATTTGGGCCATGCGCACCATATTACCAAGCGGACTGATTTGACAAGCGCGCATCCGCCGCCCGGCTTGAGGCATTTGCGCGGCGTCAATATGATCCAGCTTCAGGGGTTCAATGCTGGCGAACTCCTTCACAGTCGAAAGCCTGTGATACTCAGGAAGGTGAAATTGGAACTCGGAAAAACCTACGATCCCAAAGCCGCCGAGGAGCGATGGTTTCAGCAATGGATTGATCTGGGCTATTTCAAGGCCGACCCGGAGCGGCCCGGCCCGGTATTTTCGATCGTCATTCCGCCGCCGAATGTGACCGGGCAGCTTCATCTCGGCCACGCGCTCAACGCGACCCTGCACGACATCATCGTGCGCATGCGCAGGATGCAGGGTTACAACACCTTGTGGCTGCCGGGAACCGATCACGCGGGAATTGCGACTCAGAACGCGGTCGAAAAAACGATCGCGAAAGACGGCAAGAATCGCCACGCGATGGGGCGCGACGCATTCGTCGATCGGGTTTGGGAATGGCGCGAGCAATACGGCAGCCGCATCATGCTGCAACTGCGGCGCATCGGCGCCTCGTGCGACTGGAGCCGCGAGCGCTTCACGCTCGACGCCGGACTCTCGCACGCGGTCAACACGGTATTCGTCGAGCTGCACAAGCGCGGACTCATCTACCGCGATCGCAGGCTCATCAACTGGTGTCCGCGCTGCGAAACCGCGCTGTCCGATCTCGAGGTCGAACACAAAGACACCAAATCGAGCCTGTGGTACATCCGCTATCCGTTCACCGACGGTTCCGGTTCGATCACGGTTGCGACCACGCGGCCCGAGACGATGCTGGGCGACACCGCGGTCGCGGTGAATCCTTCCGACACGCGATACAGCGCGCTCGTCGGCAAGACGCTTAAACTTCCGCTGATGAATCGCGAGATCGAGATCATCGCCGACGCTGCGGTCGATCCGAAATTCGGTACCGGCGCGGTCAAGATCACGCCGGCGCATGATCTGAATGACTTCGAGATCGGACGCCGGCACAAGCTCGAGCAGATTTCCGTGATGGACACGCGGGCGCGGATGAATGAAAACGCCCGCGCGTACCAGGGACTCGAGCGCGAAGCGGCACGCAAGGCAATCGTCGCCGACCTTGAGGCGCAGGGTCTGCTCGAGAACATCGAACCGCACACCAGCGCCGTCGGCGTGTGCTCGCGATGCGACACCGTGGTCGAGCCGATGCTCTCCGAGCAGTGGTTCTTGCGGGTGCGTGAGATGGCGCAGCGCGCCATGGACGCGGTCAAGCGGGGCGACACGACCTTCCATCCGAAATTCTGGGAGAAGACATTTTTCGACTGGATGGAGAACGCTTACGACTGGTGTATCTCGCGCCAACTATGGTGGGGGCATCGGATTCCCGCGTATCGCTGCGAGCGATGCAGTCACTTCACCGTCGCGGCGGAGCGTCCGCCGAAATGCGAGGAATGCGGCGGCACCGATATCATCCAGGATGAGGACGTCCTCGACACCTGGTTCAGCTCCGGACTGTGGCCGTTCTCGACCCTCGGATGGCCCGACGAAACTCCGGAGCTGCGCAAGTATTATCCGACCAGCCTGCTCATCACCGGCTTCGACATTATCTTTTTCTGGGTCGCGCGGATGATGATGCTCGGGCTCGAGCTCACGGACAAAGTGCCGTTTCGCGACGTGTACGTCACGGCGCTGGTACGCGACGAGTACGGCAAGAAGATGACCAAGACCAAGGGCAACGTCGTTGACCCGATGGATCTGATGGAGCAGTACGGGACCGACGCGGTCCGCCTGACGCTGGCGCAGGTAGCGGCGCAAGGGCGCAACGTTATCCTGTCGCACGATCGCTTCGCGGCGGCGCGCGCGTTCGCGAACAAAATCTGGAACGCCGCGCGCTTCGTGATGATGAACCTCGAAGGCGCGCCACAGCCGCTTCCAGAGCCGCACCGCGCGAAGCTGGGCCTCGCGGAACGTTGGATTCTTGCGCGCCTGGACGACACCATCCGCGAAGTGACCCGCGCGGTCGATGTGTACGAGTTCAACCTCGCTGCGATGACGCTGTACACATTCATCTGGCATCAGTTCTGTGACTGGTATATTGAACTCGCGAAAGATTCCCTCAAGGCGGGCGGCGATCGCCAGGAAGCCGCGCGCTGGGTGCTCGTCCGATGCTTCGACACGATGCTCCGGCTGCTGCATCCCATTATGCCGTTTATCAGTGAAGAGATCTGGCAGGTGATTCGTCCCTACCTCGATGACGCGGGATTGAGCCAGCATCTGGCGATCGCAAAATTCCCCGAACCGTCGGCGGATGCGTGGACTTCAGCGGGCGATGAAGCGGCGATGCTGCACTGTATCGAGGCGACTGAGGCGATTAATTCATTGCGTGCGTTGTTAGGGTATCATCCGGGTCAGCGCGTGAGCGTCGTGATGAACCGGCTCGGGCAGGGAATCGCCGAAGAGCTACCGGGCTGGCGCCACTACGCAATGACGATGGCAAAGGTGGACAAGATCGAGATTGACGCGGAAGCGCCGCAGCGGATCGTGCACACGGTTCTGCCCTGGGCGGAAATCGGCGTCGCGGCGCCTGCTGATTTCGATTTTGATCGCGCGCGCGAAAAGATCGGCAAGCAGCTCGACGAAGTGTCGAAGCACGCCGAGCAGCATCAGAAGCGCCTCAACGACGAAGGCTTCAAAGCCAAGGCCGATCAGGAGACCAAGGATCAGGTGGCGGAGAAGTTCGAAACCCTGCGCGCGCAGCAACGCCAATTACATGAGCAACTAAACCTTTTATCCGGAAGCCGAGCCTGAGGTGAATCTTCTGAATCACATTGATCTCGACGGAGCCATTCAGCGGGCGCTGGCCGAGGATGTCGGGCAGGGCGATATCACCACCGCGGCGACGGTGCCTGCCGGAAAACACGGACGCGCGCGGATCGTCGTCAAAGAAGCCGATATGATCCTCGCCGGCGGGATGCTGCTTGAGCGCGTGTTCGCGATGACTGGAGCCGCGCCGCATGTCGAGAAGCTCGCGGCGGAAGGCGCGCACTTGCGACAGGGGGAAGTGCTGGCGGAGATCGACGGGATGCTCGCCGGGCTACTGACGGGAGAGCGGGTCGCACTCAACTTCGTGCAGTTGCTCTCGGGAATCGCGACTATCACGGGTCGCTTCGTTGACGCAGTTGCCGGGACACGCGCCCGAATAGTTGATACGCGCAAGACTCATCCGGGCCTGCGCGCACTCGAGAAGTATGCGGTGCGGACAGGCGGCGGGCATAACCATCGGTTCGGTCTCGACAGCGGAATCCTCATCAAGGAGAACCATATCGCGGCGGCCGGATCGGTCGCCGCCGCGATCGAGGGCGCGCGCCGGTTTGCGCCGCATAGTTTTCGAATCGAGATCGAATGCGAAACGCTCGCGCAAGTCGAAGAGGCGCGCCGGGCGGGCGCCGACGCGATACTGCTGGACAACATGGCGCTTGCGGACATTCGCGGTGCGCGCAAGATCGCAGGCGAGGACACGATTCTCGAAGTCTCCGGCAATGTCTCGCTCGAAACCGTCCGCGCGATCGCCGAGACCGGGATCGATATTGTCTCAGTCGGCGCGCTGACGCATTCCGCGCGAGCTGTAGATATCAGCATGCGAATCGCCGGCGTGTGACGATCGCGCCCGCTATGGGCGCAACGCATTTGAGCGAATACCGATGGCCCGCAGCAATCCCTATCAAGCGATCGAACATGGCGCGCCGGGCCGAATCGGCTGGCGGATCCATTACTTCGAGGAACTCGATTCGACTCAGACCACCGCCCGCGAACTCGCGAACGAGGGGTCCGCGCAGGGCACCGTCGTGATCGCGGAGCGGCAGACGGCGGGACGCGGCAGGATGGGCCGCACGTGGCATTCGCCCGCGGGCGCGAACCTGTACGCGACATTCATTCTGCGCCCCGCGATGCCGATCGCCGAAGTTCCGCGCTTAAGCCTGGTGGCGGGAGTCGCAGCCGCCGAGGCGCTCGCGCGTGAGGCTCCGGGCTTGGTCGCGCTCAAGTGGCCCAACGACGTATGGCTGCGCGGGCGCAAGGTGGGCGGCATTATCGCGGAGGCGATGACCGATTTGCACGGCGCGCTCGAAGCGGTGCTGCTCGGAATCGGACTGAACCTCAATCTGGCGCCGGAGGACATCCCGGCCGAGCTGCGCGACAAGGCAACCTCGCTGCGCGCGGTGCTGGGGCGTCCGTGCGACCGGATCGCAATAGCAGAATCGCTTTGCAGTTTTCTTGACTATCGCTATATGGAAGTTGTAGCGCAGGGGTTCGGCGCCGTGCGGCCGGTCTGGGAAGGATTCTCGGCGCTGACTGGAAAGCGGGTGACGGTGGTTGACGGTGAGCGGCGCGAGGGGGGTATCGTACGCGGAATTGATGAGGACGGAGCGCTGATACTCGATACGGGCGCGGAGCTGAGGCGGATCCTGGCGGGTGACGTCAGTATCGAGGGAGCATACGAGTGAGCGGGTGACGACATAGCCGAGCGAAACCGTCCCGCGCCGCGGGTTGCGGGACGCCAACCTCGAAGGAGTGGCTCCTATGGCTGTGGAGGAAATCGGGCGGCTCAGAAGTATCGCGATCGTCGGCCAGGGTGGAACCGGGAAAAGCCAATTGGGCGAAGCGATGCTCTTCAGCGCCGGAGCGACAAACCGCCTCGGGCGTCCTGACGACGGCAGCGGACTGCTGGATTTCGAACCCGAAGAGCTGCATCGCGGAGTAACAATCGGCTCTTCGTTCCATCACCTGAACTGGAAGCGGGTCGAAGTAATTCTCGCCAACACCGCCGGGTACAGCGCATTTCTTCCCGACACCTTCAACACGCTGCACGCGGTAGACGGCGTCGTGATGCTGATCTCGCCGGGCGGCGATCTTAAAGTCGAATCTGAAAAAATCTGGGCGGCACTGAACGACTTGAAGCTGCCGCGAATCGCGTTCGTCTCGCGCCTGGACCGCGAGCATACGAGCTTCGACCGCGCGATGAAGGATCTCGAAAAAGGACTCGACGCCAAACCGGTCGCGCTGACCTTGCCGATCGGAGAAGAAACCGCGTTTAACGGCGTGATCGACATCCTCGCGATGAAGGCGCTCATCTATTCCGACACCAGCGGCAAGCCGGTCGAACAGGAGCTCTCGGGTACGCAGAAGGATCGCGCCGAGAAGGCGCACGCCGCGATGTTCGACGTGGTGGCGGAGACCGACGACGCGCTGCTCGAGGAATATCTCGAGAAGGGCACGCTCCCGCTCGACAAGGTTATTCCCGCGCTCCATGCCGCCGTGACGGCGGCGAAGATCACTCCGGTATTCTGCGGTTCCGGCGCAAAGAATATAGGTGTGGCTCCGCTGCTCGACGCGATCACCTTGATGCTGCCGGCGCCGAACGAGCGTCCGCCCGTTGTCGCGCATTCTCCGACCTCGTCCGAGGAGCTGGCGCGCGCGGCGGATCCGGCGGCGCCATTCGCGGCGATGGTCTTCAAGACCGTGATCGATCCGTTCGCGGGCAAGCTTTCGATCTTCCGGGTCGTCTCGGGCACCGCGCGCAGCGACGCCACGGTGCTTAACTCGACCCGCGAGATCAAGGAACGCTTCGGCCAGCTCCTGCGACTTGAAGGAAAAAAACAGGCGCCGTTGACGATTGCCTTGCCGGGCGAGATCGTCGCGGTGGCGAAGCTCAAGGACACCGTGACCGGCGACACGCTGTGCGACGAAAAATCGCCGGTGCTGTTCGAGCCGCCGCCGCGCGCGCATGCGGTCATCTCGTTCGCGGTGCGGCCCAAGACCAAGTCCGACGAGGAGAAGGCCTCGGCTGCGCTGCACAAGCTGGTCGAAGAAGACACCGCGCTCGAAATGCATCGCGATCCGCAGAGCCACGAGATTATCCTGTCCGGCACCGGCCAGATGCATATCGAGGTCACGGTCGAAAAGCTCAAGCGAAAATTTAATGTAGAGGTTGAACTTCAAGCGCCGAAGGTTCCCTACCGCGAAACCATCAAGGGCCGCGCCGAGGCGCAAGGCAAGTACAAGCGCCAATCCGGCGGACGCGGCCAGTACGGCGATTGCTGGCTTAAGATCGAGCCATTGGCGCGCGGGGCAGGATTTGAGTTCGTCGATCAAATAGTCGGCGGCTCGATTCCGCGCAATTTCATTCCGTCGGTCGAGAAGGGCGTGCGCAACACCCTGGTCGACGGCTTTCTTGCGGGATTTCCGATCGTCGATGTGCGCGTGACGGTCTTCGACGGCAGCTACCACGACGTCGATTCCTCGGACATGGCGTTCCAGATCGCGGCCTCGATGGGCTTCAAGGCCACGATGGAAAAAGCGCGCCCGATAATTCTCGAGCCGATCGTGGCGATCGAGGTCGCGTGCCCCGACGAGTGCATGGGCGACGTGATCGGCGATCTGAATTCGCGCCGCGGAAAGGTGCTTGGGATGGATCGCAAGGGGCCGAGCCAGCTAATCAAGGCGACGGTGCCGATGTCGGAAATTCTCAAGTACGCGCCCGACCTGCGCTCGATCACCTCTGGACGCGGATCGTTCGAGCAGCATTTCGATCATTACGAGGAAGCGCCGCCACCGGTGGCCGAAAAGATAATCAAGGAGAACAAAGCCGCCCGCGAAGCCGCGGGTCCTCATCATGCGCACGTCTAGCGCCGCGGCCAAATGGCCGGTATTGCGAGGCCGCGCGGTGCTATACAATCTCGCTTGAGGAGAAGCCGAGCGGCCGGTATCTACCGGGGCTCGCTTTACGAGACGATGGCGGCAAAGATTGCGGCCCAGCCGCGCGATTCCGCCTTCCGGCGCACTGAACTCAAGCGGCGGCGGCGCGAGCTTGTTGCCGTTGGAATCGCCGCTGCGATTCTGGTTGCCTTCGTCTTCGCGCAAACCGAGCTGCCGCCGCTTTCGCGGCATACCTCGCTGGCCTCGAATCTGGCCGTCATCTCGCTCTTCAACCTGAGCTTCCTTCTGCTCGGGCTGCTGCTGTTCCTGGTCGGGAGAAATCTGGCCAAGGTTATTTTCGAACGCCGCCGCGGACTTATCGGCTCGAAATTCCAGGTGCGGCTGGTGGCGGGGTTTATCGCGGTCGCGCTGGTGCCGAGTGCGTTTCTGCTCTACGTCTCGGGCGTTTTCCTGAACGCCGATATCGGAAGCTGGTTCAATCCCGAGTACGAGCAGGTGCTCGACGACTCGCTCGAGATCGCAAAGACCTACTACCTGAACTCCGCCAACAATGCGGCGCACTTCGCGCGTGTGCTGGCAGAAGAGATTTCCTCCAGAAAGCTGCTCGCGCCCGCGGACCACGGGCATTTGCGGCATTTCATCGAACAGCGCCAGCAGGAATACAACCTCGGCACGATCGAGGTGTTCTCGGCCGACCGGAAACTCCTGCTGATCGCGCTCAGTCCCAAGGTCCCCACAGGGATCGGCGTTTCGCCAGACGCGCAAATCCTGCTCGAAACCTTGAAGGGGCAGGCGATGACTCGCACCGACCGCCTGGGCAGCTCGGACGTGATTCGCGGCACTGCGCCGATCTATACGACGCCTGAGACCGACACCGTCGTGGGCGCCGTAGTGGTCGATTACTATCTGCCCAAGAGCCTGGCCACACGCGCCGCGGGAATCTCGCGATCGGCGGAGGACTATTTTCAGCTGCGAATTCTGCGCGGACCGATCCTCAACAGCTATATTCTGGCGCTGGTGCTGATCGGCCTGGTGGTTGTGATGCTGGCGAGCTGGTTCGGGATGTATCTGGCGCGCGGAATTACCGGACCGATCAAGCGGCTGTTGCAGGGCACCCAGGCGATAGCGGCGGGCAATCTCGACTACACCATCGCGGGGATCCGCGACGACGAAATCGGCCAGCTAATCGAATCGTTCAACCAGATGACCGCCGACCTGCGCGGCTCGGCGGCCGAGCTCGAACGGCGCCGGCGCTATACCGAAACGCTGCTCGAGAATGTCTCGGCCGGCGTGGTCGGGCTGGATCCGCAGGGAATTTTGACCACGATAAATCCTTGCGCGGAACGCCTGCTCGGCGTGAGCGCGCACGGCGTTATCGGATTGCATTACCGCCGCACGATGCAACCCGCGCTGTCGCGGGTGCTTGACGATCTGCTCGCCGTAGCCGCGGGTCCGAGCGAGGCGCGATCGACGGTCAAGCTCGAAGTCGCGGGCGCGGAAGCCGAGTTGATGCTCACGGCGAGTCCGCTTTCGGGCGGCGCGGGAGAAGCGCTCGGCTCGGTCTTGTTTTTCGAGGACGTGAGCCAGATCGCCAAGGTCGAGCGGATGGAAGCATGGCGCGAGGTCGCGCGGCGAATCGCGCACGAAATAAAAAATCCGCTTACTCCGATCCAGCTCTCCGCCGAGCGGATGCGCCGGCAGATGGTCGGGCGCAGCGACGGAACTCCCGACACTCCGCTGGTCGAAGAATGCACGCGCACGATTATCGGCGAGGTCGAGGCGCTGAAGCATCTGGTCAACGAGTTTTCGGCTTTCGCGCGAATGCCGCATCTGACCCCGGTGCCGGGCGACCTGAACGCGCTGGTCGCCGACACGGTGGCGAACTTTCGCGCGGCGCATCCGGCGGTCGAGTTCAATACCAGCCTTGCCGCCGGCCTGCCGCAGATCATGATCGATCGAGAGGCACTCAAGCGCGCGCTGGTGAACCTGCTCGACAACGCGGTCGGTGCGACCACCGGATTCGCGCGCAACGGCGATAAGCCGAAGATCGATTTGCGCACCGCTATCCGCACTGACACTTCGATTTTGATTCTCGAGGTTGCCGACAATGGCCCCGGAATCGACCCACGCCTGCGCACGCGGATTTTCGAGCCCTACTTTTCGAGCAAGAAGGGCGGCACCGGACTTGGCCTTGCGATCGTGTCGGCGATCGTGACCGATCATCACGGCTTCGTGCGGGTAGTGGACAACCAGCCGCGTGGAAGTAGATTCATCATGGAATTTCCTATAAAAATGCAGCAATTCGCCAAGGCCGTCGGCTGAGGCGAACCTCGCCGCGAGCGGCCGTTCCGGTCAGCAGGAACTCGCGGCAATACTGACTCACAACTTCCGCTGAATTCTACCAAGAGGAACGCATCGTGAACGAAACCGTGCTGGTGGTGGATGACGAGGAGCGGATCCGATCATCGATACGCGGGATATTGAGCGACGAAGGATTCCGGGTGGTGGACACGGGCGACGCGCCGGGCGTGATGGACTTGATTCATCGCGAAGCGCCCTCGATCGTGCTGCTCGACGTGTGGATGCCCGAGCTGGACGGGATCGAGCTTTTGCGCAGGATCAAGTCTGAACAGCCCGCGGTGCCGGTGATCATGATTTCCGGCCACGCGAATATTCAGAGCGCGGTCGCGGCGACCAAACTCGGCGCCGCGGATTTTATCCAGAAACCATTTTCGGTGGACGGCTTGCTCGCGTCGATTTCGCGCGCGCTCGACGGCGGCAGCGCGGCACCGCTAAGCGGCGATCGCGCAGTCGCGCCGTCAGGCGAACTTCCGTCCGCGCGGGAGCGCGTCAAACGCGGCGCGCTGGCGCAACGTACTATCGCGCGATCGATCGTCCTGGGCGGTCAGGGACTCCACACCGGCCTCAAGACCGGAGTGATCCTGCATCCGGCGCCGCCAGGATTCGGAATCGTTTTCTCCTCGCTCTCCGACGATATCGTGATCGAGGTTCGGGTCGAGAACGTGGTCGATACGGCGTACAACACCACGCTGGCTTCGGGCGGACGCTCGGTGCGCACGGTGGAGCATCTGATGTCGGCGCTGCACGCGTTTGGAATCACCAATCTGCTGGTCAAGACCGATGAGGAAGTGCCGGCGCTCGACGGCTCGGCGCTCGAATTTTGCAAGCATATAGAAGCGGCCGGGGTCGCCGATCAGGCCGCGCTCGCGGTGCCGATCCGGATCAATCAAAAAATTGTCATCGGAGAGGAGGGCGCGGGCCGCGAATTTATCGTAGTCGAGCCGGCCGATCACCTGATCATCGATTAC
>Ga0307373_10011944_pt1 | contig 12460 bp, 17 predicted proteins | sample OX2MG_FD_202534 | JGI IMG/M metagenome (GOLD analysis project Ga0307373, IMG submission 202534) | Soil microbial communities from Risofladan, Vaasa, Finland - OX-2 | ecosystem: Environmental > Terrestrial > Soil > Coastal area > Acid sulfate soil | place: Finland: Risofladan, Vaasa | collected...
AGCTGAAGACTCGGAGCACGCGGCCGGCCGCTGCGTTCTGGAAGCCAGGGATTGCGCTCTTCGGGGCCCAAGGTCACCCCCAAGCCGAGCCAATTTGGCTTTCTCCTAACTTCGGTCAACAGGTGGTGACCGGACTGTCCTCCTACGCCGGCTCTGGAGCCCCTTGGAACCCGCCTCTAGCGATCCAGTCGACCCGGACGTGTAGGCGACTCAATCGTTACCGAAAGATGTCCCAACACCGGGGACTTCGCCCGCTTTCACCACGGTCGCGCCAGCGTGTTGTGCCCTCAGATCGAGTAGGGAGAGATTGGCAGGAGTCTCCGGCAGGTACTCGTAGGTCACGAAGTGCACGGTCTCAGAGCACGGTCCCCGCTGACACGCCGTCGTCCCCTGAATGAGCAGGGGGTGGTAGTCGCTCTTGGCAACGTCATAGGTCGCATTGGCAATCCCACTTCCAGCAGGCTGTCCCGAGAACGACAAGATGTAGGCTGGGACCCCTTCCACGACGGCCGAACCCGCGACGTGCGCCTGACCCGACGAGATGAGGGAGCGGATGGCGGCGGCCGTGTCGACCGGCGCGTGGTTCGGAGGGCTATATATCCCGACGTAGAGGGTGTTGGAAGCGGCGTCATAGCTCGACATCGTCGTTCCGTTCCATGCGGCTTCGTAGCCGAACTTGATAAACCGATACGAGGAGCCGGCGGCCCACAGCTCGTAGGGCTGGGCAGGACTCGACCCCACGGTGATCGTGGCGGCGACATGGAACACCGAATCGGGCGGCGGAGTGAGAGCGCCTTGAGCAGACGCGAGGATCGCTGCGTCGGCAGGACTCGGTGTGCTTCCAGCTCCCAGCACAAGAGCGAGGCTAAGGCCCAACGCGGCAAGTCCCCCCGCCGGCGTACCAAGCGCAACGGCTCGCCTCAGATGGCGCCGGTGATCTCGGTGGCGAACCAGATCGGCCTCGACGGCCGCACGCAGCTCGTGGCGGAACGACTGGAGCTCAGGTTGGAGCGTGGTCATGTCAGAACCCTCCTAGGGCCAGATGGATACGACGGAGCGATCGAGAGACGCGCAGACGAGCTGCGACAGGAGTGCAATGGAGGCGCCGGGCAATCTCCTTATAGGGCCGTTCCTCGACCAAGCGCAGAACGAGCAGTTCGCGCTCTGAGTCCGGGAGGTTCGCTACTTCTCGAAGGACAGCCGAGGGAAACGACAAGCGGTCGTCGACAGCCTCGAAGTCGGCGTGCACGACTGTGATCGGGAGGCCCAGACGCTCCCGAGCGCCGTACTCGACCCTTCGCTTGCGCAGGGATGACCGAAACACATTGTGAGCGATGCCATAGAGCCACGGGAGTGCGGTGCCATCGTGCTCGTCTCGGAACCGCTTTCGGCACTGCCACGCCGCCGCAAAGACCTCGGCGGTCAGATCGGCGCCATAGTCACCCACTCGGGCACTTGACCAGGCGAGGATCTGGCCGACATGTCGGTCGTAGAGCTCGGCAAAGGCATCAGGGTCGTCTAGGACCAATAACTCGGCGTCCGACTGCTCCGACCATGCGCTCACACTCTGTATATGACAGCTAAGCGGAAAATGTGTCACGCCACCTCACAACCAGGGGATTGGCCACGCAGGCCGCCATTCTCAAGGCCCCTGAGGCGCTGCCCCCCCGTCCGCCGGCTCCGAGACCGTTCGTCCCTGGTCAGCTCGCCGCCAGGACCGCCTGCCACTTATGGCTCTGGTTGTCCCAGACCCACTCCGTCACTGGCTGCCACCTGGGCATCGCTCCGTCCCACTCCATCAATGGGGCGCAGTGCCATATCCATGAGCTGTCGAGCCCGGGCAGCCCCGGAAGCTCGATCCGCCCGGTCGCCCACGCCAGGGTGTCCCATCCGGGCCGGTCCTGCGGAGCCCACGGGAAAAGCCGAGCTGCGACCCGCCGACAGAGGTCGTCCGGGGGGGCCAGTTCCAGCCCGAGACCAGCGGCGGCATCCGAGCCGTGGATCAGGATCTCAGCACAGGCCATAGCCACGAAACCCTCGGCATCGGCCATACCAGCCAGATGGAAGCCCCGGGCATCCGGCGGGGCGGTGGCGGCCACCTGGGCCAGGCTGTCGGCCACTGCGCCGAGGGCAATCAGAAGCTCCGAAGGGTAGGCGTCGGGGTAGGCGATCGAGCGCAGAACGATGCGCCGCCTGGTCTGAGCAGACAGGGACAGCGAGTACTTGGCCGTGGCGCTGGCGGCGTGGATGATCGTGGTCCGCACGTCCCAGTCCAGGGTGCCAGCCCGGACGCTCCAATCCGCCCCCGCGGCGTCAGCCAGGGCCCGGGTGACCGCACCGGCCGCCTGACTGACGTCGGTCGGTTCCAGAAGGTGACCCACAACACATTCTTGCTTCTCGTCGCCGCTCTCGCTTCAAATTGAGACGCAGAGTCCCCGCGGTGACCGGCGCACTTGGGCAAGCCCGTCGCGGGCCGGACTCGTCAGCGCCCACCGGCTGGTTAGTCGCGTGAACCCGGACTGTCCCCGTCCGCCGGCCTGGTGACGTTCAGGCAGTGGTGGCCTCCACATACAGACGCTCCGTCGGCGACTCGCTCGGGTGCGGCGGCCTCCGATCCGCCCTGAGCAGTCGAAGCCCACAGGCACCTGCCGCGGCGACCAGCTCTTCCAGGCGGTAGAGGGTGGCAACGAACGGCACTCGCTGGCCCATGAACTCATTCAGGGCGATCTCGCCATCGCCCTCGTGTGCGGAGAGGACCAAGCGTCCCTCGGGTCGTAGCACCCGCGCCATCTCGGCCACAGCTGGCTCCAACTCATGGCGGCGCAGGTGTATGACGGAGTAGAAGGCCACGATCCCGCCTACCGAGCCGGCGGTTAGCGGCAAGAGCCTCATGTTGGCAGTGATGGCCCCGGACAACCTCCTGGCCGCCAAGGTGGCCATGGCTACGCTCAGATCGATCCCGATCACCGTTCTCCCGAAGGAGCGCAAGAAAGCACCGACCTGACCGGGTCCACAGCCGAGCTCCACGATGGGACCCACCGACGCCTTGGCGAAGCCTTCGAGTAGTCGGCGGTCGTACCCCTTGGCCTCCAACTCTCCGAGGAACCGCTCCTCGTACAGGTCGGCGACGGCATCGTAGGAAGTGCCCATCTTCTCCCAGGCTTCGTCGGACAACTTGGTCAGCCCCCGGTTGGGGACGGGCTACCGGCTTTGCCCAACTTGTCGAGGACCGCCGCCAGCGGCGTGCCCTCGAGGGAGGACAGGACCAGGTCAGCTTCGGACAGGTCCATGTGGGCAGTCATGGCGGTGGGAACGGCGACGCAGAACAGCCCGGCCGCCTTGGCCGCCAGCAACCCGTTTCGCGAGTCCTCGACGGCCAGAGCCTCGCCGGGGGCAACCTCCAGGCTCTGGCAGGCCAACCAGTAGGAGGCCGGATCGGGCTTGGCCTTTCCGCAGTCGTCGAAACAAGCCATGACCGGCCACCACCCGGTCGCTCCCAGCCGGGCCAGATGGTTCTCGACCCAGGAGCGGGGAGAAGAAGAGGCGATGCCGACCGACAGCCCGAGTCGGGCGGCCTCTTCCCGCCAGCCGGCCACTCCGGGCTGCATCTGGCGGTTCGAGAGGTGACCGGCAATGAGGGTCCCAACCCGGGCGCGCACGGTCTCTTGGTCCAGGCTGCGGCCGCTGCGGCGAACCAGCTCCCGATAGGGCTGGAAGCTCCCGCCGGCACCAGGGACGGTGCCGATCCCGCCTGACCACTCCTCGAGGCTGAGATCAACGCCCGTCTCCTCCCAGAGCTGGCGCCAGGCGAGGTACTCGGCCTCTTCCGTCTCCAGGATGATGCCGTCGAAGTCGAACACGACGGCCCGAATCATCACGGCCGCTCTACCGACCCGCCAGGTCGACCAGGAACGGGCTGCACGAGGGCGATTCTTGTCCACATGCAAGGGGCTGGCACCGAACAATTCTCGCGTATGACTGAATCTCCGCGCGATCCGGCCCGAGACTGGAAAGCCGCGTCCAGAACCAGGAAGAGCGTCCCTGTTCGGCGCCCGCCGACTTTTCGCACGGTGCCACACTTCGCCGGGTCGGAACCTATCGCCCGGTGGAAACTCAACTCGGCCCTGGGGGTGCTTGCGAGCCGAGGGAGCCAAACGGACTGCCGCAGCGCGCACAGCAAAACACAGTGATGCTCTTTGGGCCCTCGTCATCCTCCCCGGGCCCGGCGGCGGCTTCGATGCTCCGGTAGAGCGCAGAGCCGGCCAGGGGTGAGCCGCACCTTCCGCAAACCGGAGCCGCCCAGGGTTCTGGCGCCGCCGGAGACTCTCCCACGGCGCCTTCGTCGCCGGGCAGGATGGCGAGTACCTCTCGGCGCAGCCGTCCAGCATCAATGCCAATCTGAGCCAGGACCTGGGCGCCAACACCCTCGCCCTCTTCGATGATGCCGAGGAGGAGGTGGCCAGTGGCGATGTCCTTGTGGCCAAGAGCGAGGGTCTCCCGCAGGGACAGTTCCAGCACTTTCTTGGCTCGAGGGGTGAATGGTGGAGACCCCGTCACTGATCCTCCCGAGGGACCGATGACCTCGGCGACCTTCGAACGCACTACGACGAGAGGAACGCCCAGGGACTCCAGGGCCCGGCCGCCCGACCCTTCGCCCTCGTGGAGGATGCCCAGGAGAATGTGCTCGGTGCCGAGGAAACCGTGACCGAGAAGACGGGCCTCCTCCTGGGCCAGAACCAGGACCCGCCGGGCTCGGTTGGTGAAGCGCTCGAACATCAGGGTCCAGGCTCTCACAAAGCGGGTCACCCGTCGGGCCGGATGCCGCGGGCCCGCACGAGAGGGCTGCCGACAATTCCCGTCCGGCTCCTTGACCCTCGAGCCCCGCGGGTGCACAATCTTCACGGCGAAGCCTGCGCCGCACCCCCGGGGCCCTCCCTAGCTGGGCCCGAGTCACGGAGGCAGAGGGGATCCTGTCCTCAGGTCGTTCGTCCGGTCACGGCGTTCGGGGTCGCTAGGGGGCCAGGTCGAACGTCTGGAGGGTCGGATGACGTCGGGCAAGCACCGCAAGAGACTCGCTCGTGAGCGAGCAGCACGTACTGGTGAGGCCTATACCACCGCCCTCCGCCACGTCCGATCACGACAGGAGGCTCACGTGCCTGACTCTGTGACAACCGCCGCCCCGAAGCTCCGCGCCGACTGCTCCTTCTGCGGCAAGCCGCGCACCGATGTCAAGAAGCTCATCGCAGGACCCGGAATCTACATCTGCGACGAATGCGTCGGACTCTGCCAGGAGATCATCTCCACCGACTCCACCTCCGAGGAGGCTGCTGCGGCCGTGGCGGCCTTCGACAACAAGCCGCCGGCCGAGATGCTCAATGCGCTGCCCATGTTCACCCGCGCCATCGCCTCGGTAGAAAGGGATCTTCGGGCCTGGGTCGTGAAGCTTCGTCATGATGGGGTCTCATGGTCTGATATCGGCTCCCGCCTGGAACTGGACGCCGAGGCCGCCAGGGCGAGGTTCGAGCGGGCTGAGGACTGACTACAGCAAGCTGCGGTCCGAACCGGCGCTGTGGTGACCGCCGAAGGCCGGAGGGGCGATGGCGACTGCCCCCGAACGACGCTCGTCCCAGTCGACGTGACTAACCCCACACGCCGGTGAGTAGGCAGTGCCCGGACCGCACCGACTTGGGCCCGTCGACCCTCACCGAGGCAGCGTTCGGTAGCCGACTTGCAGGCTTCTGCAGGCTCTCCGGATGCCGGGACTGTCGTCTCGGGCTGACACGAGAAGGGAAGCATCGAGCGCCTCGGCCGCCGCCACGGCTTCGGAGCCGAGGGTGGACAGCCCCGAGTGTTCGGCTACCAGCACTCCCATCCGCCAGGCGAGCTCACGCATCGGGACGATGACGATGTCTTCGGGGAGCGCCACCAGGCTGGCGATGATCGCCTGGCGTTCCTCCGGCTCCCAGCTGCCGAGCAGTGCGCCCGTCGTCGAGCGTGCCGCGCTCTTGCACAGCCGGGCGTACCAGAGGTTGGTCGTGGCCCGATCGTGGCTCCCGAGGGCTCGGCGCAAGGCCCGGTCGGGACCGACCATCCAGTCCCGGAGCAGATGGTCGTCCAGGAGAAGGGTCACTAACTCAGCAGATCGGGATCGTCCTCGGCGGCCACGGCCGCGTAGTGATCAGCTGCGGGTAGCACGCGATCCAGGAGGCGCCCCGCCTCGCCGACCGGGACCGTCAGGACGCCAAAGCCCAGGTCAATCACCTCGACGAACCCGCCGTCATCGAGCTGCCACCGGTGGCGTACGGTCGCCGGTAGCGACATTTGTCCGGAGGTCGACACCTTGAATGTCTCTGTCTTCGCCATTCGCCCATTCCATTTGGTGATTTGCTCGCTCCACCAAGTATAGGCGAAGCCGCCGACGAACCGGCCGTCCCAGACCGTGCGCCCCCGAACTCCTAGGACCGGTCGGGACGCGACTGATTGGTCCCCCTTCGCCGGCACGGCAGCTAGGCAGACAGAGGGATCTAGAGGTCAGGCGGCCGGGGCCAGGAATGTCCACCGGCCCGGCGGCTCAGGTTAGGACCCGTATCAGTTGATCCAGGACTGCCTGGTTCGTTGCCAGTCCGACGATCAGGTGCTGCCACACGAAGGTGTTCCTCATGGAGGACCAGGTGACTCGATCCAGACTCCGGAAGAAGATCGCTACCGCCAGACCGGCGCCCTCCGCCTTCGGACGCAGATACGCCGCCTCCGTGACCACCCCGGCGAGCGATCCACCCTTGGTGTAGAAGGCCGAGAAGCGCTCCTGGTTGCTGGAAAAGACGATGCGGGGCCAATCCAGGTTCGCCCTCATGATCGCTGCGACGGCGGGCGCGGTGGCCGGGGAATCGGCCTGGCCGATCCGGAGCATCAGACGAGCCCAGTCCATGGGTCGACCCGCTGTGTCAGCATCAGCAAGCAGGAACTGTTGGGACGGGCGCGGCAGGGCGGGCCGGGCGACCCGGGATCCAGTCGACGCGGCCGCCAGTCTCCAAGCCCGGGCCGCTCGCTCCGACGGGTCCAGGCCGAGCCACTCGGCCGGCTGGTGGGACCAGGCCAGCATGGCCCCCAACAACGGATAGACCTGCTCCTGGCCTGCCATGTCGGCAGAGTCAGCGAAGTCGGCCACCGCTTGGGCGCCCACCAAATCCAAGAGGTAGTCGGCTGCCGCGTTGTCCGACCAGCGGACCATGGCCCATGCCAAGTCGGAGAGCTCTACTGACCGGTCGGCCCGCCTGCCGATTATCCGGCCGCGGGCCGCCCAGTCGGACACGGCTCGGGGGTGCGAACCGCCGTCGGTGCCAGGCCAGTACCAGCGCTCCAGCGCCGAAAGCGTCACTGGCCGGTCCGGATCGAGCCGCCCAGCAGCCACGGCGGTGGCATAGGCGCCAAGGATCAAGACTTTCTTGGTCGAAGCCAGAGGGAAGGCCAGAAGGGCGTTGAGGCTCACCAGGGGAGCGTCTGGCGAGTCAGCGCTGAGCACCACCAGCCCGACGTTCATTGGATTCGAAGCGATCCACTCAATCAGGGCCGATACGTCGGTCGGTGACCTAGATTTCCCCGTCATCTTGAGCCCTGCACGGCTACAGGCTGTCGCCTGCCGGTTCGGATCGCCAGCCCAGCGCGCCGACCAGGTGCCAGGTCGGCGTCTGAAGTGCACCGCGTCCCAATAGGACATTTCGTTGGCTTGAGGCTGCCTGGCACCTACCGCCGGTTTCGGGAGCGATTGGCGCGTCGGGCTCAGTCGCTCACTTGAGGGCAAGGCGTTCGACCGCCTGTCCGGTCACCTGGAAGATCAGGTCGAAGTCCTTGTCAAGGTGCAGCACCGTCAACTGTGCCAATTCGGCGGTGGCGGCAACGAGTAGATCCGGAATGGAGGCAGCACGGTGCTGACCGCGAGCGGCCAGCGAGAGCTGTACTTCGACGGCGCGGTCCTCCATGGCCGGCGTCAGGTACTCAACGGGCATGCGTGACAGTGGTGGCCGGCCGGCAGCAGCGCGGAGGCCGTCGGCTGAGCGGGCCGAGAAGCCAACTTCGAGTCGGGTGACGGTTGTGATCCGAACCAGTCCTCGCTCGATCCGCCCGGCCCACTCGGCGGCGTCGGAAGAGTTGGCTAGCTGGACCAGGGCGGACTTATCGATCAGCCAGGCCGTCACGACCAGGCGCTTCTCATGACGTCGGGGTCACCCAGATCGGCGAACGTGTGGGCGAAGTTCCTGAGATCTTCGACCTTTACGTCTGCATGGCTCTCGCTACCTTCCCGGGAGAGAGTGCGCCGGATGTACTCGGTCCGGGACAAGCCAGCCCGCCGGGCTTTGGCGTCGATGGCCGCCAGGACCTCGTCCGGAAGATCTCGAATCAGGATGTCGGCCACGTCACCTCCTACTGATATCCCATGATATCACAGAGGTCGGCAGGGGTCTCCCAATGTCCCGAATAGCCCTCGGGCCGCGACCGTCCCAGAGCGCCGGCCCGGGGTCCAGGGTGCGGGCAGTCTACGGGGTCCCTGGCGTCGCGGCAGGGAGGTCTGTCACGGCTGGAAGCCAGAAATCAGCACCCGCCCTAGCCTGTCGCGGGTGAGCGATGACACTTGGGCGGACCTCGTCAGCCGGTTCGCGGATGATGCCTACGCCTCCGTCAAGGGGTATGTCCGCACCTATGTGATGCACCAGCACCTGCTGGAGAACCTGCCTGCGCCTCCAGCAAAGGTGCTGGATGTCGGCGAGGCGCCGGCCACCAATCGTTCCCCCTGGCTGAAGCCGGGTACGAGATGACGCTGCTCGACTCCTCGCCGGCCATGTTGGACAAGGCACGAGAGCGACTTGCCCGCCTGCCTGGTGAGGTCCAGCGCCGGGTGAGGTCGTAGCCCAAGAGGCGCCCCGGGGCGAAGCACTCGGAAGGCCTCACCCAATGCGGCCGCCCGATCCCCGATGTGGAGGAGCATGCGCAGAGAGACCACGCCGTTGAAGGACGCGTCCGGGAACTCAAGGGTGGCGGCATCGGCTAGCTGGACACGCGCTCGGTAGCCGAATCTCACCAGGCCCGGCCGGGTGGCGGAGCATCAGCGGATCGACGTCCGTGGCGGTGAGGGGGAGAGTGGGCCACCGGCCCAACAAGGCAGCCGCATTGCCGCCGGCCCCGGTGCCGAGCTCCAGGAGCCCTCGCCGGTTAAGGCTCCTGACCGGCAACTACCCAGGGAATGACGAGCCGGGTCCTGAAGCCCCCCCACGCCGGGCTGCAGCATGCTCAGCGCTCCAACGCCATCATGAGTCTCCCACGGTCAACAGCTGTCCCAATATGACAGCAACTCCAGCGGGTTGAGGTTGCCCCCCTTCGCCGGCATGGCGTCATGTCTCGGAGCGGCGACCGGACCGGTCGAGGCCGAGTAGCGGCAGGCAGGGCCCGAGACCATCGATCTGGACGTCCGCACGTGGCTTCGTGCCCCAGGTTTCGCGGGTCAGGACAAATCGGAGCATCGGCGCTCCTCCGCTTGGCCGAGCCGCAGTCATCGATCCGTTGGGCTCATAGCCAAGGGCTCGGGAGACCCCAAGGGATCCCGGATTGTCGGCGAAGGCATCGCTTTCCGCTCTCGACGCTCCCAGGCCGGCGAAGGCCAGCTGCAAGACGGCTGAGCGCATCTCCCGTCCGATGCCTCGGCGTTGGTGGGCACGGGCCAGGAAGGAGAAGGAGTTGACCGTCCGCCGACGCCGGAAGTCGATGCCGGTGATGTTTTGCTGACCGATGACTACACCGTCCATGGCCACGGCGAAGGACAGGTGCCACCACTCCGGAGAGGTCCGAGCACGGGCACCCCACTCGCCCATCACGGCCTTCCACTCTGACTCCGGCGGGTCTGCGTAGAAGGTCGAGTCGCCGTCGAAGGGCTCCTCGCCCTCCGTGATCACCATGCCCGGACGACGGAACCCGGCCAGTGTGGCTAGGTCCTGGTCGGTGGCATAGCGGAGTGTTAGACGGGGCGTGGTGAGGACCAAGTCGAACAGTGGCCAGATGTTTGGGCTCCTCGGTTCCATGCTCGCCAGGCTGGCCCCGGCGGGCCACCGCCGCCAGCGAGTTCCAGTCCATAGCCGACCATCGCTCATTCCTGAGGTGTTCTGCGCCAGCCTGGACCGAGCGCCCTAGCCCAATATCACGGGGTCTGACCGGCGCCGCCCTATTGGTGGCCCCTACCGCCGGCATCCTGGCAGTCGTTCATTCGGCGAGCCCCAGCAGGCGCGCTTCATCTTCGGGTCTCAGGACTGAAGCCCCCTCGGACCCAGACTCGGTCCCCGACGCCTCAATGGTGGGCCGCAGGGGCCTGCATCTCAGTCCGGCGGCCAGCGCTCGACTGACATCCACCCGATTGGCGGCTTCCCAGCCGGGAGCGGCGATCCAGAGGGGGACGCCCATCCATGGATCGACGTTGGCCTCAAGGAGGCGGGCAGAGGAGACCCATGCCAACTCGGCGTCGATCCCAGGCGTCCGGCACTCCTCCAGGAACTTGCCGAAGGCAACAGGCCGGCCGGTGACGTTCTGGACCCCGGACCATTCTCCCTGAGCGGCAAGGACGAGCCAGCGACCGAGGTCCCGAACGTCAATGAACTGCAGGGGGTCACTGGGATCGCCGGGGGCGAGGACGCGTCCCCCGACAGCCATCCGGCGGGGCCAGTAGACGAACCGCTGGGTTGGGTCATGCGGCCCGACGATCAGGCCGGCCCTGGCCACACTGGCTCGGGCGCCAAAGGCCTCGAGCACCAGGCGTTCACAGGCAGCCTTTCGTGCCCCATAGAGCTCCGAAGGTTCTGATATGCGGTCTAGATCCAACAGCTCCGCGTCCTCCCGCTGAGCATTCGTGGTGGCGTGGTCTGCGTAGGTGGACAGGGTGGAGACGAAGACGTACCGGCCGACACGCTCCCCGAGGACTTCCAGGCTCCGCGCCACCGCATCCGGGTCATGGGCGGCTACGTCGATTACGGCGTCCCAGCTCCGCTTCCTCAGCGCGGAAAGATCGGACACCCGGTCGCCCGTGAGCTTCTCGGCCTCGGGAAACAAGCCCGGATTGGTAAGGCCCCGGTTGAACAGGCTCACTCGGTGACCCGAGGCCAGAGCGTCAGCCACCACGGCCCGTCCGAGGAAGCGGGTACCACCGAGGACAAGCAGGTTCAAGGGACTGGCCTCTGGGCCAGTTAGACGATTTGGTTGCAAGTGATCAGGCCGCTCAATGAGTAATGGCGCGCCGATAGATGGGCCCACCCGGGCCGCGGGCTCCCTCGAGAGGCTCGTCTACGAACTCAGCACGTCCGGAGCGCTAAGGGGTCAGGATGCCCTCAGGGGCAGCACGCGACAACAGTTCTGTTGGTTGAACACGCGGCTTCACCCCTCTTGATCTGGTCGGCGGCCTGCCCGCCTCCGGGAACGATACTGCCGAACTGGCACTCGGCCGGTCCGAACCGAACCCCAGTCCCATCACGTCCCGGGGCCCGGCTGACCAGTTGGCCCATTTGTCCGCCATGTCGCCTCGGCCCTCGGGTGTCCCAATCACGCTGCCCCCGACCATCGGGTCCTCTGGGGGGCTGGGGTTATTGGTGGAGGTGAGCCCCGTGACCACGGTCTCTATCTACGCGGGTACGTTCGTCAGGTCTCGGTCCTCCAGTTCCCAGGCGTGGTCGAGCATGTGCCAGGCACAACGTCGGATCAGGAACTGGAGCGCCCACGACCGGGCTGAGTGGCCCCGGGCGTGGTGCTGGCGGATCTCCTCGACGAAGGTATCCCGGTAGGCACGCAGGACCCGGGGGTCATCCCTAGTTTCCAGCGGTACCCTCACTCCCACCTTCGGAGCGAATTCGTCGATCTCCGCCCCGTTGACGTGGCGGATGATCTTCTGCTTGTCCCAACCGCCGCCCCGCGGACCCTTGCGTAGTTCGGGCGAGACGCGTGCCGCGGCCCTGTCGAATGTCCTCCAGGAGGCCCGCAGCAGCCCGATCTTCCGGTCGAACTCGGCCTCGGTCATCGGGTCGCGTTCAGGTGTGGCGGCTCTGCCCGAGACGCCGTAGTAGTCGGTCATCCCGATTCCTTCGATCTGCTCGACCACCTTGAGTTCACCGGTGGCGCTGAACTCGGCCCCGAAGCCCGCCAGCTCGGCAACCTCGGCATAGCGGGGTCGATAGGCGGCGAGGACCGCGAGGGCGTCCTCACCGATCCTGGCGCTGCGGTCCCAGCCCGGCCAGTCGAAGGCGCAGGCGACTACCCGCTTCCTCTTGCCCTGCTCGAGCATCACCCGAACGGCATCCGCCATGCCGTCAACGTAGTGGTCTCTCGGTCCCTACCTCCTGGATGATCTGTCAATGTCTGGAAACCTTCCCAGTGGTACGGCGCCCGTAGGGGGGGGTTCGGTCAGAGCGGATCGTCAGACCAGAGCGCTCCA
>Ga0307373_10011948_pt1 | contig 12458 bp, 8 predicted proteins | sample OX2MG_FD_202534 | JGI IMG/M metagenome (GOLD analysis project Ga0307373, IMG submission 202534) | Soil microbial communities from Risofladan, Vaasa, Finland - OX-2 | ecosystem: Environmental > Terrestrial > Soil > Coastal area > Acid sulfate soil | place: Finland: Risofladan, Vaasa | collected...
GTTCGACAGGGAGATCGGCCTTGCTGGTGACGCCAGTGAGGACCAGAGCGAAGTCCACGCCGAGGCGCTGCGCGAAGCGCCCGTCGGTGTCGGGGCGATCGCCGACGACGATGCCCGGCGGGCCGAAGCGCGCGAGCAGCAGGTCGGCCATCGGCGCCGCCGGCTTGCCAGCGGGTTCGGCTTTGACGCCTGACGCCACCTCCAGGTAGGCGACGAGCGCACCGGCTCCTGGCTCCAGGCCATGCGGGGTCGGGAAGGTCGCATCCGTGTTCGTGGCGATGAACCGGGACCCTTCCCGGATGGCTCGCGCTGCCGCCGCGAGCTCCACGAAGTCGAGTGCCACAGTCCGACCGACGACGACCGAGTCGGGCCGGGATCCGGCATCCACCAGGTTCACCTTGCGCTGCACGAGCGCCTCTGCGAGGCCATCGCCCCCGACGCAGACTGCCGTCGACCCTTCGACGAGCATCGACGCGGCGGCTTGCGCAGAGGTCACCAGCTCTTGTTCGTCCACCTCCAATCCCACACCGGCCAGCATGCGGACGTAGCGGGCGAGGTTGGGAGTGGAGTTGTTGGTCACAAAGGCGACGCTCTCGCCAGCAGCGCGCAATCGTTCGACTGCGCCGGCTGAACCCTCGATCGCGGAACCGGCGAGCCATACCACTCCGTCGAGGTCGAGAACCCAGAGCATCCCGACAGTCTGCTACGCAGTTGCCCGTGCCCCGATTCGAGCCCTTCACAGGACTGCGCTACTCGCGATCACACGTTCGATCGCTCGACGACGTGGTCTGCCCGCCCTACGACGTGATATCGGAGTCCGAGAGGAACGCGTTGATGGGCCGGAGCCCGACCAACGTCGTGCGCCTCGAGCTCCCACAAGACGAGCCCGAGCACCTGGAGGACCAGGCATCGGGGTCCCCAGGCGCGATCCCTGATCGTTACGAGACGGCAGCGCGGCTCCTGGACGCGTGGAGGGACGGCGGGGTGCTGCACCGCGACCAGCTCCCGGCCTTCTACGGGTACCGCATGACCTTCGTCGACCCCTCAGGCGAACGACGCCAGACGGTCGGGGTCATGGGTGCGCTCGGGCTGGAACCACCGGGCGCCGGGATACTCCCTCACGAGGAGACCACGCCCAAGGCCAAGACGGACCGCCTCGAGCTGCTGCGCGCCACTCGCGCGAACCTCTCCCCCATCTGGGGGCTCAGCCCGTCGACCGGGCTCAGCAAGCTGATGGAACCGCCGGAGCATCCCGCGGACCACGCAGCAGACCCTGACCGGGTTCTACACGAGCTGTGGCCGATAACCGACGCCGACCGGGTGGATGCCATACGGTCCGCGGTCGAATCGCAGCCGATTCTCATCGCGGACGGACACCACAGATTCGAGACGGCGCTCAACTACCAGCGTGAAAGGGCGGCGACCGGCATGGCGAGCGAGTCCGACGGCTCCGTGCTGGCGCTCGTCGTGGAGCTGTCACCAGACCAGCTGACGGTCCAGGCCATTCACCGGTTGATCAGCGACCTGCCGGACGGGTGCGACCTTCCCTCCGCTCTCGAAGAGTGGTTCGACGTGACACCGACCGCTCCGGTCGACAGGACGATCCTCATGCGGATGGACGACGCCGGCGCACTGGCGGTTCTCACTCCCGCAGGGGCGTGGCTGGCAAGGCCCCGTGAATCCGTGACGAGCGCGGCCACCCACAACCTCGACAGCAGCCGTCTCGACGTGGCGCTTGCAGGCATCCCCGGGCACCACCTGGCCTTCCAGCACGGCTGGGACAACTGTGCTGCAGCCGTCGCGGCCGGTCAGGTGGACGCGGCGGTCCTGCTGCGGCCCGCATCCGTCGAGCAGATCGCCTCGATCGCAGCAGGCGGGGTGCGCATGCCTCCGAAAACCACGTTCTTCTGGCCCAAGCCGCGCACCGGCATGGTCATCAGGGAACTGCTGGGGTGAGCCGCGGGGACCCGACCGTCTTTCTTCGCTGATCCTCAGTAATCTCTCAGCTAGAGATTGGGTCGCTCGTCCACGATGTCGAGCGCGCAGGTGGATTCGGGTGGGTACCTCCTCATCCCGCCCGGGTACAAGGGCCGCCGCCGTCCTCCCGCGGCGGCGGCCCTTCCACGCACGGGCTAATGGAGTTGGGGGCTAATCGGAGTTTCGCGCCAAGCGGACTCCCGTCATCGGCCACTGAGCGGCCGGCGGGAAGAAGTTGCGATAGGTGACCCGGGTGTGACCTGGCGGCGTGATGGCGGCACCGCCTCTGAGCACGTGCTGGCCGACCATGAACTTCCCGTTGTACTCCCCTACGGCCCCCGCGGCCGGCTCGAATCCGGGATAGGGCAGGTAGGCGCTCGAAGTCCACTGCCACGCCGAGCCGTACAGCTGGGTGATGCCGCTCTCGACGGCGGTGTCCGGATGCAGGGCGATCGCCGGCGCGGACGGTTCCGCCTGGCGCGACGCGACGGCTTCCCACTCCTCCTCGGTCGGCAGGCGAGCTCCCGCCCAGCGGGCGAACGCGTCGGCTTCGTAATAGCTGACGTGCACCACCGGCAGCGCCGGGTCGATCGGCGCGGGCCCGTAGAGGGTGTAAGCCCACCAAACGCCATCCTCGCACCACCAGTACAGAGGTGCCTGCCTGGGCGCCCCGGGCGAGCTCGACAGCCAAGCCCAGCCGTCGGACAGCCACAGCTCGGGTCGCTGGTACCCGCCGTCGTCGACGAACTCCAGCCATTCGCCGACGGTGACGAGGCGATCCGCGATCTCGAACGGATCGAGATAGACGCGATGGCGCGGGCTCTCGTTGTCGAAAGCGAAGTGCTCACCGGAATTCACGCCGATCTCTTCGACGCCACCTTCGTGCCGAGTCCAGCTGAGCGAACCGGCAGGAGCCGCCGCCGGTGGGCGCGTGAGGCGGTAGGCCGGCTTGAGCGGGTTCGTGCCGAGGACGTGCTTGATATCCATCAGCAACAACTCCTGATGCTGCTGCTCGTGGTGCAGCCCGAGCTCGATCAGGCGGAGTACGGCGGGCGAAGGTTCCCTGCAGAGCAGGTCGTGCATCGCCTCGTCGACGGTGTCGCGATAAGCGGTCACTTCTCCGACCCCCGGGCGACTTATATGCCCTCTGTCCGGGCGGGGGTGCCGCGGCCCGGCTCCCTCGTAGTACGAGTTCCAGAGGTACAGGTACCTCTCGTCCACGGGACGGTAGCCGTCACGGTGAGGCATGAGAACGAACTGCTCGAAGAACCAGGTGACGTGGGCGCGGTGCCATTTGGTCGGGCTCACGTCGGGCATGGTCTGAACTGTCTGGTCTTCGGGCGACAGCGGCGCTGCAAGAGCCTCGGTTGCCGTGCGCACGGCGTGGTAGGAGTGGATGTCAGGGCTGGGCGGCGCGACCGTTCCGGCCTGCTTCGTTGCCCCGCCGTGCTGCGGCATCCCGACAAGGGGTTCGGTGGATGAAGCGCGTTGCGCCAAGACCACGGCGAAGTCCGCGCAGGGATCTGTCCACAAACCCATCGTCACGAAACCGGCCTGCTCGAGCTCCGCTGCGATCCCGTCACGGGTGAACTTGTAGCTGCTCTCGGTGTGGATCTCCTCGCCGTCGTCCAAGTCGAGGCGCATATCCAATGCGCCCAACGAAACGGTCTGGGCACCCACAGATCGCAAAGACATTCGCACTTCGAGCAGCTCGCTGTCCCACCGCGCCTGGTATTCGAAACGGTCGAGGTCGAAGTCTGCGTCCAGAGAACGGTTGACCACCGCCAGCACGTTCTTCTCGAACTCGGCCGTGATCCCATCCGCGTCGTCGTACGCGGCGAGCAGTCTTGCCGGGTCCTTGACGAGGTCGACGCCCAGCAAGAGACCTTCGCCGGGAGAGAGCTTCTTCGCCACCATTGACAGAAACGATGCACGTTCCGCAGGCCCGAGATTCCCGACGGTGCCGCCGAGGAACACGATGAGCCGGTTGTCACCGGTCGGCACCCGGTCGAGATCGCAAGTGAAGTCGCCGACCACGCCGGTTACCTCGAGGTCGGGAAACCGCTCGCAAAGCGATCCCAGCGAGTCGCGCAGAGCCTCTCCCGCTACGTCCACACCGGTATAGGAGCGCAGCGTTCCCGCTTCGGCCAGCGCATCGATCAGCGCGATTGTCTTGTCCGACGCGCCCGGACCCAACTCGACGAGGGCTTCGGCACCGCAGCGCTCAGCGATGTCAGCGGAGTACGCGAGGAGGATCTCCCGTTCGGCCGCTGTCGGGTAGTACTCGGGTATGCGCGTGATCTCCTCGAAGAGGTGGGAACCCCGCTCGTCGTACAACCAGCGCGGAGGTATCCGGCGCGGACGACTCCCCAGACCATCAGCGACGTCATCGGCGAGCGCCCTAGCGGTTCCGCCGGACCCAGCCGCGTCGTCGATGACTAGTGGTCCTGACCCCAGCCGCCGGGCCCCGGTCGATCGAGTCGGTGCCATCGGACGACCATAGCTTCGCCTCGACCACTAGTTGGTCACGTGCGGGCATCCGGGGCTTCCCGGAGAGGCGAGGTCTTTTCCGGGATACTCAGTCAGGTCAGCCCACGGTCCAGGTCGACCCCGACGCAAGCAGCTTGGTGAGGTCACCGGGTCCCTTGCTCTCCGCGGCTGCGACCAACTGCTGGCCGACAAGAGCGCCGTAATGAGGCCGATCGAAGGCGCGGAACACGCCGATCGGGGTGGGCATCGTCGGTCCGCTGGACAGCCTCGACAAAGCGAACGCCAGGCTCGGGTCCTCCCGCCTCTCGTCGTGAACCAGGAGCCGGTCCACTCCGACCTCGGCCACCTCGACGATCTTTGCGACGCCGTCCTCCATCACGACACCGTGCTCACCCTCGGGGCCGAACCGCACAGGCTCGCCGTGTTGGAGCGGGATCAGCATCTTCGGCCTCGCGTCCTTGGAGGTGATCTGCTCGAAGGCACCGTCGTTGAAGACGTTGCAGTTCTGGTACACCTCGACCAGAGAGGCCCCTTGGTGCTCGTACGCGCGACGGAAGGTTTCCATCATGTGCTTGCGGTCCATGTCGTGCGTGCGGGCAACGAACGACGCCTCGGCCCCCAGCGCGAGGGAGATCGGGTTGTACGGGTGGTCGAGCGACCCGAAAGGCGTCGACTTGGTCACCTTTCCCGTCTCCGACGTCGGCGAGTACTGCCCCTTCGTCAGGCCGTAGATCTGGTTGTTGAACAAGATGATCGTCAGGTTGACGTTGCGCCGCAGGGCGTGCAGGAGGTGATTGCCTCCGATCGACAGGGCGTCTCCGTCGCCGGTGATCACCCAGACGTGGAGATCGGGGCGGCTGACCGCGACCCCGGTGGCGATCGCAGGTGCGCGGCCGTGGATCGAGTGGATCCCGTACGTGTTCATGTAATAGGGGAACCGGGAGCTGCACCCGATCCCCGACACGAAAACCGTGTCCTCGCGCTTCACGCCGAGCTCCGGCATCAACATCTGCACCGCGGTCAGGATCGAGTAATCACCGCAGCCTGGGCACCAGCGCACCTCCTGGTCACTGGTCCAGTCCTTCTTCGTCGTCACCGGCACCGCTACGTCTGTCATCTCTGTCAATCGCTCCTATACCTGTGCTTGACCTTTACCCGACCTCTAGCTGCGGTCGAGGATGAGGTCGAGCACAGCCTTCTCGATCTCTTCGGCCCTGAATGGCTTGCCCATCATCTTGTTCACGCCCCGAGCGTCCACGAGGAAGTCGGCTCGCAGTAGCTTCACCAGCTGGCCGAGGTTCATCTCGGGTACGAGGATCTTCGGGTACGAGCGGAGAATCTCGCCAAGATTCGCTGGGAACGGGTTCAGGTGGCGGATGTGCAGGTGGGCGACCCCCCGGCCCTGCGCACGTACCCGTCTGATGCCAGCCTGGATGGCCCCGTAGGTGGAGCCCCAACCGACGACCAGCACCTCCGCAGCGCCGTCGGGGTCGTCGACCTCGGCCGGCGCGATATCTGAGGCGATACCCGCCACCTTCGCCGCGCGCAGCTTCGTCATGAGCTCATGGTTGGACGGATCGTAGGAGACGGCCCCAGACCCGTCAGCCTTCTCGAGGCCTCCGATGCGATGGACCAGTCCGGGAGTTCCCGGGATCGCCCACGGCCGAGCGAGCGTCTCTGCGTCGCGCAGGTAGGGCCAGAACTCCTCCGTGCCGTCCTCCGCTACATGGTTCGGCTGCGTGGCGAACGTGGAGCTGATGTCCGGCAACGCATCGACGTCGGGTAGGCGCCATGGTTCGGCTCCGTTGGCGAGGTACCCGTCGGAGAGAAGGAAGACGGGAGTGCGGTACTTGATCGCTATGCGGGCGGCCTCGATAGCCATGTGGAAGCACTCGCCGGGCGTAGCCGGGGCAACGATGGGGACCGGCGCTTCGCCGTGACGCCCGAACATCGCCTGCAGCAGGTCGGCCTGCTCTGTCTTGGTGGGCAACCCGGTGGAAGGGCCGCCTCGCTGGATGTCGATCACCAGGAGCGGCAGCTCCAGGTTCACAGCCAGCCCGATGGTCTCGGCCTTCAAGTCGACGCCCGGACCGCTCGTCGTGGTGATACCGAGCGACCCCGCGTACGAAGCACCCAGAGCTGCACCGACACCAGCGATCTCGTCTTCGGCCTGGAAGGTCCGGATCCCGAAGTTCTTGTGCTTGGACAGCTCGTGAAGGACATCCGAGGCGGGCGTGATCGGGTAGCTGCCAAGGAACAGGGGCAGTTTCGCCAGCTGACCGGCTGCTATGAGTCCCCAGGCCAGCGCAGTGTTGCCGGAGATGTTCGTGTAGGTGCCCGGATCCAGGGTCGCCGGCTTGACCTCATAGGTGTTGGGAAACAGCTCCGCGGTCTCACCAAAGTTCCAGCCCGCTTTGAACGCGAGGGTGTTGGCCTCGGCCACCATCGGCGTCTTGCCGAAACGGTCCTGGATCCACTGGAGCGTCGAGTCCACCGGTCGCGAGTACAACCAGCTGATCAGGCCGAGCGCGAAGAAGTTCTTCGACCGCTCGGCGTCGCGTGGCTTGGCGCCCGAAGGTTCCGCAGCCTTCTTGGTCAGGTCGGTCATCGGAACCTCGTACACCGTGTACGAGTCCAGGCTGCCGTCCCTGAGCGGATTGTCGGCGTACCCCGCTTTGGCGAGGTTGCGGTCGTTGAACTCGTCGCTGTTGACGATGATCGTGCCGGTGGCGGTCACGTCGGCGAGATTCGTCTTGAGCGCCGCCGGGTTCATCGCCACCAGAACACTCGGGTGGTCACCCGGCGTGAGGATGTCGTGGTCGGAGATGTGGACCTGGAACGCGGATACACCCGCGAGCGTGCCGGCGGGGGCCCTGATCTCCGCGGGGAAGTCCGGCAGCGTGGACAGGTCGTTGCCGAAAATTGCCGACGAGGCGGTGAACCTGTCGCCCGTGAGCTGCATGCCGTCGCCGCTGTCCCCGGCGAAGCGGATGACCGCCCGGTCGAGGTCGACAACCGGGCGTTCACGCGCAGCGGTATCTGCCATTCGAGTTCCTTCTCCGAGATGTGAAAAACCAAGAAGGAGTCTACGGCCTACTTCCGGTTGAACTCAGGTTACCCCTGGGTAGGGAAACGGGTTGGGCCGCGTTCGGGAGCCCGGCCGGGGTCAGGCGACGGTGATCGAGGAGTCGAGGTAGACGTCCTGGATGGAGTGCAACAGCGCTACCCCGTCGGGAGTGGGGCGCTGGAAGGCCTTGCGACCGGAGATGAGCCCGGCTCCCCCGGCCCTCTTGTTGATGACGGCCGTGCGCACCGCCTGGGCGAGGTCGGTGTCGCCCTTCGACTCGCCGCCGCTGTTGATCAGCGGAACACGGCCCATGTAGCAGTTCACGACCTGCCAGCGGGTGAGGTCGATCGGGTTGTCCGTTGTAAACTGGTCGTAGACGAGCGGGTCGGTGCGGCCGAACCCGATGGCGTTGTAGCCGCCGTTGTTCTCCGCCTGCTTCTGCTTGATGATGTCCGCCTCGATCGTGACGCCCAGGTGATTGGCCTGGCCGGTGAGGTCCGCAGCCAGCGAGTAGTCGACGCCGTCCTTTTTGAACGCGCTGTTGCGCAGGTAGCACCAGAGCACTGTGAACATCCCTAGCTCGTGCGCCTCCTGGAACGCTTCCGAAACCTCCTGGATCTGCCGCGTGGCGTGCTCTGAGCCGTAGTAGACGGTGGCCCCCACCCCCACCGCGCCGAGGTCGTACGCCTCCCTTGGAGAGCCGAACATGATCTGGTCGTACTGGCTGGGGTAGGTCAGCAGCTCGTTGTGGTTGAGCTTGGCGATGAAAGGGATCTTGTGGGCGTAGCGCCGGCCGACGATGCCGAGGACGCCCAGGGTGGTCGCGAACGCGTTGCACCCGCCTTCGATAGCGAGCTCCACGAGGTTCTTGGGATCGAAGTAGGCGGGGTTGCGGGCAAACGACGCCGCGCCGGAGTGTTCGATCCCCTGGTCGACGGGGAGGATCGAGATGTAGCCGGTCCCGGAGAGTCGACCGTGGTTGTACACCGACGAGAGATTGCGCAGAACCGGTATTGGCCGGTCCGACCAGCTCATCACGTTGTCGATGGCATCCGGCCCGGGCAGGACCAGGTCCTCCCGCTGTATGCCCTTGCACTCGTAGCTGAGCAGGCTTTCGGCTTCGTCACCCAGGAGCTTCTGCACGTCCATGGACACCGAGCCTACGCGCCTCGCAGGTACGCTGGTTCTCGTGGGAGCAGAGTTGGAGCCGCTGCCCCATCTGTCGTCGGTGCGGCTGGTAGCGACCGACCTCGACGGGACCCTGCTGAGCCCATCGGGCGGGGTCACTCCAAGGGCTCGCGAAGCGGTGAGGGCGGCGCGAGAGGCCGGCGTCGTGGTTGTCCCCGTCACGGGACGGCCTCCACAGGCCCTGTGGGATCTGGCCGAGCAGGCGGGTCTCGGACCTTTCGGGATCTGCGCCAACGGCGCTGCCCTGGTGGACATCGACCGTCGAGCTGTCGTCGAGGTAGAGCCGCTGGCCGGTGAGATCGCGATGGGCCTCGTGGACCTGATTCGTGGACGCATACCGGGGATAGTCCTCGCGTGCGACGACCTCGAATGCTTCTCCTACGAGCCGGGGTTCTTCGCATCGCCGGTCGACTGGGACGAGAAAATGGAGGAGACCGCCGACATTCGCTCGGCCGTCACGGCAGGGTGCATCAAACTCATCGCCCGTGCGCCGGACACCGACGCCCTGGGCTTGATCCGATTGCTCGAGGAGCGCGTCGGTGAGATCGGGCACGTCACGACCTCCGGGCTCGACTGGGTTGACATCGGTGCGCCCGGGGTGTCGAAGGCATACGCGCTCGAGAGGCTGTGCGAACGTCTCGACGTCCACCTGAGCGAGGTGGTCGCGGTCGGCGACAACCACAACGACCTTTCCTTTCTCGCCTGGGCAGGCGTCGCCATGGCACCTGCCAATGCGATCCCGGAGGTCCTCGCCGTGGCGCACCGGGTGCTCCCGCACAACGGCGAGGACGGTGTCGCCGCGCTCTTGGAAGAGGTGGCGGCGGCCCGGGGCGCCCAGCACCCGGCGGCCGCTATCCCGCCTTCACCTGGTTGATCGCCCTGCCGGCCACCGACAGGGCCGCGGACGCCTCCTCCAGCGCCGCCCGGACCTTCGCAGCGGCGGTCGAGCGCACCACCCGGGCGGCGACCACCTCCGTTCGGCTCTGGGTCGCGCCCCCTGACCTGAAGAAACGCCGGCGGACCCGTCCCACCACGACGACCGGAATACCGGCGTCGAGAGACGTCGCCCACGCGGGGGCGTCGAACCAGGCGACCGGGACGGGCTCAGCCGGGCCCTCGTCCCGGCGGACCGTCACCTCCAGCGAGATCAGCCGGCTGCCGGACGGCAACTCCACGTCTTGAGCCGGACGCGCCAGCACTCCTTCGAGTACCACCAGATTCAGCATCGTCACCCTCCAGACCGCTCGGGCCGAGCGGCTCGGAGCGGACCCTCGGTTAGGGCCCGCGTGTCGGGGCCGGCGTCGATGCGCCCGCGATAGGAGCCACAAGGGCCGAGGAGAATCTTACGGGTGGGGTGTGACGGGATCCGGGTGTGCCGGCCGGCGGCGCCGTGGCGGCTGCTTGCTCAGCGCAGAGCCCGCACGCGGGCCCTTACGTCGAACGACTCCGGATCCGCGGATGCCACCCTGTTGAAGAGATCTCTTGCACGCGGCAGGTCGCCTGCGCGCTCGTAGAGGTCGGCGAGGGCGTACCACTGCCTCAGGTGGCGCTCCTGCGGGTGGTTCACACGCCGCAGTGCCTTCTCCAGCAGCGCGATGCCTCCGCCGAGGTCGCCCTGATCCGCGCGGCAACCCGCGGCGACGATCCGGCCCTCTGCCACCAGGTCGCCACTCGGTGAGGCCTCGCGGAGGTCCTGCCACAGCGCCTCCGCGTCGTCGTACCTCCGCATCGCGCGGTAACAGTCCGCCAGGACGGGGTGCTGGTCGTAGGAACCCGACAGTTCCCTGTACCGCTCGAACTCCTTCGCCGCAGCGGACCACTGCCCTGTTCGGTACAGGACGAGCCCATTCAGCTCGCGCGCCGCCGGCGAGTTCGGCGCCTCTTCGATGAGCGCTCTAAGGATCCGCCGAGCCTCCTGGTAGCGCTCGCGCTCGAACGCGTACGACGCGTCCGCGATGCGAGTTGCGAGCTTCGCACCGCGAAGGGGGCCCGCGGATGACGAGAGCTCGTCGACCACCTGGCGTGGAACGGTCCGCCGGCGGCCGCCCGGGGCAGCGACGCCCTCGCGTCCGGTAGCGAGGTCCCGCTGGCGTCCCGGCTCCGCTCGCAGCGCCTGCTGATGGTGCGGCGTCTCCTCGACGGGCTCGGAGATCCATACCTCTTCCGGCTCCCAGGGTTCTGCTTGGCGTCCCGTCGATACCGGGCGGTCGTCCCCTCCGTCCCTTCCCTCGGCCCGGGCCACGGCCTGACGCCAAACCTCGGACGCGCTGGGGCCTCCAGCGCTCTCCCCCAGCTCTCTTGCACCCCGGCGAGCCACGCTGCCCCAGGAGCGCGGAGCGGGTTCGGGCTGACCGGTTCGCCGGCGGGAGTCGCCCGCGCCCGGCCGGCGGTCCCTCCGGTCGTCACCGGTGTCTCGCGGGGCTCCGCGCCGCGCGCCGGCGCCGCTGCGACGGTCGCCGCTGTCGTTCCAGGACTCTCGACCGGCTCCGCGATGCTGGCCGTATCCGCCAGAGCCGCTGCCGCGCTCCCCGCTGTCGTTCCAGGAGTCTCGACCGGCTCCGCGACGCTGGCCGTATCCGCCGGCGCCGCTGCTCGATCCCTGCTCTCGTCGGCCTGGTTCTCGTCGGTCCGGTTCTCTTCGGCCGCTGTCTTCCTCACGCCGGCCCCTCGGGGACCCGGTCCTCTTCGGTGAGTCGCCGCGATCCCAATCGGACCGGCGGTCGCTCGGGGCTCCGTCCCTCGCCGGGCGGCGCGGGCGGGGCGCCTCGTCGCCGGACCTGGTTCGACCACCCGATCGGCCGGCGTCGTACCGGGACTCGCCTGTGCGCCGGGGGCCACCGCGCTGGGAATCACCCGCTCGTGGCGCGCCCGCCCGGCGTTCGTGGCTGGTGCCGCGGGAGGGGTTGGTGTCGCGGCTCTGCCCGGTGCCGCGGGAGGGGTTGGTACCACGGCTCTGGCCGCTGCGTCCCTGCGACGAGGTCGGGCCTCCTCGAGGGGTGCGTGGCAAGCCGGCGCTGCGGGAGCCGGCGCTGCGGGAGCCGGCGCCCTGCGAACGACCCTCCCTGGTCCCGTCACTGTGGGGTGCTCCCTGAGATCCGGTACGCCGCCCCCGAGGTGCACCGGAGGATTTGCCGGTCGGGCGCCCGCCGGTACTGCGTCGCGGTCGACCGCTTTCAGGCATAAGAGTTTCGAGGATACCGGCTGGGCGAGCTGCGTTGACCGCAGATCAAGCTTGACGGGGCCTTGCAGTTGCCTCATTTTGGTGGTCATGCCAACCGTGGAAGGGGCCACATGACCTCTGCCCCGGCGCCCCCCGAACCGGACGAACTCGCGAGGGTTTGGAGTGAATATGCCCTCAAGATTTACGGCTCGTATTCCCCTCTGAATGCCGCGCTCGCACAGGCGGTATCAGGCTCGGCGCAGGTGCTGGGATTCCTGCGGCGCCAACCACTCCACTCCCACGATCCCAACATGCTCATGGCTGCCGTCCAGTTCCTGGTGCTGGGCGGCGCCGACCATCCTCTCTCAGCGCTGCATCTGGCCGGGAACCGGGCGGCACGAGCGTGCAGCCGCTGCTATGCGGCTCGCTTCGGAGCGGCCGCCTCCCATGGTGAAGGGCGACATGGCCGTCGACCTGCCGCGCGTCATCGACAGCGTGCGGCAGGGTCCGGTTGCCGTGGTGACGTCCTGGTCGCTCAGCTATCTGGCGGCCGATGACCGCCGGGCGTTCGAGCGC
>Ga0307373_10011950_pt1 | contig 12456 bp, 13 predicted proteins | sample OX2MG_FD_202534 | JGI IMG/M metagenome (GOLD analysis project Ga0307373, IMG submission 202534) | Soil microbial communities from Risofladan, Vaasa, Finland - OX-2 | ecosystem: Environmental > Terrestrial > Soil > Coastal area > Acid sulfate soil | place: Finland: Risofladan, Vaasa | collected...
GCGCGGGTCGTGACCGGTTGGCGGGATCTGGCCGCCATGCTCGGACTGGTGACGGCCTTCTGCCTGGTCACGGCGAGTGGCTGGCCGCCGCTGTTCGATCCGTTGTCGGTAGTGCTGATAGCGGCCGCGGTCCTGGCGCTCTTGCTGGTCTGCCTCGCCGTGATCGAGCTGGGCAAGGGTAGCCGGTCGCGCCACATGCGCGATCTGAGCGGGTCCGCCTGCGGCGCGCTGCTGGCGGCATACCTGGTATTGCTGGGAACAGCCAGCTTCCGGGCGATCCTGGAAGCCGGCTTGCACCTCAAGGAGCTCTCCTGAGTCGGACCCGGCCTGGTGAGCGGGCTGGGGCTCCCACCGCTAAAACGGGGCTGGGATAGTACCCTGCCCCGTCGTCTCGTTTCCTGTCAAGCGCCGGCTGCGACTACCGGCTTCCCACCGGCCACTTTCCGTACCAGTCGAACGGCTCGTCGGCGAGGTTGACGACCACGTTCTTGACCTGCGTGTACAACTCGAGCGCGTGCCGGCTCAACTCACGGCCGACGCCGCTCTGCTTGAAGCCGCCGAACGGCGCCTCCGGGGGGTTCACCGTGGGGTAGTTGATGCTGACATTGCCGGCTCGCAGCTGCGCCGCCACGCGGTGCGCGCGCTTGAGGTCGTTGGTCCAGAGCGTGGCAGCCAGGCCGTAGATCGTGTGGTTGGCCATCGCCACGACCTCGGCGTCCTCGGTGAACGGGATTACCGACAGCACCGGACCGAAGACTTCCTCCTGGGCGATGGTCATGTCGTTGCTCACCCGGTCGAACACGGTGGGCTCGACGAAGTTCCCCTTGCGCAGTGTCTCATCCGTCGGCCGCCGGCCGCCCAGCGCCAGTTCGGCACCCTCCGTGCGGGCGCGCTCGACATAGTTGAGCACCCGCTCGCACTGCCGGGGCGAGATCACCGGGCCCATCTGAGTGGCTTCGTCGAGTGGATCTCCGATCCGGATGCGACCGGCCTTGGCCACGAAGTCGGCCATGAAGCGGTCGTGGATCGAGTGGTGCAGGAACAGTCGGGTACGCGCGGTGCAGCGCTGGCCGGCGTTGGTGAAGATGGCGAAGAGCGACCCGTTGACCGCCTCCTCGAGGTCGGCGTCGGGAAAGACGACGTTGGGCGACTTGCCGCCCAGCTCGAGTGAGACCTTCTTGATCGTGCCGGCACTCAGACGCAGGATCTGCCGGCCGGTCTCGGTCTCTCCGGTGAACGCGATCTTGTCGACGTCGGGATGCTCGGCGATCGCGGCGCCGACCTCGGCTCCGGGACCGGTCAGGACGTTCACCACGCCCTCGGGGATGCCGGCCTCGAGGCAGATCTGCCCGAGCACCAGCGCCGTGATGGGAGTGGCGCTGGCCGGTTTGAGCACGATGGTGTTGCCGGCCGCGAGCGCTGGCGCGAGCTTCCAGGCGGCCATCAGCAGTGGGAAGTTCCAGGGGATGATCTGGCCGCATACGCCGAGCGGCTCGCGCAGTGTGTAGTCGAACAGCGGCCCGTTCATCGGGATCGTCTCGCCCCAGATCTGACCGGTCAGGTTCGCGTAGTACTCGAAGCAGTTGGCCGAGCTGGTCACGTCGCCCCGCGACTCGATGATGATCTTGCCGCAGTTGAGTGTCTCCAGCCGCGCGACCTCCTCGAGGCGTGCCCGCAGCAGGTCGGCGACCTTCCGCATGCGGCGGCCGCGCTCGGCCGGCGGCATCGTCCGCCAGGGCCCGCTGTCGAAGGCCCGCCGTGCGGCAGCGACCGCGCGGTCGACATCCTCGAGCCCGGCCCGCGCGACGCGGCCGATCACCTCGTTGGTCGCCGGGTTGAACGTCTCGAACGTCCCGCCCGACGCCGCCGGCACGAACTCGCCGCCGATGAGGAGCCGGTACTCGGTCACGCCTGTCTCGATTGCCATGTGCCTGTCCTCCCGCGTCCTGAACCCCGCAGTGCCTGGCCCGGCGTGCGGCGCGGGCAGGTTTCGTCAACCCGCCACGGCGCCTCCGTCGCCCATGGTAGCACCGACCACCGGACCCGGACTGGATCGTGGACCGCGCGAGCGGGTTCTGGACCTGGCAAGCCGCTGTCGATGGCGGCGAGCGGCGTCAGGCGGTACGGACGGCGGCGGCGGCCTGCAGGCCGAGCTCGTCGATCGCGGTCTCGCGCATACGGAACTTCTGCACCTTCCCGGTGACCGTCATCGGGAACCCATCCACGAACTTCCAGTAGCGCGGGATCTTGTACGTGGCGATCCGTCCCCGACAGTACGCCTCGAGATCCTCGGCGGTGACGCTGACGCCCGGGCGGGGTTGAACCCAGGCCATCACCTCCTCGCCGTAGCGCTCGCTCGGGACGCCGATCACCTGGACATCGCTCACGTCCGGGTGGGTGTAGAGATACTCCTCGACCTCTCGCGGGTACACGTTCTCGCCGCCGCGGATGATCATGTCCTTGATGCGCCCGACGATATTGACGTAACTCTCGTCATCCATCGTGGCCAGGTCGCCCGTGTGCATCCAGCGCGCTGGATCGATCGCCTGCGCCGTGGCCTCCGGGTTGTCCCAGTAGCCGAGCATCACCGAATAGCCGCGCGTGCAGAGCTCCCCGGCGACGCCGCGCGGCACGATGTGACCCTCCGAGTCGACGATCTTGATCTCGAGGTGCGGGTGGATGCGACCGACGGTCGAGACGCGCTTGTCGAGCGGATCATCGGTGCTGCTCTGGGTCGAAACGGGGGAGGTTTCGGTCATGCCGTAGCAGATCGTCACCTCCGTCATGTGCATTTGCGCCTGGACCTTCTTCATGACCTCGACCGGGCACGGTGAACCGGCCATGATGCCGGTCCGTAGCGTGGAGTAGTCGAACTCGTTGAAGCGCGGGTGGTCCAGTTCACCAATGAACATCGTGGGGACGCCGTACAGAGCGGTGCAGCGCTCCACCTGCACCGTCTGCATCACGGACACCGGCTCGTAGCCCTCGCCCGGCACGATCATGCAGGCGCCGTGCGTGGTGCAGGCCAGATTGCCGAGCACCATGCCGAAGCAGTGATAGAACGGCACCGGGAGGCAGACCCTGTCTGTGTCCGAGTAATGAAGCGTCTCGCCGATGAAAAAGCCGTTGTTCAGGATGTTGTGGTGGGAGAGCGTCGCGCCCTTGGGGAACCCGGTGGTCCCGGAGGTGTACTGGATATTGATGGCATCGTCGAATTGAAGCGACCCTTCGCGCTCCGCAAGTTCCGCGAGCGAGACCCGACCGGCGTCCGCGAGCAGGGCGTCCCAGTCCTCCTCGAGCACGACGGTCTCGCGCAGATCGGGGCAGCGCTCGCGCACCTCAGCGAGCATCCCCACGTAGTCCGCGGTGCGGAAGCCGCGCGACAGGACGAGCAGGCTGATCCCCGACTGCCGCAGCGCGTACTCCAGTTCTGCCGTCTTGTAGGCCGGGTTGATGTTGACCAGGATCGCGCCCATGCGCGCGGTGGCGTACTGCAACACGACCCACTCGAAGCGATTGGGCGACCAGATTCCGACGCGGTCACCGGCCCGGATTCCGTGCGCCATAAGGCCGCGGGCGACCCGCGTCGTCTGGTCCCAGAACTCCCGGTAGGTCGCGCGGTAGTCCTGGTGTGGCACGACCAGGGCCTCTCGGTCGCCGGACCGCTCCTCCGTGCGGCGCAGGTTCTCACCGATCGTCTCACCGAGGAGCGGTGTCTGGCTAACCCCGTGGACGTACGACAGTGCGGCCATACTCTCCACCTCCCTGCGCCGGGCGCGTCGCTGCACCTGGATTGTTGGGGGATCTCGGGAAGCATCGTGACTTCGCCTGTGATCACCTTACGGTTGGCGGTGTTTCGTGTCAATGCGGGGACTGAGGCGAGGCGTTCGGGACCGTCGAGTCGTCGCAATGGTGCCCGAGAACACAGCACGGCCGAACACCGCCGTCCGCAACGTGCCGTGGAGATCGATGGCACCGCCCGTTACTTCCGGGCTGTCGATGCCTTCGGGCTAGAAGACCTGGTTCCAGGCCTTGAGGTCGATGCTGACGAACACGCCGGCGCGGCGAAACGGGTCGTCCTCGATGATCCGGCGGACCTCGTCCTCGTCGGCGGCTTCATAGACGATCAGCGCACCGCTGTCGTCGGTGAACGGGCCCGAGGCCCAGAGCTTGCCCTGGTCCTTCAGCTGGGTCAGGTATGCGCGGTGCGCGGGGCGCACCTCCGCGATGCGGTCCTGGTTGCCGTACTGGATCACTGCCGCGTACTTCATCGACCGGCTCCCCCCCACGTCGACCGTCGCGATCGCATCGCGCCGGTCTCATCATACCCGCGGCGGCCGGCATCGAGTCGCCAAGAACGGAAGACCACGCGCAACGTCTACCGGCGGTGGTCGCCCGTAACCCGCCGCTGGAGGGCGGCAACCGCCGCCGATTCGTTCGTTCCCGTCCCCACCACCAGCCGGCGTCGTGGTTCGGCAGCCTCGACGCTAGCCGAGGTAAGCACGCCCACTGCGATCCACTGGGTGGGTGCAGGCTGACTGGTGTAGTAGGACAATCGAGCCTCATCGTGCACCGCTTGCACTGTGGGTTGCGGCCGATCCAGCACCTGTTCCATCGAAGTCCCTCCAGCTGATCCACTGATCGGAGGCGGCAACCGCCTGTACGCGAGATCCAGATCCCACTCAACCATGCGACAGCAGAGCCCGCCGAATGTGAAGCGGCTGTTAGAACCCGATCGCAGTCGATCGGCCGTCTCGGTCCGGCTGATGACGGTAGCTGTCGACACATGCAGGTGGAAAAGGGGAGGGCCCGTCGTTACGGGGCCGACGGGCCCGGTGGGGAAGAGGAGGTGTCTGAGCGTTCAGCGTGGGAGGTACACGCCCCTATCCGCCCAGCGCTACTACCATAGCCGCCTCCCGCCTACCTGAGGTGAAGACGATGTAAAGCCTTCCCGGCGAGCGGATGGCAAAGCGCCGGCGACGCCGAAATAGATCACAAGCTCGATCGGTTGCGGGCGTCGATCGTGGCGGTAGAGGACTTGCGCGGCAAAGCGCGAGTGCTCATGAGGCCGGGCCAGGGACGGCACGTCGATCACTGCGATCGTCTCGTGTTCACGATGGTCGCCAGCGTTGTCCCGGACGCGGAAGCGGTGTCAGGCTGTCTGCGACAGAGCCCCCGCGTCGACGGGACGGAGGTCCGCACGCGGTGGAGACCGGCGGCAGGTCACGTTACGCAACCCTGTCGGCGACTATGGGGCGATGGGGCGATTAGCGACAAAGCGGCCGGTTGACGGGACCGCTCAACGGCAGGTAAACTGGCTTGGTTTGTGCGCCTCTCCGGGGGCGCACAACTGCCCGAGAGGGGAACGTGATGGCGCTGCATCTTCTCAAGCTCGTCGACGACACCGTCGTCAACGTTGCGCAACTGCTCAAGCAGCCCGTCGGAGCCGCTCGCGCCCTCGAAGCGCACCTGGGACGGTTTCAGCTGGACGTCGACCTCTGGGCACGAGACGTCGAGGTGTCCGGGCGGCTGATTCGCATCGAGACCGGGATCCTGGTGCAGGGGACGGTCCGGGGTATCGCCACGCTCGAGTGCGTTCGCTGCCTGGAGGAGTTCGACGCGCCCTTCGAGGGGCAGTTCGACGCTGAGTTCTGGCCGAGCATCGAAGTGCGGACAGGCTTGCCGCTTCCATTGCCCGAGGATGACGAAATCTTCGTCATCGACCATAATCACGAGATGGACCTCGCGGAGGTGCTGCGACAGATCTCGATCGTATCCCTGCCGATGCGCCCGGTCTGTGGAGACAACTGTCCGGGGTTCCAGGCGGAGTTCCCGGCGGTGGATGCGTCGGAGGACGACCGGCTGGCGGTGCTACGCAGACTGCTCGACGAGACGTCGGAGTGATCTTGCGAGCGTCAGGACCTGGTACGCCGCCCACCGGCGGCGCGGAGAGGAATGTGAACGATGGGCGCGCTTCCTAAGCAGCGAGTCAGTCGCGGACGCCAGGGCAACCGGCGCCGCTACCACGTGCTCAAACTGCCACAGCTGATGACCTGCCCGACCTGCGGGGAGAAGAAGCTGACCCACCACGTCTGCCCGACCTGCGGGACCTACAAGGGCCGGGAGGTCATCGACGTCACCAAGGCTCGACGGCGAAGCAGCACTGAGGAATAGGCGAGATCTCCCCGCGGAGCGCCCGACTGGAGCGCTCCGCTCTCGTGTGCCATGCTGCGGCGTGGGAAGGGTGATCCGGAACCGTGCCCAACGCGGCCATTACCGGCTGGGGAATCGCACTCCCGGAAAAAATCCTGTCGAACGCGGACCTCGCGCGGATGGTCGAGACCTCCGACGAGTGGATCGTCTCACGCACCGGGATCCGTGAGCGACGACAGGTCGGGCCGACGGACACCACGTTGAGCCTGTCGGTCAAAGCGTCTCAGCGCGCCATCGCGGTGGCCGGCATTCAGCCGGAGGACCTCGACCTCGTCATCGTCGCCACCACGACGCCGGACATGTTCATGCCGGCCACGGCGTCGCTCCTCCAGGCGCGGTTGGGCAATACCCGCGCCGGGGCGTTCGACGTGATGGCCGCTTGCTCGGGCTTTGTCTATGCCCTCAACGTGGCCACGCAGTTCGTGCGCGCGGGCACGTCGCGCACCGTGCTGGTGGTCGGCGCCGATACGCTGACGCGCATGATCGACTTCACCGATCGGGGGACCTGCGTCCTCTTCGGCGACGGCGCGGGCGCGGTGGTCCTCCAGGCGACCGAAGCGCCGGTCGGCGTGCTCTCGACGGTGCTTGGCTCCGACGGGCGCGGCGCGGGCCATCTATTCGTGCCCGGCTGGGGTTCGGGAATCATCCCGGAGGAAGGTACCGACACGCTGATCCGGCCCTACATGAAGATGAACGGCGCCGAGGTTTTCCGCTTCTCGGTCCGCATCATGGGCGAGGTCGCGGTGCAGGCCGTCGAGCAAGCAGGCCTGTCACTCGGGTCGATCGATCTGCTCATCCCTCACCAGGCCAATATCCGTATCATCGACGCTGCCGCCAGGCGCCTGGACCTGCCGCGTGAGCGTGTCTGGGCGAACCTCGATCAGTACGGCAACACCTCGGCGGGTTCGGTCCCAATCTGCCTGGCCGAGGCCGCCGAATGCGGGGTCCTCCGCCCGGGGATGAACATCGTGCTGGTCGCGTTCGGCGCCGGCCTGTCCTGGGGCGCCTCTGTCGTGCGCTGGGGACGCGACGGCGTCTCGAATCCCGCGCAGCCGTAATGAGCAATACCGCCTGGACCTTCCCGGGGCAGGGCTCACAGAAGGTCGGTATGGGCCGCGACCTGTCCGAGCGGTCGTCGGCCGTGGCCCGGGTCTTCAGCGTCGTCGATGACGCGCTCGGCTACCCGCTATCGCACACGATCTTCAACGGCCCCGCGGACGAACTGGTGGCGACCGTCAACCAGCAGCCGGCAATCCTGGCTGCCAGCATCGCCTACCTAACGATGCTTCGTGAGGCCGGACGGCTGCCTGACCCGGTCTGCGTCGCTGGGCACTCGCTTGGCGAGTATTCGGCGCTGGTCGCCGTTGGCGCGCTCGACCTGGCGGACGCCGCTCGGCTCGTGCGCCGACGCGGCGAGCTGATGGAAGAGCACGGCCTGGGCGGCATGATCGCGGTGCTCGGCCTCGACGAGCCGTCATTGATCGAGATCGCCGGCCTGGCCGGGGTGGAGATCGCCAACATCAACGCGCCCGGCCAGACTACGCTGAGCGGGCGCGCGGGTCCCCTCGAGACGGCCGCGGCGCTGGCGCGCGAACGTGGGGCGCGGCGCGTGGTACCGCTGGCAGTGAACGGCGCGTTCCACTCGTCGCTGATGCGCCCAGTGGTGGACGCGCTGCGGCCAATGATCGAGGGGACGTCGATATCGGCCTCGTGGGTTCCGCTGGTGTCCGATGTCGACGCCAGGCTCCTTTCCGAGCCGGCTGAGCTGCGTCAGGAACTGCTCGATCAGATCACCGCGTCCGTGCGCTGGATCGACGTCGTCGAGGCCGCGACCCGCCTGGGTGCCACGAGTTTCATCGAGGTGGGCCCCGGGAATGTGTTGACGGGGCTCATCCGTCGCATCGTTCCGGACGCCGAGGCGACCACGGCGGACGCGCTCATCGGCGCCTGAGTCCCGCCCGCGCGACAAGTCCGAGCCCGGCAGCGAGCCGACGCCGGGGAGGGGAGGGAGAACCTGTGGCCACCACCGATGGGGTGCAGACCGCCCTGGTCACCGGCGCCGTTCGCGGCATCGGACGCGCGACCGTGTTGCGCCTGGCGAAAGCGGGCTACCACGTGGCCGTCAATTACCGGGGCGACGAGTCTCTCGCCCAACGGGTCGTGGCCGAGGTCGAGGCCGAGGGCGGCACCGCGGTGGCGCTCCAGGCCGATGTCACCGACGCCGAGCAGGTCGGCGGCTTGATTGAAGAGTCCATCAACCGGCTCGGGCGTCTCGACGTACTGGTCAACAACGCCGGAATTACGCGCGATACCCTGGCCATGCGCATGAAGGAAGAGGACTGGGACGCCGTCATCAGCGCCAACCTCAAGAGCGCGTTCCTGTGCTCGAAGGCGGCGATCCGTCCGATGATGCGCCAGCGCTACGGCCGGATCGTCAACCTCAGCTCGGTGGTCGGCCTGGTCGGAAACGTGGGACAGGCCAACTACGCCGCATCCAAGGCGGGCATCGTTGGGCTGACCAAGTCGCTTGCCCGGGAGGTCGGCTCGCGCGGCATCACGATCAACGCCGTGGCGCCCGGGTTCATCGAGACTCGCCTGACCGACGCCATCCCGTCCGAACTGCGAGACCTTGCACTGAAGCAGATCCCCGTCGGTCGCTTCGGAACGCCCGACGAGGTGGCCGAGGCAATCGCCTTTCTCGCCTCGCCCGCGGCCGGCTACATCACCGGCGCCGTTCTGAGCGTCGACGGCGGCCTGTTCATGGCGTCGTAGGGGGCGGCCGGTGTTTCGGAAGATCCTGATCGCCAACCGCGGTGAGATCGCCCTGCGCGTGCTGCGGGCCTGTCGGGAGCTCGGAATCCGATCGGTCCTCGCCTATTCCGAGGCCGACCGTGACTCACTCCCGGTCCGACTGTCGGACGAGGCCGTCTGCATTGGCCCGGCGCCCGCTATGCGCAGCTACAACAACATTCCGGCCATCATCTCCGCTGCGATCGTCACCGGCTGCGATGCCCTGCACCCCGGATACGGCTTTCTGGCCGAGAACCCGTCGCTGGCGGAGATCTGCCACGAGTGCGGGATCGCCTTCATCGGGCCCCGCCCCGACGTGCTGGCGCAGATGGGAAACAAGGCCATCGCCCGGGCGACGATGAAGAAGGCCGGAATCCCCATCATGCCGGGCGCGGAGGAGGCCGTCCATGACGCCCCGGCCGCGCGGGACATCGCGAAGGCCATCGGCTACCCGGTGCTGATCAAGGCGGTCGCGGGCGGCGGCGGGCGGGGAATGCGGATCGCGCGCGACGAGCGCGAGCTGGTACGCCTGCTGACAGTCGCCCAGGGCGAGGCGCAGGCCGCCTTCGGCAACGGAGCCGTCTACGTTGAGCGCTTCCTCGATCAGCCACGACACGTCGAGGTGCAGGTGCTCGCCGACGAGCACGGCCACGTCCTCTCGCTCGGTGAGCGGGACTGCTCGCTGCAGCGCCGCTACCAGAAGCTGGTCGAGGAGTCGCCGGCGCCGAGCCTGTCCGGCAAGACGCGGGAGAACCTGGCGAGAGCCGCGCTGCGAGGCGCTCGGGCGATCAACTACACCAGCGCCGGGACGTTCGAGTTCCTGGTCGACCGGGACGACCACTTCTACTTCACGGAGGCGAACACCCGGATTCAGGTGGAGCATCCGGTCACGGAGATGGTTACCGGCGTCGACCTGGTGCAGTGGCAGATCCGCATCGCCGGCGGCGAGCCGCTGAACATCTCTCAGAAGGACGTGCAGCCACACGGCCACGCCATCGAGGTTCGTATCACCGCGGAGAATCCTGCCGCGGACTTTTCCCCGAGCTGCGGTGAGATCACGGGGCTGCTGCTTCCGGGCGGTCCCGGCGTGCGCGTCGACACCCACATCTATCCCGGCTACGTCGTACCGCCGCACTACGATTCGCTGCTGGCCAAGCTGATTGTCTGGGCGCCAAGCAGGGCCGAGGCGGCCGCGCGACTGCGTCGGGCGCTGGCGGAGACCATGGTGTCGGGAGTCTCGACAACGGTCGGCTTCTACCAGCAGTTGCTCGAGGACGAGGACTTCCTGCGAGGGCACCTGACGACGGGCTTCGTGGGTGAGTTTCTCCAGCGAACCGCCTTGCCGGCAGTCGTCGCCGCTACCTGACGTTACCCGGTCGATCGGGAGACTCTGCGACCCGTCGCCGGAGCACGTTCGCGCTGTGTCCGTCCTCGCTGGCGGCGGTTGCCACGCCATGGCAGGTAGAATAGCGACCGTGCCCGTCCGGAAGGCGGCGCGGGACAGGGAAGGCGCCGACGGCTCCGGCTGCTGACGTGCGGACGGGAGACGACACCGCGATGACGGTAGGAACGACCCGACACCAGGCGCGAACGGTAGCGCTGCAGGTGCTGTACGAGGCGGACGTCGCCGGGCATGCAGCAGAAGAGGTGCTCGCGCGCTACGTGGCGGATCTGTCGCTGCCACAGCCGGTCCGACGCTACGTCGAGCGGCTCGTGACCGGCGTCCTGCAGGAGCGGGAGCCGATCGATCGCCAGATCGGCGAGGCGGCTCCGACGTTTCCGGTCGAGCAGCTGCCGGCGGTAGACCGCAACATCCTGCGGATCGCCATCTACGAGCTCGCCAACGAGCGGGACGTGCCGATGAAAGCGGCGATCAACGAGGCGGTTGAGCTTGCCAAGCGTTTCGGCGGCGAGAACTCCAGCCGGTTCGTCAACGGCGTGCTCGGCACCATCGCCGGCAACATGGCCTCACCGCGCTAGGGGCGACCGCGCTCGCTCCCGTTGCCGGCATCACGCCAGTCGGGCATAATTCCGAGGTATCGGTGGGGATTGGTGGGATATTCAGGGAGGTGGTCGGGTGTCGTCGAACTCTGTCTTTGAGCGGGTCCGCAACGTCGTGGCTGAGCAGCTCGGCGTGGATCCGGAGAAGGTGACGCCGGACGCCGAGTTCGTGCAGGACCTCAACGCCGACTCGCTCGATCTGGTAGAGCTGATCATGCAGCTCGAGGAGGAGTTCGGCGTCGAGATCTCCGACGAAGACGCCGAGAACATCGTCACCGTCGGCGACGCGCTCGAGTTCATCCAGGAGCATGAAGCCGCCAAGTAGTCCAGAGGCGGCCCCGTACGGGCAAACGATCACCGGCACGGCCGGCCCACGCCGATGGGGACGAGGCGGGGCGGTCGGAATCGTCATCCGGCTGAGGTCACCGTCCCAGCGAGACAGGTAGCATGGCCAGCATCCTCGAACGAGTACGCGGTCACGGCAATCAACCGGTCATCCCGTCGCTTCCGTCGCCGGAGGGCGACGACGTGTTCGAGGAGATGACGCTTCAGGAGCACCTCGAGGAGCTCCGGACGCGGATCCTCTACTCGGCGATCTTCGTCGTCATCGGCTTCGGGATTGGCCTGGCGGTCGCCATGCCGGTGCTGCGCCTGATGGCGCGTATGTCGGGCCTGCACGACTTCGTAACCATCTCGCCGATGGAGGGCTTCACCGAGTTCATGAAGGTGGGGCTCTACATCGGTATCGGCCTGTCGATGCCGGCGCTGGTCTATCAGTTGGTGCGCTTCCTGGCGCCCGGCCTCACCCGCCGCGAGCGTCATTACCTCTACCGCGCGCTTCCCTTCGTCTCGATCCTGTTCCTGGCCGGCGTGGCGTTCGCCTTCTTCATCGTCGTGCCGCACGCGCTGGAGTTCCTGTCGCACTTCGGCGGCTCGGTCTTTACCTCGCAGTTCCGGGCGCAGGAGGTCGTCTCCTTCTACCTCAAGCTGCTGCTGGGCATCGGCGTGGTGTTCGAGACCCCGTTGATCATCTTCATGCTTGCCAAGCTGGGGGTTGTCGGGCCGCAGCGCCTGTCATCGCTGCGCAAGTACATGATCGTCATCTCGCTGGTGCTGGCTGCGGTCATCACCCCGACGCCGGACCCGGTGAACATGTTCATCGTGGCGGCGCCGATCTATCTCCTCTACGAGCTGGGCGTCATCCTGGCCCGGTTCGCCTGATCGACCTTGGGCGACCCTGACCCTCGGGACGACCTTCGGCACCACGGCCGCACCCGTCCCGCCCAGACATAGGCCCGGCGACCCCGCTCTGGGATCGCCGGGCCTACTGGTTCACGCGTAGCCCAACGGGGCACGCGCGGTCCGATTATGGGCGACCGGTGCCACTGGGTACGAGCCGCTCCATGAACAACCCATTCGCCCCTGGCAGCCAGCCTGTTGTGGGGTCCGGCG
>Ga0307373_10011952_pt1 | contig 12453 bp, 11 predicted proteins | sample OX2MG_FD_202534 | JGI IMG/M metagenome (GOLD analysis project Ga0307373, IMG submission 202534) | Soil microbial communities from Risofladan, Vaasa, Finland - OX-2 | ecosystem: Environmental > Terrestrial > Soil > Coastal area > Acid sulfate soil | place: Finland: Risofladan, Vaasa | collected...
GTGGATGCGTTTGTTCCCGATGCCGTAGATGGACCGCCCTGCGCTCCCGGGACGATCGGGGGCTGCCGAGACTGAGCCAGAGCTGAAACGCAAGCGAGGACACTCAGGCTTACCCAGATGAGAATACCTGGGCCAAGGACCAAGCTCCAGACGCGTCGAATCAAGGATCTCCTGCGCAAGTCTTTTTCCTGGAATTTACGGTGATTATTCTGCGGCCGTCCCTCCTTCTTCCAGGAGGAGTTTGATGCGGCGTCCGCAGTTTATTCATGCAAGGCTGCTGTTGTGGGATGCCTCGCCCTTGAGCAGGGTTGGAACCTGAGTGAAATATAATTTGCAATCGTCTTCTGCACCTGCTGCAGAAACCCCTTACCCGGCCGTGGGCGCGCGCGTCCCACGGGAGTGGACAATTTCGCTGGCGAACGTCGGACGCGAGGTAGTGGCGGGTTTATCCCGCCAGACGGGTGGCGGCGTAAAGCCGCCTCTACCTGACGGACGTTGAGGACACCGCGCCTACAGGAAGAGCGGGCGATCAGGCTTGGCGGGGAGGCGCAGCGAGGGCGGCGCGGCCTGCTTCCGTCGCCATGTAGGTTTCGTTCTTCTCCTCCGCCAGCCCGGCTTCCGCCAGTTCCCGCGCCGCGCTGCGGATGCGATAAAGAGGCAAGCCGGTCATGTCCGCCACAACGCTGAGCGGTACGCCGCCGGACATGGCGGCCAGGATTTTCCTGGCCTCGGCGGTCATTTCGCCACTGCTATCCATACAGGGCATGATCAACTCCTTGCCGGGGCGAGGACGGTTCGGAAACCGTCCCCGCCTGCCAGTTCGGGCCAGAGAGAATGGTGTTTAGAGCGACTTCTTTGAGAAGTACCAGTCTTTGGTCTCAAAGCCTGCTTTCATGCGCTCCTCGGCCGCCTCCGCGGTTGCCGGGGCAGGGATAATAACCTTCTCGCCCGGCTTCCAGTTGGCGGGGGTGGCCACGCCATGTTTGTCGGTGGTCTGCAAGGCATCGATGAGGCGCAGAATTTCCTGCATGTTGCGCCCGGTGGTCAGCGGGTAATAGATCATCGCCCGGAGAACGCCTTTGGGATCGATGACGAACACGCAGCGGCTGGCCTCCGTCTTGCTTTCGCCTGGCATGATCATCCCGTAGAGCGTCGCCACTTCCTTATTCAGGTCCGCGATCACCGGGAAGGGAATCTTCACGCCGAATTTTTCCTCGATATTCCGAATCCAGGCGATGTGCGAAAAGTTGCTGTCGATGCTCAATCCGCACAATTCCACGCCGCGCTTTTTAAGTTCCGGAGCAATCTCCGCAAAGGCGACGAATTCGGTGGTGCAAACCGGCGTAAAGTCCGCCGGATGTGAAAAGAGAATCAGCCAGCTTCCCTTGAAGTCCGCCAGGCGCAGAGTGCCATGGGTGGTCTGGGCCTCAAAAGCCGGGGCCGGCTGGCCAAGCCGCGGGAAACTCGGCGTGGCCGTTTCCTGAGTGGTGCTATCCATTTTCTTTCCTCCTGAACATTAACGAGACTTTATTGAAGATGCCTCACATACTTCGGGCATGGCAGGACCTCGTGCCGGAGCGGCGCGTATCGCTCGCCACCTGCCGGGAAGGCACAGGCAAATCCCCCCCCTTGGAATTCTAACCGGGATTTCACTTTCATGGGAACTTACCAGGAACCGGCAAGCCCTGGCATGAGCCGTCAGCTTGCGATGCCGTATCGAGCGGCGGTCAGAATGTTGTACGCGCCAGGCGCCGGTACTCACTTTCCGATTCGGCGGGCAGCAGCACCCAGAGCGTATAGATTCCCAAGGCCGTTCCGAAGGGGAAATGAAGCAGCGAGATGACGCCCAGAACCAGCGCCAGCACCCGGGCCCAGGGACGATAATTCATTAGTCCCCATCCTGCCAGGATGCCGGCCACCGCGCTGGCTACCAGAAACACTCCAATAATGCCGGCAATGGGTAGAAGAAAAGCGCGCATCGGGAACGGAATAAAATACATCGCGATGCCGCCTCCGAAAAAGAGCCCCAAGGCCGGCAGTAGGCCGAAAATGGATACCACCAGCCAGAGGATGGCGACGATCTTGATGTGCTTTTCAACTCTCGTCTCGACCGGGGGCAGAGGCGCGCTGCGGGGCGGCGGAGGCGGCTCTTGCGCGGGAGGATGAACCGCCGCCACAAGCTGCTTCCCGCACCGGTTGCAGAAATTCTGTCCCGGTATAATGCTCGTGCCGCAGTTGCCGCAAAACATCGCGATCCCCTTTCTCTTCTGTAAAGCATTACGCACGCTGCAGAGGATTTGTTCCCTGTCTTCCAGGCTAGCACCAGACCGCGGGGTTTGCAGGGAGTCCAATCTGCCGATTGGCCGGCGCGACGAAATTTCCGCTCACGGAATTACTGATGTTTACAAAATATAGTGACGCCGTTCTTTGTAGCGCCGCTCTATGAGCGGCGAAAGACGCGGGTCATAGACCCGCGCTACAATAAGTTGTCACTATATTTTGTAACTCTCATTACGGCATTTGCGCGAAAGCGTGCTTGACGATTTTCAGGCCATTGGCGTAGATGGGGTTGGGCCTGAAATCCGGGGGCGTTCCCCAGGCGTAGCCGAAAAAGTCGCACCCGGCTTTGTACCATTTCTTCCAGGTATTCGGGTCGCAGACGCCGTCCGGCCGCCCGATGATGGTGGTCATCACGCGCTGGCCGGGTTTGCGAATCTTCAGCAGCCACTCGACGATTTCATCGGAGGACTCGGCCACCAGCATGTCGCTTTCATTGAGCATGGGATGGTTCACCCACAAGGCTTCAGCGGGCTTGAAGAACGGCACATTGAAAAACGCCTTGGTTTCCGGGCTCGCTTTATGAATGGTGTCGCGGATGCGGTAAAAGAATCGCGCCATGATCTCCCGCTTGTACTTGAGGCTCTCCTCCGGAGTGATTTTCGCGGGGTCGTCGGGCATGGCGCGGCCGATGATTTCCTGGAACGGCTTCTTCACAAACCAGGCGGGCTGCACGGGAAAATCGTTGGTGTGGAGGCCGCCGTAACCGAAGCCGTCAAAATTGATCCACTCCACCGGATAAAGCCGCAGGAACTCATCGAGACGCGCGCAAAATAGATCGCCCCAGGGACTTTCCGGGGCCAGCAACGGCATCCACGTGTCGGGTGTCGCCCAGTGATACTGGTGGCTGCGCGGAACCACCCAGCGCCGGCGGAGATTGTTCATGGTGAGGTCCATGGAACAATTGAAATAGCCGCAGAACGGCATCCCCGCCTTGCGCGTCAGGCGGAAGAGTTCCGGGAAAAAGTGACGGCCGGGCCCGGGCGCCACGGGGCCAAGCTTGGTGGGATAGAACGCGTATCCGCAAAATGTGTAGCCTTCGCCGAACATGATGTTGACCCCAAAATTCCGGTGCCACTCGAAATATTCCTTGGGGTTGACAAACGCCCAGTCCTGCGGCGCCGAAGGTCCAAAATAAGCATGAGGCTTTTCAAACCGGCAAAAATTGAAGTCACAACAAAACAGCTTGATGGGCCTGCCGCGATCAGGCAGTTGATCGGCGTTGGGAAGCAGGCTCGCGCCCTTTCCTTCGCGTTCCTTTGCCCCGGCCAGGCTGCTCGCGAGTCCGGCGCCGCCCACGCCCATCGAGGTGAACGCCACCTCCTTCAGAAATCCTCTGCGGCCTAATCTTTTACTCTTTTCCTGCTTGCGCGGATCGGGAGATATCTTCATCCGACCTCTCCTTGTTTTTTATTCTGCTCGCTGCCGAACGCCGGAGCGATTTTGGGAATTGGGAATCCGGCGGCTTCTCTTTGCATCCGTCTTTGGGCCTTCGCTTCCCAACGCTCGACAACAATACTCCAAAGCTGACGGCCAATCAAAGAGTGGTTGCGCGTGACGGCGCGTTGCAGGGGCCGGGTGCTGACTGCCCGGGTCTACTTAAGAAAAGCGCGCGGTGGGGACACCTCGCCTACAGTTTAGCGGAGCGGTAAATCGGGCGCTGAGCACAGCGCCCCTACAGCCGCCGAGGGGCTTTCACGGCATGGGGTGCTGGGCCTGGTTGGCGTGCGGGACCAATTGCTGGTAGACGGCGTTGGGCACGTGGGAATTCCAATAACCGGCGGTCTTGGCGAACCCGATCAGGCCGAGGAAAACGAGCGCGATGCCGGCCGCCATCGCCCAGGCGGGCATACCTTTTCTCTTCCTTTTTGATTCCAGCATCGATTCCAGTTTGGGGTGCAATGACATGGCGAGCGCGCCTTCGACGGGGCAGACCGCGACGCATTCCAGGCACCCGGTGCACTCGGCCGAGCGGACGCTCCCCAGACGGTCCACGGGCAGCCACGCCGGGCAAGCCTTGGCGCACTTGGCGCAGTCAATGCAAGTCTCAGCATTACGCCGGATGCCGAGCGGGCTTGGCAGCGAGACCAGACCGAGCAGCGCGCCATAAGGACACAAGTAGCGGCACCAGAAGTTCTGCACGAACATCGAAGCCAGCGTCAGCACGCCGATCACCGCAAGCCCCGTGACTCCCAGGAAGCGGAAGAAGTTGAGCATCTTGACCGCGGCGATCAGCCCGTAGGGAGTGCGCATAAAGCTCGCAATCGCTTCTGCCGACATGCCGGCGACCGCCCAGAGGAAGAATCCCAGCAGCAGATACTTGAGCCCGCGCAATGGAATATCCAGCCAGACGGGGATGCGGAAATTGCGCCGGAAGATCTTGCGGCCCGCGCGCCAGAGATACTCGGAGAGCGTTCCCACCGGGCAGAGCCAACTGCAAAACGCCTTGCGAAACAGGAAGGCGATGGAAAGAAAAGCCAGCAGCAGAAACATCGCCGCCGGATGGATGGCTGGAATGTGTCCGGTTTCCAGCCAGTATTTTAGGTTCATCAGCCCGGCAATGGGCAGCCAGCCCTCCACGCCGGCGGGCCGCGCGACGGCAAGCGCGGAATCACCGATTTCAAATTGGCGGACCCAGAGGTAAAACTCGCCGCCCAGCCAGACGTTCATCAGCAGGAACACGATTTGGAAACTCAGGCGAAGCTGCTGCGAGCGGTCGCGTGCCTGGCGGCGCAGGAATTTCTTCTTCGGCTTCCTTCTCGCAGTGTGCGGCGGGGCAGGGTCGATCGAAATCAGCGGAGCCGTCGTTCCGCTGCCGGGATGGATCTGGAGTCCTATAGCTTCTCCGTAAGAGATCAAGACTAGTGGACGCGCCAGGCGCGGGGTATGACTTCTGTCACAGCGGGGTGGACGGCCGTGGCCCATCCTTCTTCCTTTTGGAAGATGCAACGCCGCGGCGCGACTGAAGGCGCGGCTTTTCACGATACCCCTCACCCGGCCGCGTGCGCGGCTCTCCCCATGGGAGAGGGTTAAAGAAATCAGTGTTGGCGCCGGCTTTCTTACCAATAGTTACCGTCAAGCCCGAGAGGCGATTGTGGGCAATTTCTTGCCTGGGGTGACAATTTTGGCGACAAAATTTGGAAGGCCGGGGAGTGATGCATCCGTTACCTGTCCGAACCTGTCCTGAAGGACGAAGAGGTACAGGTGAGCGTGCGCGAAAAGGGAATGCGCGGCTCGCCGCACCGGCCAAAAAAAATTTTATGGCTGTAACCACAATTATTTCCTTGCGTCTAAATGAGTATGTAGTGGTAGCATTGCCACTATGAGGTGAGGCTAGGCATGGCCTTCATTCGCAAGCGCGGCCAGAGTTACTACTTGGTGCACAACGTCCGGCAAGACGGCCGGGTGCGCCAGCTCCACCTGGCCCGGCTGGGACGGCGGCCTCATATTAGTGACGATGTGATTCGGGGAGTTGCTTCCCGGCACCCCTTTGTGGAAGTGGATTGGAAGGGGCTGCGGGAAAAAGACTCGCGATATTTGCACGAACTGCTTCGCACCATACGCAACCTCCACCTGGATATTTGCGACCTGCACCTGCCGGTTCTTGAGATGACGCAAGATCGTGAGTTGGTGAAGCAATTAGCTTCAAGCTTGAAGCTGTTGCGTTCCACCCTTGACGTGAAGCTCCATCAATTGCGGCGAGGGAAAACGCAGGCTTATTCCGCATGAGTCAGGGAGGGAAACAGCATGAGCGCATTCCAAACGATGCTTGATCCCACGCTCCACAGTCCGGAGGTGAGAGAGTTTGAGCGCGCGCTGGAGCGGCGCGTGGTGGGTCAAGGCAGAGCCGTCCGGCGCCTGGCACGCATTTACCAGGTCTACAAGGCGGGACTCGCGGTCCCGGGGCGTCCCTTGGCGAACCTGCTGTTTCTGGGCCCTACCGGCTCCGGCAAGACGCGTCTGGTGGAAGCGGCCGGAGAGGTGTTGTTTGGCGACGCGCGCGCGATTCTCAAGATCGATTGCGCGGAGTTTCAGCACAGCCATGAAATCGCCAAGCTGATCGGCTCGCCGCCCGGATACCTGGGCCACCGCGAGACACAGCCGGTGATCACCCAGGAAGCTCTGGAAGAACATTACACGGAGACCATGAAGCTCTCCTTCGTGCTCTTCGACGAAATCGAGAAGGCTTCCGACGCCCTCTGGCACCTGCTGCTGGGCATCCTGGACAAAGCCACCCTGACCCTCGGCGACAACCGGCGGGTGGATTTTTCCCGCTCCATCATCTTTCTGACCTCCAACCTCGGCTCCCAGGAGGTTGCCAAACTGATGAAGGGCGGGCTGGGCTTCTCCTCGGGATCGGGTGCGGAGGACGAAGAACTCGACCACAAGATCTACCGCGTGGCCACGGAGGCGGCGCGCAGAAAATTTTCGCCCGAGTTCATGAACCGCATCGACAAGGTCATCGTCTTCCGCTCCCTGCGCCGCGAGCACCTGGAAAAGATCCTGGACATCGAGCTGGCCAAGGTTCAGGAGCGGATCATCAGCTCCGCCCCGGGCAACCAGTTCGTCTTCAAGTGCGCGCCGGAGGCCCGCGACCTGCTGCTGCACGAAGGCACCGATCCCAACTTCGGCGCCCGGCACCTGAAGCGGGCCATCGAACGCCACCTGGTGTTTCCGCTCTCGAACCTGCTGGCCACCAAGCAGATTCACCTGGGAGATTTTATCTACGTCGGCGTGGACGTGGAAAATTCCAAGCTGACCTTCGTGCGGGAGGAGCAGGGAGCCCTGGTGGGAGCGGCGGCAGCCCCTTCCAAGCAAACGGCGCTGGTGCCGGTCTCGACCGGGCAGGCGGCCGGACGGGCTCTTGCCGTGCGAATGTCGGTGGACTGAGTTGGCAGCCTCGGCACGAGTTTTGTGCGGTGGGCTTTTTACGTGTCAGAAGCTACAAACCCACGGCATAGAAGGCATGCCGTGGCAACCACTTCGTTCGTTATTCCGAGCCCCTCACCCGTCATTCCGAGCCGATTCGCTCCTCTTCGAATCGCCCTGAGCGCAGCGAAGGGGCTCAGGGTAAACTCCGCGAGGAATCCGCTTATTGGCTCGGGGTAAACTCCGCGACGAATCCGCTTCTTGTGATTCGATACGACAAGCAGATCCTTCGCTGCGCTCAGGATGACGTGGCCGTGCGCTCAGCATGACGGATAGCCTTTTTCAGCAACCCGTCAGAAGTCGATGAGGCTTTTGGGGGGCAGTGCTGCGCGAATGGCGTTGAGGATGGCGAACAGATCGATGACCTCCTGGGTGATGGCTCCCGCGACGGGGGGCAGGTGGCCGGTGGCGGCAAAGAACATTCCTACGATGCTGAGGGCCATGCCGCCCACGGCGCTCTGCAGGGCGATTGAGCGCATCCGCATGGCGATGTGGAAGAACTCGTCCACCTTTTCAAGCGAGGCATCCATAATCACCGCGCCCGCCGATTCCGAGGTGATGTCGCTGTTGTGCCCGAAAGCGACTCCGATCGACGCCGTCATGAGAGCGGGAGCATCATTGATGCCGTCGCCGAGGAAAAGAGTTTTTGCCTTCCGGGTGGCCTCGCGAACCAAGCCAACTTTTTGCTCGGGGCTTTGAGAAGCGTAAACCTCTTTCACCCCCACCAGATCGGCCAGGTATTTCACCTCGCTTTCGCGGTCGCCGGAAACCAGCATCAGCCGGTCAAAGGCGTGCTTGCGGCCCAGGTGCTCCACAAACGATTTGCTTTCCCGGCGCGGCGCGTCATGGAAGACGTAGGTGGCGGCGTAGGCGCCGTCGATCGAAATCTCGCACGAGAGGCCCGCCGCGACCGGAGGCAGAAGGGCTTCCGGCGTGCCGAATTCCTTGCGCAGCGCGGCGCGGTTGGTAATCCGGATCGACCGGCCGAGAACAATACCTTGCAGGCCGCGGCCGGGCGCTTCGCTGATTTCAGCGGCATCGATCAGCGGCAGCGTTTGCTCGCGCGCCGCATTCAGGATGGCGCGGGCCAGCGGGTGCTTGGAATATTGCTCGAGGCTGGCCACCAGCTTGAGCACTTCAGTCTTGTCAAAGCCGGGCGCGACGAGCTGCCGGGTTAATTGCGGAAGGCCGTAGGTGAGCGTGCCGGTCTTGTCAAAGATGATGGTGCGGCAGGTGTCGAGTTGCTCGAGCACCGAAGGGTCTTTGACCACAATGCCGCGCCGGGCGGAAAGCGAGATGGCGCCGATGATGCTGACCGGAATGGCGATCAGCAGAGGGCAGGGCGTGGCGATCACCAGCACGGCCAGGAAGCGCACGGCCTCGCCGCTCGCGAACCAGGCCACAAGCGCCACGGCCACGGCGATGGGCGTGTAATATGCCCCCAGTTGATCTCCCAGGCGGCGGAGGCGCGGCCGGTTCTCCTGGGCGGTTTGCATCACGCCCATGATGCGGGCATAACGCGAGTCCACCGCCAATTTTTCGGCCCGGATGGTGAGCGCCGCCTCGCCGTTGATCGCGCCCGATAAGACTTGCGCGCCGGGCGTCTTGGAGATTTCAAACGGCTCGCCGGTCAGGTAGGACTCATCCATGATGCCGTGGCCTTCGGTGACGGCGCCATCCACGGGACAGATTTCATGAGGGTAAACGACCAGCGTATCCCCGATGCCGACAGCGTCGAGCTGCACGTCTGAAATAGCTCCGTCCTGCTTGCGGTGCGCGACGCTGGGCATCCGCTTGGCCAGCGCTTCCAGCACCGAGGAGGCGCTCCGCACCGCGTAGGCTTCCAGAACATTCCCTCCCGAGAGCATCAGGACCACCAGCGTGCCCGCGAGGTATTCCCCCAATATCACCGAAACCACGATCGAAAGCCCCGCCAGCAGATCGGAACCAAATTCCTTGCGAAAGGTTTTTACCGCCAGGCTGTAAACCAGAGGCGCGCCGCCCAGAAACAAGGCGGCAAAAAGCGGGATGTCGTAGGTTAATGGCGCGGACTTCAGAAGAAATCGAAGCACCAGATGCAGCGCGATCGCCGCGATCGCGACACCAGCAATGGCGTTCTCTTTTGAAATGGGGTGCTTCTTGACCGGAGAAGAAGACTTTGGAGCGTTTGCGTTTTTCACGTTGTCCTTAGCTTTGCATCCTAGGGCATGGGAGCGGCTTTTTCAAATCTTCCCGTCAAGTGTGAGGCGTTCAATTCCTCTCGTGCCGGTTTTGCCAAAGAAGGAGCTGCCCGCCGGGCGTTTGGTGCGTGAAAGGACGATTTTTGAAGGTTTTCCCGTGCCCATTTAGAATTTGGGCAATGAGGCATGCGATAAATCCGGAGCTTCCAGCCTATCATAACTATTAAGAGGAGGCTTTTCATGACTTAAAGGGTAGCGTAGAATACCATAGAAGGATTTTTGCTGGTTGTTCGGGCGACCGGATAGTTTCAGCTTGCGAAGGTGCGGAACTGCTTCCGACGGGGAGCAGTTCGCCAAAAACGAAGATGTTTGAATCGCTCCAAGATAAATTCCAGCAAGCGTTCAAGACGCTGCGAGGCCGGGGAACTCTGAGCCCGGAGGCGATTGATGAAACGCTGCGCGACGTGAGGATGGCGCTGCTCGAAGCGGACGTCAACTTTAACGTGGTGAAGGCGCTGGTGGAACGCGTGCGCGTGCGGGCGCTGGGCGGGGAGATTGGCGCCAGCTTTACGCCAGCCCAGGAAGTGGTGCGCATCGTTCGAGACGAGCTGGTTGAGATTCTGGGGCACGACGCTTCACTGTTGACGTTTTCCAAGGAGTATCCCAGCGTCCTGCTGATGGTGGGCCTGCAAGGCTCCGGGAAAACCACCAGCTCCGGCAAGCTGGCGCTATGGCTGGCCAAGCGGAAAAAGCGCCCCATGCTGGTCTCGACCGACGTTTACCGGCCGGCGGCGCGGGAGCAACTGGCGGTAATCGCCAAGGAGATCGGAATTCCATGCTTCCCGGGCGAGGGGATCGACGCCCCCGTGGAACTGGCGCTGGCGGCAAGAAAAGACGCCGCGGACCGCGGCCACGATGTGCTGATCGTCGATACGGCGGGGCGGCTGCACATTGATGAAGCCTTGATGGACGAGGTCACGGAACTTCGCACCCGCCTGCGTCCCAGCGAAGTCCTGCTGGTGACGGACGCCATGGTGGGCCAGGATGCGGTGCGCAGCGCGCAGGAATTCCATGAGCGCCTGGGGACCACCGGCGTGATTTTGACCAAACTGGATGGAGACGCGCGGGGCGGCGCGGCCCTCAGCATCCGCCACGTGACCGGGCAGCCGATCAAGTACATCGGCGTGGGGGAAAAATACGATGCCCTGGAAGTCTTCTATCCAGACCGCATTGTTTCGCGTATCCTGGGTATGGGGGACCTTCTCTCCCTGATCGAGAAGGCCGAGGAGTCTATCGACCAGAAGAAGGCTCTGGAGGTGCACCGCAAGCTGCAGACGGGCACCTTTTCCCTGGCGGATTTCCGCGACCAGTTGCGCCAGATGCGTTCGCTCGGCCCCCTCGATCAGATGATGGGGATGCTGCCGAAAGTGGGCATGTTCCGGGACGCGGGCAAGGTGAAGGTAGACGAAAAGGAGCTGGTGCGCATCGAAGCAATTATCAATTCGATGACGGAGAAAGAACGCCATCGGCATGAGATCATCAACGGCAAGCGCCGCAAGCGCATCGCCCGGGGGAGCGGAACCACGGTCCAGCAGGTCAATCAGGTTCTGAAGCAGTACGTCCAGATGCGGAAGATGATGAAGTCCATGAGCCGGGGCTTGCTGGGAAGGCAGTTGGACCGCTTCAAGATTCCGGCGGGCTTGGGCGGCTAAGTTACGCGGGTGGGTGGTCGGCATTTTGGGTCATTCGGCAGGCAATGGGTGGTTTCCTGGATGAGTCATGGAGCGGCGAGCGCTCCGGGGGCACCGCCTGAATTCTGAATTTAAGGGAGGAAGATTGTTAAGAATACGGCTGGCTCGGACGGGAGCTAACAAAAAACCGAGTTACAGAATTGTGGTGATTGAGCGAGAACGATCGCGCGACGGCGGATTTTTGGAGATTGTGGGCCATTATAACCCGCGACGCGAGCCGGTGGAGCTTATGGTCAAGCGCGACCGCGTCGATTATTGGATAAGTCGCGGTGCGCAGCCCTCTGAGACCGTTCGGAGCCTTCTGAAGAAGACGACGGAACAAGGGCAAGGCTAGGATCGGTCCGGGAGCTTGGACCCTTTGCGCTGCCGGGATGAGAGTCGGGATTACATTGAGCACTCTTTCATCAGTGGCGATAGTAGGAAACGCAGTACGGCAGGAGGGACCAAGTGGACATGAAGGATCTGATTGCAGAGATAGCGAAGGCGCTTGTGGATAATCCCGACCAAGTGGTTGTTCGCCCGGTAGAGGGAGAACAGATCACGGTCCTGGAGCTTCGGGTCCATCCGACAGACCTGGGAAAAGTCATCGGCAAGCAAGGTCGAACGGCGCGCTCGATCCGGACAATTCTTGGGGCGGCGGGGATGAAGCTCAAGAAGCGTTTCACCCTGGAAATACTGGAGTAGGGGATTGCCGGCGTCCTTTCCAATCGGCACGATGACCGGCAAGGCGCGACAAGCGGCGCGCCCACGAGCGGTGTGACGAACGGTTTCCTGGCCATCGCCTATATCTTGCGCCCGCAAGGGCGGCGGGGAGAGGTGTTAGCCCAAATCCTGAGCGACTTTCCCTCGCGTTTTGAGAATCTTCGCCGCGCGTTTCTGGACCAGCCCGCGGGACCGCCCGCGCCCGTGGCCGTGGAAAAGGCCTGGTTGCACAAGGGCAAGGTCGTGCTGAAGCTTTCCGGGGTGGATTCGATTGACGACGCCGAAAGATTCAAAGGGCGTTACGTCCTGATTCCCCGGGAGGAAAAGATTCCGCTTTCTGCCGGGCAGTATTACCTGTGGGAACTGGAAGGCTGCCGGGTGGTGGTTCTGGAGGCGGGAGGCGAGAGGACGCTGGGCACGGTCACTGAGATCGAGCGCACCGGCGCAGCCGACCTGCTGCACGTTTCGGATGGGTCCCGGGAGGTCCTGATTCCGCTCGCGCAGTCGATCTGCAAGCGGATTGATCCCGCGGGCAAATTGATTGTGGTGGACCC
>Ga0307373_10011953_pt1 | contig 12452 bp, 8 predicted proteins | sample OX2MG_FD_202534 | JGI IMG/M metagenome (GOLD analysis project Ga0307373, IMG submission 202534) | Soil microbial communities from Risofladan, Vaasa, Finland - OX-2 | ecosystem: Environmental > Terrestrial > Soil > Coastal area > Acid sulfate soil | place: Finland: Risofladan, Vaasa | collected...
TAGCGGTCTGTGTGGCGGCCACTTGCTTAGATCCTCGATCCCTCGTGTAGTTGTTGCTACCAGCGGTAATGCGCGAAGGCCTTGTTGGACTCGGCCATCTTGTGGGTGTCCTCGCGGCGCTTCACGCTCGCCCCGAGGCCGTTGCTGGCGTCGAGCAGCTCGTTCATCAGCCGCTCGGTCATGGTCTTCTCACGGCGCTGGCGGGAGTAGATGATCAGCCAGCGCAGCGCCAGGGTGGTGCTGCGTGACGCGCGGACCTCGACCGGCACCTGGTAGGTGGCACCGCCGACGCGGCGGCTGCGGACCTCCAGGGTCGGCTTGACGTTGTCCAGGGCGCGCTTGAGCGTCACCACCGGGTCGTTGCCGCTCTTGTCCCGGCAGCCTTCGAGCGCGCCGTACACGATGCGCTCAGCCAGCGAGCGCTTGCCGCTCACCAGCACCTTGTTCACCAGCGCGGTGACCAGGGGGGAGCCGTACACCGGATCGGTGACCAGCTGGCGCCTGGTCGCGGGGCCCTTGCGCGGCATGTCAGCTCTTCTCCTTCTTCGCGCCGTAGCGGCTGCGCGCCTGCTTGCGGTTGCGGACGCCCTGGGTGTCCAGGGAGCCGCGGATGACCTTGTAGCGCACTCCGGGGAGGTCTCGCACCCGCCCGCCGCGGACCAGCACGATCGAGTGCTCCTGGAGGTTATGGCCCACACCAGGTATGTAGGCCGTGACCTCGATCTGGCTGGTGAGCCTGACCCTGGCCACCTTCCGGAGCGCCGAGTTCGGCTTCTTGGGCGTGGTGGTGTAGACGCGCGTGCAGACCCCCCGGCGCTGAGGGCTGCCCTTGAGCGCAGGGGTCTTGTTCTTGGCTACCTTGTCCTGCCGGCCTTTGCGGACCAGTTGCTGGATCGTGGGCACCGCGTCTCCGTCTTCCTCGCTTTTATCCGCGCCATAAGGGCGCGGCCGTCATTCCCTACGTGTCTGACCTGCTGGTTTCTCTCCTCGTCCGCACCCCGCGCTCGGGCGTGTCGCCCGCTGCTCAGAGTGCGTCCGGACCCGCAACCGAGTCCGGACAACGGAGAGGGAAGTCTCTGCCCGCCCGGCCCATGCGCCTCCCTGACCAAGCAGTTGCCGTTTGGCACACTTCGAGCCGTTTGGCACACTGCGAGCAGAGGAACGGAACACGGACGTGCACGCACCCGCATGCACGGGCACGGAGGACTAGGTTACCCAATCCGCTCAGCGCTGGCAAAGCGAACCGTATTCCCGGTCCTCAATGTCTCTCAGTTTATCCGATGCCGACACCGCCTCATGCACATTCAGCGGAGCGGCACCGAGAGGGGAAGGACTCGCGCCCGCAGGCGGTGAGTCCTTCCCCTCTCGTTACTCGTTCTGGCCGGTGTTACCTGTTGTAGGCGCCGAAGTCGTACTCCTCCAGCGGGATGGCCTCGCCCGAGGCCTGCCCGAAGGAGTAGTCGACCGGCGTGTCGTACGCGGTCGGCGGGTAGACCGTCGACCTCGCGTCCTCGGTCGGCTCCACCCGCAGGCTCCGGTACCGCTGCATGCCGGTACCGGCCGGGATCAGCTTGCCGATGATGACGTTCTCCTTGAGGCCGACCAGCGAGTCCGACCTGGCGTGGATCGCCGCATCGGTGAGCACCCGCGTCGTCTCCTGGAAGGAGGCCGCCGACAGCCACGACTCGGTCGCCAGCGAGGCCTTCGTGATCCCCATCAGCACCGGGCGGCCCGACGCGGAAGTTCCGCCGGCCTCGACGACCGCTCGGTTGACCTCCTCGAACTTGGGCCGTTCCACGAGCTCGCCCGGCAGCAGGTCGGTGTCGCCCGACTCCAGCACGTTCACCCGCTTGAGCATCTGGCGGATGATGATCTCGATGTGCTTGTCGTGGATCGACACGCCCTGCGACCGGTAGACCTCCTGCACCTCGTGCACGAGGTGCAGCTGCACCTCGCGGGAGCCCAGGATCCGGAGCACCTCGTGCGGGTTGATCGCGCCGGCGATCAGCTGCTGGCCGACCTTGACGTGGTCTCCGTCCGCGACGAGCAGGCGGGCCCGCATCGAGACCTGGTAGGCGATCTCCTCCGAGCCGTCGTCGGGCACGATCACGATCTTGCGCGACTTCTCCGGCTCCTCGAGCTTGACCCGGCCCTCGACCTCGCTGATCGGCGCCATGCCCTTGGGGATCCTGGCCTCGAACAGCTCCTGGATACGCGGCAGGCCGTGGGTGATGTCCAGTCCCGCCACACCACCGGTGTGGAAGGTCCGCATCGTCAGCTGGGTGCCGGGCTCACCGATCGACTGCGCCGCGATGATGCCCACCGCCTCGCCGGCGTCCACCCGCTTGCCCGTGGCCAGCGACCGGCCGTAGCACTTGGCGCAGACACCGACCTTGGCCTGGCAGACCAGCACGTTGTGGGTGCGCACCGACTCCACGCCGACCGCGACCGCGGCATCGATCATGGCCTCGCTCATGTCCGCGCCAGCGGGCGCCACCACGGTGCCGTCCGGCGCCTCGACGTCCTCCGACAGGGTCCGCCCGGTTCCGGTGCTCTCGATGTTCGGGAGCTTGCGGACGATGCCGGCGGAGTCCTTCGCGGCGATCCGCATGGGCAGCGACCGGTCGGTACCGCAGTCCTCCTCCCGGACGATCACGTCCTGCGCCACGTCCACCAGGCGCCGGGTGAGGTACCCGGAGTCCGCCGTGCGCAGCGCGGTGTCGGCCAGTCCCTTGCGGGCACCGTGCGTCGAGATGAAGTACTCGACCACGGTCAGCCCCTCGCGGAAGCTGGAGGTGATCGGCCGCGGGATGGTCTCGCCCTTCGGGTTCGACACCAGGCCTCGCATGCCGGCGATCTGCCGGACCTGCGCGTTGTTACCTCGGGCGCCGGAGTTGACCATCATCCAGACCGGGTTGGTCTCGGGGAAGGCGGCCTCCATGTCCTGCGCCACGTCGGTCGTCGCGTGGGTCCAGATCTCGATCAGGTCCTGACGGCGCTCGTCGTCGGTGATCAGGCCGCGCTCGTAGTCGAGCTGCACCTTCTCCGCGCGACGCTCGTAGTTCTCCAGGATCTGCGGCTTGTTCGGCGGGGCGATGACGTCCTCGATCGCGATCGTGACGCCGGACCTGGTCGCCCAGTAGAAACCGACGTCCTTGAGCGCGTCGAGCGCTGCGGCCACCTCGACCTTGGGATAGGTCTCGGCCAGCTCGTTGACGATCACCGAGAGCTGCTTCTTGCTCACCTCGTAGTTCACGAAGGGGTAGTCATTCGGCAGCGCCTCGTTGAACAGGGTGCGGCCGAGCGTGGTGGTCAGCCGCAGCGGCTGGCCGGGCAGCCAGTTCTCGGGCGGCGTGTACCCGGTCGGCGGCGCGACTTCGCGCAGCCGGATCTGGATCTCCGCCTGCAGGTCCAGCTCGTGCCGGTCGTAGGCCATCAGCGCCTCGGACAGGCCGCCGAACACCCGGCCGGTACCCGGCACGTCGGGCGTCAGCCTGGTCAGGCTGTAGATCCCGATCACCATGTCCTGGGTCGGCATGGTGACGGGCTTGCCGTCGGCCGGCTTGAGGATGTTGTTGGTGGACAGCATCAGGATCCGGGCCTCGGCCTGCGCCTCCGCCGACAGCGGCACGTGCACGGCCATCTGGTCACCGTCGAAGTCCGCGTTGAACGCGGTGCAGACGAGCGGGTGAATCTGGATGGCCTTGCCCTCGACGAGCTGCGGCTCGAAGGCCTGGATGCCCAGCCGGTGCAGGGTCGGCGCGCGGTTGAGCAGCACCGGGTGCTCGGTGATGACCTCTTCCAGGACATCCCAGACCACCGGCTTGGCGCGCTCCACCATCCGCTTGGCCGACTTGATGTTCTGCGCGTGGTTCAGGTCGACCAGGCGCTTCATCACGAACGGCTTGAACAGCTCGACCGCCATCTCCTTGGGCAGGCCGCACTGGTGCAGCTTGAGCTGCGGGCCGACGACGATGACCGAGCGGCCGGAGTAGTCGACGCGCTTGCCCAGCAGGTTCTGCCGGAACCGGCCCTGCTTGCCCTTGAGCATGTCAGACAGCGACTTGAGCGGCCGGTTGCCCGGCCCGGTGACCGGGCGGCCGCGACGGCCGTTGTCGAACAGCGAGTCCACGGCCTCCTGCAGCATCCGCTTCTCGTTGTTCACGATGATCTCGGGGGCGCCGAGGTCGAGCAGCCGCTTGAGGCGGTTGTTCCGGTTGATGACCCGGCGGTACAGGTCGTTCAGGTCCGAGGTGGCGAACCGGCCACCGTCGAGCTGAACCATGGGCCGCAGGTCCGGCGGGATCACCGGAATGCAGTCCAGCACCATGCCCAGCGGGCTGTTGCTGGTGTTCAGGAACGCCGAGACGACCTTGAGCCGCTTGAGGGCACGCGCCTTGCGCTGGCCCTTGCCGGTCCGGATGATCTCCCGGAGGTTGATGGCCTCGGCCTCGAGGTCGAAGCTGCCGACCCGCTCCTGGATGGCCTGGGCGCCCATGCCGCCGCGGAAGTACCGCCCGAACCGGTCCCGCATCTCGCGGTAGAGCAGCTCGTCGCCCTCCAGGTCCTGGACCTTCAGGCCGCGGAACCGGCTCCAGACCTCCTCGATCCGGTCAATCTCGCGCTGGGCGCGGTCCCGGATCTGCTTGCACTCGCGGTCGGAGCTCTCGCGGACCTTGCGGCGGGCATCGCCCTTCGCGCCCGCGGCCTCCAGTTCGGCCAGGTCCTTCTCCAGCTTGGTCTGCCGCGCCTCGATGTCGGCATCGCGGCGCTGCTCCAGCTGACCCTTCTCGACCGTGATCTTCGCCTCCAGCGAGGGCAGGTCACGGGCGCGGGAGTCCTCGTCGACGTACGTGATCATGTACGCGGCGAAGTAGATGACCTTCTCCAGGTCCTTCGGCGCCAGGTCGAGCAGGTAGCCGAGCCGGCTGGGCACGCCCTTGAAGTACCAGATGTGCGTGACCGGGGCGGCCAGCTCAATGTGACCCATCCGCTCGCGCCGCACCTTGGCCCTGGTGACCTCGACGCCGCAGCGCTCGCAGATGATGCCCTTGAACCGGACCCGCTTGTACTTACCGCAGTAGCACTCCCAGTCCCGGGTCGGGCCGAAGATCTTCTCGCAGAAGAGCCCGTCCTTCTCCGGCTTCAGGGTGCGGTAGTTGATGGTCTCCGGCTTCTTCACTTCGCCGTGGGACCAGAGCCTGATGTCATCGGCCGTCGCTAGGCCGATCCGCAGGTCGTCAAAGAAGTTGACGTCTAGCACGTTTTTTGTCCCCTGGGGTAGATCGGATCAGACCTCTTCAACGCTGCTCGGCTCGCGCCGGGACAGGTCAATGCCGAGTTCCTCCGCTGCGCGGAAGACGTCCTCGTCGGTGTCGCGCATCTCGATGGCCGCGCCGTCGCTGGAGAGCACCTCCACGTTCAGGCAGAGCGACTGCATCTCCTTGATCAGCACCTTGAACGATTCCGGGATGCCGGGCTCAGGGATGTTCTCGCCCTTGACGATGGCCTCGTAGACCTTGACCCGGCCGAGGATGTCGTCGGACTTGATCGTGAGCAGCTCCTGCAGCGCGTACGCCGCGCCGTAGGCCTCCAGCGCCCAGACCTCCATCTCACCGAATCGCTGGCCGCCGAACTGCGCCTTACCACCGAGCGGCTGCTGGGTGATCATCGAGTACGGACCCGTGGACCGGGCGTGGATCTTGTCGTCCACCAGGTGCAGCAGCTTGAGGATGTAGATGTAGCCGACGGAGACCGGGTCCTTGAACGGCTCACCGGTCCGTCCGTCGAACAGCCTCGCCTTGCCGGTGGAACCCACTAGCTGCACGCCGTCCCGGTTCGGCAGGGTGCTGCCGAGCAGGCCGGTGATCTCCTCCTCGCGGGCGCCGTCGAACACCGGCGTCGCCACCGGAGTGCCCTTGGGCGCGGCGTCGGCACCGATCCCCCTCAGCCGCTTCTTCCAGCCCTCGTCCTGCCCATCGACCTGCCAGCCGGTAGCGGCGACCCAGCCCAGGTGGGTCTCCAGGACCTGGCCGACGTTCATCCGGCCCGGCACGCCGAGCGGGTTGAGCACGATGTCGACCGGGGTGCCGTCCTCGAGGAACGGCATGTCCTCCACCGGGTTGATCTTCGCGATGACGCCCTTGTTCCCGTGCCGGCCCGCCAGCTTGTCACCGTCGGTGATCTTCCGCTTGGCGGCGACGTAGACCCGCACCAGCTCGTTCACGCCCGGCGGCAGCTCGTCGCCGTCCTCCCGGGTGAACACGCGGACGCCGATCACCTTGCCGGACTCGCCGTGCGGCACCTTCAGCGAGGTGTCGCGCACCTCGCGCGCCTTCTCGCCGAAGATCGCGCGCAGCAGCCGCTCCTCCGGGGTCAGCTCGGTCTCGCCCTTGGGCGTGACCTTGCCGACCAGGATGTCGCCGGTGACTACCTCGGCGCCGATGCGGATGATGCCGCGGTCGTCGAGATCGGCGAGGACCTCATCGGAGACGTTCGGGATGTCCCGGGTGATCTCCTCCGGGCCCAGCTTGGTGTCCCGCGCGTCGACCTCGTGCTCCTCGATGTGAATCGAGGAGAGCACGTCGTCCTGCACGAGCCGCTGGGACAGGATGATCGCGTCCTCGTAGTTGTGGCCCTCCCACGGCATGAAGGCGACCAGCAGGTTGCGGCCGAGCGCCATCTCGCCGTTGTCGGTGCACGGGCCGTCCGCGATGACCTGGCCGACCTCGACCCGCTGGCCCTCGGTGGCCACCGGCTTCTGGTTGAAGCAGGTGCCCTGGTTGGACCGGCGGAACTTCGCCACCAGGTAATCGGTGCGGGTGCCGTCGTCGTTGGCCACGGTGATGTAGTCGGCGCTGACCTGCTCCACCAGGCCGGCCTTCTCGGCCACGATCACGTCGCCGGCGTCGACCGCGGCCCGGTACTCCATGCCGGTGCCGACCAGCGGCGCCTCGCTGCGCAGCAGCGGGACGGACTGGCGCTGCATGTTAGAGCCCATCAGCGCGCGGTTGGCGTCGTCGTGCTCCAGGAACGGGATCATCGCGGTGGCCACGGAGACCATCTGCCGCGGCGACACGTCCATGTAGTCGACCTCGTCCGGGCGGATGTAGTCGATCTCGCCGCCCTTCCGCCGCACCAGGACGCGGTTCTCGGCGAAGGTGTCGTCGTCCCTGAGCGGCGCGTTGGCCTGGGCAACGACGTGCCGGTCCTCCTCGTCCGCGGTCAGGTAGTCGATCTGGTCGGTGACCTTGCCGCCCTTGACCTTCCGGTACGGCGTCTCGACGAAGCCGAACGCGTTGACCCGGCCGTAGCTCGACAGCGAGCCGATCAGACCGATGTTCGGGCCTTCTGGCGTCTCGATCGGGCACATCCGGCCGTAGTGGCTCGGGTGCACGTCCCGGACCTCCATGCCGGCCCGCTCGCGCGACAGGCCGCCCGGGCCCAGCGCCGACAGGCGGCGCTTGTGGGTGAGGCCGGCCAGCGGGTTGGTCTGGTCCATGAACTGGGACAGCTGGCTGGTGCCGAAGAACTCCTTGATCGACGCCACGACCGGCCGGATGTTGATCAGGGTCTGCGGCGTGATCGCCTCGACGTCCTGGGTCGTCATCCGCTCCCGGACCACGCGCTCCATCCGGGCCAGCCCGAGCCGGACCTGGTTCTGGATCAGCTCGCCGACCGTCCGCAGGCGGCGGTTGCCGAAGTGGTCGATGTCGTCGGTCTCGACCGGGATGAGGGCGGCGCTGGACTTCATCTCGTCCTCGCCGGTGTGCAGCCGGACGAGATACTCGATGGTCGCGACGATGTCCTCTTCGGTCAGCGTCCCCTGCGTGATCGGCTGCGCCAGGCCCAGCTTCTTGTTGACCTTGTAGCGGCCGACCTTGGCCAGGTCGTAGCGCTTGGGGTTGAAGTACAGGTTCTCCAGCAGAGCCTGCGCGGACTCCCTGGTCGGCGGCTCACCGGGCCGCAGCTTGCGGTAGATGTCCAGGAGCGCGTCGTCCTGGCCGGTGGTGTGGTCCTTCTCGAGGGTGGCGCGCATCGACTCGAAGCCGCCGAACCGCTCGAGGATCTTCGCCTCGTCCCAGCCCAGCGCCTTGAGCAGGACGGTAACGCTCTGCTTGCGCTTGCGGTCGATGCGGACCCCGACGCTGTCGCGCTTGTCGATCTCGAACTCGAGCCAGGCACCGCGGGACGGGATGACCTTGCAGCTGTAGATGTCCTTGTCCGAGGTCTTGTCGACCTGCCGGTCGAAGTACACCCCGGGCGACCGGACGAGCTGGGACACCACGACACGCTCGGTGCCGTTAATGATGAACGTGCCCTTGGGAGACATCAGCGGGAAGTCGCCCATGAACACGGTCTGGCTCTTGATCTCGCCCGTGCTGTTGTTGATGAACTCCGCGGTCACGAACATCGGTGCGGAGAAGGTCATGTCCTTCTCCTTGCACTCCTCAGAGGAGTACTTGGGAGGCTCGAACCGGTGATCCCGGAACGAGAGCGACATGGTCCCAGTGAAGTCCTCGATCGGGCTGATCTCCTCGAAGATCTCCTCGAGGCCCGACTGCTCAGGGACGTCCTTGTGGCCGTGTGCCTTCGCGTCCTCGATCCGCGAGCGCCAGCGCTCGTTGCCGAGCAGCCAGTCAAACGAGTCTGTCTGCAGTGCGAGGAGCCCCGGAACCTCCAGCGGTTCCTTGATGCGGGCGAAGGAGACACGAGGTGGACCTGGAACTTTAGCTGAGGCGCTGCGCGAGGCTGCCAACAGGGGTCCTTCCGAGCTTGAAGCCGACTGACCGCGCGCACGCGTGACGCCCTGCGGCTATGGCCGCTGTCGGGGGTCTGAGATCGCCGAGGACGAGAGAGTGCAGCGCAAATTGGTAGTGTAGTCCAAGGACACACCACTGGTCAACTGTACGCCACTGTTATGTTCACGATTGCTAGGCAGCATCGCTCCTGCGCAGCGAAACGTCAAGCCCAGGAGGGCTGGTGTCGCAACCTGGCCGTACGTGACGAGAATCACAGTCAGACCAGTGTTTACTGTATCCGGTTACTGGGGGATAACAAGAAGTTCCGGCGTTGTGTTCCCAGGTCGGCGCGATCGTGCCAGCTGAGCATGCCCGGACATGCTTCTGCCCGTCACGGCCGCGGCCGTGACGGGCAGAAGGCTGCTGCCGGTGATTACTTGACCGTGACGGTGGCCCCGGCGGCCTCGAGAGCGGCCTTGGCCTTCTCCGCGGTCTCCTTGTTGGCGTGCTCCAGGACGGGCTTGGGGGCGCCGTCCACCAGGTCCTTGGCCTCCTTGAGCCCCAGGCTCGTCAGGGTCCGGACCTCCTTGATGACCTGGATCTTCTTTTCCCCAGCGGCCTCGAGGATGACGTCAAACTCGTCCTTCTCCTCGACTTCCTCAGCGCCCCCGCCCGCGCCGGCCGGCGCCGCCGCCGCTACCGCGACCGGGGCCGCGGCCTTGACGTCGAAGGTCTCCTCGAACTGCTTCACGAACTCAGAGAGCTCGATCAGCGTCATCTCCTTGAACGCGTCCAGTAGGTCGTCCGTGCTCATCTTCGCCATTGTGCTGCTTCCTCTTCCGATTCCTGTTCCGCGCCGCCCCCCGGCCGGCCCAACCATGACGTTCGAGAGTCCTTTACTCGCTCGCCGCCTCGGTGGCTGACGCCTCCGGAGTCGCTGACGCCTCCGGAGTCGCTGACGCATCCGGGGGCTGCGCGGCCTCTGACGCCTCTGGGGCCTCCGCCGCGCGCTTTGCCTCCAGGGCCGCCGCCAGCCGGGCCATCTGCTGGGGCAGCGCCGCGAACGTGGCCGCGGCTCCGGCCATCGACGCCTTCATCGCGCCGGCCAGCTTGGCGAGCAGTACCTCGCGGGACTCCAGATCAGCCAGCTGAACGATCTCCGCCGGGCTGAGCGCCTTGCCATCGAGTACGCCGCCCTTGATCACCAGCAGCGGGTTCGCCCGGGAGAAGTCGCGCAGGCCCTTGGCCGCCTCGACTACGTCACCCGACACGAAAGCGATCGCCGAAGGACCGCTCAGCAGCTCGGTGAGCTCGACGGTAACGCCGGCCTCGTTGGCAGCGATCTTGGTGAGCGTGTTCTTGACCACCGAGAACGTGGCGTTCTCCCCCAGCGACTGGCGGAGCTCCTTGAGCTGCGCCACCGATAGGCCGCGGTACTCGGTGAGCACCGCGCCTGTCGAAGTCTGGAACGCGTGCGTCAGCTCAGCGACTGCGGCGACCTTGTCCGCCCTCGCCATGGGCCTCCCTTCGTTCCGGGACCCCCGCTGCACGCGAGTGACCCCGGATATAACCGGCGCCGGTGAAGGGCAGCTCACATGCGAACGTCCCGTACGCAGGCGCACGGGACGTGGACCGGCGCGGGCAGTCTCCTGCCGCATCCCGGTCTAGCTCGGTCACCTGCGTGGGCCGCCCGCGTCGCGGGCCTTCAGCCGCCGCACTCGGTGCGCGGCGACAGCCGACGGTCTCTGGCAATCTCTAAGCCTACGCGCCGTCGGCCTGCTTAGCGAACTCGGTGGAACGAGCTCAGCCGGCCGACGGCGCGCACGCGTCGTTCTGGCGTTCTGGCCGCGGCGTCAGCCGGCCGCGGCGTCCTGCAGTTCGGTGGTCAGGCCGCGGGTGATCGCGGGATCCACCTGGACGCCGGGGCCCATCGTGGTGGTCATGGTGATCTTCCTGAGGTAGCGGCCCTTGGCGGCGGCCGGCTTGAGCCTGATCACCTCGTCCAGGGCGGCGGCATAGTTCTCGACTAGGTCATGGTCGGCGAAGGACGCCTTGCCGATGATGAAGTGCAGGTTCCCGTGCCGGTCGACGCGGAACTCGATCTTCCCGCCCTTGATCTCGGTGACCGCCCGGGCGACGTCAACGGTGACGGTGCCGGTCTTGGGGTTGGGCATCAGGCCACGCGGGCCGAGCACCCGGCCCAGCCGCCCGACCTTGCCCATCATGTCCGGCGTGGCCACGACGGCGTCAAAGTCGAGGAAGCCGCCCTGAATCCGCTCAATGAGGTCGTCGGTCCCGACGTAGTCGGCGCCCGCGGCCTTGGCCTGCTCGGCCCGCTCGCCGGCCGCGAAGACCAGCACCCGCGCCGTCTTGCCGGTCCCGTGCGGCAGGTTGACCGTGCCGCGGACCATCTGGTCGGCCTTGCGCGGGTCAACGCCCAGCCGGAGGGCTACCTCGACGGTGGGGTCGAACTTGGTGGTGGAGGTCTTCCGGGCGAGCTCCACCGCCTCGATCGGCGTGTACAGCCGGTCCTCTACGACGAGCTCGTCGGCCTTCCGGTATGCCTTGCTGCGCTTCATGTGCGTTCTCCTTTACTGCCTGGAGTACGTGGTCATCGGGCCAGCGCCTGGCCCTGCCACTAGCCGCGCCGATCGGCGGCGCGGCGTCTTCACTGCCGGAACGAACGACGATCAGCCCTGGACGGTAATGCCCATCGAGCGCGCCGTTCCAGCGATGATCTTCTCTGCGGCCTCCATGCTGGTCGCGTTCAGGTCGGGCATCTTGACCTGGGCGATCTCCCGGACCTGGGCCTTGGTCATGGAACCGACCTTGGTCCGGTGCGGCTCGCCGCTGCCCTTCTGCACGCCGGCGGCCTTCTTGATCAGCTCCGGCGCGGGCGGGGTCTTGGTGATGAACGTGAACGACCGGTCCTCGTAGATCGTGATCTCGACCGGGATGACGCTGCCGCGCTGGGTGTCCGTGGCCGCGTTGTACTGCTTGACGAAGTCCATGATGTTGACGCCGTGCGGGCCGAGCGCCGTCCCGACGGGCGGCGCCGGGGTGGCCGCGCCAGCGTTGAGCTGCACCTTGACGATTGCAGCGACCTTCTTCTTCCTCGGAGCCATCGAACCTGGTCCTCACTTACCTCTGTGTTTATGCCGAGCTGTGATTATGCCGAGCTGTGGTTATGCCTAGCGGGCGCAGTGCCCTGCGTCAGATCTTGCTGACCTGATCGAACGAGAGCTCCACCGGAGTCTCCCGGCCGAAGATCGAGACCAGCACCTTGAGCTTCTGGGTGTCGGGGTTGATCTCGTTCACCGTGGCCGGAAGCGTGGCGAACGGGCCGTCCATAACGGTAACGGACTGGCCGACCTCGAAGTCCACCGCGGCGGCCCGCATGGTCTCGGCCTTCTTCGCGGCCTTCTCCTCGGGCACCGGTGCCAGGAGGTTGGCGACCTCCTCCAGGCTGAGCGGGGACGGCTTGCTGGACAGCCCGACGAAGCCGGTCACCCCGGGCGTATTGCGCACGGCCGCCCAGGACTCGTCGGTCAGGTCCATCCGCACCAGGATGTAGCCCGGCAGCACCTTCTCCTGAACCTGCTGGCGCTTGCCGCCCTTGATCTCGATCACCTCGTGCGTGGGGACCTCGATCTGGAAGATGTAGTCCTCCATGTTGAGCGACTGGGTGCGGCTCTCCAGGTTGGTCCGGAC
>Ga0307373_10011955_pt1 | contig 12451 bp, 8 predicted proteins | sample OX2MG_FD_202534 | JGI IMG/M metagenome (GOLD analysis project Ga0307373, IMG submission 202534) | Soil microbial communities from Risofladan, Vaasa, Finland - OX-2 | ecosystem: Environmental > Terrestrial > Soil > Coastal area > Acid sulfate soil | place: Finland: Risofladan, Vaasa | collected...
TTGGTGATGACGGACCGATGGTCATCGACGTCAACCCCCGTCTGGTCGAGCCGGTCAACGCCCAGCGGTCGGGCACCGATCTGGTCGGTTCCCTGCTTCGCATCGCGGCGGGGGTTCCGGAGCCCGGGCGCGCCACCCCGACCGGCGACCGATCGGGGGTCTGCACCCATCAACTGTTGCTGGCGGTGCTGGGCGCGGCGTCGGACGGCGGGCGCCGCGCCGTCGCCGCAGAGCTACTCGCGGCAGCCAGGCACCGAGGCCTCTATCGGGACAGCCACGAGGAGCTCTCGCCGGTGCGCCACGACCCGATGGCGATCCTCCCGGTGGCCGCCGCCGTGTTGGCCACCCTGTGCAAGCCGCCTCTGTATTCGTGGTTCACGGAAGGAAGCGTGACCAGCTACGCCCTCACACCGGAAGGATGGCAGGCGATCCTCGATGTCGCCTCACGAACCGGCACGTGACCGAGTCGAGAGCGCCCGATTGGCCGCACTGACCACGGCATGGAGCGAGGCGTCGAGGATGCTCGAGTCCATGCCCACACCCCACCAGGTGGACCCGTCGGATCCTTCGGCTTCGACATAGGCCACCGCAGAGGCACCACTGCCGGCGGTGAGCGCATGTTGGTTGTAGTCCTTCACCTCGAAGTCGATGCCCAGCTCCGCCCGTAGCGCGCCGAGCAGTGCGTCGATGGGACCGTTGCCCTCGCCCATCACGGTGCGGGGCTCCCCGTCCACCAACAGTTGGGCGGTGACCGTGGTGTGATTGCCGCCGGTCGTGACCTCGCTGCCGATCAGGCGGATGCCGGCGTCATCGGGAAGGTAGGTGCGGGTGAAGACATCCCACATCTCGCCGGCTCGGATGACCGTGCCACTGTCCTCGGTGACCGCCTGCACCTCCTTGGAGAACTCGACCTGGAGCCGTCGGGGAAGATCGAGCCCATGCTCGGTGTCCATCACATAGGCCACACCTCCCTTGCCCGACTGGCTGTTGACCTGAATGATGGCCTCATAGGTGCGACCGGTATGGCTCGGGTCGATCGGGAGATAGGGAACCTCCCACTGGTCGTACTGGTCGCCGATGGCGGCGAACCCCTTCTTGATGGCGTCCTGATGGGACCCGGAGAATGCCGTGTAGACCAGGTCGCCGGCGTAGGGATGGCGGGGATGGACCGGCATGCGGGTGGCGTACTCGGCCACCCGCCGCACCCGGTCGATGTCGCTGAAGTCGAGGGCGGGGTCGATGCCCTGTGAGAAGAGGTTCATGGCCAGGGTGACCACATCGACGTTGCCGGTCCGTTCCCCATTGCCGAACAGCGTCCCTTCCACCCGATCGGCCCCGGCCAGTACGGCCAGCTCGGCGGCGGCCACGGCGGTGCCGCGGTCGTTGTGGGGATGCAGGCTGAGGATGATCGAGTCGCGGTGGGAGATGGTCCGGCCGAACCACTCGATGACGTCGGCGTAGACATTGGGGCCGTACATCTCGACCGTATTCGGAAGATTGATGATCATGGGTCGTTCGGGCGTCGGCTCGATCACCGCCATCACCGCTTCGCAGATCTCCACGGCGAACTCGGGTTCGGTGCCGGTGAAGCTCTCGGGGGAGTACTCGTACCTGATGTCGGTACCGGGCAGCGTGGACTCGAACTTCCGGCACAGGTGGGCGGCGTTGACGGCGATCTCGGTGATGCCGGACCGGTCGAGCCCGAAGACCACCCGGCGCTGCAATTCGGACGTCGAGTTGTAGAAATGCACGATGGCCCGCGGCGCCCCGACCAGTGACTCGAAGGTCCGTTCGATGAGATCGGCACGGCACTGCACCAGCACCTGAATGGTCACATCGTCGGGGATCAGTCCCTCGTCGATGATCTGGCGCTGGAAGTCGTAGTCGGTCTGTGATGCGGATGGGAAGCCGACCTCGATCTCCTTGAAGCCGATGGCCACAAGGGTCTGGAAGAGCCGCAGCTTGCGTTCGGGATCCATCGGGTCGACCAGGGCCTGGTTCCCGTCGCGCAGGTCGACGCTGGCCCAGCGGGGTGCCCGGGTGAACTGACCGTCGGGCCAGGTGCGGTCGGGGAGCGTCAGCGGTCGGTACGGGCGGTAGAGGTGGAAGGGCATCGGCGAGACGTCGCACGGCATGGCCAGACGGTGACGGTCCTCACCGTGGTCGGGGGCCGATGGGGGGTTGCGCGTGGTGCTCATGGTGATGCTCCTTGATGCTCGGTGAGGCGGTCGTGCTTCGGTATGGGCCAACAAAAAACCCCCTGGCCGATTTCGGCTCAGGAGGTTGCGGGCGAACGCGATGTGGCGTCCGCTGTCAGGTGAGAAGGAGTTCCGAGGTCGGGTACATGATGAATTCAATGCTGCCAGGGTGTCCGCCGCTCGTCAAGGACCCGGCGGGGTCGGACCCCCAACCGCCATCACCGCACTGGCGGCATCCACGACGGCCGAGCGGCGAGCCAACACCGACTCGAGCATCGGGCCACCGTCCCGACCGGAGCGGTAGCCCTGGCGGGCAGTTTCGATCCGTCGCAGGCGCTCCATGAGCCTGACGGCGAGATAACCGCATGCCGGGCCGCCGGCTGCCACGAGGAGTCCGACCAGTGCTCCCAAAGAGACCCCGGCCACCACGCCCAGCGCCGCGTAGACCGCGGTGAACATGAAGAAACAGCCCAACAGTTTGACGGTGGCCCGTATCCCGTTGTTGTTCGGGACCCTGCTGGCCATCTTGACCGCGGTGTAGGGAACGACGTGGATCACCATCCCGACGATCGCGAACGGGAGGGCACCAACCACCTTGGCTGCAGCCCAGAGGAACCGCCAACGCAGTCGGCCCGACCCGTAGTCCGCTGCCACCTGTGCATCGCTGAGTCCCATCATGTCGAGATCGCTTCGGTAGGCGCGGTACGCACCATGGAGCGTGTCCGTGGCCCGCTGCCACTCCTCTGACGTCCCGGCCGCGGTGAGCGCTTCCATGACGTGCTCCCGGTCGGCCAGGCCGACGTCAGCGGGGAGGTCCGTACAGGGCCGGGCCACGATGTCGGCGATGTCGGCGATGTCGGCCAGCGTTTCGGAACCCCGTTGGTGGCCGCGCCCAGGGCGATCCGCGCCGCGCCGGTGCGCAGTGGCTGCAGCGCCGGCTCGTCGTGGCTGATTCCTTCGGGGAAGATCGCCACCATGCCGCCCCGGGCCAGCAGACGGTTCGACACGGAGAAGGTGGCGGAGTTCCGGGTCATGGTCGCGCCGTCCGCGGCACGGTAGATCGGTACCACGCCGCCGAGTTTGAGGAACGGCCAGAGGAGCGGGTTGTGAAACAAGGTGGACTTGCCGAGGAACCTCGGACAGCGACCGAGGGCGGCCATCAACAGGAGGCCGTCGACGAGACCGTTGCGGTGGTTGGCCACCAGGACCGTCGGACGATCCGAACGGAGCCGAGCCCCGTCCTCCACCTCTACCTGGCGGAAGAAGGTGCGGATCAGCAGCCGGGCCAGCCCCACCATGGCCCATTCCGCCACGGGGCGCAGCGTGAGGGAGCGGTGACGCGCCGTCTCCGGGCGTGCACTCCCCACCGGCGTGGTGGCCTCGATCACGTCAAGTGTTCGTTGCCGACGGTGGTCTGGGTGAGTCCCTCCACCTCGGGGCGTTCCAGGGCGCCCACGGGGTTGGCGTCAGATGCGTTCGAAGTTGCGGGCCAACTCCCAGTCGGTGACCACCCGGTTGGCCGCCAACCACTCCTGGGTGGCCGTATTGAGCAGATGGTGATGGACCTCGGGACCGAAGGCCTCGTTGGCCACCTCGCTGGCGGCCAGTCCGTCGATGGCCTCGGCCAGCGTGGACGGGATGCGAGGGACATCGGGTGCTTGATAGGCATTGCCGGAGAACGCCGGCTCGAGCTCGAGTTCGTGGTCGATGCCCCACAAGCCTCCGGCGATGGCGGCCGCCAGGGCCAGGTACGGGTTGACGTCCGCACCGGGGATGCGGCTCTCCACCCTGCGACTGGCACCGGTGCCGACCATCCGGAACCCACAGGTGCGATTGTCCTCGCCCCACACCGCCGCGGTCGGGGCCCACGAATCGGGGACATAGCGTCGGTACGAGTTGACATACGGGGCGAAGCACCACGCCAACTGCTGGGCGGCGTGCAGTTGGCCGGCGACGAACTGCTGTCCGACGGTGGACAACCCCGACGGGGTGGGCTCGTCGTCGGGCGGCGCCATCAGGGGTGACCCGCTCTCGGCATCCCACAGGCTGGTGTGGATGTGGCACGAGGAGCCGGCGGTGTCCATGGACCACTTGGCCATGAACGTTGCCGCCCGGCCGAAGCCCGAGGCGATCTCCTTCACGCCGTTCTTGAACACCAGATGCCGGTCGGCCACTTCGAGCGCCCCGGCGTAGGTGATGTTGATCTCGTGTTGGCCGATACCGGCTTCGCCCTTCGAGAACTCGATGGGGATGCCGGCCTCGAGCATCTGGTTTCGGATGCGCCCGATGATGTACTCCTCGCGCGATGTCTGCAGGAGTTGGTAGTCCTCGATGGTGTCGGCATGGGGCTCCAGACCCTGCCAGTGCTTGCCTGCGGCATCGGCGAACGAGTCGAGGAACAGGTAGAACTCGAGCTCGGTGGCGCACTTGACCTCCAGGCCGTGGGCCGCCGCACGCTCGAGTTGTCGCCGCAGGATGCGTCGGGGGGACACCTCGACCGGTCGCCCGTCCAAGGACATGAGGTCACACAGGACCAGGGCGCTGCCCGGCAGCCACGGAAGTGGGCGCACCGTATGAGGGTCGATGACCGCATTGAGATCGCCATAGCCGGTCTCCCAGTTGGCGAATTGGTAGCCGGGCAGTGGCTCCATGTCCACGTCGCAGGCCATCAGGTAGTCGCAGACCTCGATGCCGTGGTGGAGGACATGGTCGAGGAAGAACGCACCGGTCACCCGTTTCCCGACCGGGCGACCCTGGAGGTCGGGAAAGGCCACGACCACGGTGTCGATGTCACCCGCTTGAATCTGGTGGGGCAGCGTTTCGAGGGTCAGCATCCCAGCACTCTGGTCCAGTGGCGGCGCTCCGTCCAGCTCTATTCCGGAGTGACGTAGGCCGCGGTGATGCCTCCGTCCACCACCAGAGCGGAACCGGTGACGAACGAGGCGTCGTCCGAGGCGAGGAACAGAGCGGCCTTGGCGATCTCTTCCGGACGGCCGAATCGGCCGATGGGGATGTGGACCAGACGGCGTTGCCGGCGGGCGGGATCGGCGAGGAGCTCGGCCAGCAGGGGTGTCTCGACCGGACCAGGGCAGATCGAGTTGGCTCGGATCCCCTGGCGGGCGTACTCGACGGCCACCTCGCGGGTCATGGCCAGCACGCCGCCCTTCGAGGCGGTGTAGGCGATCTGAGCGGTGGCGGCCCCCATCAGCGCCACGAACGACGCCACGTTGACGATCGATCCGCCTCCCGAGTCGAGCATGGCCGGTATGGCGGCCCGACATCCCAACCAGACCCCCTTGAGGTTGACCTCCATGACCTTCTGCCAGGTCGCTGGGGGAGTGTCGAGCACCCCTCCGTCGTCGTCCGGGAAGATACCGGCATTGTTGAAGAGCACGTGGAGGCCGCCATAGGTGGTGACGGCGGACGACACCATGGCCGCCACCAGCGTCTCGTCGGACACGTCGACAGCGACGGCGACGGCCGAGCCACCCGAGGCGGTGATCTCGGCTGCCGCCGACTCGGCCAGGTCGCCGGCGACGTCGGCCACCACCACCCGCGCGCCCTCCGAGGCGAAGATCGTTGCCGCCACCCTCCCGATGCCGCTTCCGGCTCCGGTGATCACCGCCACCTTGCCGTCCAGTCGTCCCATCGATGCCTCCCTTCGGTGAGGAATTGGCACCTTACCGGGGCATCGCTCAGCGGATCCGCACCGGCCCACGGCGACGGCGGTGCGATACTGGCGTCCATGTCGTCATCCGGTCCGCGACCCCTGATCGGGGTGTCAATGTACCGTCAGGTCACCTCCTGGTGGTCGTGGCAACGCGACGCTGCACTCGTGCCCGGCGTCTATCTGGATGTCGTGGAAGCGGCCGGCGGCCAGCCGCTGCTCATCCCACCGTCGGCGGTCCGAGACCCAACCTCCGACCTCACCGCGTCGGAGCATGGAGCGGGTCGGTTCGACCGGCTCATCGCCATGCTCGATGGGCTGGTGCTCATCGGCGGGGGTGACATCGACGCCGCTCGGTACGGCCAGCAAGCCGATCCCCGCAATGGCGGCACCAGTGACCAGCGCGACGATCTCGAGATCGAACTGCTGGCCGCCGCGGTGGGCCACGATCTGCCAGTGCTGGCCATCTGCCGCGGGCTTCAGGTGCTCAACGTGGCCCGGGGAGGGGGTCTGGTCCAGCAGCTCCCCGATCAGATCGGTTCGTCCGACCACCAGCCCCGGCCCGGAGCGTTCGGTCCGATCGTCGTGGTGACCGAGCCGGGCTCCGCGGTGCGTCGGATGCTGGGTGAGCGGACCGAGGTGCTGTGCAGCCACCACCAGGCCATCGCCCGGCTGGGACGAGACCTCGTGGTCACGGCCCGGAGCGACGACGGGGTCATCGAAGCGGTCGAGCTGCCCGACCACCGATTCGTGGTCGGCGTGCAGTGGCACCCCGAGGAGACGGGCGACCGCCGGTTGTTCGACGGCCTGATTGCCGCCACCCGGCGCCCCGGGCCCGGTGGTCCCGGTCCAGCCCGGCCCGACGCCGTGCACGCCGGGGCGGAACCGCGCGCATGACCGACACGACCACGGTGGTGAACCCGGCCACCGAGGCCCCGATCGCCGCCATACCCGTGCTGGGCGTCGAGGAGACCGACGCCGCGGTGGCCCGCTCACTCGAGGCCGGTCCGAGCTGGCGGGCCGTGGCCCCGGCCGACCGCGCCCGGCTGATGCGGCGGTTTGCAGCCCAGGTCGAGGAGCACGCGGAGGAACTGGCCCAACTCGAGACCGGCAACGTCGGCAAACCCATCGGCGAGAGCCGCGACGAGGTGGGGATGGTGGCCGAGGTGCTGTACTTCTACGCCGGTGCGGTGGACAAGCATCGGGGGGCCACGGTGCCGGTGGCAGGCGGTGTGGACATGACCTTCCACGAGCCCCTGGGTGTCGTGGCGGCCATCGTCCCGTGGAACTTCCCGATCGCCATCACCTCGTGGAAGGTGGGTCCGGCGTTGGCCACGGGCAACACCATCGTGGTCAAGCCGGCGGAGATCACCCCGCTGACCGCCCTCCGTCTGGCTGAGCTCGCCCTCGATGCCGGCATCCCCGAGGGCGTGCTGCAGGTGGTCACCGGCAAGGGCTCCGTGGTGGGAACCCGGCTCGTCGAGCATCCCGACGTGGCCAAGGTGGCCTTCACCGGCTCCACCGAGGTGGGGCGGGACGTCATGGCCCGGGCCTCGGGGACGATCAAGCGGGTCACCCTGGAGCTGGGCGGCAAGTCGGCGTCAGTGGTGTTTGCCGATGCCGATCTGGAACGGGCCGCCGCGGCAACGCCAGGCGGCGTCTTCGCCAATGCCGGGCAGGACTGTTGCGCCCGCAGTCGGGTGCTCGTCGAACGTTCCGCCATGGACCGCTACCTGTCCCTGCTGACCGAGGCCGTCGGGGCATGGACCGTCGGCGACCCGACGGATCCGGCCATCAAGATGGGTCCCCTGGTGACGGCAGCCCATCGCGACGTGGTGCAAGGGTTCATGGCGGCAGGCATGGGCGAGCCCGGGGCTGGTCCGGTCGGGGCATTCGCCGCCGGAGACGTGCCCGATGGGCCGGGGTTCTGGTTTGCCCCGACGGTGGTGGCCCCGGCCGCGCCCGGGTGGCGCATGGCCCGCGAGGAGATCTTCGGGCCGGTGGTGGCGGTCATCCCCTTCGACGACGAGGACCATGCGGTGCGACTGGCCAACGACACTGCGTACGGCCTGTCCGGCTCTATCTGGACCCGCGACGGGGCCCGGTCCCTCCGGATGGCCAGAGCCGTCGAGGCCGGCAACCTGTCGGTCAATTCGAACAGCTCGGTGCGGGTGCAGACCAGCTTCGGTGGGATGAAGCAGTCGGGCTTCGGGCGCGAGCTGGGGCTCGAAGCCCTGGCGTCCTACAGCGACGTGAAGAACGTCTTCGTGTCGACCGACGACTGACGCGGTGTCCCGACGGCCAATCGGTCAGGGGCGTCACGCCGGGCTCGTCGCCATCGTCACCGGGGCCAGTCGTGGCCTGGGTGCCGGGTTGGCCCGGTCCTTCGTCGCCGAAGGCATGAGCGTCGGGTTGTGCGCTCGGACCCGCCCCGAGCAACCCGCAGGCGACCGCGAGGAAGACGAGACCGGAGCCGGACGACGCGTGCTGACGGCGTCGGTCGACGTTGCCCACGCCCCGGAGGTGGACGCGTTCACCGCCGCCGTGGTCGAGAGGTTCGGCCGAGTCGACCTGTGGGTGAACAACGCAGGCGTCCTCGAGCCGATCGGGCCGTTGGCCGGGGCTGATCCGGATGCGCTCCGTCGCCACATTGACACCAATGTCCTCGGAGTGCTCCACGGATCACGGGCCTTCGCGCAGCACGTCCGGTCGCGGCCGGGTGGAGGCGTGCTGGTCAACATGAGCTCGGGAGCCGCGGTCGAACCGTACGAGGGTTGGGCCGCCTACTGCGCGTCGAAGGCCGCGGTGGACATGGTGACGGCGGTCGTCGCACGCGAAGAGCACGCGGTCGGGCTTCGGGCCTACGCGTTGTCCCCGGGTCTCGTCGATACCGACATGCAGGCACTCATCCGTTCGACGCCGGCGACGGACTTCCCGAGGGTCGGTCGGTTCCTACGGGCCCACGAACAGGGCGATCTGAACAGTGCCGCATCGGTGGCCGAGTTCATCCTCGACCACTGTGTCGATGGTGCCGCACCGGTCGACGGTGCCGCACCGAGGGAGCGGACCGACGGGCTGGAGGCCGTCCGCGTCCGGGTGCCGGACGGAACTCGGCGTCGCTGAGTGGAGGGGGTATCGCGAAGGTGGTTCGCCGTTGAGCCAGCCGGGTAGCCTCGGCCAATGGCAACCTCGACCCTGGTAGAACCGAGATCATCTTCGGACCGGCACCCGTCCCGGCCCGCGGAGCAGAGCCTGCTGGCGAAGATCGCCGGGTGGTGCCACGACCACCGATGGCGGGTCCTGATCGGATGGCTGGTCGCCCTCGTGGCGTTCAATGTGGCGGCCGGCATGGCGGGGAGCGCCTTCTCGAACAATCTGAGCGGTGGGAAGACGGGCGTGGATCAGATCCTGCAGCGCGCCTTTCCGAACGAAGTGGGCAGCCCGGCACAGGTGGTAATGACTACCACCGGCCCGATCGACGCGGCCTCGGTCCGACAGCGGACCACCCGGCTGGTCGATGCCCTCCGACCGCTGGCCCATGTATCCGACGTCGTGAGCCCCTTCGTCGCCCAAGGTGCGCGTCAGATCTCGGGTGACGGGCACATCGCCTTCGTGCAGGTCCAATTCGACGAACAGGCCGGCGATCTCCCCACCGCCGCCATCAAGAACGTGGTCAACACGGCCCAGTCGTTCGAGGCTCCGGGCTACCACGTGGCGCTGGGTGGTCAGGCCGTCAGCCTGGTGGCCGGGTCCAAGCCGGGGCAGAGCGAAGGCATCGGGATCCTCGCCGCCATCATCATCATGCTGCTGGCGTTCGGATCCGTGGTGGCGATGGGCCTCCCGATCATCACTGCCCTGTTCGGGATCGCCGTGGCGTTCGCGGTGCTCGACCTGCTCTCCCATGTGGTGACCACGCCGGTGTTCGCACCGCAGATCATGGCCATGATCGGTCTCGGCGTGGGGATCGACTACGCCCTGTTCGTCGTGACCCGGTACCGGCAAGGTCTGTCCGAGGGTCGTGCGCCCCGTGAGGCCACGACGATCTCGCTGGCCACATCGGGACGATCCGTGGTCTTTGCGGGAACCACGGTGATCCTCTCGCTCCTCGGCCTGTTCATCCTGCAGCTCCCGTTCATGCGGGGACTCGCCATCGGTGCCATCGCCGCCGTGGTGCTGGTGATGACGGCGGCGGTCACGCTGCTTCCGGCCATGCTCGGCTTCTCGGGGCGGGCCATCGACAGCCTCCATGTGCCCGGACTTCTGCAGAGCGCCGCCGAGCCGTCAGCCCGCGGCTTCTGGTACCGGTGGAGCCGCAGCATCCAGAAGCGTCCCGTCATTGCCGGTCTCGCCGCACTCCTCTGCCTCGTCGTGCTGGCCCTTCCGCTGTTCTCGATGCGGTTGGCCTTCACCGATGCCGGCAACGATCCTACGAATGTGACGACCCGGCAGGCGTTCGACGCGCTGGCCACCGGGTTCGGACCGGGCTTCAACGGACCACTGATCGTCGCAGCCACGGTGCCGGCCGGTCAGCTGCCGACCGTCGACCGGCTCCAGAGCCAGATCTCGCACACCCCAGGTGTTGCCTTTGCAACGCCGGTCCGGCCCAGCCGGTCCGGTGCCGATGCGGTGATCATCGCCTATCCCACGACCTCACCCCAGTCCAAACAGACGGAGTCACTCGTGGCCACCCTGCGCAACGACGTGATCCCTTCGTCCACGTCAGGGTCCGGCGTCGTGGCGCTGGTCGGGGGCGAGACGGCCTCGTCGGTGGACGCCTCGTCGTACATCGCGGCACGCCTGCCCTGGGTGATCGGTGTCGTGCTCCTCTTGGCATTCCTGCTCTTGATGGCGGCGTTCCGTTCGCTGGCCATACCGCTGAAGGCGGTGGTGGTGAACATGCTCTCGGTCGGTGCCGCCTATGGGGTGGTCGTGGCCATCTTCCAGTGGGGATGGCTCGGGGGACTGATCGGTATCGGAGCCACCGCGCCGGTCGATCCGTGGATCCCGTTGATGATGTTCACCATCCTCTTCGGGCTGTCCATGGACTACGAGGTGTTCCTCATCTCGAGGATCCGCGAGGAGTGGAGGATCACCGGCGACAACTCGAGCGCGGTCGCCGACGGTCTGGCCAAAAGCGCTCGGGTCATCACCGCGGCCGCCGCCATCATGATCTGCGTGTTCGGCTCGTTCGTCATCGGGGACCCGCTTCGCGTGCTCAAGGTGTTCGGCCTCGGGCTGGCGGTGGCGATCCTGATCGACGCAACGCTCGTCCGTATGGTGCTCGTCCCCTCGGTCATGGAGCTACTGGGCAAGGCCAACTGGTGGATGCCGGCGTGGCTCGATCGCCTGGTCCCCCGATTGGGCATCGAGGTCGATGTGACGGTGCCTGACCGGGATGTGGAGGTGCCGGGCCGGTCGGGGTAACGTCGGCGCATGTCCGATCGTTCTCGCAAGTTGGTGAAGCCGGCGGCGACATTCGGCGTGCTGGCCACCATGGCGAGCATCTGGTGGTTCGCGCTGAGGCCCCGCCGGAAGCACAAGCTCGACAGCTAGCGCCGCCCGCCCGGCTTCGGGAATGGGGCCAACCGGTCGCCCGGTAGTCTCCCGCGGTGGCACTCGCGTCGCTCCGACCGCTTCGATCGCGGAACTTCGCGCTGCTGTGGTCGGCGGCCCTCGTGTCCAACGTGGGATCGTGGATGCAGACCGTGGCCCTCGGGGTATTGGTCTTTTCCCGTACCGGCCAACCCGGATGGACCGGGCTGGTGGCCGCGGCCGGCTTCCTGCCCATCGGCCTGCTGGCTCCGGTGGGAGGGGCGCTCGCCGACCGACTCGACCGCCGCCGATGGCTGATCGTCACCACGCTGGCCGAAATGACCTTCGCCTCGGTGCTGGCCGTCCTGGCCGCCACGGGCCACGACCGCCCGGGGGTGCTCGTGGTCCTGGCCTTTCTGGGGGGAGCCTCGGGCGCCATCGGGTTCCCGGCCTACCAGGCCATGGTGCCCGATCTGGTCCCGCCCGAGGACCTGTTGGGGGCGGTGTCGCTGTCATCGGCCCAGTTCAATCTGGGACGGGTCATCGGACCGGCGCTGGCGGGGTTGGCCCTCTTGTCGCACGACTACGGCCTGGTCTTCGGCATCAATGCCGCGTCCTTCGGCGCGGTGGTCGTCGCGCTGTGCCTGGTCAGGTTGCCGAGGCCTGTCAGACAATCGGGTGACACGGCGATGGTGGCGCGGATCGTGGCCGGGGCCCGGGCCGCGGCGGCCGAACCAGGGTGTCGTGCCGCCATCGAATTGATCGCGATCGTCGCCCTGTTGGCCTCCCCGTTCATCGCCCTGGTTCCGGCCATGTCGGGCGTGCTCGACCGTGGGGGTGTCAGCATCCAGCTGGGTACCGCCATTCTGGTGACCGCCCAGGGGATCGGTGCCGTGACCGGGGCCCTCGTCCTGCCCACGCTGGCGGAGCGGTTGGGCCGCCGCACCATGCTCCAGTCCGCGTTGTTCGTACTGCCGGTGCTGTTGGTCCTGTACGGGTTGGCGCCGACACTCTGGCTGTCGGCGCTGGCCTTTCTGGCCGTGGGGGCGGGCTA
>Ga0307373_10011956_pt1 | contig 12450 bp, 8 predicted proteins | sample OX2MG_FD_202534 | JGI IMG/M metagenome (GOLD analysis project Ga0307373, IMG submission 202534) | Soil microbial communities from Risofladan, Vaasa, Finland - OX-2 | ecosystem: Environmental > Terrestrial > Soil > Coastal area > Acid sulfate soil | place: Finland: Risofladan, Vaasa | collected...
CGGTTCTTGTCGAGCTCGATGATCTTCGCCTCGAGCACGCGGCCGACGTATGGCTGGAGGTCGCGCACGCGCCGCAACTCGACGAGCGACGCGGGGAGGAAGCCGCGCAGGCCGATGTCGAGGATGAGCCCGCCCTTCACGACCTCGATGACCGGGCCGCGCACGACGCCGCTCGAGTCCTTGACCTTCTCGATCTCGCCCCACGCGCGCTCGTACTGAGCGCGCTTCTTCGACAGCACGAGCCGCCCCTCTTTGTCCTCCTTCTGGAGGACGAGCGCCTCGACCTCGTCGCCGATCGCGACGACCTCATGGGCGTCGACGTCGTGGCGGATGGAGAGCTCCCGTGACGGGATGACGCCCTCGGACTTGAAGCCGATGTCGAGGAGGACCTCGTCCTTGTCGACCTTCACGACCGTGCCCTTGACGATGTCGCCGTCCTCGAACTCGACGATCGTCTGGTTCACCGCGTCGTCGAAGGACAGTGCACCGAGATCGTCCTCGACGATCTGTCGGGGGGTGTAGACGCCGGCGGCGTCGAATGTCCCCATCGGCTCGGAGCGCGTCGCGGTCGCGACTGCTCCCGTCGGAGCGTGGTCGGGGGTGGTCGAGGGTGCGTCGTCGGACATAGGGTGCGGGTCGCCTTAGCAAGAAGGGCCGTCGGACGGTTCGAGCGAGTCTCGCCGCTGCACGCCGCCGGCCACGGACGTGGACGAGGCATGCTACACCGCGCCGCTAGCCGTGCTTCGCGTCCGCCCAGCTCGCACCCCATGCGCAGTGGACCTCGAGCGGGACGTCGAGGTGCTCGGCATTGCGCATCGCGTCGAGCGTGAGCGCCTCCGCCCGCTGCCTCTCCTCGACGGGTACCTCGACGAGCACTTCGTCGTGCACCTGCAGGACGATGCGCGCGCCGAGGCCCGCCGCCTCGAGCGCGGCGTCGAGCTGCACGAGCGCCTTCTTGAACAGGTCGGCGGCGAGGCCCTGGATTCCGGAGTTCATCGCCTGGCGCTCCGCGGCCTGGCGCACGCGGAAGTTGTCCGACGTGAGCTCGGGGAGGTAGCGGCGGCGCCCCGCGAGCGTCTCGGTGTAACCCCTTCGCCGCGCCTCCGCGACCGTCGCGTCCATGTAGGCGCGCACTGCGGGGAACGCGACGAAGTACTGGGCGAGGATCCCCGCCGCCTCGTCGACCGGCACCCCGAGCCGCTGCGCGAGGCCGTAGGCCTCCATGCCGTAGGCGAGGCCGTACGAGATCATCTTCGCCTTCGAGCGCTGCCCTGCAGTGACGGCGGACTGCTCGACGCCGAACACCCGGGCGGCCGTCGTCGCGTGGATGTCGCGGCCCGCGGCGAACGCCTCGACGAGGCCCGGATCGCCGGAGAGGTGCGCGATCACCCGCAGCTCGATCTGGTTGTAGTCGGCGACGATCAGCCCGCAACCGTCCGCCGGGACGAACGCCTCGCGAAAGCGCCGGCCCTCGTCGGTCCGGACCGGGATGTTGTGAAGGTTCGGCTGGTCGGACGAGAGCCGCCCGGTTCGTGCGACGGTCTGGTTGAAGCTCGCGTGGATCCGCCCGTCAGGGGCGACCTCGGCGAGCAGCCCCTCGCCGTAGGTGGAGCGGAGCTTCTCGACCTCGCGGTAGCGAAGGAGCCGCTCGACGATGCCCGTCGCGTCGTGCTCCCGCAGCTTCTCGAGCGTCGCCGCGTCGGTCGAGTAGCCCGTCTTCGTCTTGCGCCCCGGGGAGAGCCCGAGCTTGTCGTAGAGGATGTGACGCAGCTGCGGGGTCGAGTTCACGTTCAGCTCCTCGCCCGCGATCGCCTGGATCTCGGCCTCGAGGCTCCGCGCCTCGGTCGTGAGCTCGGCGCCGATCTCGCGGAGGCGCGCGACGTCCACCCCGATGCCGGCGACCTCCATCTTCGCGAGGACGCGCACGAGCGGTCGTTCGACGTCGTCGTAGAGCCGCTTCGCTCCCGCCTGCTCGAGCGCGTCGACGAGCGGGGCGCGCACCGCCGAGACGAGAGCGACCCGGCCGGCCGCGACCTCGGTGGGACCGGGCGCCGGCGTCCCGCCGAGGTCGAAGCCGAGCTGCCCCCCTGGCGCCCCCGCCGCGGCCGGGCCGCGCGCGACGCCGAGCCGCTGCGCGAGCTCCTCGAGCGACGGCTGACCGCCCGTCGAGTCGACGATGTACGCGGCGACGGACGCGTCGAGGTCGAGAGCCGTGAGGTCGATTCCCATCGGCAGCAGCGCGCGCATCAGCTCTTTCACCCGGTTGCCGCTCACGCGCGGCGCCCCCCCTGTGGGCGCCTCCGAGCGCTCGCCCGTGCCTGCGGCGCCGGTGCCGAACACCTCTCGCAGCACGTCGGTGACGGGGGGCTCGGCGATGACTTCGCCCGCGACCCACCCGACCTCGGACCGACCTTCCTCGAGGACCGCGATGCCGGCGAGGGCGGACCGGCCCGGCTGCCCGGCCCACGACGGCTCGACCGAGACCGCGCCGCGCCGCGCCGCGACCGGTCCGAGCCAGGCTGTCGCGCTCGCCACCTCCTCGAGGATCACGACCGGGAAGGAGACCGGCTCCTCGGCGTCGTCGGGAGTCATCTGGCCCGTTCCGCCATGAGCCGCGTCGAAGCGGTCGAGGACGGCGACGAGGCGATCGCGGGGCGTGCGCATCTCGAGGAACGCGAAGAGCGCGTCGAGAGCAGGCCGGTCGAAGCGCCCGAGGTCGAGCTCGTCGAGGTCGAGAGCGAGCGGGACGTCCCGGACGACGGGCGTGAGCCGGAGGTTCAGGCGGACGCGCACCTCGTGCGCGGAGAGCGACTCACGAAGCTTCGGCGTGCACTCGTCGAGGTGCGCGTAGATCGCTTCGAGGTCGCCGTAGGTGTTCACGAGCTTCGCGGCGGTCTTCTCCCCCACGCCCGGCACGCCCGGGAGGTTGTCCGACGGGTCGCCGCGCAACGCCGCGAGCAGCGGGTACTGCGCGGGCCGCACGCCGGTGCGCTCGAGGATCCCGGCCTCGTCGTACAGGACGTAGTCGGAGACACCACGCCTGTTGTAGAGGACCTTGACGTGCGGATCCTCGACGAGCTGGTACGCGTCACGGTCGCCGGTCACGACGACGACGTCGTCGCCACGGTCGCGAAGCGACGTCGCGAGGGTCGCGATCACGTCGTCGGCCTCGAAGCCCACCTTGTCGACCGCGGGGATGCCGAGAGCCTCCACGAGTGTGCGGATCAGCTCCACCTGAGCGACGAGCGGCTCGGGCGTGGGCGGGCGGCCGGCCTTGTAGTCGTCGACGATCTCGTCGCGAAACGTCGGCTCGTGCCGATCGAACGCGACGGCCATGCCCGCGGGGTCGAAGTCCGCGAGCAGCTTCGTCGTCATCGACACGAACCCGTACACGGCCTGGGTCTCCTGGCCGGACGACGTGCTCATGCCCGCCTCCTTCAGGGCGAACCAGGCGCGGAATGCGAGTGAGTGCCCGTCGAGGAGGAAGTAGGTGGCCACGGGCCGATGGTAAGTCCTCGACACGCGTGGTCGCGGCCCGATCTCGACCCGACCTCGGCACGGCACCGGAGCGCGGGCGCCGGACGCGGGTACGCTCGACGGTGATGGCGGACGGATTCCACCCGCCGCTCGAGGAGTACCTCGAGGCAATCCACTCTCTCGCCGAGGAGGGCGTGGACGTCATCCAGGCCCGACTCGTCGAGCGGCTCGGGCACAGCCCCCAAGCGGTCTCCGAGATGGTGCGCCGCCTGGCCGACGACGGTTACCTCGCACGGTCCGGCCGGGGCGTCACCTTGACCGTTCGGGGCCAGGCGCGGGCGGAGAGCGTCGTCCGGCGCCACCGGCTCGCCGAGCGCTTCCTCGTCGACGTGGTCGGGCTCCCCTGGTCGCGAGCGCATCTCGAGGCGGGCCGGTGGGAGCACGTGATCTCGGACGAGGTCGAGGCGCGCTTCGTCGAGATCCTCGGCCACCCGACGACCTGCCCGCACGGCAACCCGATCCCCGGCGCGCCGGTCGACCCGGTTCCGCAGCGCTCGATGGCCGACGCCTCACCCGGCGAGCACGTGCGCCTGGCCCGAATCACGGAGCGGATCGAGATCGACGGGGATGCCCTCGCCTACCTCGACGAGCACGGGCTCGTGCCCGGACGCGGAGCGGTCGTGCGGTCGAAGGCACCCGACGGCACGCTCACGCTCGACCTCGACGAGATCGACCGCGACGACGGCTCGAGCCGCACGGTCGCGATCGGCGCCGCGATGTGCCGCCAGCTCTACGTGACAGCGGTGTGAGGGCCGCGCTCCCGCGGGGTCGCTGGTCCGAGAGGACTGTGGCGCGCCGAGCCGTCAGGGAGCCTCGGGCACGATCGTCCCGTCGACGATCTCCCGCGCGACCTCGCGCATCGTGAGCCGGCGGTTCATCGCGCTCTGCTGGATGAAGGAGAACGCCTTCGCCTCGCTGAGCGAGTGGTCGTCCATGAGGCGACCCTTCGCCCGATCGACCCACCGGCGCGTCTCGAGCTGGTCCTCGAGTCCACGCTTGTCGTCAGAGAGAGTCGCATTCTCCGCGGCGAGCGCCTGCAGCTCCGCGAATCGCCCGAGCGCGACCTCGATCGCAGGGAGGAGCTCCTCCTTCTGGAACGGCTTCACGAGATAGGCGAGAGCGCCCGCGTCCCGCGCCTGCTCGATGAGATCCCGCTGGCTGAACGCGGTAAGGATGAGCACCGCGCTGCGCCGCTCCGAGTTGATCGCGTGCGCGGCCGCGAGTCCGTCCATCCCGGGCATCTTCACGTCGAGGATGACGAGGTCGGGACGGTGCGTGCGCACGAGCTCGACCGCCTCGTCGCCGCGGCCCGTCTCGCCGACGACGTCGTAACCCTCCTCCTCGAGGATCTCCCGGAGGTCGAGGCGAACGATGGCCTCGTCCTCGGCGATCACGACGCTCTTCGCCAACGCGCTCTCCTCGCTGCTCGGTTGGTGGGCCCTGCTCGGTAGGTCAGCGCTTCCCGGTACGACCGTCGTGCCGCCTCCCACCCCCCGGCACGTCGGCGCGGCCGAGCCGCTCCGCCGACGGCGGGGGTCGCGGGGACCGAGGCCTCCGGACCGTCCGCCCTCAGAGGACGAGCTGGGACAGCAGCTCGTCCTGGGCGCGCTCGAGCTCCGCGACCGCGGCTCTCGCCGAGTCGCGGCTGCGCTCCATGACCTCGGCATGGCGGCGAGCCTCGCCCCACTCTCGGTTCGCGAGCGCGGTCTCGGACACGAGCATGCGCGTCCGAGCGTCGTCCGCCGCGTCGGCGAGAGCGGCGAGCTGCTCGTCCGCGAGCGCGAGCTCGGCCCGGGCACGCTCGAGCCGGGCGTGCACGTCGAAAAGGCGCCGCTCGACGCGCTGGCGGCGGTCTGTGAGTCCCGGTCGCATCCCCCACAGTCTACGCAGGCGAGCGAGATGCGACGAACCGCTGGTCGGGGGTTCGGCGGGACGGGAACGTCACGGTCCTCACGGTCAGTGACTCGACCACGTCGAGGCGCACGGTCGCGCCGATCCCCGGTACGTCCGGCACCGCGATCCGACCGTCTCGCAGGACGTGGGGCGCGGTCAGGTCCGGTGAGAAGTAGCGCTCGCTCGGACCGAGGTCGCCCGGCAGGTCGACGCCGTCGAGCGCCGCGACGGCAAGCGCGGTCGCGCGGCCGAGGCCGGCTTCGAGCATCCCCCCCGCGAGCAGCCGGACGCCGGCCGCCGCGCACCGGTCTCGCAACGCGACGGCCGCGAGCACTCCTCCGAGCCGCGCGGCCTTCACGGACACGCCGCCGCACGCTCGAAGCGCGAGGGCGGTGTCGAGCTGGCCGAGAGTGCAGATCGACTCGTCGAGCACGACGCACGTCTCGAGCTCGGACACGAGCACGGCATGACCGACGAGGTCGTCGGGCGCGAGCGGTTGCTCGATCGCCGAGAGGGCGAGGCCGTCGAGCACCTGGAGCGCGGCTCGATCGGCCTCGCGCTCCAAACGGTAGGAGCCGTTCGCGTCGACCGACATGGAGAGGTCGGGAAAGCTCGAGCGCACCTCACGGACGTGCGCGATCCCGCGCCCCGACGCGACCTTGCACTTCACGTGGCCGATGCCGTCGTCGAGCGCGGCCGCTACCTCGCGGACGGCCGCGGCCGGAGGTCCGTCGCCGACGGTCGCCCCCGCGACCACGGTCGGGCGCGTCGCGCCGATCCGGTGCGCGAGCGACTGACCCGCGGCGCGCAGCTCCGCGTCGAGCAGCGCCATCTCGATCGCCGCCTTTGCCATCTGGTGGCCGCGCACCGCGTCGAGCATCCCGAGCGCGTCTGCCGCGCCGGCGAAAGGGTGCGGTGCCGCGAGCAGCATCGGCACGAGGTGGTCCGCGAGGACCGCCTCCGCGGCGTCGGCATGCTCCTCGGTGTAGGTCGGCGCGGCGAGCGCCTCGCACTCGCCCCAGCCCACCCCGAGATCGGTGTCGAGGCGGACGAGGACGACGGGGCGGCGACCGTGCACGCCCCTGCTCGTCGCGAGGGGGCGCACGAGGTCGAGCTCGAGCCTGCGCAGCTCGACTGCGACCACCTCCACGAGCGCGACCCTACCGGTGCCCCGCCACCTGGCGGTAACGTCTCTCGACCGGCGGTGCGCGGGACGCGCACGCCGCCAGCCCGGATGGCGGAATGGCAGACGCGGCGGCCTCAAAAGCCGCTGTCCGAAAGGGCGTGCGGGTTCGAGTCCCGCTCCGGGCACCACCCGCGGCCGAGGAAGGCCGCGCGCCGCGGATCAGCCGCGGCCGCGACGTGCGAGGTGGTCCCTCACCAACCGAACGAGGCGACTGTGCTTCGCTGTGTCGTGCTCCATGAGCTCGGCGAGCACGCTCCACATGGCCGTCTCGCGAAACGGGCTGGGCGCCGTGCGAAGCGCTCGCAGCTCCTTTGCGCCGGCGCACCCGGCGGCGAGGAAGTGCAGCGTGGGCGACGCGAACGTCGAGATGCGGCCCGATCCCCTCTTCGAGCACGCTGCGCCTCGACTGCGGGATTGCCGGAGGCTCGGCGTGCGTCGTCGCGGCTGTGGCTCCCATCGCTGCGGTGAGCTCCGATCCGTGCGGTCGACCGTCGCCTCACCGGTGTCTCGACGGCTAGGGCCGAACTGCCCCGATCGCCCGCGCGTCCGGCGCCGCGCCTCCGGTCTGCGAGGCGTGCTGCTGATCAGGCGACGCGCTCGCGCCCGAGTACACGGCGAGCGGGCGGGCGTCAGGTGCCGCCGATGGTCGGGCGCGAAGTGCCGTCGGCGTCGAGATGGGCAGTGCAGCGCGCGCCTGAGTGCGCAGGCGCGCGCTCGGGTACGCCACGTAGCAGTATCGGACGAGGCTCTCGTGCGAGCCCTCGTCGATCCCGACGATCTCGGTGCCGAGCCTCCAGCCACCTTCGGGGTCCGGGCGCGCCGAGCGAACGCGAACCGACGCGGCGACGGGCAGCGGTGCGCCGTCGTGCCCCGCGAGTGTGAACTCGAGGCTGATCGTGCTCCCGATCTCGGTCTCGTGCGCGGCCACGATACCCACGCCGCACACCGCGACGTCGGTGACCCGCACGACGTCGCGCTCGCTGTCCTCCCCGACCATCGTCGCCGATGCCTGGCACTCGAACCTCACGTGCTCTCGCCGTTGGCTACGCCGCGCGACGACGCGCGCGGAGCGCGCGATGCGCACGAGCTCCCAGGCGCCGAGGACCATCGCGAACGCCGCTGCCCACGTCGGCAGGGGTCGCGCCGCGACCCAGCCGAGCAGCGACGCGGCGCGCCACGCGAGCGAGAGAGCGAGCGCCGCGCCGAGGACGAGGACGACTCGCAGTCGGGCGAGCGCGCGGAGCCCCGCTGTGTCCGATCCAGATTTCGGGGTGACCTTGAACTTCGCCCGCGACGGCAGCACGGCGCACCGCAGCGCCCGCGTGAAGATCTCGGCCGTGAGGAGCGTGTAGTGCGAGGACTCGCGAAGTCTCAGGTGGCCGCGGCACAGCGCAGCCGACGCGGTGATCGCGAGCACCGTCCACGGCACCCACAGCGTGAGAATGCCGGTCAGGCTCATCCGCGCGGGGAGCACGCCACCCGCGAGAGTCGCGACCAGCAAGGCGATGAGGGCGAGGCGCGCTGCCCCGGCCCCGTACGCGTAGAGGTTGCCCGCGTAGGAGATTCGCTGCCGCAGGCTGAGGCCGGCGCGGCGGCTGAGCGGCGACTCGGGGAGCCGGAGGACGGCGAGGTTGCCGCGCGCCCACCGGTCTCGCTGGAGCAGGTAGCCGTCGAGGTCGAGGGGCGCGAGGCCCTGCACGAGCACCTCGTCGTGGTAGCGCGTCACCCAGCCGAGGCGGTGCATCTTGACGGTCGAGTGGAAGTCCTCGGCGATCGTCTCGGTGCTGACCCCGCCGGCCGCGACGAGCGCCGCCCGGCGCAGAAGGGCGGCCGACCCGCACCAGAAGACGCCGTTGTGGCGGTCCTTTCCCGGGCAGACGACCTCGAAGAACAGGCTCTGCTCGTGCCGCCCGACCTCGTAGTGCTGGACGGAGTCCTGGTTGTAGAAGTCGTGCGGGCTCTGGACGAGGCCGACGGCGTCGTCGTCGAAGTAGCCGACGATCGCATCGAGCGCGTCGGGGAGCGGCACATGATCGGCGTCGAGGCAGAAGATGAGATCGCCCGCGGTCTCGTCGAGCGCGTGGTTGATGTTCCCGGCCTTCGCGTGGTCGTTGTCCGGCCGCGTGATCCACCGCGCGCCCCACCGGCGGGCGAGCACCGCCATCTCCGGTCGGCGGCCGTCGTCGAGGAGGTAGGTCTCGTGCGGGTAACGCACCGCCGCACAGCCGGCGAGCGTGGCTTCGACAATCTGGACCGGCTCGTCGTAGGTCGTGACGAAGATGTCGGCCGAGTGCCCCGCGGTCGCCGCAGGCCGCGACGGCTCGCTCCACCGCCAGCCGAAGAACGCGAGGAACGCGAGCGAGAGGAAGTTGTAGATCTCGACGAGGCAGAGCAGGGCGAAGGCGACGGGGTCGACGCGCCGGCCCGACTCGAGGAGCCGGTAGCCGAGGTAGGCGCCGCCAGAAGCGAGTGCCGCGACGGCGACGAGCCGGATCGCGGTCGGGTGGCGCTCCCACCAGCGCCCGGCGCGGGTCTGTGGTGCCTTCGTCGCGAGTGATGCGGGGAGATGCCCGTCGCGGTCGTGCCCCGCGGTCACCGGCGAGCTCTCGATCATGGCCACGAGGTACACAACGACCACGCCGCGTGAGCGATTTAGTCACCACACGTGCCGTATTTGGATGAGCGAAGCATCGCCATCCTGTTCGAGGGCACTGCGGGCACCCGCGTGTGCGACGCAGTGACGCGGTGCAGCGGTTCGACGCAGCGATGCAGTCGCGTCAGAGATCGTCCGGCGGTCGCCTGTCCCTCTTGCGCTCTGAGCGCGCACGTTTCGCGTGCAGGCGCCGCTCGGTCGAGCCCCGAGTCGGCGCCGTCGGCCGGCGCACCCGCTCGACGCGCAGCGCGTCCGCGAGGCGCTCCTCGAGCCTGCGGAGCGCGAGATCGCGGTTCCTGAGCTGCGATCGCTCGTCGGACACGACGACCCGCACGACCGGACCGAGTCGCTCGAGAAGCCGAGCGCGTTGGCGCGGCCCGAGATGCGCGGATCTCGCGATGTCGAAGCGCAGCTCGACGCGAGTGTTCGCGGTGTTCGCATGCTGACCGCCGGGGCCGCCGCTTCCGCTGAAGCGCCACTCGAGCTCCTCCGAGGGGACGACCGAGCGCCCGACGCGCAGGGGCCGCCCTGCCGGGTCTCTCACGGGTCCGCCTGGCCGGCAGGCGCCGCGGCGCCGCCGAACGCGTCGAGCGCGAACCTCACGAGCACCTCAGGGAGCGCGAAGCCCGGGTCGAGGAGCGCCGCGAGGCCCTCGCACATCACGACGGTCTTCACGAGGAGCGCGAGCTCCCGTGGGAAGGCGAGCCGGTGACGCCGGCTCACGGTCATGAGATCCGCGACGAGCGGGGCGAGGCGGAGCTCGCCGACCGGGATCTCGATCGACGCGGCGGTGAGACGGTCGAGCTCGGTGACGAACGTCTCCTCGTCGACGCCCGCGGGGGCGACACCGAGGCCGCGCATCGCCGCGACCGTACGTCGCGTGTCGTGGCTCACGAGCGCGAGCACGATCTCGACGAGGGCGTGACGCACACCCGCGCCGACGGTGCCGACCATGCCGAAGTCCACGAGAGCGATGCGCCCTCCCGGCTCGACGAACAGGTTCCCCGGGTGGGGGTCGGCGTGGAAGAAGCCGTGCGAGAACACCATCGACAAGTAGAGGTACGCGAGCGTCCGCGCGAGAGCCGGCCGGTCCGCGCCGATTCGGGCGAGGCCGTCGAGGTCGTCGATCTTCACGCCGTCGATGCGCTCGAGCGTCAGAGCGCCGTGGCTCGTCGCCTCCCACACGACGGCGGGTACGTGGACCGGCAGGTCGGACAGGTCCTGCCTTGCCCGGTCGGCGTTGTGCCCCTCCGCTACGTAGTCGAGCTCACCGCGAATCGTCTCGGCGAACTGCTCGACGAACCCGACGACGTCGACGCGGCGGAGCGAGCCCGGTACCCGGGCGACAAGTGACGCACCGAGCCGGAGCACGGCGAGGTCCTCCTCGACCGCGGCTGTCACCCCGGGTCGGCGTACCTTCACGACGACCCGGCGCCCGTCGTGCAGCGTCGCGGCGTGGACCTGACCGATCGAGGCCGCGGCGAGGGGCGCGTCGTCGAGCTCGGCGAACACCGACGCAGGGTCGCGCCCGAGCTCGCGGCGGAGCGCGAGGCGCACTGCTCCCGCCGCGAGGGCCGGTGCGTCGTCCTGGAGCGTCGCGAGCGCGACCTCGAGACGAGGCGGGACGAGGTCGGGACGGGTCGAGAGCACCTGGCCGAGCTTGACGAACGTCGGCCCGAGCTCCGCGAGGGTGTCGCGGACGCGCCGTGGGCCGTCGCGTCGGCCCGACAGCGCGGCCCCGACCGCGTCGCGGAGCGCACGTTGGACCACCAGGCAGACCGTGGCCGCGCGCCGCGCGGCAATGCGCCCCGTCCGCCGTCGCGACGCTGCGGTGCCGCGCGCTGCCGCCATCTCGCTCCGCTCCCCGATCGCAGAAGGTGCCCGCCCGGCTGTGGACCGTGCCACGTCCGATCGTCTCGCCTACGATCGCACGCGGCACCGGACGCCGGAGCCCCGGAGCCGGTCGCGGCCGCCCGCGGGAGCCGGCGCACGAGGTACCTGGCGCCCCGCCGGGGTGCGAAGCGAGCCCCTACGCTCGAGGTCACGGGCAGCAGGTAACCCTTCGACCTCCGCGGCGGTCGAAGATGCACCGAGGACTATCTGCGGCGGCGGCCCGGTGGGCGTCGCGGCGAAGGGAGCTCGTCAGTGCTTGCGTTCACCTTCCCCGGCCAGGGGTCCCAACGCCCTGGGATGGGCGCTGCGTGGGTGGACCACCCTTCGTGGGAACTAGTGGAGCACGCGAGCGCGATCGTCGACCGCGACGTCGCGGCGCTGCTGCTCGACGCGGACCAGACGACGCTCACGCTCACGTCGAACGCCCAGCTCGCGACCTTCGTGCTCAGCCTCGTCGTCCTCGACGCGGCCGAGCGGCTCGGCGTCGTCCCTGCAGCGGCCGCGGGGCACAGCCTCGGCGAGTACACCGCGCTCGTAGCGACCGGAGCAGTCGACTTCGACGACGGTCTCCGGCTCGTCGCAGAGCGCGGCGCCGCGATGCAGGACGCGGCAGACCAGGCCTCAGGGACGATGATGGCCGTCCTCGGGCTCGCCGACGACGACGTGGAGGCGGCGTGCCTGCGAGCGGAGGGCGACGTGTGGGTCGCGAACTTCAACGCGCCCGGCCAGGTCGTCATCGCGGGGTCTCCCGACGCGCTCGCGGTCGCTGCGACGATCGCGCGCTCACTCGGCGCCAAGCGCGTCCTGCCGATCCCCGTCGGCGGCGCGTTCCACACGCCGTACATGGCCCCGGCTCGAGAGAGGCTGCGCAAGGCACTCGCCGCTGCGACGTTCCGGGAGCCCGAGCCGGGGGTCGTCGCGAACGTCGACGCGCGCCTGCACCTCGACCCCGCGGAGTGGCCGAGCCTGCTCTCCGCCCAGCTCTGCGGACCGGTCCGCTGGCGACAGAGCCTCGAGACCCTTCACGCGGCCGGCGCGCGCACCTTCGTCGAGCTCGGCCCGGGAGGCGTGCTCACGGGCCTCGTGAAGCGGGTTCTCGGCAACGATGCGAGGGCGCGCTCGGTCGCGACCCCCGAGGAGCTCGAGCGGCTCGTCGAGATGCTCGCGCCGCCACCGTCGTCGTCGCTGTCGACGGCACCGGCGCACGCCGGCGAGCGCTACGCGATGACCGAGCGCCTCGTCGTCGCCCCCTCGACAGGGCCGTTCGCGCCCGCGCCTGACTGCCTTC
>Ga0307373_10011959_pt1 | contig 12447 bp, 8 predicted proteins | sample OX2MG_FD_202534 | JGI IMG/M metagenome (GOLD analysis project Ga0307373, IMG submission 202534) | Soil microbial communities from Risofladan, Vaasa, Finland - OX-2 | ecosystem: Environmental > Terrestrial > Soil > Coastal area > Acid sulfate soil | place: Finland: Risofladan, Vaasa | collected...
ACTCACGCCGCCGGCCGGCGTAACAAAGATGCGGAGCCACGGCGTGCATTGGGTCACGTAGAAGTCAACATTTCGGTTGTCCCAGTCCGTCTCGGCTCCTCGACCCGGGTCGTAGAACGAGCCGTGGGAGTCAGCTTGGCAAGTCCAAGGGATGGTCGCCGAACACGAGGTGGACACGTAGATTGTTCCCACGGAGTAGCCCGTGTACCAGTTCTCGGCCGTCATGTAGATCGTGAAGCCATCGGTGCACACCGAGCCGATGCAGTAGTACTGTTCATACCCAACGTTGGGGTAGATATACCTCGCTCCCGCGGGCGCCCCGGGCGGGGCCGCTTCTCCCGCTGGTACGGCAGTCGTTCCGAAGGACAGCGCGTGATAGCACACCGCGCCAGCTGGCACGCCTGCCGGGCAGGCGACCTGTTTCGTTTGTGTTTGTTCGCCAAGAGTCCCGGAAGCGAGCGCGGAGCTTGATGCGAAGATCGCAACGAGCCCGGCCAGGCCGACCGCGACCAATAGCGTCCCAGGTCGCTGTAATCGACGCATATGGCATCCCTCCCTCGCCTCGCGATCGCGGGGAGCGTCTGGGTAGCGTCCGGGGCAGAAAGCCCCGACGAGCTGCTCCGCTGCGGAGAAACAGCGGCGAGCGTACCACTCCGCGACGAGAAAATGGGACTGTCCCGCCTTACTGTTACACGACCAATTCTCACCGTGAGCTAAGCCTTAGCTCACTCTCGGAAGGGAAGTGCTCGCATCACGCAGGGCCGCATTGCAGATACTCCGAACGCCGTCGAGATTAGAAGGCTCGGAGTGGAGGCGGACTTCGCCTCCGACTCGGATTACCGGCCCCTGGCTGGCCTGGTTAGGGTTGCCCCCTCACATGATCCGACCGGCTGGCTTGCTCCGCCGGAGGAGTCTTCCAGTCGTCCGCCCAGAGTCAGAGTAGGTAGCGATGGCGGGGGTCAACTTCTTACCGCGCTCGCCTAGTTGCCTCTGTCGGGCCGGGTGGCCTTGCCCGGCGAGCGGAACGAAGAGCGAGCACCAGGGTTCGGGCCGACCGGGCTTCACTCCGGCCCGTCGTCTTAACTAATAGGTGGGATACCGCACCGGATTCGGCACTTGTCCCCGCCGATTGTCTTGGCCGCCCCATTTATCTCGATTGAATCCGGCATGATCCTCATCGCATTTCTGGTCCAAGGAACTCCTGTCGTCGGGGAGAGTGACGCGGGTGTCGAGTCATCGCTTTCTCGGACGGGGAGCGTTGTTGCGTCAGGGCCTGCGTCGCCATGGCGGGAGCGGGTCTGGCGCGCCAGCTCGATTGGCTCGATCCATCCAACTTGGGCGAGCTCGCCGCCCGCGAGAGCGTCGCTGGAATCGACGCGCGGTCCGAGCTTCCGAGTCCCCTCGACGGGGCGTTCCTATTGGTTTGTGCACGAATCCTGCTTCCGGAATATCCGCCTCTCCCCCAACTTCCGGACGATCGGCGCCATCCCGGCGCTCTTCCGGGCCGTCGAGCAAGGAATTCCAGGCGTCAGCGAGTTCGGCTATACGCGATCAGAGCAGCGCCTCCACGCGGGCTACCTGTTCGGCGGCTCGATGGTTGCCCAGTTCGTCGAACTCGCTCTGGCGCTGACGGGTCACCGTCTTCCGATCCCGTCGGTACTGCTCGGCGATATTGTCGGCCCAGTCCCCCTCCGGCCAGACCAAGCCGAGGTCGCTTATCGTGCCTGGCGCTCCGTGGCCCCAGGGGAGCTCGAGGACAGACAGGCAGATGGCGCGCTGTTCCGCCGGGTGGTCGGGGCGACCCACCGCATTGCCCAGTGGATAGTCGAGAAAAGCCGCCCGCGGGGGCCGGACCAACTCGGTGATGTCCCGAGCCCCGGTGATGCTCACTGTGACCAGCCCCTGCCTCTCGAGTACCCGCGCCAGGAGGCCCATCGCTTGATGGCAGGCGGGGCACAGCGGGACCACCAGCACCAGGTCAGCTCCGGCCGCTCGAATTGCGGTAGCCAGCGCGGGACCGGTCTCTTTGACTAGAGGCACCAGGGACTTGATCGCTCCCAGCATGCTCAGGTGGTAGGGCGCGGCGGCGCGGACCTGTCCTGTCGCCACCAGCTCCGCGAGTCGCTGGTAGGGGTGCACCACATTTACGTCCGCGAGCCCCGGTCGTCGGATCGGACTGGGGTGGGAGACGACGAGGTCTCCCGGCGCGACTTCCGCCGGCAGCAGCCGGAAGCTGAGGTCATCTACCGGCGCGAATTTCGGATCTTGGCGAAGGTGTACCCCGGCGCTGGACAGGATGATCACGGTCGAGTCGTTGAGTGGGCGCGTGGGCAAGGTCAAGGTGGGCGTCCCCAGCCGGGCCACCGGCATCGGCGGCATGGGGGCGGTGATCTCATTGACCAGATCCAGGTACCGGAATGCCATGGCCCAGAAGTCTAGATAGCCTGGTTGGCCAGGCAGGGACAGCGAAATGGTCGGCGGGGCAGCGGTCCTGGTGGAGAACGCCGGCCTCTCTGGTGGAGTCGCAGACATCCCCCGGCCATGCGATCGCCCCTAGCTTGGTCGGTCAAGTTTTCCAGCAGGGCGTTCTCCCGGGGAGAGCCTGGGTCAAGGAAGCTGGTTCCGGTCCCGCAAGAGCGTCCGGGCGACGATCCATGAAGCGCCCGAAGAGAAAAGGTTCCAGGGCTCCGGCGGCTGGGGCCCCGGGGTCGCCAGCTAAGCTGCACGAGGAGCAGGAAGGAGCTTGACGGAGCCGGCGGGAGCCGATACCCGGAGCGAACAGGGAGAGAGCGATGCGGTTTGGCAGGCGCGCACTTCTCATCATCCCGATTCTGGTCGCGGCGGCGCTCATCCTTCCCGGCTACCTCGACCAGGCGGCGGTGCCTCCGCCAACCCGGCTCCTGGTGGGCGATGCCGTCTGGTCGTCCGGCAGTCACCCTGCTCCTGACTTCACCCTCCCGACCTGGCAAGGCGGGGTGTTTCACCTCGCGGCCCAGCACGGGCGGGTGGTGCTGCTGACCTTCATGGACTCTCTGTGCACCACCGACTGCCCCGTCGAGGCCGCCGAACTCCACCAGATGCAACTGCGCCTGGGCAGGCTCCTCAGCCCGACGATCGTGATCGTCAGTACCGATCCGGTGGGAGACAGCCCTGGCCATATTCGCGCCTTCGTCGCCCGCTATCATCTCGCCGCGCCATTCGAATGGCTGACCGGGAGTAGTGCCCAACTGGCCAAAGTCTGGCGTGACTACGCAATCGAAGTTACCAGTGCGACCACCCACAGCAGCGCCATCTATCTGATCGACCGCTGGGGCAGTGAGCGGGAAGGCTGGGGCATTCCTTTCCCGACCAGCGTCTTCGACCGCTCGGTGCGGGTGCTGGACGCCCAATACCGTTCCGGCTGGCGCTGGCCCTGGAACCTATAGACGGATCCCGCTTGCGGCTTTGAGCAATCGCGCCTACCGTTGAGGAAGTGACCGGTCCCATCAGGAAGCGACTCGGGCGATGACTCCGACGCCGACCTCGGCTGCTGCCGGGCGCCACTGGGACGCCGTCTATCAATCCGCTGACCCCACCCGGGTCAGCTGGTACCAGGCTGAACCGGTCGTCTCCCTGGAGCTCATCGAGTCGGCGGCGACCCCCACGGCGGCTGCCCTGATTGACGTGGGCGGGGGTGCCTCGAAGCTGGTCGACCGCCTGATCGCTCGGGGCTTTCGGGACCTCTCCGTGCTGGATGTGTCTGCCCGGGCCATCGCTTCGGCCCAGTCGCGACTAGGCCGGGAGGCAGACTCCGTCTCCTGGATCAGAGCGGACCTACTGGCGTGGCGGCCCACCCGTCAGTACGACCTCTGGCACGACAGAGCTGTCTTCCACTTCCTGGTCGGCGATGCCGAGCGAGAGCTTTATCTGAGCCGGGTGCGCGCCGGCGTGGCACCGGGCGGCAAGGTGGTGGTCGCCACCTTCGCCGCAGATGGACCCGATCGCTGCTCCAACCTACCGGTCTGCCGCTACGGGCCGGACGACTTAGTGAGGGAGTTCGGCTCGGGATTCGAGCCTATTGCCACCCGGCGTGAGGAGCACATCACGCCGGGGGGGACGATCCAGCCGTTCACCTGGGTCGTCCTCAGGCACCGACCCTGGTCTTCCGGGGCCGACTCCCGCGTCGGGCGGGCGAGCCAGTCCGACAGGGACCAGGTCGGTTGAGACCATCCTCGGCCAACGGTTCGGATCCTGGGATGCAGCGCTGAGCTAGACCGAGCTCATCGAGGGTTGCCGGGGGCATGTCCAGGCCCAACTCCGGGAGGAGGGGCGGATACCGAAGCCCAGCGGTCACCGCATCACTCAGCCCGCGAAGGAGCGGCGCGAGATTCGAGAGGACGAGGTTCAGCCCGACGGCTGGCGGATCTCGCGTTCACACCACTGGTAGAGCGCGTCATAGACGAAGGTAGCCCGTTCCAAAAGTCGGCTGTCGTCGGCCTCCACGTCCAGACCCCCGACGCCAATGGCCAGCAGGCCCCGACCCAGGGCGTCCTGATCAATGTCTGAGCTGATATCGGCGGCGTGGACTACCTTGGCGAGGCGGGCTAGCGCCAAGTTCCTCCCCAGCCCGTAGGCGTCGACCAGGGTTTCGAAGGTGCACCACTCAACGCCAGAGCTGAGGACTCGGTGCGCGTACTCGGCGCCAGGGGCGTCGAAGGAGTGGCCCCCAGTCGCAGCGGCGAGGGACAGCACCTTCTCATCGGCGACGTAGACGATCTCGGCATCGGGATCGATGAACCGGCGGATCAGCCAGGGGCAGGCGATCCGGTCGGTCTTCGGCCGCTCTCTGGTAATCCACTTCATGGGAGATCCTCGTGATTGCTTCCGCAGTCCCCACTGCAGCGGCGCAGCGATCGACTACCGGGACGCTCCGGCGACCAGCTGCTCCCTGCATTTCGAGATGGTAACCATCGTCGGCCCAGCGGCGATAAAACCGGATGCTCCCGGAGCCAATTCGCGGTGGCCCACCCGGCGCAGCGCTCGTCGTGAAACGGCTCACCCACCACCCATGCCCCGCCGGCCAGATCTGGGGCTGCGGCATATGCTCCAGGAGCTCCGGCTCCGGAAGTGGACCTGGGTGGGCGAACCCCAGCCCCATCATGCGGTAAACCTAAGCGGTCCGTGGGGGTGGGGACCGGTCTGGGGCAGCCGCCCAGCGGCAGTCCCCCGCTCCTCCGTCGCCGTCGCCGCGGCTCCTCACCCGAAAAGCGAGCTCAGATCGCCATGGGCTGGGCTGGCAGCAGCCCCGAGCAGTGGCAACCCGTAGGCCTCCTCAATCGACCGCAGGGTTCCGTAGTGGTCGCCGGGCATGACCACGTTCCCTTTGCCCCTGGCCTTGGAGCTGATCACGACCATTGGGACATGCCCGCCGCCGCCAGTATTGTCACCTGAGTTCTCGTCCATGGTGATGATCACGGTGGAGTTGAAGTCCAGGAACCACGACGAGGCGAGAACTGGCTGAAGGTTGGTTTGGAGCCAAGCATCACCCTGGGCAACCGTCCCGTCGTGCATGTCGTCGTTGAGGTTCGGGGTGATCCACGCGAAGTCAGGGGCACTCGCCCCGGTGAGAGTGCTCACCATCGAGGCCACCCCCGGGTAGGGCAGGATGCGACAGGGTGCCTGCGACAGGTTGTCCTTGAATTGGATGAAGGGGTTGTGCTTGAGGACATATGCTCCGGAGGAATCGCCCTGATAGCACGCGCTTGGCATGGACTCCATCCACCCCACCCAGGGAATTCCTGCACTTGTCAGCTGGCCCCCCAGATCGGTGACCGCATAAGCGCCGGCTCCGACGCAACCGTCGGAGGTACATCCCTGAGTTGATCCAGAGTCAATGGCCACGTAATTCGGCTGAGAAGGATGGGTGACGCCTGTCCAGCTGGACGCCGAGGCGTAGCCGGCGGCCAGCGAGCAGATGTAGGGGTCGGCTCCGCAGCTACCGATGGTGGCGTCGTAGCCCTGGTTTTCCTCCATCACCACCATGACGTGAACCGCGGCGTTCGGCCGGGATGTCGCGGTGGGGTTCGAGGAAGGCTGGGTGGTTCGCGTCGGGGTGGGAGTTGGCGACGGTTTGGCCACGGCGGTCGGCGACGAGCTCCGTCCAGAATCAGAGCTAGGCGAATCGTTGCTGGTCGCTCCTGAATCAGAGCTCGGCGAGTCGTTCGAACTTCTGTCAGGAACAGATTGATCGGCTGACTTCCCCCCATCGTGGGAGCTTGAGGGCGTGCCACAGCCCACCAGGACCACCGCGACCAGCGCTGCCACCGCGATTCTCAGCTTCACTTGCAACGGGGACTCCCGACCGGGCTGCCGAGCAGACACCAAGATCCTCGCATCACCCCAGGTAGTCAAGGGAATTCACGACCGGGTGTTCTGAGCACCGGCTGGCGGCAGTGCACCGGGGTTAGGTCGCCGGCACCAATGGTTCGATCGCGTTTTTTGCTGCCCGAGGCTAGACTGGACCCGGGGCGATTGGCGCGGAAAGATGAGCTATTTCGGAGTCACCATCGTTCCGACCGCTTGGCGTCGAAGCGGTCGCCCTCGATGAAACGAGCGCATCGGGGCGATATTGCGGCTGGACAGTCCCATTCCAGCGCCACGCGAACAGTTTAGGGGTCGGGAATTTCTAGCATAGGCTGCGGAGGAGAACCTCCATGAATCACCCCCTCGCAAGCGGAGCTGTCTGGGCGGGTCTGGCCGCTCTGGTCCTGGCCGTCACAGCCTCGGCGACTTCCCCCTCAACCGACCACGTCGGCGGGACGGATCGGCAGCCGGCTCCCGTTTCTCCCCACTCCCAAGCGCCGACGAACCACGACTCAACGGCCAGCCCGAGCGCCTCGTCGGGGGCGACCCCGACCTCTACTTCACGTGTCGCCCAAAGCCCCACCTCGCGAGCGCCCCAGAACACTTCTCCGAGCCTCGCGCCCGTCCCAAGCCAGTCGACAACCCCGCCCGGTGGGAGCACGACCTTACTGCCGATCAGAGCCGCGTTCTTCTACCCTTGGTACCCCGAATCTTGGTACCCGCAGAGCCACTTCACCCCTACCCTGGGCGCACCCTACGATTCTTCCAGTCCCCCCGTGATCCAGTACCAGATCGCGGCCATGGAGTACGCCCACATCGAAGTGGCAATTGCGTCGTGGTGGGGCCAGGGTACTTTGACCGATGGACGAATCCCCCTGCTGCTAAGCGCCAGCCAGAGTACCGCGCTCAGGTGGGCTCTCTACTACGAACCCAGCCCCGGCACCCAGGCGAGCGATCTCAGCTACATCTACGCCAAGTACGCGTCCAATCCCAGCTACGAGCACTTCGACGGCAAGCCGGTGCTCTTCGTGTACTCCCGGTCGGTTGCCAGCTGCGCCGACGCGGCGAATTGGGTCGCCCTCAATGCTGCGCGATTCTATTTAGACCTCCAGGTCTTCGCCGGGTATCAGAGCTGCGCGGTCCAGCCCGATCAATGGCATCAGTACGCGCCGGCCGAACGCGAGGATGCCCAGTCGGGTCATAGCTTCAGCATCAGTCCGGGGTTCTGGCTCTACAGCTCTGCCACTGCCCGCCTGGCCCGTGATCCGTTGGCCTTCGCGCAAGCGGTGCGGGATATGGTGGCCAGCGGTCAGCCCTGGCAGCTCGTCACGACTTGGAACGAGTGGGGAGAGGGCACCTCGGTGGAAGATGCGGTTCAGTGGGAGTCCGCCGATCCGTATGGGCAATATGTCGACATCCTTCACAACAACGGTTAGAGAGTGCCGACCCCAACGGCCGGGTAGCAGCAGCGAGCCGCCCAGGCTGGGACTCGCTCTGCCCCGACTCAGGCCACGCATCCGAAGAGCGACCCGCTTCCGGAGCGTGCGAACGATCGAGATTTCGGTCAGTCGGGTATCCGGCGCGCCGAAAATCTACGCCTCGGAGCATGGTCGAAAACGGATGCGGATGAGGCTTTCTTTCTCGGTTTTCGCGTGAGAGCCTAGGCTGAACAGCTCACGAGTTCTGTCGACCCCCGCGCCCCTGAGGGGGCGTGCAGGGAAAGAGAAGGCGGGCCATCCTTGGGGTGTTCAATTTTCAACAAAGCGGGCCGTCGTGACCAACGATCGCCTGATCGTCCGCCACCCTGTGCCGTTGCTCGCCAGAGCCGACCGAATGGGGGTTGCCGGGACCTCTCGGGAGTGGGGCGACCCGGACGGGTCGGGGAGCCGAAGCCAGGAGCTAGCGCGGATCGCTGGCCACCTGGCGCAAGAGACGCTTCCCGAGCTGCGAGATGGGCCGATCCCGGGTCCACACCACCCGAATCGACCGTCCCAGAGCTAGGCCTTCGGTTGGGACGACAATCAGGCGGCCGTCGCTGACTTCGGCTTCCGTAGCCAGCCGACTCAGTACCCCCGGTCCGGCTCCCGACGTGACCGCTGCTTTGATCGCCGTGGTCGAGCCGAGCTCGACAATTGGATTGGCTGCGAGACCGAGCGAGAGAAGTGCGGTCTCGAACACCTCTCGGGTTCCCGACCCTGCCTCCCGGAGGACAAGCGGTGCAGCCGCGAGATCGGCCGCGACCAAGGGGCGACGCCGTCGCGCCCAGGGGTGGGATGGGGCCACGATCACGACCACATCGTCGGTAGCCACGACGCGGGATCCCAACCCCGGGGGAGCGCTGCGTCCCTCGACGAAGCCCATGTCGGCTCCCCGGCGCTTCATGACCTCGACGACCCGTTCGGAGTTGCCCATTTCCAAGGACACGGAAATCCCTGGGTCGGAAACTCGCAGCCGACTGAGCCATCCCGGCACCAAGTACTCGGCGGCGGTCATGCTGGCCACAATCCGGAGATGAGTCCTCCCCTTGGCGCGGGTCGCTGCCGTGCCGAGGAGTAGGACCTGCATCGCCCCCAGCACCGATTCACCCCACTGAACCACTGCCTCTCCGGAGCTGGTGAGCCGGGCTCGGCCAGTGGAGCGGTCGAGCAGATCCAGGCCGATTACGCGCTCCAGGGACCGCAGTCGCATGCTGGCCGCGGGTTGCGTGATGTGGTGCGCCAGCGCCGCCTGCCGGATCGACCCCAGGTCGGCGACGCTCTTGAGCAGGTCCAGCGCCCGGAGGTCGGGAACCGGCTCCCTCAGTGGCATAAGCCCATCTTATAGGTGCCGAGCAAGAGTCGACCTTCCCGACAGCAGTGCAAGGGCCGAAAGTGAGGTGAGTGGGACAAGTCGACCAGCCTTTTTGGCTCCGCCGGCGCCAACATCGCGACCTTGCTATCTTTGCCGCGGTCGTGGCCCGAACCGTGGCCCTGCTGCCGGGACTTCTCGCCACAATCGCCCTCGCCGCCGTGGCAACCGCGCTGGGCCGGGTGGCGCCGATCGTGGGGTCACCGGTCATCGCCATCGTCGCAGGGATCGGGATCGCCCTGGTTCGCCAGCCCTCCGCGAGGATGCGCCCCGGGCTGAGGTTCGCCAGTAAGTCGGTCCTGCAGGGCTCGATCATCCTGCTGGGTGCAGGACTTTCGTTCAGTCAGGTTTTTGCCACGGGTGCGTCTTCTCTGCCGGTGTTACTCGGAACTCTGACGGTGGCGCTGGTCGGTGCGTGGCTACTGGGCCGGGTCCTATCCGTGAGCACCGACCTGCGCACCCTGATCGGTGTCGGCACGGGTATCTGCGGTGCCTCGGCCATTGCCGCGACCGACGCGGTGATCTCGGCATCACAAGCCGACGTCTCCTATGCGATCGCCACGATCTTCACCTTCAATGTGGTGGCCGTGCTCACCTTCCCCACCCTCGGCCACCTCCTCACCCTCGCTCCGCACTCGTTCGGGCTCTGGGCCGGTACTGCGGTTAATGACATGTCCTCAGTCGTCGCCGCCGCCTCGATTTTTGGCCACGGAGCCACCGCCGACGCGGTGGTGGTGAAGCTAACCAGAACCCTGATGATCATTCCCATCTGCGTCGTCCTGGCGGTCTGGCGGGGGCGGAGGGGAAGCTCAGCGACTAGGTCGGCAATGCCAGTTAGCCGGGTCGGGCGCGTGCGCAGGATTTTGCCCATCTTCATCGGCTGGTTCCTAGTGGCGGTAAGCCTAAACACGCTGGGGTTAGTTCCGCGGAGCTGGCACGGCACTCTGGCGGCGACTGCCCAGGTGCTGATCACCATCGCGCTGGCCGGCATCGGCCTGTCCACGCGACTGCAGGACATCCGAAGGGCAGGCCTTAGGCCGCTGGCGCTGGGCGGGATGCTGTGGTTCCTGGTGGGAACCTCCAGTCTCGGTTTGCAGTTGGCTTCGGGTACTCTCCACTAGGCCGACTCATCCCAGCCCCTTCGGTGGGCGCTGGCGGCGAGAGTTGGCTTCCGCTCGGCCCTCTTGCCGGGTGGCGACGCACTGGCCGGCCTTGGTCCAGTTTCTGGGGAGAGCGTCGCAGCTCAAGTGACCCGGATCAGCTGGGGCCGAGGCGGCGGGGCCGGTCGCCGAGTTACCCCGACCTGGACGCGGTCCTCCCCGAGCACTTTCCGTTCCAGTCGACCTGGTAGGCGCCAGGGCAGTTGACGTAAGCGTTGGCGTAGGCCACGGTGTTGGGCAGGTAGTAGTTGGCGTTGGTTCCCCTGCCGACCTGGATCACATCGGCAGGTTTGGCGTACCAGAGATCCGGCTGGCCCGCCAGGACCTTATTCATGTAGCTCTGCCAGAGCGGAGCCGCGCCCGAAAGCCCCGAGGCTATGCCGGACAGGGTGACATAGTTGGGATTGCCGACCCAGGCGGCGGTGACGATCTGAGGCGTCCACCCGAACGTCCAATTGTCCCCGATTCCTTGGAGGTTCCCGATGCCGTAATCGGAGGTGCCCGTCTTCACGGCCACCTGCCGTCCGGGCAGGGTCAGGCCATTGACGATCCCGAACTCCGGCTGGCGGTTTTGATTGCTCTGCAGAATTTCGTTCATGATGAAAGCGACATTGGCCGGAAGCACCTGCACCGAGTTTTGGGCCAGGTTGTACTGATAGATGGTTCGATCTCCCTGGATGATTTGCAGGATGCTGGTGGGCTCGTGCAGCACACCGCCGCTCGCGAGGACCTCCGCCCCGGTCGCGATCTGAATCATCGGCAGTCCCAGCGAAAGACCTCCCAGGGTGAGGGCGTCGCCATAGGTGTTCTGGGGGTCGAGCAGATCGCCGGCCCCCATCCGTTCGGCCAGGTTGACCACGGCCTGGAGTCCGGTGATCACTTCCACCTTGACCGCCGGCACATTGATGGAGTTGCCCAAACAGACCTTGAGCCGGCAGATTCCAGTGTACGTTCTGGAGTAGTTGACCGGAGAGTAGCCGCCGATGTCGATTGGCTCGTTCAAGATGGGCGTGGTCATGGTGAACTTGCCTGAGGCTATTGCCGCGGAATACGTGTAGATCTTGAATGACGAGCCCGGGCGTCTGGGAGTTGTCGTCATGTTGATGTCACCCCATTTTCCCTGGTAGTTCGTCGTACCCACCATGGCTAGGACTTCGCCGTTTCGGGGGTTCAGGGAAAGCAGCGATGCATCACCAATGTTGAATTCGCGAAGAAGTCGCGCGTCAACAGTCGGGTTCTGAATGTCGCTGGTGGCGAGCGCCTGATCGGTGGGGTCGAGTGAGGTGAAGATCTTCCAACCTCCAGGGTTCAGGTAGGCGTCGCCGAACCGAGCCTGGAGCTGGCCCTCGGCGAACTGGACGAAGTTGGGGTCTTGGACTGTCGAGCTGGCCTGCCAGGAATACGCGACCAGCGGTTGCTTGAAGGCGACGTTCGCCTCCGCCGGCGAAATGTCACCGCTCCGTACCATCGCCTCGAGCACCACCTGCTGGCGGTCCTTGGCGAGGTTGGCGGGACCGGTTTGTCCCTGGTAAAGGACGGGGTCATAAGCGGTGGGGGCGTCCGGTATCCCCGCCAACATGCTGGCCTGGGCCAAATCCAGGTGGCTGGCCGGGATGTGGAAATACAGTTCGGCAGCGCTGCCGATCCCGATCGCCTGGTTCCCATAGTTGATCCGGTTGAGGTACAGCTGAAGGATGGTATTGGGTTTGAAGACCTTGGCTATTTCGTATCCCAGCAGGAACTCTCGAATCTTCCGGGTGATCGTCTTCTGGGAGGTGAGGAATGAGATCTTGGCCAACTGCTCGGGGATGGTGCTGGCGCCCTGGACGCTGGCGTGGTGCTCCAGATCCACGATCGCCGCTTCAACGATCCGGGGCAGGTCCGCGGCAGCGATGTCCTGATAAAAATGTCGGTCCTCGACGGCGATGGTGGCCTCGACCAGGAGTGGGCTCACCTGGCTCAATGCCAGGTGGATATGCTGGGCTCCCGGCTCATGCAAGACCGCGAGCAGCGTCCCGTCTCGGGCGAGTAGCTCGCTGTTGCGAGGCGGCCTGAGTTGGGGCAAGGCGGTCACGCTGGGAAGTCCGGTCTGGAACGC
>Ga0307373_10011960_pt1 | contig 12447 bp, 13 predicted proteins | sample OX2MG_FD_202534 | JGI IMG/M metagenome (GOLD analysis project Ga0307373, IMG submission 202534) | Soil microbial communities from Risofladan, Vaasa, Finland - OX-2 | ecosystem: Environmental > Terrestrial > Soil > Coastal area > Acid sulfate soil | place: Finland: Risofladan, Vaasa | collected...
TCCGTCATGGCCTTGCTCCATCCTCGTGATAAATTCACCGCAGTAATCGAGCGTGTGCTTGTGCACCGGCTGCGGAAACCGGCGACATTCGATATGTTCCAGCTCAGGATGCGGCCACGCGTGGCGACACGCACCGCATTCCGGCTGCGCCGAGCTAGGCTTCTCTGTGCTCGCGATCATCAATTCACCTCCAGAAAAAGGGCGTGGCGGGCCTCCTGATCGAGACCCACCACGCCCAAAACGGCGCGCTCTGCAGGACGTGCCGGGGTTCATGTAGAAGACGCCTCGCCGGAGGGCCGCCAGTCGCGCGAGGACAGGTTGAGCTTGCCGTGATTGCAGTCGCGACAGAGCACCTGCAGGTTGTCGCGATCGAGCCGCAGATCCCAGCGCTGGGAGAGCGGCTTGATGTGATCGACGTTTAGCGGAGATCCAGGCGCCGCAACCGCATGGCAAAGTTCGCACTGCGCTACACCGTTGTTGCGCTCGGCATTGGCAGCGAGCACCTGGTAACGCAACTTGCGCCACGCGAAGGATGCGTAGAACTTCCGGGCTCGCTCGCGATGGCTCAAGGGTGCCGGCTCCTTGCGCTTGAGAGAGGCGATGGATTCGGCGACGCTGACCATATTCAGGCCACCGCAAAGCGTGCCGCAGGGATCGCGGGCGCCGCGTTCGAGGGACGCTCACCCACACCCAGCACGATGCCAAGCAACAGCGCGGCGCGCAACGGATCGCCGAACAGGTCCTCGCCCGCTCTGGCGGAGAGCGCAGCGAACATAGGCAGGCGCCCCGTCATGGCCTCCGCTGCCGCTGTGAGCCGCACGCAGCCCTCGGCGACGGCCGCGCCCGCCTGCAGGACCAGGTCCGTAGCGTTGCGCAAATACTCGGCCTCGATCGGCTCGCAACTGATCAACCGCTGTCCCGCATCGATTCGCGCGAGCCTCGGCTCGAATGTGCGCAACATCGCGCCGTGGCAAATCGCGCGGAATTGCGCCGGGACGAACATCAGCGCGCTCACGCCGTGGTTCTTCGAGCGCTGGTTGTTGTCGCGCGCCTCCTCGGCAATCCGGTCGAGCGCTGCGGCGAGCGCCTCCGGCACGGCACTCGTCCACGGGCGCTGATCGAAATCCGCTATCGCGATCGAGCCGCGCGGGCCGCCATCCTCTACTTTCACTAAGACGGCGTACGCGGCCTCACCGTCGGGCGCGATCCACAAGGCCCCGTACACGGCCGACACGAACCCGAGCGGTGCATCCGGCTTATCGATCCGGATTGCCGCTGCAGGGATGAGTGACGGGCGCGCATCGGTCGCAGCCAGTACGAGAGCGCCGGCCGCGACGTTGGCGAGGTCGTCGTGGCCGCCGGGGCGATGGTCGATACTGTCCTTGCCACCGCGTGCGATGCGTCGCTCCAGGCCGAGCAGCTGCGCACCGAGGCGCGGGTGATCGAGCAGCTCGACCTTGCCCGAGTTGAGCAGCGGCAGCGCCTCGCGGTAGATCTCGGACTTCGAGCGTTCGGACACCGCGTACTCGACGCCACGCGCACGGAACTGCTCGCGCACCCACTCCCCGCTGTAGTGGTCGCCTGTGGCTTCGTCGATGTGGTAGGCCTTGAGGAGCAGCGCGAAGTCCTCAACCACACCCTCGGGCGAGAATGGCGGGCGCACCTCGCGCACCGCGTCGAGGATGCCGCGCCCGTCAGGGTCGCGATGAGCGATCGCGAGAGTCATGCTGTCGGCGCTGCCGCCGGAGGGATCGACGAACGCGCTGTAGGTGATGCCAGAAACAGGTGGCAGCTCGTGCCGGCCAGCGATGGTCGCGGCGTCGACGACCTCGCGCGTGACGTAGCCCTCGATGTCCGCCCGGAACTCGGCCATCCATTCGGCCGATGCACTCGCCGGATCCTCCTCCATCGCGGCATCAATGAGGGACTGCGGCACCGTCGAATTCATCGCACGCGTGGGCGCCTGCCACACGAGGACGGGGTCGCCGTCTTGGCCGAAGTGCTTGCGATAGGCCGCGTACAGCGCGCCGCGCCTGGCGTATGGCGAGGATGCGGCGAGCAGGAGCGAGCCCGGCACCGTCGCCATCGCCGGGCGCAGAGCGTTCAGGATCTCCGTGTCCGGATTCGCGCTATCGTCGGATGGCCAGAAGGCAATCTCGTCCAGCAGCGCGGCGACCACAGTGTAGCCGCGAACGCTCTTGAAACTTGACGTGTGGATCTCGACGCTAATCCGGTTGTTCAGCTCGATGAACTCCTGGCCCTCGCGCTCAACCATCGGCGCCAGCAGCGGCACGTCGGCGAGCAGAGCGCGCACGTACCCGAAGATCACCCGCGCCTGCCGGCGGTCGCTGGCCAGCACCATCACGACGCCGCGCTCGCCGGGGCTGAGGTAGGCACTCCAATCGCGGAAGCAGGCCAGGAACACCGCGATGAGGGCAAGCACGCGGCTCTTGCCGCCGCGCCGGCCGACCACGAGCCATGCCTCCTGCGTCGGCCCGGTGGGCGCCACGGTGCGGCCGGCGTGCCGCCTGAGCAACGTTAGATCGTCGGCATCCATCGGCAGGCCGAACAGCGCGCGCAGGAACGCGAGCCACGCCGCCCACGTCGCGCGGTCACGGAACCACGGGGCGAACAGGTTCGGGTCGCCGACGGCATCGAGCAGCGTGATCGGCCCAGGCGCGGCATCGGCGCTCCGATTGCCCGGTGATTTCCCGCGCGCCGCGCGTTGCGGCCGCTGGGGCCGCCACGATGCCCGGTCCGAGAGCGGGGGCGGCTCCGGCGGGCTGGCGGAGACCAACCTATTGGAAGAAGGTAGGCCTCTATACAGCGGTCGCGTCGGGCGCATCGGCCACCTCCTCCTTCCCGGCGGCGAGGGCGCCGAGGTAGGTCTGCAGGGACGGCACCGGCCTCGCGCGCCGCTCCAGCCCCAGCAGGCGCAGCACGTCGCGCTCGTCCCGGGTCGTCTTGAGGTACAGGTCGTAGGCGGGCTTCGCCTCGCCGGTCTTCCTGTCGAAGAGGCCGGTGCGCACCAGCTCGTTCCACCCGAGCTTTGCGATCAGGTGCAGGCGCGACGCCTGGTCCACGAGAGTGGCCATCGCGGTGGACAGGTCGCCGCCGAGGTCACTCGTCAGCATCGCGACGTGCTCGCGGTGGAACTTGCCCGCGACGGTGCGCTGGTCGAGAGGGTCGCGCAGCAGCGCGCGGGACTTCAGCGCGTGGGTGATCGCGATGCGGTGGGGGCGCCCGTTCTGGCGCGCGTCGGGCCGCTTACCGTAACGCTCGCGGCGCACCTTAGCGCTTAGTCGGCCCATGTCTCACCTTGGATAATGCGCTGCCCGCGCAACCGGAAAATGACGCTGGGACGACGCCGCCGCGGGCATCGGCTGGGCCGCCGAATGACGCGCTCAGGCGCGGCGACGGCCAAGCCGTTGCGCTTCCACAGGGGAGGGGGTAGCCAGCTAGCCAGCTAGCCAGCTGTTCCTTAAAACCCCCCAATTTAATGCCTATTATTTCCAAAGAGAGGTAAGAACAGCTGGCTAGCTGGCTAGCTGGATAGTTGGTGCCTTTTCCCTCTGGGAACGGTCGTATCGTCACTTGCGCAATCCCTCCGTCTTGGGGCACGCGTTGTCCTTGCCTGTGGCAGGCTTGCCCGCGTTGTCCTTGCCGCGTTCGACCTCCTTCGCGACCTCGTTCGGCTTTGCCGCGAGCCATTTTTTGTGCTCGCGAAGCACCCACACTCTGTGCTGCCCGTTCCTGACGAAGACCTTCGTCGGATACCTCCGGGCTCCGCAGCGGCCAGCGACGAAGCGCAGCGTGGCCCGGTCTCTGGAGGAGATGTCGATGCCCCACAGGTTCGCCATCAGGTGCTCCGCCGTGATGCAGTCCGCCGGGTAGTCCTTCACGAGGTGCTGCATTTCGAGGTCGGCTTCCGGCGTCGTCGCTTCGATCACCCGCTGCTTCGTCTCCGTAAGTGGCGCCTGCATCCCGGGGTTGAACTTCGAGATATCCCGCGTGCGAAGTGCCTCGCGCACCGAGGCGATGAACTGCGGATCGGCCGCCATTGCGTAGAGCTTTGCGTAGTAGTCCGTCGGCCTCGGCCTGTCCGGGTTGCGGATCGCGTAGATGCGGCGGTCGAAGCGGTCGAGCGGGAGCGCGGTTTCGTGGTTCGAGAGCAGGAGCCAGCGGATCGCGTTCCACTCGTCGTATTGGCGGCCGTATTTCGGGTTGATGCGCCTCGTTTCGTCGGTCAGAAGCGTGCGGAGGCGGTTCGCGTGCCGGTGTGTGTCCGCGCCGGCGCCTTCGTTGATTTCATTCACTACTGCGAAGACTTTGCGCCTCAGCTGGCCATTGAAGCCACCATTCAGCAAACCAGGCAGGTCCACATCGAGCGCGGTGATGCCCGCGCACACCCGAGCGAGCACACAGGCCATCCAGTTGCGGCCTACCCCCTGCGCCTGCGTGTAAAGCAGGAAGTGGTGGTGGGGCAGCACGCCGGGGCACTGTTCGATGTGCGCCTGCCAGTCTAGGAAGTGCTCCCGCTCTGCTGCCACGGGCACGAGGAATTCGACATGCTCGAAGTACGGCCGCGCCCGCTCGCGCCAGTCCGTCGGCGGCTTCGCGCGCGGCGGTGCGCGCCAGGTATTGATCGCCCGAACATCATCCGGGGACTTGCAGAAGAGTTCCCCGCCTGCCCGGAAGGTGCGCGCGTGCACGGTCTCTCGCGCAGGGTGCCGGAGCCACGCCCTCGCGACGGAGAGCGGGCGCCCCTTGCCGCCGGAGTGGATCACGCTCGCGGCGGTCATGCTCTCGAAATCGGCGAAGGACCAGGCGAGGCGCGGGTCTTCGCGCGGCACGACCTGCGATCCGTCCGAGATGAACACGAGTTCTTTGAGAGCGTTTTCGAGCGTGAAGATCGGCGGCGGGTTGGAGGGTTCATCGCCTTCGCCGATCTTCTTCGACTCGGCTTTGAAGGCGTTGAAGTTCTGAAGCCGGTCCTTGCGCACCGCTTCCAGGGTGCGCGGGATGTAGTCCTTGCGCTTGAGCTTGTCCCGCCAGAAGCCTGCGCAGAGCATGCGCGCGGCCTCTTCGTCCGTCGCGCCGCGTTCCACGCACGCCGCCAGGACCATGTAGTCCCGCTTCGACTCGTCCTCGTCCTCTATCGCGCGCACTGCGTCCAGCATCACCCGCTCGCGGTCGGTCAGATCCGCCTCTTCGGCCCTCTTCGCGCCGTCGCCCGGCGCTGATATTCCAGCTGTGCGCGTCGTTTCGTATCGCGCAGGCTCGGGCACTCCGATCGCCGCGTAGAACGGCTTCGGGTCGGTTTCCAGGATCCTCGCGCCGTTGATCCGCCGACCGGTGAGCGTGAAGTACCGCCCCTCCGAGTAGACCTCGACCGCGCCTGCGCGGCGGCCTTCGAGCGGCGCACCACGATAGAGCCCGAGCACGTGGAACCGGTCGCCGCCGGACGGGCTCTGCTCCGCGTAGGTCTTGGTCTTTGGCCACGGCTCGGGCAACGGGCCCTTTCCGCTTCCGTCGTAGTCCGCGCCGAACAGCACTCTGCCGGTGCCGGGGACTTGTCCGAGCTTGACGCCGATGCCGGCGAACGTCGGGTCCGCCGTGAACGCCTTGACCGCCTCGGCCAGGGTGATCCCGGGCGTGCCTGCCGGGTGCGTCGGTACCTTCGACGGCTTGCCGTCGCGCGTGACGAGGCGCCACGTCGTGAAGATCGGCTTCGACGCGAGCTTCCCGAACGCGGCGCGGAGCGCGGCGGCTTCGGTCTCCCCGTACGTCAGGCGGGCGGGCGCGGACATCAGAAGTCCACCGCGTGCCGCGCGCACCAATGCATCGGCCGCGGATCGTCGTCGTCCGCGCAGAGATACGAAGCGGGTCTACCGCAGAGCCAGCAGACCGCCGCGCTATTCGCAGGCGTGCGCCTGAACGGCCAGCCCGCCATGATCCCGAGCGCGTGCTTCTCGTCGTCGCCGAGCAGCGGCGGCAGGGCGGGGCGGGCGTCGGTTGCGGAGGCGCTCACCGCGCCCCCTCCTTCCCGCGCATAAACTTGTCGAGGCCCGAGCGCGCGTAGCGCAGCGCGCGTCTGGAGACCTTGGTCGCCTGAGGCCCCTCGCCGCGCGCGCGCCACCCCTGCAGCTGCTTGGGCGTGCAGCCGAGGTACTCCGCGGCCTGCTTCTGGGTCAGCCACGCCTGCGCGTGCTCCAGGCCCGCGCCGGGCGCAGACGCGGGCGGCGCCTTCGGCAGGCGCTCGGCGACGCGGGCGGCGATCGCGTCCGCGAGCGCGTCGAGCAGCGCGTCGAGGTCGACGCCGGGGCTCATGGCGCCGCCTTCTCCTTGCCGCCCCGCCACTTCGCAAGGATCCCCAGCGCGCGCCGCGAGTCCCGCACCATCCGCTCAGCGCACAGCATGGCCACCAGCTCGGCAATCGTCCAGTCGCGGTGTGGCTTTGCGGCGAAGGCGCGCTGCGCTTCCAGATCGGCCGGGGTAGGCTCTTCGGCGACGAGTGGTTTGCGCCCTGCGCAAAGCTTGGGCAGCGCGTGCACGATCGACAGCGTGAGTTCGTCGCTTGGGAAAAAGCCGCGCTCGAACTTGGTCACCGTGTTCTGGCTGATGCCGGCGCGCTCGGCGACCTTGGCCTGACGCACGCCGTACAGGCGGCGCAGCGTGCCGAACATGAATCCGAGTTCGCGACGTTCTCGCGCGTCGTCTGCGTCGCGTTGTTGCCTAACAGTTTTCACGGTCATATCCGGCCCAGCCCTGCGCTATGCAAACGGGTGTAAGTGATTTAAACTTATAAAAGGATTACAGCACGAACTGGCGCGCGGAGGGTTGGCTAATGCGAGAAAAGAATGCGGTATTTCGGTTACCCGGTTTGACGCCGAAGACCGACCGCGCAGTGGTTCAAACGGTAGTCGACTTGGCGAATCGCGGGAAGGCGCACAACTCGGACGGGGTGGGTGCCTTCTTGCAACCGTTCGAGCTTGAGACTTACTACTATAACTGGGTGGGGTTATTCATCCCGGAACAGGAACGGCATGAGCTGCGGGACTGGCTTCGGCAAATCGTCAAGCAAGGGCATGTCGCTCCCAAGGTGCGCGCGGAGATCGCGGAACGGATCGAACAGTTCACGCGCGTGATACGGGCACGCATAACTTTCGTCGGCGGCGTGTTCAAGCCCGAGGTCGAGGTCGAGCTTCACGGCACGAAGGCGCTGGGAGCCTACGCGGTCGCACGGATGGTGAGCAGCGACGCCGACCAACTCGCAAGGCGGCTCGGACAATGCGAACGTTGCGGGGACTTCTTCCTAGACAAGCGTACCGGGGTGGGCAGGCCTATGGGCTTCTGCTCGCCGGAGCATAAGAACCAGCAAATGCAGTGGCGCTACCGCAACGGCGGAAAGAACTGGTCGATCAAGGCCTATCGGCTCGCGCATGGACTTATGCCCGAGAAAGCGGCCTGATCCTTCGTGCGGCGGAATGGTAGATCTACCGCGCGGCCCCGCGCTTTCCCTTGGCGATCGGGACGACCGTCCCGCTCCCCCTCCTCGGCTCGCAGAGCGCGCGCAGCGCGTCGGAGATCGCCTGCATTGGGACACGGAGCGCCTCGACGTCCGCCGCGACGTAGTGCGTGGTGACGTCGGCGCGCGGCAGCGCGTGGTTCACGAGAAGCTTGACGTCGTAGGGGTGCAGTTTCAGCCGGTGCGTCGCGACCGTGATGAATACCCGGCGCAAGTCGTGGATCGTCCCGGGCAGCCCCTCCTCGCGCGGCTCTGCGATGTGGCCGGTCTTGCTCGCGGCGGGCCATGCCCAGGGCTCCAGCTTCCGGTCGCCGGCGGCGAGCTTGTCGTGCTCGGCCTTGCGGCGCCGCAGGATCTCGACGAGCGCGTCGGAGAGCGGCAGGTCGAACGCGCGCGCCTCGCCGCCCTTCGGGCGCGGGACGCGGAGGAGCCTGCGCGCCAGGTCCACGTCGGCCCAGCGCATCTCGGCGACCGACTGCCTGCGCATCCCGCTGTAGAGCGCGAAGAGGAGAAAGTCGCGGCGCAGCGGGTTCTCGATCTTCATGGCCGCCTTGAACCAGCCCGCGAGCCCCTCGGGCGCCAGCGCCGCCTTGTGGGGCGGCAGCGCGGCCCAGTCGATATTCACGCAGGGGTTCGACGGCAGCTCGGGGTGCTCACGCAGTGCGCGGTTGTACACCGCGCGGAACACGCGGAAGACCGCGTTCGCGCTCGCCCTTCCGTCGCCCGACGGGTGGCGCCTGCCGCGGCCCTTCTCGTCCTTGAGCACGTATTTCCCGCGGACAATCTCGCGCGGGATCGCCGCGTGCCGCGCCCGGACTTCGGCGCGGGCAATCTCCGCGAGCGGCCGGTCGAGCCACGCCCGCAGGTAGAGGTCGAGCACCCCGCGGTAGTCCTCGATCGTGCGCGCGGAACGCCCGCGCGCGCGCATAGTCGCCGCTGCCAGCTCCACCGCCTCCCGCAGCGTGATGCCGCGCGCCGCACGCGCGCGCTTCGCCGCGGCCGGGTCAAGGCCGCCCGACATCTGCCCGAGGAGCTTCGCCGCCTCCCTGCGCGCCTCTGTGAGCCCGCCCTCGCCGACGTTCCTGAACTTGAAGCGCACCTGTCGGCCGTTCACGCGGCGCAGGACGAAGTAGCTCTTGCTGCCGCCCGCGTTGACGGCGACGCCGAAGCCGCGCTGCTCCGTGTCGAGGAGGAGGCGCTTGTGGGCCCCGCCGTCGCGGACGAGCGGGGCGGCCGCGGCGATGACGCGCTCGGTGAGCTTCACGCGCTCGCTCGTGCCGGCGCCCAGGGAGTAGACTCTGTCCATGCTCGCGCTCCTCTCAAACGGACGACCAACTGATGCGGACGGCGGGAAATCGTCAGGAAATCACTGCGGCATTCCCCGACGGTTTTCGCCACTCCACGCCAACACATGGAATTATATGCCTTTCATAGCCAAAACGGCACCGGTAGGCTTCGGCGTGGATTTCGAGCAAGGTATTCGTAATCAGTAGGTCCCCCGTTCGAGTCGGGGCACCAGCACCAATCCCGCCGCTCTCGGACACTTTCCTCGAACGATGGCAGCCCGCATCCTCGTGGTGGATGACGACGAAAGCCTCCGGGAGCTGCTCAGGCTGCACCTGCGCACTGCCGGCTACGACGTGCGCGTCGCGGAGGACGCGATCGTCGCCGGGCACATGGTGCTGAAGGACCCGCCCGACCTGATCATTACCGACGTCAACATGCCGTTCATGGACGGCTTCGAGTTCGTCGCGGCGCTGAAGGCGGACAAGTCGATCCCCGACATTCCGGTGATCTTCCTCACCTCCGTGGAGGACGGCGAGAGCCGCGGCAAGGAGCTGGGCGCGGTCGGCTACGTCACCAAGCCGGTGCGCGCCGACCGGCTGCTCGCGGTGGTCGCCAGGCACGTGCCCGGGGGCGCGTACCCGATCGGCTAGCGCGGGGCGGCGCGGCCGCCGCAGGCGTGCGCGGCTCTCAGTTGGAGGGCGCCGCGGATTCGCATTCCCGCAGTTCTGTGCCGGGGAAATCCTGCGCGATCTGCTGCAGCCTGGCCCGCAGCGTGGGATCGACCTCGCTCACCACGTACCACAGTTGCTCGCCCTGCGAGGCGCGCGGCCCGGCCTGTGCGCTGTGCACTTTCTTCGCACGCAACGCTTCCAGCCGGGCTTGGGCCGCCGCCTCGCTGCGGAACACGCCGAGCGAAATCGCCCAGCGCTCGGGGCCTTGGTCCTGCACGATGAAATAATCGTCGACGCCGAGCGCCTTCAACTCGGCGGCCTTCCTCTGCGCGCCCTGCAGGCTGGGCTGCGGCGGAATGAACACCCACCAGCTCTGCGCTCCTGACGCGGTTCGCTGGGACAGGCGCGACCCCAGGCCGAGCGGCGCGAGCGCCTGGGCGGCGCGCGTGGCGTCGCCAGGGGGGACTGCGCCCCATTCCATGCAAACGAGAGGCGCCGCGAGCGCGGTCGCAGGCGTGGTCGCTGCCGGAGCGGCGGGCGCAGCGGTGGGCGCGCCCGCCGCCGCGGCGGATGCGGGCTTCGGCTTGCTCGGCGCCATGGCGGCGAGTGCAGCCGGGGTCAGGATGCGCAGCGCCCCGGGGTCGATCTGCTGCGCCAGCGGGCGCGGATCGGTGCCCACCGGATGCGGCGCGAGATAGCGGCTCCAGGCGAAGAAGGCGAGGTTGGCCAGCAGCAGCAGCAGGAACAAGGCTCTCATGAGCGTTGCCGCAGCGCCTCGGCCCGTCCGATTCTGACCAGCCCCTCGAGAACGAGGTTTTCCACGTAGCGGCACGGAAGCTCCAGCATCTCGATCAGCGCCTGTCCGGCGCCGCCAGACACCAGGCATTGTCCCTTGCTGCCCATGAGGCGGTACATGCGTTCGACCGCGCCCGCCTGCGCATGGCGGCAGCCGGTCTCGATCGCGTCGAGCGTGTTGCGCGGCGCTTCGCGGTAGGAGCCCTGCTGGATCGGCAGGCGCCCGGTGTGCTCGTGCAGCACGAAGCGCATCAGTTCGACCCCCGGCAGGATCAGCCCGCCGAGGAATTCACCCTCGGACGACAGCACATCCACGGTGGTCGCCGTACCGGCGTTTACCACCAGGCAGCGGCCGGGGTCGAGCGCGTGCGCCGCGATGAGCGCGGCCCAGCGGTCGGGGCCGAGCTGCTCCGGGCGCTCGTAGCGGTTGGTGACACCGCAGCATTCGGCCGCGCCGTGCACCCAGAGTGGCTCGGCCTCGAAGATGCTGGTCCAGTTGACCAGCAGCTGGTGCGCGCCGTCGCCGGCGACGTTCGAGATCACGATCTGGTCCGCATTTTCCTGCGTCGCGGCGAAGGGATTGATGTCGTGGCTCGCGGCGGCGAACTCGATGAGCGACACGGTGGCGAGGCCGTGCCAGGCGCGGCCGTCGTGCCAGCCCCATTTCACGCGCGAGTTGCCCGCGTCGATGGCGAGAATCATCCTGCCGCCCTCGACGATACGACGCGGCCGCTGGTGACGGCGCGCATGCCGAAGCGGGTGCGCAGCCGCAGCCCGCCGTCTTCGCACAGGCCGTCGGCGACGCCGGCGAGCACGCGCCCATCGGCGAGCCGCACGCGCAGGCGCTGGCCGGCGTGCGCGTGCATCGCCTCCCAGTCGCCGCGAAAGGGCGCCAGGCCTTCGGCGTCGAAGGTCTCCAGCGCTCGCAGGACCTCGGCCACGATGCGCGTCACTACCAGATTGCGCGACGGCAGCGGGCGCACGAAGTCCTCGAGCGCCGCGACGCGCCGCCGCAGGCGCGCCTCGAGCCCGGGGCTCGCGCGGCAATTGACGCCGATGCCCACCACTGCGGTCACCGCGTCTGCCTGGATCCGCGTCTCGACCAGGATCCCGCCAAGCTTCGCGCCGCCGACCAGCAAGTCGTTGGGCCATTTGAGCGCCGCCTCGGCGGCGCCCAGCCCGCGCAGCGCGCGTGCGACCGCCACGCCGACGGCGAGCGACAGGCCCTTGATCTCGCGCGCCGGGCGGCGCAAGCGGCGCCGCAGCGAAAACGTGAGCCCCGCCCCGACGCCGCAGATCCAGCGCCGGCCGCGCCGGCCGCGGCCCGCCGTCTGCTCCTCGGCAAGCAGCAGCGCGGGCGGCTGGTCGCTGCCGGCGAGCAGCACGGAGTTGGTCGACGGGCAGGCGTCGACGACCTCGATCTGCAGCTCCGGCGCAGCGAGCGCGGCGCGGATGCGATCGGCCGAGAGGAAATCGAACGGCGCCGTGAGCCGCAGCCCGCCGGCCGCCGGCACGACCAGGCCCGCGGCGGCGAGCTGCGCGAGGCAGCGCTCGGTCTTGGCGGCCGTGGCCGCGCACGCGCTCGCCAGCGCCCGGACCGGTTGCGGCCCGTGGCGCGTGAGCTCGCGCAGCAGATCGACGTCAAGGGAGCGCATGAAGAACCGCGCGGCAGCCCGCCCGGTACGGGGAGGGGCGGACTGCGTCGCGCCGGAAAAGGGCAAGCCGTTATCGTAACCGAACGGCTGCGCGAATGCCGCGCGCGCAGGGCGCGCGCCGAAAGCCGCCGCCTGCCGAGGCATGCTCAGGCCGGACGCGTCCGGAGGCGAGCGAAGTCGAAGCGGCGGCCGGGCGCCGCGGCGAGCAGCGCCCGCGTGTAGGGATGGCGCGGCGCGCGGAAGATCGCGCCGACCGGTCCCTGCTCGACGATGCGGCCGTGCTGCATGACCACGACGCGGTCGCAGATCTGCGCCGCCACGCGCAGGTCGTGGGTGATGAACAGCAGCGCGAGGCGCAGGCGGCGCTGGATGTCGGCCAGCAGTTCCAGGATCTGCGCCTGCACCGAGACGTCGAGCGCCGAGACCGCCTCGTCGGCGATCAGCAGGTGCGGCTCGAGCGCGAGCGCGCGCGCGATGCACAGGCGCTGGCGCTGGCCGCCGGAGAACTCGT
>Ga0307373_10011961_pt1 | contig 12447 bp, 9 predicted proteins | sample OX2MG_FD_202534 | JGI IMG/M metagenome (GOLD analysis project Ga0307373, IMG submission 202534) | Soil microbial communities from Risofladan, Vaasa, Finland - OX-2 | ecosystem: Environmental > Terrestrial > Soil > Coastal area > Acid sulfate soil | place: Finland: Risofladan, Vaasa | collected...
GGCGATCAGGCTCCCCACTCTTTTGAATCCTTGCTGGCTTATCTGGACGCGCAGGCTCCGGAGCTTGCGGCGCTGGCGCGCAGCGCCGAAACCCCCGAGCGCGCCCGCCGCAATGTGGCCCGGCTGTTCGGCTCGCTGCTGGCGACTCCGGAAAGATTTCGCCAGGCTCGCCAGCAGCCTCAATCCGTGGAACGCGCGCTCCGCATCGCCGGCTTGAGCGAATTCCTGACCGACCTGCTCGTTCACCATCCGGAAGATGTCGAGGCGCTGGATTCCTGGGTCCCCGCCCCGCCGCCCGCGGCAGGCCAGGCCTGGATGAGCATCGCGCTTGAGAAAAGCTCCGTGCCTGAACCGTTTCCCTGGGTGGGGGAAGGATTGTTCGACGTCCGGGAAAAGATGGCGCTGCTGCGGCGGAACTTCCGCGCCCGCGTGCTGGAGCTGGGCGCCTCCGACCTGGCCGCGATGGAGGCAATTTTCCCCTGCCTGGAACATTGGACGCAACTGGCTGCAAGATCCGTCTCCAGCGCCGTCTGGATCGGCCGCGAAGTGCTGGACGGCGCGCCGAAAAGCGAAGCCAAAGGCCTGGAAGAAATGCCGTTTGCGGTTCTGGGGCTGGGGCGTTTGGGCTTGAGCGAATTCGATCTGGCCTCCGACGCGGATCTGATCTTTATTGCGGCGGCGGGAACCGCGCGCGAAGAAATCGCCCGCTGGATGCGCTTTGCCGAGAAGGTCATCGAGATCCTTTCCAGCTACACGCGGGACGGCACCCTGTTTGCCGTTGACACACGCTTGCGCCCGCGCGGCCAGGAAGGCGAATTGGTCACGACGGAAAAGTCCCTGCTCGGCTACGTCCAGGAAGAGGCCCAGGTGTGGGAGGCGCTAACCTATCTCAAAGCCTGCCCGATCGCCGGCAACCGGGAGCTTGGCCGCCGCGTGGTGGAAGAGCTTGTCAGCGAGGTCTTTACCCGGTTCAGGAACTATCCCGACCTGGAGGGAGAGCTGCTCCAGATGCGCCGACGGCTGGAAAAAGAGAAGCACGTTCCCGCCACCAATCCCAAGACCGCCCCGGGCGGCTACTACGACGTGGATTTCGCCGTTTCTTATCTTCGTTTGCGGCACGGAGTTCTGCTGCCACCCGGAACAAATATGGCCACGCAGATCGAAGCGCTGGAATCTGCAGGAGCGCTCACCCAGGATGATGCGCGCGCGCTGCGCGATGGTGCGGCGTTCTTGCGCAGCGTCGACCATGCCACCCGGCTGGTCACGGGCAAAGCTGCGGAAGGCTTGCCCACCCAGGTAGGACAGCGCGAAGCCGTGGAAACCCTGGCGCGCAACTGGGGTTTGGTTCCCTCAACCTTGACCCTCGCCCAAAGGCTGTGGGAAGTTCAGCAGGAAGTCCGCTACGTCTACCGCCGAATGATTGGCTCAGAATGAGGCCTTACCCCGTTACAGCACCTTAACTTATTGATTATAAGACTTATATTGCGTTATCAGGGGAGATCTTCGCGCCTCGTCTTCCCCTCGACAATAGGCGAATAAAAAGCGAACGTTGGCTAGCGCTTTTGGGGAGAATTGAGGTCATGAACAAGCAGCCTGACAAACCCGTCCTTGCCTCCTGGCCCAAAGCAGCTTGGGCGCCGCTCGCGTCTCCCGCCACAGCCGGAAGGACGAGCCTGGGGCTGCCGGCCGAGAGCTTCCGGGAGAGTTCACTCCAGGGCGGCAAACTTGACGCGTGGATCAGTTCCGTATTTTCAGGATGCCGTCCCGCCGCATCTCAAAAATAGAGGGTAATGTCGGAAGGGATATAGCGGCGGAAGATGCACAGCCCTCCTCCAAACCTCTTCAAGAAAGCCGCGAATTCAGGGCCGCGATGGGACGGTTCATTCGCGATCCATTTGCTTGTTGAAAATCATCTTTACGGTCGCTGAGCCCCGGGGAGTATCCACGGTTCGCCGGAGTTTCAGTACCTTCCCGTCCTTTGAAAGTTCCCATTGCTCCTTGGCCTTGAGGGATCTGTCGCCTCCACGAAGGGTTTCTTCTGCGAAAAGGTCAAGCTGTTTGCCGCCTTTTTTCCAGGCCGCCTTCAACGTTGCTGACCCCGGAATGGGTCTATCTATTTCCACGACTGACTGAGTTCCGTCAAGGTTATAGGTTGCGGAGGGCAGAACCATTGTGAAGGCTCTGAATTTGCCGCCATGCTCGACAGGATTTCGGGGTCCACCCGGCCCCCCTTCCGTGGGTCCACCGCCGGGAAGGCCTCCGCCGTTCCGGCCTCCTTCTGGGAAGCCGCCGCCACCCGGCAAGCGTCCGCCGCCCGGGAATCCGCCGCCACGCCTTCGGCCACCCGGAAAACCTCCACCGCTCGGTTCATTGCCTTCAGGTCCAACCGGCGGTCTGAGGTCACCTTGCACGGTTGTTTTGACCGTAAGCATGCGATCTGTTTGTGTGACCTTCAACCTGTAACTCTGCAGTTGGCTCGGCAGGTCGTGCGTCTTGTTCAGATCCAGCGTCCATGTCCCGGAGTAATTGGTTTGTGCGGTGCCGCCGCTGGCCATGCAGATGCCGGCCACCATTCCTGCAGTTAGCGCCATAACTGCAAGCGACTTTTTCATGATCTGACTCCTTCCCCGCCATCCTTGGCTTGCGTCCCGGTCATGCGCCGGCAGTCTTTTGCTGCTCATCACCGCTTTCAGTACGAATCTTGGCATAAAATTATTGAAGGGACTGTTAAGCCTGTGTAAAGTCAACCGAAACGAGGCCCTGTAAATTCCTTGTAAACTCGCCGCAGCCGGGGAACTCGAAGCGCGCTGCATCGTTGCCGGGGGTATATAATTCGATTACATGATATGGAAGCGCCCCAAGTCGAGCTACCCGCTGCTGATCCTCGCGGTCTTTGGAGTGGGATTGTTCCTGGCGGGAGCCTTACTCTATCGCTGGATCAACCGCGCGAGCGTGGCGGACCGTGAGCAGCAGGTCGAATTTCTGCAGGCTGCAATGCGCAGCTTCCGCGGCGACTTTGTAGGCACGCTACTGGAAATCCGCTCGACCTTCCGTCCCATTCCGCGCCGAGGCACAGAGGAGGCGCTTGACGAGTACCTGGCAGAATTCTATTCCCAGTGGCGTGCGAGCGACTCCAACGGCCCGCTGGTGGCAACGCTGAGCGTGGCAACGATGCAGGACGGGAAGCCGCAGCTTCGCACCCTGGACCCCAAGACCGGAAATTTTAAGCCTCAGCCCTGGCCTGCGTCGCTCGAGAACTTCCGCGAGCGCATGACCCGGCTCTCCGACAGCCATCGCCAACACCTTGCGGTGACCTTCGTTTCGACTGGAATCCACTTTGCGGTGGAAGGGAACCGTCCCGTGGTGGTGGTTCCCTTGGTGGAGTCGGGAGGCCGGGACATCCCGCAGCTCCCCGGCCAGCCTGAAACTGCGGGACCTCCTCCGGACGCCCCCGGTGTCTTTTTGGAAGGCGAGGGGTCCGGCCCCGTCCCGCCGCAACTCGGCGTCAAGCCGTACCGCTTCGCGATGGTCTATCGCAGATTTGCAGGGCACATTGTCGGCTGGTGCTTGCTGGGACTTGATCTTAACTATTTTCAAAAGCAATTGTTGCCCAGCCTGCTCGAACGAACCTTTAGCGGCCCAGGTCTGGCCGACTATCAGGTCGCTGTCCTGACGGGTGAACCTCCGAGAGTTGTTTTCGGTTCCAGTCCAGGATTGACCCCAGCGGCTCTGTTCTCGCCGGATAGTGCGGTCGCGCTGTTCAACTCCGGTGGTGAGTTCCGTGCACGTTTCTTTGGCAGGATCGGGCCGCGTCCAGGTCATTGGCCGGCGGCAGACAACTTCTACTTCGGCACGGCCATGGGTCCTCCGTTTCCGCCCCCGGGCCTTTCCCCGGGCGAATTCCCCGGCAGGCAGGGATTCGAACGGGACGCCTGGATGCTCGTCGCCAAGAGCAAGGCCGGCTCGATTGATGCGCTGGTGGCCCGCTCCCGGCGCCGCAATCTGGCCATGGGCTTTGGAGTCCTTTTTCTGCTGGCGTGCAGCATGGGCGCGCTCGTCTTCGCCACGCACCGCGCGCGGGAGCTTGCCCGGCGGGAGATGGAATTTGTGGCCGGAGTCTCCCACGAGTTGCGGACGCCGCTGGCGGCGATTCACTCCGCCGGCTTCAATCTTGCGAGCGGCGTGGTGCGGAAGCCGAACCGCGTCCAGGAATACGGCAGCCTGGTGCAGCAAGAGGCGCGGCGCCTTGCCGACATGGTGGACCAGGTGCTGAGCTACGCGGGCATTCAGTCCGGCGAGAGGCATTACGAACTTGTTCCGACCGCCGTTTCCGAAGTCATCGAGCGCGCCCTGAACGATTACGGCCCGGCCTTCCGCGCCGCAGGCTGGCAAGTGGAGAAGAAGATCGGGGAGGATCTCCCCCTCGTGCTCGCGGACGCTTCGTCGCTCGAAAGCGCGGTCAAGAACCTGCTGGGCAACGCGATGAAATATGCCGACGGAGGAAAATGGGTTTGCGTCAGCGCACAAGCCGTCAGCAGCGGAGAGGATGCCGAGGTCCGGATTTCCGTGGAGGATCGCGGGCCGGGCATCGCGCCGAGTGATTTGCCGCGCGTCTTTGAACCTTTCTATCGCAGCAAAAAGGTGCTGGCCTCGCCGGTTCCAGGAGCCGGACTGGGCCTCAGCATTCTGAAGCGCCACATCGAAGCGCATGGCGGGCGGATAAGTGTCAAAAGCTCTGAGGGAAAAGGAAGCGAGTTTACGCTTCATCTGCCCGGCCTTCCGGCTGTTGAAAGCGAAGCGGTGTGAACGGACTTCCCGGGCAGCCCGGCTATCCGCACTTGCGATACGGGAGCGGCAGAACAAGCCCGGCGCGCTCACACTTCGGCCCTCGTGTTCAGGACACACGCGATGAGAGAGAAGGTCTCAGAGCCGGCGGTGGATTCCCGACCGAAATCACAATCAATGAAGAGAAGAGCTTCCCTTCCTCCCAGACTTCTGCTGGTGGAAGACGAGAGCAGCCTGGTGCTGACCCTCACCGATCTGCTGACCAGCGAGGGTTACCAGGTTGAAAGCGTCGGGGACGGCCTGGACGCGATCGGCCGTGCCGCCCAGGAGAATTTCAATCTGATCATCCTGGATGTGATGCTGCCCCGCAAGAACGGGTTCGAGGTCTGCCGAGCCCTTCGCCGGCGCGGCGTTCACACACCGATCATCATGCTGACAGCGCGCAGCCAGGTGGCGGACAAGGTCTCGGGGCTGAAGCTTGGCGCCGACGATTACCTCGCAAAACCCTTCGAGCCCTCCGAACTCCTGGCGCGGCTGGAAGCGCTGCTGCGCAGGGTGTCAGCTCCTCGCGAGAGTCAAGAGGAGGCTTATCGTTTCGCCTCTGTGGCGGTGGACTTCCGGCGCACCGTGGTGCTCCGCAACGGCAAACCCGTGGAAATGTCCGCCCGGGAGTTCGAATTGCTCACCTACTTTATCCAGCGGCGAGGCGCCACCGTCTCGCGCGAGGAACTGCTCAGAAAGGTCTGGGGGTACGAGGCGTCCACGCTCACCCGGACCGTCGATGCGCACGTCTGGATGCTGCGCCAGAAGCTCGAGGAAGACCCCCAGAATCCCCGCTATTTCGTCACCGTACGAGGCTTGGGGTACAAGTTTGTCGAAAGCCCCTCCTGACGTGCGTGGTGTCCAAACACAGGTCTCGAATACGCTTCTTGCAGCTTCAAACGCCTTTCCTGATGGGCTTGTGGAGTTTACATAGACTTTAACTTCATGAGGGGCAGGATGAGGGACAATCAGACCCAGAGGTCAGCGCCGGTAGGGGGATTAGATCTGGGAAAAGAACTCGCCGGCTCGCTTGCCCCTCGACAACTTGCGGTGAAGAACTTCAACCCTGAGAAGCTCAACACTACGGAGGAACAAAACGATGAAAAAACTTTTAGGCAGCGTGGGAATGGTGGTGATATTTTGCGGCCTGGCCATGGGACAAGATGGCCCGATGATGATGGGACATGCGGGTCCTGGAAAAATGTTCATTGAAAGCGGAGGGGCGGAAACCATGCCCTTACCACCACCCGGAGACGCCTTCTATTTTCGGGCAAATAGAACAATGCACGGTCCGATGGGCGAATGGTGGAAGAATTCGGAACTCGCGCAGAAAGTCGGGCTCAGCGACGAGCAGACCCAAAAGCTTGACAAAATATCCTACGAGAGCAAGTTGCAGATGATCGACCTGCGGGCGACACTGGAAAAAGAGCAACTGATGCTCGGGCGGCAGCTCCAGGCGGATCAACCCAATGAGGATGCGGTGCTCGGGCAGGTTGACAAGGTTTCCCAAGCGAGGGCTGCGGTCGAGAGAGCGCGCGTGCAAACCATGCTCGCCACCCGCAACGTGCTTACGACGGATCAGTGGAAAAAACTCAAAGCCGCGCGCATGGACGTTCATCGTGAGTTTTTTGTGCGGCGAGGTTTCGGCGGCGGCTTCGGGGGCCACAACATGCCCAAGATGCCGGACGTGCCTCCCAAACCGTAAATCCGCGGGCCGGTCGTTCCGCGACACGCTGGAGTCTCATCACGTTGAGGCTCCACGTACGCCCTTTTCTCGGGTCCGGAGTTGACTTAGGGTGTTATGGCTCCTGAATCGAGGCAGTCAATTCGGGCTGTTCGACCGGGGGGTTGGTTTCAAGGGCCAGGGCTTCCGGCTCTTTCCGCGAAGGCTTGAATTTCATTCTGAGCGCATCGGAAACCAACTGGAAGATGGAGCGCCGATTCTCGAAGAGCACTTGCAGCCACTCGCGACGCCGCATCTGGGGAAAATAGATTCCCCGGAATGCCAGCCGGGAGAACAAGTGGAGGATGCGATCCGCGAGCGGTTTTGCCTCGAGCCATTCTAAAGCCGAGTTGTTTACCGCCGGCGAATAAGACGCATTCCAGGCTTTCCGGACTTCCGCTTCCGCTTCTAGCGCGGAAAAAGCAAGGGGGGTGTGGGCCATGACGAAAGGTTTGAAGTCCAGCCAGTGCTTGGGGCGGGTGAGTCGTCCCGCAACCGCCAGCCGGTCGTAGAGAGGCGTTGCCGGATAAGGCGTCAACAGACCGAACACGGGTAAACCGGGCGGCCAGGAATGGATTTGCTCGAGCGTGCGTTCGGCGATGCCCGGGGTGTCGCCATCCATCCCGAAAATGAAGGAGGTGATGGCATAAAGATTGTGCCGGGCCAGGAGCTGCAGAATCGCGCTATATTCCGCGGGCTTATTGAAACTCTTGCGCACGCTCTTCAGGTTTTCAGGATCGATCGATTCCAGCCCCATAAAAATCCATCGGCCGCCGCTTTCGGCAATCAGCGAAACCAGTTCTTCATCCCGCAGCAGGTTCATGCTGATCTGTGCGACCCAGGGAACTTGAGCGCCTTGAGCGATGATCTCCCGCAGAAGGGACTTGGTCCGCCGGGGATTGATGGCAAAGTTGTCGTCGATGAAGAAGACCGCGATCTTCCCTTTCCGCTGCTTCTCCAGAGATTTCAACATCAGCAATTCGTTGACGACGCTCTGATTGGAGCGGAAGCGAATGGAGTCGCCGAAAAATCCGGTCACGGTGCAGAATTCACAGCCGTAAGGACAGCCGCGGCCGGACTCGATCGGAATCAGTTGGAAACTCTGCCAGGTACTGCCCAAGGCCGTGAGGGTGCGCCGGGCCAGCCAGGGCAGGCGCTTGATCATATCAAACTGGTCGAGGTCCATGCGGTCCCAGGGGATTTCCGGATAGTTATCCAGGGAGGGCTTGACTTCCTTGCCCGCCGCATCCAGGGGAGCATAAATCTCTTTGAGGGCGCCGCGCGCCGCGTCGGCCACCAGGCGCGGCCAGGTCTGGTCCGCCTCTCCCAGAGCAACGGCGTCGGCGTGGCGAGGGCCTCCGTCGCGTCCCAAGGGCTCGTCGGGAACCTCGGTAACGTGCGGGCCTCCCATCACCACCGGAACACCCGCGGCGCGAATGGCGTCTGCCATGCGATAGGCTCTCGCGGCCATCCGAGTCATGGCGCCGATGCCAACCAGGTCCACGTGGTTTTCTTGAATATACTGCACCAGTTCCGTCTCATTCATTCGCCGCGCGTTGCCGTCTAAAAGAAGAACCTGGTGTTCAGGGGGAGTAATCGACTTCAGGAGGAACATCCACAAGTGCGGCATGAAGTTGTTGGTGACTTCATTGTCCGGATTATAAAGCAATATATTCATCGTCGCCCCAATCTTTCGTCGCAATGACTCCAGCCGGCCACGAAAAGCAGAGTGGATAATCCAAGGCTAGCTCCGCGGCGCCCCATCCAAGGTGCTCCAATCCTACACCACTCCGAGAGGCAGTACAAATGATTCTCGACTATTCTAGAACGCGGGGCATGCCGCCGGACCGGAGCATTCTCGGCTTCGTCTTTCTGTGCTTCAAATTCCACTTTTCCCCTCAGATTCGGGAATGCAACCGTCAAGACGCTGCGGCTGAGTTTCGTTCTTTCGTGGGGAGCTAACGCGGCGAACAGATCTGTGGGAAATGATGTGGGAATGGCGAAATGGCTGCTTTTCCTGTAACGGGAAAAGGCAGGGCCGGCCTCCGCCCGAAGTGCGGGAGCCGTTCGGCAGTGGGTCATTTTGAGGTAGAGGCGGCTTTATGCCGCCACAGGGCGAGGTAAACTCGCCGCTACCCCGCCAAATTGATCCACCACCAGCCGTTCCTGAACATAGCAGGAGCCGGACGGTTGGGTGTATACTGCCCTTCTACCAGAAAGCCAAAACAGAAATACCTGCGACCTTGGAGAATATTTCATGAAAGCCCTCGTAAAAAGCCGATCCGAGCGCGGACTGTGGCTGGAAGACGTGCCGGAGCCGACGATCGGAATCAACGATGTTTTGATCCGGGTGCAACAGACGGGAATCTGCGGCACCGACCTGCACATTTACGAATGGGACGACTGGGCGAAAGCCACGGTTCACGTCCCCATGGTGATCGGGCATGAATTCGTGGGGGAGATTGCCAAGGTCGGCTCCAACGTGACCGATTTTCGCCCCGGGATGATCGTCAGCGGGGAGGGCCACGTGGTCTGCGGGCGCTGCAGAAACTGCCTTGCCGGGCGGCGGCATCTCTGTGCGCAGTCAAAGGGAGTGGGCGTCAACCGGCCCGGCGCCTTTGCCGAATACGTGGCGTTGCCGATGGCCAACATCTGGCGGCACCAGGAATCTGTGCCCCTGGAAATTGCCGCCATCTTCGACCCTTTCGGCAATGCGGTCCACACGGCTTTGTCGTTTCCCGTGCTGGGTGAAGATGTCCTCATCACCGGGGCCGGGCCCATCGGGTTGATGGCGGCGGCGGTCGCGCGTCATGCCGGAGCAAGGCATATCGTGGTCACGGATTTGAATCCGCACCGCCTGGAGCTGGCGGCCAAGATGGGCGTGACGCTGGCGGTGAATCCTGCTGAAAAGCAGCTTCCCGACGTCCAGAAAGAACTGGGAATGCAGGAGGGCTTTGACGTCGGCCTGGAAATGTCCGGAAGCCCGGCCGCCTTTCGCGATATGCTCACCAACATGAGCCATGGCGGCAAAATCGCCATGCTTGGCATCCCCAGCCAGGACATGTCCATCGACTGGCACCGCGTGATCTTCAAAATGCTGACGATTAAGGGAATCTACGGCCGGGAGATGTACGAGACCTGGTATAAGATGACGGTCATGCTGGAGTCGGGTCTGGATATTCAGCCCGTGATTACGCACCGGCTGTCGTGGCGTGACTACAAAGACGGCTTTGAAGCGATGAAGGGCGGCAACTGCGGGAAAGTAATTTTGAATTGGAGGAATTGAATTGTACGGGGCGATCCGCGAACACCTGACAACTAAGATTGCTGAAATCCGCCGCGCCGGACTTTATAAGAACGAGCGCACCATTGACTCGCCTCAACAGACGCGCGTGGAGATCCGGAACGGGGCGAAGGTCCTGAACCTGTGCGCCAACAATTACCTTGGCCTCGCGAATCATCCCGCGATCGTCTCCGCGGCTAAAGAAGCCCTGGACCGCTGGGGCTACGGGCTATCCTCGGTGCGCTTTATCTGCGGCACGCAGGCCATCCACCAGGAACTGGAAGAGCGGATCAGCCAGTTTCTGGGAACCGACGCGACAATCCTCTACAGCTCCTGCTTCGATGCCAACGGCGGACTGTTCGAGACGCTGCTGGAAGCCGAAGACGCGATCATTTCCGACGAACTGAACCATGCCAGCATCATCGACGGCGTCCGGCTCTCGAAGGCCCAGCGCTACCGCTTTCGCAACGGGGACATGGGCGACCTGGAAGCGAAGCTGAAAGAAGCCAAGGCGGAGGCGCGGCACGTTCTGGTGGCGACCGACGGGGTGTTCTCCATGGACGGCTATATCGCCAAGCTCCCGGGGATTTGCGATCTTGCGGAGAAGTACGGCGCCCTGGTGATGGTGGACGATTCTCACGCCGTGGGCTTCATGGGAGCGCATGGACGCGGGACCCCCGAACACTGCGGGGTTGAGGGCAGGGTGGACATCATCACCGGAACTCTGGGCAAAGCTCTGGGCGGAGCGAGCGGCGGTTACACGACCGGACGGAAGGAAATCATCGAACTGCTCAGGCAGCGCTCCCGCCCGTATCTGTTCTCCAACTCGGTGTCGCCGGCGATCGTGGCGGCGTCCATCAAGGTTCTCGACTTGCTCCAGGAATCGACCGAACTGCGGGAGAGCCTGATGGCCAACACCCGCTTCTTCCGCGAGCGGATGACGGCGCTCGGCTTCTCGATTCTCCCCGGCGAGCATCCGATTGTCCCCATCATGATAGGGGATGCCAGCCTGGCAACCCAAATGGCGGACGCTCTTCTCGCCAAGGGGATTTACGTGATCGGGTTCTCCTATCCCGTCGTCCCGCAGGGCAAGGCACGCATCCGCGTTCAGATTTCAGCCGCGCACACCCGTCCCGACTTGGACTTTGCGATTGAATGCTTCCAGCAAGTGCGGGCCTCCATGGGAGCCGCCTAAATCCCGCGGGTCAGAGCGCCTGCGAACCCTTACGCCTTCGAGGCAAGCTTGCGCACGAGATCCAGCGTGGAATCGATTTCGGCCTCGCTGTTGAAAATCTCGCACGCCTGTCGAACCCCAACATCTTCGCCCTCGGATCGAACCCTAATCCGCTTTTGAATCCAGAGTTGGTCCTGGAGGTCTTCGGCCGTCACGCCTTGAATGCGATGGAGAACGACGGCTCCTGCCAATTCCGGATTGACGGGCGAGCTGATCACGGCGCCGGGAATATGTTGCAGGCCGCTGCGAAGCCGGTCGGCCAGAAAACGAATGCGATTGATCCAACGATCGTGCCCGATCTGGAAGTGGAAGTCGAGAGCGGCATCCAGACCCACCAGGAGCGAGCGGTTGCCGGTCCCATATTGCATAAAACGGAACATGCCGTCTTTGTCGTCGCCCCAGGCATAACTCGCCAGGGTAGTCCAGACCCGCTGCTGAAGATCGCGCTTCATGTAAACGTACCCGTTTCCCGGGGGCGCCAGAAGCCATTTGTGGGGGCTTGAGAAATAGGCATCGCAGCCGATGTCTTGCAAGTCAACCTTGATGTGTCCTGTCGCCTGGGCGCCGTCGATGACCGACAAACACCCTTTGTCGTGGGCGAGTTTGGTCAGTTGCTTGGCGGGCATCACGATTCCGCTTGAAAAAATGACGTGCGCGAAGGCTAAAACGCGGGTTCGGGGAGTGATGGCGTCGGCAAAGAGTTGCACGAGCTGGCCGGGGTCGTTGGCGGGCGTGGGCAGATGAACCTGCTTCACCACGATGCCGTCTTTCTTGGCCCGCTCCTGCCAGCCGCAAATCCCGCCGGGATGCTCGCGGTCGGTAAGGATGACTTCAGCGCCCCGTTTCAGGTCAATGCCGTTGGCCACAAAGTTCATCCCGAACGTGGAGTTCTGGGTCAGGGCAATATCGCGTCCTTCCACGTTCACCAGCCTGGCCAGCTTGGCGCGCAGGCGAGTCATGGGAGAGTAACCGCTGATCCAATCGGGGGTGCCAGGCTTAAAATCCCAGAGGGTCAGCGTGGCCTGCAGGACTCGCATATCCTCGATCACCCGTTCCAATACGGGGCGGGGCACCGCCCCGATGGTCGCCGTGTTGAAATAGGCTTCTTCCGGGTTCAGATAAAACTGTTCACGGATGTGGTCCCAATACTGGGGATCCTCCGGTTCCGGCATGGGCGGGTAGGGGTCAGGCGCTGCCGCAGGTGAAGGCATGGCCTTGGCCTTGCCTGCCGCCGATAAGACCGCAGGTGCGAACATTGCATTAAAAAAGCGTCTTCGATTGATCATTAAAATCTCCCTTGAGCGCCGGAGGTATGAAGTTAATGAGCCGGTGGGTGAAGGTTGACCTGCCCCAGATTTTCTGCCGGCGCCAATAAAAGTC
>Ga0307373_10011962_pt1 | contig 12445 bp, 8 predicted proteins | sample OX2MG_FD_202534 | JGI IMG/M metagenome (GOLD analysis project Ga0307373, IMG submission 202534) | Soil microbial communities from Risofladan, Vaasa, Finland - OX-2 | ecosystem: Environmental > Terrestrial > Soil > Coastal area > Acid sulfate soil | place: Finland: Risofladan, Vaasa | collected...
GGCCGCCGCCAGGCATCAGGCGGTGAGCGCGCGCACCGCCCAGAACGCGTCACCCCCAAGTCTTGTCTTGATTCCTGCCTTGCCGGCAGGGTCGCTGGTTACGGTCTGCGGCCGTCGGCAGGGGAGTGCGGCTGGGATGCCCGGTCAGTTGCATCGGTGGCTGGCGTTCCGCCGGGACCGGGGTAATGCGCGCCGTCGTTGGTGACCGGTTCGCCCAGTCGACCCACGTCCTCGCTGGTGGCGCCTGCCGCCTGGGCAGCTGGCGCGATAACGTGTTGCGTTAATAACGTCTCACGTTATCATAGGGTGTGTGCTGCGGTCGTTTCGGGACAAGGACACTGAAGCTGTGTGGCACCGGAGGCGGTCACGCAAGCTTGACCCGCCGTTACAGCGGGCCGCGTGGCGGAAGCTGGCGATGCTGGATGCTGCGGAGGTGCTGACGGACCTGCGGGTGCCGCCACGGAACCGGCTGGAGAAGCTGGCAGGGGATCGCGCTGGCCAGTACAGCATCCGGGTCAATCAGCAGTGGCGGATCTGCTTCCGGTGGACCGACGCGGGGCCGGAGGATGTGGAGATCACTGACTACCACTAGGAGGGGGCATGGCAGCGGACACGGTGATGGCGCCGGTGCATCCGGGGGAGATCCTGCTGGAGGAGTTCCTGCGGCCGCTGGCGGTGAGCCAGTACAAGCTGGCGAAGGAGATCGGGGTTCCGGCCCGGCGGATCAACGAGATCGTGCACGGCCAGCGCCGCATCAGCGCAGACACGGCGCTGCGGCTGGCGCGGTTCTTCGGCACATCGGAGCGGTTCTGGATCAACCTGCAGTCCCGCTACGACCTGGAAGTAGAAAAAGACCGGCTCGGTGATGCCCTCGATAGCATCCGCCCACTCACGGCCGCCAGCTGACAGCCAGCTCAGGGAGCGTCTGCATCGGGCACGCTCCGACCCGTGGGAGGTTCGGTCGTCGGACAGCTTCCCATCGGTGAGGTCCTGTGCTTGGTGGTGAGATCCGCGAGAAGCTGGTCGGCTACTGTCTCCTCATAAATGGCATGGCCGACAGTGCGCATCGCCTCGCACAGTTCAGCATCCCATGGCGTCTCTACCGGATCGCCCTCCAGAGAGACTCCCGAGCCGGCCGCCAGGCGGTAGTCACTGGCGCCCATCCGCCAGGCCCGCCCGCCGTAGCGAGTGATTACATCCGCTGCGATCGCGATGCCGGGCCAGTCGAAGTCACCGTGGTACCAGAGCTCAGCACCGGCCCCGACCGCAAGACCCACCAGCCGATGGAAGGCCGTGGACGGCCGCCCCTCGGTGCAGACGAGCGGCGGGCAGGCAGGCCCGAGTTCGGCACACGCCCGCCGGAGCACCGCCGGGTTCTCACACACGTATATCCGCGGGCAGGAAACCCGGATCGGATGGGCCGTCAGCTGATGGAGGGTCACCTGGAACGGCGTGCCGTACCGCGCCGCCCCGCCCAGCCATTCGCCCAGCCCTTTGCCCTCCGCGGGCACGTTCAGCACCAGGACCCGGCTGGCCAGGTCATCGACCAGCACGCCGGCCCGGTCCCATAGTTCCCGCCGTTCCGCTGCCGTCGCCGGGCGCGGTATCCCGGTCTGCAACGCCAGGGCCCGCAGCACGAGCGTGGCCCGTGCCGTCCCGTGGTTGAGCACCTTGGTGTCCCCGGTGATATGAGCTGCGAGGGCGGGCAGGGCAATCGGCGCGGCGTCTGGTACCCGGCCGGCCAGGAATTCCAGCACCCGGACCGCCTGCCCGAGGACCTCTGCATCACCCTGCGCGGCCAGCCGGGTCAGCGTGCCATCGCAGCGCAGCTCCCCGAGCCAGTCCCGGAACCAGCCGGAGGTCCCGTACAGCGGGCTCGCCTCCGCCAGCGAAACCAGCTCCGCCCGGGCGGCCGCCAGCGAGGAAGACTCCGCGGGCCGGTCCCGCAGCGGCCCGCCCAGCACCGTCAGCAGCTCAGCCAGCCCGCAGCCAGCACCCCCGGAAACCGCGGCATCCAGCGCGGCCAGCGACACCGTCATTCGCCTAGTGCCGGCACTCACGTGCACGCCGGTGATCCCGATAATCGCCTTCCGTTCGGCGTCGTCCGGGTCCGCGACGCTGATCCGCCCGGTCAGCGTGCCACCGGTCCGCTCGAGCGACCGGCGCGCGGCAGCCAGCAGCCGCCGGTACTCGGGCCCCCGGTACCGCTGCACGCCCAGCGCCACCTGCCCATCCAGCGATCCGCGATCCGCGCCCTTCGCCGAGCCGCTCATTCCGTGTCCTCGTCGCCCTCGTCCTCGCTGTCGTCCGCCCCGCCGTCCCCGGCGGCCAGCGCTAGCACATCCCCGGCACCAGCGGGCATATACCGGCTGGACCGGAAGCCGAGCAGCGCCGCAGCCAGCTCCTCATTCCCGGCGAACCCGGCACCGGCGTCGACCAGCTGGCTGCCGTCCCAGAGCACCAGCAGCGTGGACAGGGTGCGCGCCGCCTTGTCGTGCTGCATGTCGTAGTGAGCGATGGCAGGGACCGTCGGGTACCTGACCCACAGGTCGTGCCCGGTCATGAACAGGTCCAAGTCGAACTTGACGGTCAGGCCGAGCAACTCCGGCTTGAACGTGTCATCGATGCCGGCGAACGCCTCGTCCAGCGCGATCAGCCGCGGGCAGCCAGGCTTGGCGGAGGAGTAGAGCGCGTTGGCCGCGGCGAACAGCGGCAGGTGGATCGCGGCTGACTTCTCCCCGCCGGACATCTCGGAGTGCTTCTTGCGGGTCAGCCGTTCCGGCGGGCTGCCCGGCTGCAGCATCCGCAGCTCAAAGGTGTGCCAGGACCGATAGTCGAGCACCGCCGCCAGTACCTCGCGGTAGGTGTCCCGGGGATTCGCGGCCCGGTGATCATGGATCATGGCCCGGAGCAGGGCACGCAGCTCGGCGAGGCCCTCTGCGCCCAGGCTGGCGGCGTCCCGGTCGAGCAGCCGGGATGCCTGCGCCTGCTGGTCAGACAGCTTGTCGGAGCGGACCCAGCGGATCCCGATGGCCATGCCCGAGGACATCGGCTTGGACCGGGTGTCCGCGTCCATCTGGTCAACCAGGTCCTTCGCAGCGAGGACCCGGAAGTGGATGTGCTGGGCCAGCGCTGTCAGCAGCGAATCCTCCAGCACCGTCCGTTCCCGCTGCTCCAGCAGGATGCCCTGGTTCTCCACGTCTTCCGCGATCTTGCGGGCGAAGCCGGCGGCGGGCATCCGGCCCTCGTTGGTTACCACGTCGACGACGAACGGGGCGTCTCCGCCCAGGTCGGCCTGATACCCGTCCTCCCCGGCCTTGAGCGACGTCTCGAACTCGCGGTAGGCCGTCCACATCCGGTCCACGGTGCCCTTGAGCATGCCGTCGGTGACGGCGTGGCCGCCGCGGGTCGCGGCCGTGAACGCGCCCACGATCGCCACCGCGGCCTCGGGCAGCAGCTCGCGGATCACCTGGCGGGGATCGGCCGGATCCCCGCCAGCCATCCCGTCCTCTCCGGTCAGCCGGGCGACCAGCACCTCAGCCGCCCGGTCCGGATCAGGCCACTGCGCCGTCGGCCACGGCGCGGTCGCCGTGATCTCCAGCAGCGGCCGCAGGTCCCCCTGCGTGTACGGCTCGAAGGCGGCCGCCTGCGCGGTCAGCTCGGCTAGTGCCGCCGCCAGGGCAGTGCGCCCGTGCGAGAGATCCCGTTCCGTTCCCACCAACTTGTCATGCGCCTGCGACTGGCGCTGCGCGACTGCCTTCCGCTCGCCCCTGGCCGCCCGCAGCTGGTCTTCCACATCCCCGATCTCATCCCGGATCTGCTCGTACGCCGCACCGCTGACCCGCTCTTCGACGCTCAGCTTTTCCTTCGCTGCGGTGTAGGCGGCCTGGTTTTCCGCCAGCAGTTCGGCGCCCTCAGCGTTCTCGCCGGTCAGCCGCCCGATCCGGTCCAGCCGGTTACGCAGGTCCTCGTCCAGGTCGGCCGCCTCCCCGCGCGCCCGGACCAGCTCGTCCGCCACCCGCGCGAAGTCGGTGACCGCGCGCTCCACCGCGTCCACCTCGCCGACGCTGGCGGGCATGCCCCGGTCGGCCGCCACGTGGCGCAGGCGCCGGGCTCGCGCGTCCAGCTCGGCGATGGCCGCGTCCAGCGTCCCCTGCGCTTCGGTGAGCCGGTCCCGCGCTGCCGACCGCTGCCCCTCGGCGTGCGTGACCTGGCCTAGCGCCTCGGTGACCGGCGCGGTCCGCGGCAGCTCCTGCTGCGCGCGGTCCAGATCACCGAGCTGGTCCACCACCCGCTGCCGCTGCGCCGCCACGTCCTCCCGCTGACGGTTCAGCTCCGCGATCAGCCGGTCCAGCTCATCGAGCCGGGCGCGGCGCCGGTTCGCCCGGTTGGTCGCCCCGATGAACTCAGGCGCGGTCTTGGGCCGGGCGCCGAGCTGCGTTCCATAGCTGTACTGGGCGCGGAGGGTGACCACCGCGACCCCAGCCGGGCCGGTCCTGTCACGCTCCTCCGCCGCGCCTGCCCCGTTTCCCCCGGGAACTTCATCCAGAACGCAGACCGACCGCAGCACTGCCTCCACCACGGCCGACGGGACAAGGTCCTGCTGCTCGGGCACGAGCACGTCGGCCAGGGTTCGACCAACAGGCCGCGCCGCAGGCAGGACCGCCATCAGGTAGCCGTCGGCCTCGGCCCCGGCCACCGCAGCCGAGGTCAGCGCCGGGTCAGGATGGATCCAGGCGGTCAACATGCCTGCCCCGTACAGCGCGCCCTCGATCCCGGCGGCGGCTTCGCCGGGCAGCCCGTCCGCGAACCTGACCAGCTGCCACAGCGGGGCGCCGGGCCGCCCGGTGCGGGCAGCGGGCCGCACGTCGGAGGCGGGCGGCGCGTCGTCCTTCTGGTCGGCGATGGCCTGCCGTTCGGCGTTGCGCTGCTCCTGTTCCTCGGCCAGGCGGGCTGCTGTGCTGCTGAGCTGTTCCCGGCGGCTGATCAGGGCGGCCACGCGCGGCTGTATGAGCGCGGTGAACGTCTCGGTGAGCGAGGCTGCGTCTGGCTCACCGACCCGTTCCAAGGCGGCGGCCAGCGCGTCTGCCTGGGCGGCGTCGATGATCGCCGATGGCTGGTCACCGGACCACCGGCTGGCCCAGCCGCGTAGCTGCCCGGCCACGTCCGCGCGGGCGGTGGCCAGCCGCTGCTCTGCCTCCGCACAGCCACGGTCGCTGCCGTCGAGCGCTTGCCGGGCCTTGCCCAGGCCCGTCTCGGCCAGCTTGCGGACCTGCTCGGCCTCGCGCACCGACTCGAGACAGCCGCGGACCTCGGCGATGTCGTCGCGCCGCGCGGTGACCCGGGCCTTGGCCGTTACCGGCAGGTCCGCGCCGGTGTCCGCGGTCTCGCCGGGTCCGAGCAGGCCCGCAGCTGCCGCCGCCTCGGCCAGCGCCCGGAGCTGCCGGTCGATGGCGCCGCCGAGCTCAGCCCGGCGGCTGGCCACGGTATCGGCCTCGCGCCGCAGGCCGTCGACGTTGGCCTTGGCCCGTGCCAGCCACTTCTCGTCCTCGGTGAGCCGCTGTGCCTCTTTCACCAGCTGGTCGCGGCGGATGGCCAGCTTCTCGTGATCCTTGTAGGCGTCCCGCTCCTTCAGCGCGGTCAGCTGCGCGTCGAACGTCTCCACGCTGATCCGGGCCACTTCCCCGGCTTCGCTGGCCGCCCGTTCCTCCCGCCCGGCGCTGGCGGCTTCGCGGGCCGCTGTGATGATCGCCTCGACGTGGCCAGCGGCCGCATCCATCCTGGCGGCGAGCTGGTCGACCTGGTGCCGGGTGTGCGCCTTGAGGTACGTGGTGTACTGGGCGAGGAAAGCGCGCACGGCCGCGTCGGCAGCGGCCAGGTCGTCGTACTGCTTCTGGACGGCCGCCAGGTTCTCGAAGTCCCGCGCTGCCTGCTCGACGAGGTCTTCGTCGACCGGGCTCAGGCCCGCGGTGAGCGTGTCCGAGACCTTGGCCGGGTCCAGGTCCTTGGCCAGCAGCGGCCGGCGCAGCGCGATCAGCAAGTCGAGCAGCTGGGTATAGCGTTCCGGGCCTAGCCCGAACAGCCGCGCGTCCACTGCCTCCTGATAGGCGCGGCGCCGGTCGCCATAGTAGGCGTCCCGGCCGAGGACGGCGGTGAGCTGCTTGGCGGTCAGCGGCCGGGAGTCCGCGGACAGCAAGCCGAAGTCGGTCCCCATCCGCTGCCCGGTGACGAAGAAGGACGGCCGGGCCCGCTCCCAGTTCTTGTGCGCGGTCAGCCCGATGATCAGGGTGACGGTCTCGCCCTGTTCCCCCGCCGGACCACGGCCGAACTCCATCCAGACGTAACCGTGCTCGGCGTCCTGTCCCCGGTACAGCAAGTTCGCCTTCATGGTGCGGTTCTCGCCGCTGAACGGGTCCAGCCGCCGGGCGTCCAGCCCGCCGTCCAGGACGAACGGGAACAGCACCTCCAGCGCCTTCGTCTTCCCGGAGCCGTTGTGGCCGCGCAACGCGAGCCGGCCGTCGGCGAAGACGAACTCCTCGTCGTAGTAGTCCCAGAGGTTGATGATCCCGGCCCGGGTCGGCTTGAACCGGGCCGGCGCGGCTACGTCCCGGCGGGCAGTCACGGGGCTCCTTCCGTTGAGCTGGAAAAGTCGAATGCCGCCTGACCGTCATGCCGGGCGCCCTCGGGAAGTGCAGCGGTGATATTCCGGTAGCGGGCAGCGGCGGGCAGTATCAGCGCGCCACCGGGCAGGCACCGGATGAGCCCCAGATCGTCGATGAGCTGAAGCGCGGCGCCGAGCAGCCCATCCGGGTCGTGCTGCCACTGTGCCGTGAACGAGGCCGGGCCGAAGCCGGCGTACAACCCCGCGAGCATGCCTGCTAGCCGGGTTTGCTCGATGAACGGGGCCTCGAGCAGGGCCGGGGAGTCCGGGGCGGGATCGCCGCTCTCGCTGGCCGGCCCGGATGACAGGCGGCCGGCGGCCGGTTCCTCTCCGGCGGGGCCGGCCGGGCGCCCTGCGTCGATCCGGTCCAGCAGGCCGCGCTGGTCGTCGGCGGCGGACGGCACCGGCAGCCGGGTCACCGTCTGGCCGTCATCCGGGTCCTCCAGCAGATCCGCGATCTTCGCCAGCAGCAACCCGGCGGTGCGGTTCACCGCACCACCCCGCCCAGGGAACGGCTGATCGGTGAACCGGCCGGTGGGGTCGGCCAGCATCACCCCCTCAGCGCGCCGCTCGACGACCAGCCCGGTGAGGCGGGTCAGGTTGTCGGCGAGCTCGGTGCTGCGCAGCGCGGCAGCCGTCTCGGAATCCAGGGTGGCGTAGTACGCCACCGGGTACTCCAGCAGCAGCCGCCGGGCCCGCCGGGCGGCAGCTTCCCGCTGGGCGGACCGCTTCGCGCTGATGTCGGCCACGTCTAGCAGCCCAGCCGCCCCGGACAGGTGCTGGATCGGCCGGGCCGGGCGGAACAGGGCGGTGCAGATGTCGTGATCAATGTCGTAGAGGGCGTCCCCGCGGTCCGTGTCGCGCGCCCAGTTCTCCGCCGAGCCGTCGGACAGCCGGAGCGCGCCGTGATCCACCAGCCAGTCCAGCACGTCCACGACAGCCCGCTTGTGCTCGGTGATGGTCGCCTCGAAGCCCAGGCCTGCGATCGCGTTGGCGGTCGGCGCGAAGGCCCGGACCAGGTCGGCCAGGCTGATCTCGATCCGCGACCGCTGGAAGACAGCGAGAACAAGGCACAGGTAGGCGAGCCTCCGCCGGTCGAAGGGCCGCCCGCTGCGGGACGCGAACACCGACCGCTGGGTGGCGTCGACCGTGTCCAGCCGCCGCATCAGCCGTACCTGATGCGCGGTGGCGATGAGCGTGTACCCGAGCAGCTCAGCGAAGTCCCTGGACATCAGGTCGGCCCAGCGCAGCACGGCAGCCAGCACCCCCGCGCGGGGGCGGGACGCGGTGATGAGGTCGTTGGTCAGCACCAGCCGCACGGCGTGCTGGTAGGAGCCGAGATCGCTGGGCGCCACTTCGCGGGCGGCAGTCGGCTCAGCCATCGCTGCTGCCCGCAGCCGCGGCGGCCGGAGCGCCCTGCCAGGTGGCTGGCGCCGCCGTCCGCGGGCCTCCGGCGGCGGGCCGGGCCGGGCTGATTTCCAGGCGGAGCCCCGGCAGGTGCAGGACACCATGCTCGGTCCGCACCAGGCTGCCGTGCGGGGACGGCACCAGCCGGATCGTCAGGACGTCATTGCCGCCGGATCCGGCCGTGATCCGCCCGGCCACGACCGACCTGGCTTCCAGCGCCCTCGTCAGCAGCGTGAGCAGCACACGGGTCTGGCTCTCGTCGAGCACCCGGTCGTCCAGCCTGGCGCTGAGCAGCTGCCGCGCGGCTGCCTGCTCGGCTGCGCGCCGCGCCGCCTGGCGGCGCCGCAGGTCCGCCCGAACCCCGTCGGCGGCCTGCAGCCGTTGCGGCACGCCGGGCGTGGGCGCCTTGCCCCGCCGGAACAACGTGACCGCGACCTCGATGCCTGGCGCATCATGCCAGGACAGCCGGGGCGAGATCAGCTCGCTGTCCTCGTGCACGCCGCCGAGATGCCGTGCCCGCCGCAGGCCGAATACGGCGCCCATCAGGGCATGCGCGGCATCCTCATCAGCGGTGTTGAACGTCCACGCCGCCAGGTGCCGGAGCTGGGTGGCACGGTTGATCCCGCCGCGCTGAGCCTCGGTGATCTGGCGGAGCAGCGCGATCATGCTGGACACTCCGGCACGGGTAGCGGCGGCCAACTCGGCGGCGCGCGATCCCTCCCCGTCCGCGGAAAACCAGGCCCGGACGGCTGCCCACCGGCGCCGCCAGTCGTCGAGCACGTCGTCGTACTGCATCAAAGGCCGTTCGTCGGCCTCGGCCGCCCGGTTCAGGAGGGTGCCAATCCCGGTCGACTCGACCTGCGCCACGGCGAGGGCCAACCGGGGCATGTACCGGTCCAGCTCCGCCATGAAGTCGCTCATGTGCGCGAGCAGGGCGTGCTTGTATCGCAGGAACGTCTCCGGTGAGGCGTCGGTGGACCGGGTGATGTCACCCAGCGTCAGGTGGAACCGGGCGGACCGCCGGGCCATGTCCTCCATCACCCGGTCCAGGCTGGTCAGCCGCCGCACGATCTCCTCGCCGTCACCGGCCCGGTTGGCCTCGGCGAGCCCGCGCATATCGCGCAGGATGTCGGAAAACACAAGCCGGGACAGGTTCGCGTCCTGCACCCGCGCCGCGAGCACGCCCTCCACCGCCGTGTATGCGCGGTGTCCCAGCTCGCTGAACTGGTAGACCGACTGCCGGTTCCGGTACCTGGCCAGGCTGCCCGCCCGCGAGGCGTCCTCGAGGCGGTGCAGGACCCCGTCGTCGGTGAGGTTGTCCAGCCGACCCCGAAGGCTGGTCAGGTTTCCGGGGACGGTGTCGTGGGCGGCGGCGAACTCGGCCAGGACCTCCGCCACGTCATCGGTGTGTGCCTGCGCCACGTGGGCACCGCGGAGCCGGTCCATGGCGCGCAGCACCCACAGGTAGGCGAGGTAGTCGTCGCGGCGGGTGAACCCGAACAGCCGGAACCGGTCATTGACCGCGAGCGCATCGAGGTCGAACGGATCGACCTGGCTATCGACCACCGCCATCGCGACGAGCCGCTCCCTGTTAGCGCCGTCGTGGGACATGCCGTCCTCATGATGGCACCACCCGGTGACACTGGGCGCGGCCATGAAACATCAATCGGTAACGGTCGGCAGCTTGCCACGCCGACCGCACACGGCATGAACTGCAGGCTATCCCTCTCGCTGGGCATCGATGGTCAGGCCGCCGTCAGAGCGGCGCCCCGGAGCGGCGCAGCTAGTCGCTCCAAGTCTGCCTGTTCGGCGTCATCAGCTACCAGGCCCGCCACCGAGGCAGCCAGGCGATCCTGGGCCGTCCGAGAGAAATGCCCCGGTTCTGGCTGGATCCGTCCGGCATCACCGGCTACTGCGCACGGGCAGAACGCGACGCGGAACATGGCGGCGCCTCAGTCCACGGCGAATGACGGTCGTCGGCGCTTCCACCGCGGCCTTGGCGCTCTTGGGCGAGGAGCGCAGGGACGATGGATGCCGGGTGGCCACGCGCGCGCGTTCCTGGTGGCGGACACCGGTCATCAGAACAAGATCAATTTGAGTGGCAGACAGTGCCCGCGAGAGCCGGTCCCGGGCTTGCTGATGCTGGTTTGAGCTCGCGTTCTGGGTGGTCACAAGCCCTGCCTGCGGTGACGTGGCCTGCCGGAGATCCATGGGAAGGAGAAGGTCTATGGTTCGATTCCGTAAGGGGGCTCCCAGGTAGTTAAGCTATTTCGAAATTATCCTCGTTCCTATTTGTCGCTTTCGTGGAACGAGTCATAGAGACGCTCTCGCGCTCAGAGCGTTCACGCCGACCACCTCGACAGTGATTGATCACTCTCTGTTATCAGATTGCCCCGCATCAGGCTATGGCGTGGCTGACGATCAGCTGCATGAGGCTGGTCGCCGCGGTGAGGAATGAGCGGGCCATGGGGTCTGCTGACAGGGCCGCTGCGGGGCCTTGCCCGAAGTGGGGACCGCTGGGGTGAGTGCCGTCACCCGGGCGTGCCCGGCCGGAAGCGGCGGCAGGGACTGCTCATCCCACGGGCCGATGGCGTTGGCGATGTCCTGCCCGGTGGCGAGCCAGCTGTCGATGGCCGTCTGGATGCTGGCCACGGAGCGGTCCTCCCACACCACGGCCTTGCCCGTGTAGTTGAGGTACCGGGCCGAGCCATCTCGGTAGGCGGCAAGCAGGTCATGGCATCTTGTACGGGCATCTCGGTAGCCGCGCCGAGGACGAGCTTGGCCCGGTCGGCCGGGGGCTGGTAGCTGGCCTGGTGCAAGAAGTGCCACGTTTGCAGGGTCTGGCGCGATTCAAGACCCTCGGCGGAAGCGATCTGCAGCCAGATCCTGGCCGCCTGGTGCTGCTGGCCTGCGTGTACCAGCCGCCGGGCCTGGTCGAACGAGTTCCACGGCTCACTGGGGTCACCGGTGCCCTGAGCCACCCAGTCATCGAGGGCGGCGTCACCGTAGATGAATTGGCTGAAAGCGCGGGGTGGGCCGGGAGTGTCCGACGGGCCGGTCATGGCTCCACTATCGCAGGCAGAAACCACATGCCGTTTCACGTTCGAGATGGGTGGGGAAACGCCTGCTTCGGCCAACTTGTTAGGCGGGACAGCCTGATCTGTGGGGCTCAGCGGATGAGCTGCGGAAAGTCAGCCGCACAGTCCGAAGCCTCGGTACGCTAGCTGGCCTGAGGCTGTGATCGCGTCTCTTGATCAGCCGCCATGCCCCGTCATCGCAGCGGTCGGCTGGCTGGCCTGCCGTCAGGCTTCACGGACCGGGCTGGCATCATACGAGCGTGGGTGGCAGAACGTCCCTGTTTTGATTGCCTGCGTGATTGCAGGCTGCACCCCCTATTCCTTTGATGGCACCCGGTACCGCCGCGAGGAAGCCGCGATTATATGGCCAGGATGACCTATAGCGAGCGAATGGATAAGTTTGATGCTGCGCTCAAAGCGGCGGCGTCGGGCAGTGATGTGGACCAGGCGCTGGTGAGCATGCTGGCTGATCCAGGTCTGGATTCGTATGAGCGGGTCGGGGTGGTGGCGGCACTAGGGCATACCCATGGAGACAGCGGGTCACGGGCGCTGAGGGAACAGTTTGCGGCCGCCTGCGAGACGTTTCCCGGCACTACCAAGCGCAGGCGGTCATGGAACCGTGACCTCATCTGCGCCTGCGTCGCCGCTCTTACTGTGCGCGACGGCCCAGCCGCCACCGGCATCTATACCGCAGCGGTGCGTCACCCGAATTGGATCATCCGCAGCTATGGCATCGGCGCCCTGGCGGTGGCAGGTGATGACTCGGCCTGGGATGAGATCATGACCTGGCTCGGGAACGCCCTGCAGCGGAAAATACGAGCCAGCGGCTGGACCTGGGGGCAGGTGCTCGAGGCAACTGAGTACCTGGCGCGCCACTGCAGCCAAGACCCGGCCAGGAGCACGCAGCTGATCTTGATGCTGCGTGATCACTGGCGCAACCTCCCAGATCCAGGGCACATCGAGCGATGCTGGCCCGGGATAGGGCCAGACGGCCCGCACCCAGGCACCATAGACCTGCCTGGCACACACAAGGTCCTGCCCCCCTGGTGACCCGACATCGGCCATGAGGTCCCGGCTATCCCACCAAGACGCGCAGATCGGACACTGGAGGCCCGTCACTTCGGTGGACAGTGGACACGCTAGTATCACTGGCCCCAGGAGGAACCTCGATGGTGACGGCGAGCAGTTTCTTCGTGCACCGCAGGATCACCCGGCGATCGTATGCGCCCGGTCACCGTAGATGGACGGTGACGCGCGAGCGGGCGCCGGGACGATGGGTTATCCACAGTTACCTTCTGGC
>Ga0307373_10011964_pt1 | contig 12443 bp, 16 predicted proteins | sample OX2MG_FD_202534 | JGI IMG/M metagenome (GOLD analysis project Ga0307373, IMG submission 202534) | Soil microbial communities from Risofladan, Vaasa, Finland - OX-2 | ecosystem: Environmental > Terrestrial > Soil > Coastal area > Acid sulfate soil | place: Finland: Risofladan, Vaasa | collected...
AGATGCATGGTCTGCATGATGGTGTATCCTTTCGTGGGTAATATGCTCCATTGCCGTATCGCGGCTGCCGCTACGCGGTAGGGTGAGACAGGGAATGAAAAACGGAGAAATTGAGCGAGAGATGAGCGATGAAGCTGATGGAGAGAGAGATGATACGAGGTTAGTGAGTCGCTGAAAGCGGCCCGGTTCTTGTGCGGCAGCAGGGATAGATGGTCAGCGAGGGATAGGCCAGAATGCCGAAAGACGATTCCGCACGTCGCTCTCGAAAACAGGCTTCGCCATCCAGGTATGGTTCATCGACTGCGTCAGGCCGCCAGAAAGCGACGCCCGCGCAGTGGTCCACCTGTTGTTCGACGACAACCGGGCCGAGCAGGCCGGTCGCGACAGCATTGGCTGTATTGGTGGCGGCGATGCACCCCCATGCCAGACCACGCTGTTCGATGCGCTGGATGAGAGCGGCCAGCAGGTTATAGGCGGCAGTCTGATCATTGTGATAGACCCGACCAGACACGATACGCAGCGAGGATGGGTAGACAACCGTTGGCTCGAAGCCATCGTCCAGCGTGGCCGCCTTCCAGGCAAGGCGCAGTGTCGTGCGAGCAATGAGCGTATCTGGCGTCCAGCAGTCCGCACCGCGCTCCACCAGCGCCGCCAGCAGCACGCCGGTGTCATACCAGTTGCCGATAATGCGCGGGTCGCGGTCGTTACCGTGGCCCATGCAGGATGTCCAGCCGTGGCCGTTGCTCATGTTCAGCCACCAGTCGGCGGTGGATGTGATAACGAGATCAAGATCACGAGCGATGCCTTTTTCTCCGCGATTGACGATCAGATCCCGCCAGCGTTCCCTGGTTTCCCCAACGAGAATGTCTTCGGCGAGCAAAGAAAGGTTCCAGGCTCGATGCAAGCAGCCGCACGCGGTTTCCAATACGCCGGGCGCCGCCGAGCAAAGGCAGGCGCGCCAGGTTTTCCAGCGCGTATGATCCAGGGAGCCGCGCCGAAATTCCGCGCAGGTCATCCCCGCCAGGAGCGGCTCAAGACAGGGGCAGCGCTGCTGAAATGCCTCACGACAGGCTGCCCACCATGGGGGCAACTGATCTTCCAGAGGGAAGCGCCCCTCGAGCCGGGCCAGTAGAGGATGTCGTCGCGGCAGATCAGATGGGATAGGAAAATCCCGCGCGAGCTGGGGAGCCGTTTCGCGATAGCGCTGCTGCATGGCAGCGCGGTCCGTAACGGGAGTAAGTCCGAAGGGAAAGGTTGAAACGGTAGTCATAGGATGTCCTTTCTACCTGGTAGTGGAGTTGGAAACATCGGCAAAAACGCCTGCATCGCCGGACTGGTCCGGCGATGCAGGCGAGAAACTGATTCGTTTTTCAGAGAACCAGCGTTCTGTTATGGTCAGTTAGTATCGTCCAGGTTGATGCAGAGGCAAAGCTCAATTGTTTTCGCTTCAACGTCCGGGTGATAACGATAAGAGTGGAAGAGCCTTGTCAGGTCTTGATATGCCTCCAATGTGATCAGGGACGTTGCCCAGGCAACAAGCGCCTGTTCGGCCTGTTTCATGTCCTGATAGGCTTGCAGGTAGTCAAGCTGTCTTTCAGCCGCAACCAGGCGCCGCGTGAATCCCTCGATATCGCGGGGCTCAAACGGCCTCGCGGCAGCGATACACTGCTCCTGAACAGGGCAATCGCATCTAATTTTGGGAACTGGCTCTACAGGCCGCACCAGCACGAGCTAGCTTTCAAATCTCTGCTATGCAGATGCTCTCTACAAGCCGTTTGAAAATTTAGATGCGATTGCCCTGTGCTCCTGAATGTCTTCATAGCGCTTTCTGGCTTCGAGATAGCGCTGCTGAACGGGTGCATGCATGTTAGGTCGTTCCCTTTCGTTCTATCGTGAAACTGGAATTGCGCTGACGAGCGCCGATCAATTTTGCCGCTTGTCTTGCGCAGCAAGTGGTGATATACTTTGTGCTGAGATGAGTGGCGCGTCTAGCGCCATAAAAGAGGCCCATCCCTCTGTAACAGGGATGGGCCTTGTACTGCCTCATCATATCGCCTCCTCTTCTGGCTGATAAAGCAAACTGAACCCAGACGGCATGACCATCCATGCCTGACCGGTTTCAGCGACAATGACGTCACCAATCGAGGTTGACCGGAGTGGTCTATCGGTGGCGTGCCATATAACCCCTGGATGGTCTGTCCAGGCGCAGTCAATGTGGTTGGTTCGTTCAAACACCTGATCAAGGGGTTTCTGTTCGCGCGTGACTTCGACCTCTGCGACTCGCAGATAGGCAGTGGCGCGATAATCGCGCCACTGCGCTTCATCATGCTGGACCATCTGCATTTGATCAATGGCGTGATACACGGTATAGCGTGGCATAGGATGCTCCTTTTCTGAGTGGGTGATGGCCTGAAATCGTGAACGCGGGACGTCGCGATATCCCCGCGCCACCAGAGAGCGGGCTGCCGCCGAGAAATCCCCGGCGTGTTCGAGGATGGTGTAGGCGGCGAACTTGCTATACGGCACTTCCGGCTCAAACACCGTTGCGACCGAGAAAACGTAGAGGTAATCCAATCCCTGGTAATTGGTCGTCGCGCTATGCCCCGGACCCCGTTTGCCAGGGCGCCGCCAGTACGTCTCTTCGCCTACTATCCGCACTGGTTCCCAACCGTGCGGGATAAGAAGATCGTCCCAGGTGGCCTGCTGGTTGAAGATGTCCCCTGGGCGCAGGCGCAAAGGCTCGTTGGGTACGCGAGGGTACGAACGTGGCGCTGGTCGTTCACGCGCAGATGATGCAGGCGGCAGCGCGACTGCATCAAAAGCGCGACACGACGCCAGCAGGAGCGCGCGTTCCGGCGGAGCGATGGCGACGATCCGCGTGACGTCGCCAGAAAGCAGTTGATATGGCTTGCCGCTCGGATGAACGCGCCCGCCGGATGGTGCGACGACAATTAACCCGCCCTCGCCGCGCGTCTCAATGAGCGTCTTGACCCGCTCCGGTGTCAGTACTGTCTGCCGCGCCAGCTTCGTGTTGCCCTCGATGGTAGGGCAACGATACAACAGGTGTCGCCCACCGCCCGGCGACGCCTCTTCATAGCCTGCCGCGATCCGCCGGTACAGCAGGGAGAGTGCCGCATCGCACTCGACCGCCGCGCGCCAGGATTGATAGACCTGGGGGCTGTCAAAGTCCAGGGCTTCTAAACCGCCGGACACCCCTCCGGTGATGTATCCCAGGCCACAGCGGCATCCTGGGAAGAACCAGCGGCGGATTTCTCGCTCAGTCGGTCGCTGCTGCTGGTAGCGTTTCCAGCTCGGGACGGCAGGACACTTCGTGCCATTGGCGGCAATGGGAATGACGCTGATCCCCTGTGTCCAGGCTGCTCTCGCCGTCTGGATGAGGCTTGTCTGACCGGCGTGCAGAGGTGGACTATCGCCCGGAAGACGCTCGCCCTCAGCTGGGAGAGTGCTATCGGGCTCGGCAGGTGAACGAACGGCATCTCTCTGACGCCAGGGGATACGTGTTGCCCACCTCATGCATACACCTCTTTTCTGACAGTGATCGCTGGTCTGGAGCGTGCGAAAAACTGGTGGAACATTGGACCTCCTTTCATGAAGGGAAAGAGTGGGCAGGCAAAGAACGCTCCCCGGAGGAAGCGTTCTTTGTGCGAGAGAAGAGGGAAGCGTACCTGTGAACGTGTTACCGTTCCGGGTCGTCTTCCTGGGCAGTGCCAGAAGCTAGCAACTCAAAGGAAAGGTGTTGCTCTTCTTGCGCGATGGACGCGACGCGCGCGTCAATCCACGCGATCCGGCTTTGTATCCGATAGCGTTCCTGCTCAATCCAGGTGTTGCGTTGCCTGAATTGCCCGCGCCGCTGTCGCCGTACCCTGACGACGATGAGCAGGATGATGATCAGCGGAACCAGTAGCATGGGGTAAATGGCGGCCAGAGCGATGATCCCGATGATGACCGCCAGCGCGATGATGAGGCGCGTGAGAGGCGATGCTGGTCGTGGCAGGGTGTCCCACGCCTGCTGGAGCGCTTGCTCCTCGGCGTCGAGACGCTGCCGTTCCAGGCGCAGGTCAAGCTGCTTGCGCCAGAGATATTCCCGGCGCTGCTGCTCGCTGCGCTCCCGTTGTTGGACACGCTCTTGTGCCTCACGCTCCTGCTCGCGTTGCCATTGCCCGCGCTGCTGACTCAACAGTCGCAGCGGTTCCGGACGCGGGGCTTGCAACGACCCTTGCACCGAGACCCCCGGTATCGCTGGTGGCATCGGGTCCGGCTCTGTCGGCTGCGACGGCCAGGATGCGGGTGAAGTGTTTGGCTGCCTGATGCTGTTATGACGCTGTGCCATGTTATTCCCCCTTCTTCCGATTCTCAATCATTGCTCCGATCTTCTCTATTCCCCAGAAGGCAAAAGAGCCAGACCCAATCAGAGACCACAGGATGATCCCGATGGGTGGGAGAATGGCAATGGTGAGAACGACGCCCGCCAGGATAAACCCCCAGCAGAGCAGGGCGGTACCATTCAGGTTCGATTTCATGGGAAATACCTTTCTCTTGTGCGTAACGCTCGCGGAACGAGAGGTCAGGACACAGGACAGAACCTCCCATGCTCATGTTCAGTGACGAACATGAGAACATGACACAACCAGGTTGTTACTGGATTCTTCTCTGCCTCCTTCCTTCTCTCGCTTGCTTGCAACGCGCTACGAAATGGTGCTACGAATGACAGCACTGGTATCCTGTTGCGACTCCCGGCGAGCAAGCTCAAGCGTGCGAAGTCGAGGGCGGACACTCCCATTCCCCTCATCTCATCTGATCCCCCGGCGAGTATCTCGGCACGGATAGGGATCGCGGAAAGACAGCCCGCATCTTCAGATCTGGCGGACGTACCGCAGGCAGACCTCCGGCAGACAGGCCGGTATCGTTTTTCCGTGAACGACAAAACACATTCGATATTTCACCATATACCAGGAACTGATGTTTGTGTCAATGGGACCATCTCCAGCCCTGTCGATCGCTCGTGCCTGAACGCAGCGACCAAAACAGGGATCACCACAGGCAAATTTTGGCCTGGATCGGCCTGAGATGGCAGTTTGCGTTTCTCTTTTGCGGCTGTCGTGGTCGCACGGTATTTTTGCCTGTTTTACATGATTAGTGATTCAATATATGTTATTGCATTGCTTATGCGGATCGCATTTCGGATGCGGCGGTCGCAGCCGCAGCATGTGGGAGTGAATGAGCGCGAGAAGCGGGTTCATGGTTGTTTTTGGCTGTGGTTATCTTCTGGAAGTATCTCCGCGACGTAGAGATGTGTGACAATACCCATAAAATGGCGCGAACGACAGCTTATCCTTCCACAAAGTTGCATACAAGAAGAGCATAATGGCATTCAAGCGGCAGGACAGCGGAGAACTGCTCGATATCTGCTCTGTTGCACGCCTCAAATTGGCGACTTTGCGACGCCTTATGCTTCCAATTTGCACCTTGCGACAGCTTATGGTTCTAAAAGCGGCTCTCATCGTTTACCTTTCCACTCTGCATCGAGCGTAAAAGCGGCGACTCGACGACAGCTTATGCTTCCAAGGCACGTCATTTTATGAGTATTGTCACAAGATGCTCTGCTATGGGTCATGATGAGCGTTGACAGATGCCTGTTGTGTTCAGCTAGCTTCTTTTTTCGCAGATCCCTATTAAGCCAGTTGGCGCTTTACCGCCTCCTCGTTCCATTCCAGCCCATTGCCGGGACGGTCGGATATCACCGCCTGTCCGTCCCGAATGCGCACCGGGTTCGTCAGAAGGGGGCCAGCATGGTCCAGATATTCAAGCCAGAGACCGGCTGGCGTAACGCCGAGCAGATGGAGGCTGAACTCAGGGAAAGCATAGCTTGACACCGGCAGGCCAGACGCTTCGGCGAGAGCGGCAGCACGCAGCCAGCCACTCACGCCGCCGACCTTCATCACATCAAGCATGGCGTGATCGGAGGCGTGGGCTGCCAGGCTCTTCGCCATCTCATGCGGCCCCCACCAGTTCTCGCCAAGCTGAATCGCTGTCCGCGCAGCCGCCGCGATGCGGGCGTGTCCTTCAAAGTCATCCGCGCGGGTCGGCTCCTCGATCCAGCAGAGGCCCTCCTCATCAAGTACGTGTATCCGGTCGATGGCCTCAGCGACCGAGAGACTCTGATTATAATCGACCATCAGCTTCGTTTCATCGCCAATGGCTCGCCGCACGGCACGAATCGTGGCGAGATCATCTGCCAGACTGCCTCGCCCGATCTTGACCTTGACCGCGGTAAAGCCGAGCGAAAGCCACTCCGCAGCTTCGGCGGCAGCGCCCTCCGGGTTCATCGTCCGCAAGCTGGCATAGGCCGGAATCGACGTTGGCTCGCCGCCCAGCAAGGTGACAAGCGGCACGCCACAAGCTTTGGCGCGCGCATCCCACAGCGCCATATCGATACCCGCGAGCGCCATCCCCAGCAAGCCCTGCGTTCCAAGCAGACGAAAGTGCTGCCGGAGCCGGCGTTCGACTGTAGCAGGGGTTGCCGCCTGCCCTGTGAGAAGTTCCTCGACATTGGCAATGAGTTGAACCAGGGGCTGGAGAACCAGCGGCGTGTAGCAGCGAAGATAGCTTGAGCCGGTGATGCCCCAGGGCAATCGCATCTAAATTTTCAAACGGCTTGTAGAGAGCATCTGCATAGCAGAGATTTGAAAGCTGGCTTGTGCTGGTGCGGCCTGTAGAGCCAGTTCCCAAAATTAGATGCGATTGCCCTGGGTGATGCCCTCTTGAGTCAGGAGATCAATGAGGACCAGCGGTACAGTATTCATGACACCGCTCGCAGTTTCGATAGGACGATCCAGCGCCAGATTGAGTCCACAGGTACGAAGAGCGCGGATGGTGATGAGTCGGGGATGGCTGTCCATGATCTCTGCTCCTTCCAGGAACCGCTCGTTCCTCAGTCCGTCGCGTCCCGGCTCAATCGAGCCGAAAGACCCGGCGAGCGTTTTCTCCCAAACACTTCGTCTCGATCTCTTGAGGCAGGTTCATCGCCTGAACCTGCTGGACACATTGCTTCCAGGACAGTTGTGGAAAGTTGGTGCCGAAGAGGACTTTGTCTTGTCCATACGTTTTGAGATAGTGCCATAGTTGCGGGGGATAGTAGCGTGGCGCGTGAGCAGAGGTATCGATGAAGACATGCTCGTGTTTCCAGGCCAGCCCGATCATTTCGTCCGTCCAGGGATAGCCAATGTGACCGGCAACAATCCGCAATGCGGGGAACGTCAGGGCTACCTCATCAAGATAGGGAATCGGTCGCCCAGGTTCGGACGGCATGAGAGGGCCGGTATGACCGACCTGGGTGCAGAAAGGAATATTCAGTTCGATGCATTTGACGTAAAGAGGAAAATAGTATTTGTCGTTGGGGGGACGATTCCACAGCCAGGGAAGCACACGCACCGCCTTGAAGCCCAGGTCTTTGACGGCACGCTCCACCTCGTGAACGGCCTCGACGGGCTTTTCCAGATTGCCGGCTGCCACGCCGACAAAACGCTCAGGAAACTGGCGAACAAACTCGGCGATGGTATCATTTGTGATGATCCAGGTGCCAGGACGATGCCAGGCACAGAGCAGCACGCGATCCACGCCCGCCTGATCCATCAAGGTGTACAGGGCTCAAGTCCTGGCGCAACAGATGCGCCGAACCCGATTGTTCAAAGAGCCGCACGACTTCTGGAAGCAAGTCGGCTTTGATCGCCGGTTGCGCCCAGGCATCGATGATCTGCCTGTCGGAAGGGTTTGTCATGCCGATAACTCCTTTCAGAAAGGACGAGAGACACGCCGGTATCTTTCACCAGTATAGAAGAAAAAGGGAACACGCGGAATGTTGCTGGCTAACACGTCCTGAGAGGAAAAGAACATCATATTGTGAAAATGAGCCGCCGTACTCCTTCACGATCATTGCTTTCATGCTTATTCCTCACGCAGCGCGGGATCGCCATCAAGCAGCAGCGTGGAACGCTCGCGCAGCAGGCGTTCCGCTCCCTCACCCAGGTGGCGGATGACCTCTCCGGCGGATTGTTGGCGGGTTACCAGTCCCACTGCCTGCCCGGCATAGATAGACACGAGATCGTAGTTCTTGCTGGCAATGGCCGATGCAAGCTGTTGACGCGCTTCGCCGACCTTCTGAAGTACATCGATACGGGCGTGCCACCGGTCGGTAAAGCGATTGCGCAGCGCGCGACCTGGATACTGCGAAGGCCAGACCAATCCTTGCGCCACATCGAAGGCGCGCGTGAGAACAGTATCAGTTTCCTGAGCCTGCACGATACGTTCTCTGGCCTGCTCGGTGTTCTCGCATTCAGGCGAAGCCAGCAAAGCCGTTCCGATCCAGACCCCGGCGGCGCCGGCAGCCAGGACTGTAGCTACACCACGCGGCGTAGCTATGCCGCCCGCGGACAGTACCGGCGTCTGGACCGCGTCCAGCACAACTTGCAGCAGGGGCAGCGCACCCACCTGGCCGGTAACGTGTCCTCCGGCTTGCGCACCCTGCGCCACAATAAGATCGACTCCGGCCAGCTCTGCCTGGATGGCTTCGGCGCGCGTATTGACCTGGGTGGCGAGCAAAATGCCGCGCCGGTGCAGCCGTTCGACATAGGGAGCAGGGGAACCAAACGAAATGGAGAGGAGAAACGGCGCAGCTTCTATCGCCGCGTCAAGCAGGTCAGGGCGCTTTTCGATGGCCCAGGTATGCATACCGATGCCAAAACGTCCCTGGTCTGTTCCACGAGCAATGGCCGCTTCGCTCGCCAGAAAATCAACCGACTCCGTACTGCCAATGCCAAGCATCCCCAGCCCTCCAGCTTGTGAGACGGCGCGGGCCAAGCGTCCGCGCCCGACATAAGCCATCGGCGCGCCGATAATGGGATAGCGCAAGTGCCAGACGGTGGTGAGAGAGGTATGAAGCATGATGGACTCCTTTTGTGAAAAACTCCCAGATATTTGTAGCAGCACGTCCCGGCATGGGAAGATGCTCCTGCTCCTACTCTACCAGGAATAGGAGAAGGCCGTCGCCCAGATTCTTGCGTCAGTTCAGCAGATTCTTGCGCTAGTTGTGAGCATGTTTCGGGGATAGCCCGGTGAGACGCTTGAAGTGCAGCGCCAGGTGGCTTTCATGCGCAAAACCCACCGCATGGGCAATAGTGGCGAGCGACCAGTCCGTGGTGGAGAGCAGGAGCTTTGCCCGCTTAACCCCGCGTCGGATGACGTACTGGTGAGGTGAGAGGCCAGTTGACTCCTTGAAGAGGCGCGCGAAGTGGTAGGGACTCAGGCTGGCTTCCGTGGCGATGGCAGAGAGCGAGAGGTCCTCTGCTAGATGATCTTCGATATAGGTGATGACACGCCTTTTCGTCGTACTGGCAAGCTCACCGGGATGCGGCAGGAGAGGTTGCTTGAGCGATGAGTGATGCCTGAGCAATGCGATCACCAGCATTCGTGAACGACTCAATGGAGAGCTTTCCAAAGGGGCCACCGGAACGCAGTTCTGAGATCAACGACAGCGCAAGAGCTTCAATCTGTGGATCAGCAACGCCGGTCGTCTCGATCAATTCCACCGTATCGGGGTTGATGTCTGCCGAAGCTGCCATCTGACGGATGAGGTTGGAAGAGAGATAGAGGTGAAGATGGCGCACCTCTCCCCGGCGTTCCAGATGCCAGTTGCCTGGTGTGTCGGCAGGCAAAATGACGAGGCCACCGGTCCCGAGATGCCCTTGACGCCCAACAAGCCGTTCTCTGATCTCGGCAGGCGGGCCAAGATTGACGACCAGCACATGACGAGGGATGGCGGGCAAAGCAAAATCATCGAGCGGGTGGATGATCTCGGCAATATCGATGCTATGCCAGCCCTTTCCCCTGCTCGACTGCACCATCTGCTCCGGCGGCACGTCGAACGCTGTCTCCGATACGTCGTCTTCCGCAGGAACCTGTTCCACTCCTTGTCCTCCTTCCGGCTTCAGAAAGCGTGATGAAAAGGTCATGCTCACCCATCTCCTACCGACGGTGCGCCCACTGAGATTAAAGCATATACTCCCTCTAGAGGATGGTCAACACATATTGGCACCTGGGCGTGACGGCCCACCCCGCTTTTCCTGACAAGCGAGAGATTGTCGAGGTTTCTCGAATGCATCAGAGAACCAAACGGTCTATCAGCGTGTGGCTTGCCACCCTGTTTGTCCTCTTTGGTGACGCATAAAATTGTCTGTCGAGAACACAAACTCGCCGACAAATCACACACCTTGATCCATGAAGGATCAGCCTCGCGCATCTGAGCAAAGCTCGCCGGGAGCCTGATCCTTCCTCCTTCCATCATCGCTTCGGTGTCTGTCGCCTCAGGAGAGCAACAGCGCTTATTCCTTCGGAACAGCGATCTCGTGATCCCGAAAGAAGGGACGCCAGGGACCACAGCCGAGCATGAAGGGTTGCATCAGCGCTCGTTCGGCTTGAACCGTGTGCATCAAATCGTGAGCGGCCCACGTCTGAAGCATCGCTGCCAGGGTGACTGTGCCAAGCTGAGGATGCTGTACAGTCCGTTCCAGGTCGTCATCCTTCACATGCTTGAGCAGATCAAGGCTTTCTTGACGATGGCGTGCGAACGCAGCCGCGAGCTGCTCAGGGGTCTGTGCATCAGAGCCTGCGTGCTGTTGGTTTGGATCGAAAGCGTCGAAATCCTGTCCTGCTAAAAAAGCGTGGAAGCGGACAGGAAAGTTCAGGCGCTCCGCGTCCAGTAAATGTTGTAAGCAATTGAGCGCCGACCACTCCCCCGCGGCCGGCGGACGGGTCAGCAGGTCAAGCGGAAGCGTGCTGACCAGCCGATGCCAGCGTTCTGGGGTGGTGGAGAGGACAGCTTGTACATCCTCTACTAAGGTATTCAATGGGAACCTCCTTGTGTCTGATCCGTTGTCCAACGAGGACGGGAACGGCTCTCTGTTCTCAACATGCTTTCCCGCTCACAGGTGCTTTTCAAACCAGTGATGGGCATAAGGCTCGTCGTTGAAGGCTTCTACCTCCTGGTATCCAGCGTGTCGGTACAGCTCGATGGCTTCGATGAGGATGCGGTTCGTTTCCAGGTGTATGACCGTCATTCCCGCTTCCCTGGCCTTGTCCTCCAAAGCCTCGAGCAGACGCCGTCCCAGTCCAAGGCCACGCACTCCTGGGGCGACCCACATACGCTTGAGTTCCCCGACCCTGTTCTCGTGAAATTTTACGGCACCACAGCCGACCGGCTCCTCTCGCAGACGGGCCACGAGCAACAGACCCGCTGGGGGGACCAGTTCGCGCGCATGGGCCGAAATGCCCAGGGTCGGATCGAAACCCGTCTCAAAGCGCTCTCCCAGTTCAGTGAAATACTGTTCAATGCACCATCGGGCATCCTGACTGGCTGGATCAGCGACGGTGATCTGGACCATCGAGGCGATCAGCAGCCGCTCGACCTGGACCATGGCTGCCCCCAGTTGCACGCGCTGGCTCTCGCCCAGTGGCGAGAGCAGGGAACGGGCAAAGGCATCGGCTCGCTGATCCAGCTCGGCTCGCTCACGAAGGCCAGCTTCGGTCAGCTGGACGAGGCGCACTCTTCCATCCTGCTCACTCGTCCTCACCACAAGCAAGCCTTGTTGCTCAAGGGAGCGCAGCAAGCGGCTGACGTAGGCCGAATCGAGTGAGAGCCGACGTCGCAGTTCTCGAATACTCGCCCCCTCTGCTCCGATCTCCCACAAGAGCCGTGCTTCGCCAAGAGGATGGTTTCGGCCCAGGAAGTGATCGGTGAGGACCCCAACGCGCTCGGTCATGATCCGATTGAAGGTTCTAACTTGTTCAACCAATGGCGTATCCATGCGCAACCTCCAGACTTGCTCAAACAGTAACTTCTCATTCTCTGATTATAGTCAGAGAATTTGCTCTGATGCAAGGGATTTCTGAATCTCAGGTATGCAGTGAGCGACAAATCATACCCAGATGAGGGGAATGTTGCAGGTTTTTTGTCCAAACGGATTGCCCTCCGAACCCGCACATCATACGACGAGATGCTGTGCGGCGCAGCAGCATTGCTTCTGCAAAAAGGCTGGAATATTGCGCAGGCATGCCATGCAGCGCATCCAGGCGCTCCTAGATGATAAAATGCTGTCGCGTCGCACGCTCGATCCGCCTGGCGTTGGTTGGCTACGGCTGGATGAGGTGTTGTTCGATGCACTGCGGGTACTGGCGGAACAAGCATAGGTATTTGGGTGAGGGAGGTACAAGTGTGGCGCTTTCAGGTAATGCGAAAGAGGTTTCTCAGGAAGAAAACCACCTCCAAATTGAGCGATAAACTCACTTCACACGCCATGTTGCTGTTTTGTTTTGCGGATAATGGAATTTGTCATAGGCTGTAGCGAACGCTCGTTTAAGGATGACTTATA
>Ga0307373_10011965_pt1 | contig 12443 bp, 8 predicted proteins | sample OX2MG_FD_202534 | JGI IMG/M metagenome (GOLD analysis project Ga0307373, IMG submission 202534) | Soil microbial communities from Risofladan, Vaasa, Finland - OX-2 | ecosystem: Environmental > Terrestrial > Soil > Coastal area > Acid sulfate soil | place: Finland: Risofladan, Vaasa | collected...
AACCCCTGCACTTTCCGGCGGCGGCGGGCGCTTGCCGGCCACCTTGGACGGCTTGCTGCTCTGGCATTGGTCCTGGCCGCTTTAGGGCTCACCGTGGCCGCACCTTCGTTGATGGCCCGGAAAAAGAAGCCTCCGACAACCAAGACGGTTCGAGGCCAAGTCCTTGACGCCCAGGATAACGGCATTGTCGGCGCGGCGGTGGAAATGACCGACTTGACGACGGGCAAAAAAAGCGCGATCTATGCGGAAGAGGGAGGCCACTTCGTGTTCACCGGCCTCAAGACGTTTGAAGATTACGAGTTCCGAGCCACCGACAAGGGAAAGACGTCGGAATCCCGCAAGGTCAGCTCCTGGGATACCCGCATGCGGGTGGTGGTCAATCTCCATATCCCGCCGCCCAAAGAGTAAACACCCTAATTTCCCGAGAAACCGGCAAGCATCGTGGCCTTCAGTTTGGGAGGGCGTCTCTGCCGTGCCTCAGGCTGCAAAGGTGACTTTGAGCAGGCGGCGACCGACCCGGAAGGTGATCGAGCCACACTCCCGGTATTTTGCCGGGTCAAACTCCCAGGCGGGATCGGAGATGCGCTCCCAGGAGGGGTTTTCGGTGTCTCCGACAGAGATCGAAACCGCGCCTTCCTTGATTTTGCGCGCGGCCTCCGCTTTGGAGGCCACCAGTTGGCGCGCATCGAGAAAAGCGGTGAGTTTGATGGGTTCAAAGTTTGTGATCGCTTCGGTGCGCACCTCGGCCGGGATGCCCTTCTTTTGGAACTGCGCTTCCCAATCGCACTGCGCCTGTGCGGCCGCGTCAGCGCTGTGAAAATCAGCGATGATCCTGCGCGCGAGAGCCTTCTTAGTCTCGAACGGATGCCGCTTGCCCTCGGCGACGGCACGCTTGAGATCCTCCACCTCGCTTGGCGATAAATCGGTCAGCAAGAGGTAGTAGCGCCACATCAAGTCGTCGGAAATCGACATCAACTTGCCGAACATCTCGGCGGGCGGTTCGTTAATGCCCACGTAATTGCCCAGTGACTTCGACATTTTTTGCACGCCGTCGAGGCCTTCCAGGATGGGCATCATCAGGATGACCTGGGGCTCGAGCCCGTATTCCTGCTGGAGCGTGCGCCCCACTAGCAGGTTGAATTTCTGGTCGGTGCCGCCCAATTCGACGTCGGCCTCAAGCGCCACGGAATCGTAACCCTGGGCGAGCGGGTAAAGCAGTTCATGGATGGCGACGGGCCGCTGTTCTTTCATCCGCTTCGAGAAGTCGTCGCGTTCCAGCATCCGCGCCACCGTGTATTTTGAGCAGAGCGTGATCCAGTCGCGTCCCGTGAGTTTTCCCAGCCAGCGGCTGTTGAAGTCCACAACGGTTTTTTCGGGATCGAGAATCTTGAAAACCTGTTTCTTGTAAGTCTCCGCGTTCGCCGCAACTTCCTCCGGGGTCATGGGCTTGCGCGTGATGTTCTGGCCCGAGGGGTCGCCGATCAGCCCGGTAAAATCCCCGATCAGAAAAATGACGGTATGGCCCAGATCCTGAAAGTTCTTGAGCTTGCGGATCAGGACGGTATGCCCAAGGTGAATGTCGGGAGCTGTGGGATCGAATCCGGCCTTGACGCGAAGCGGCTTGGCCGTCTTCGCGGCGCGTTCGAGCTTGGCGCGCAGATCTTCCACGCGGATGATTTCCTCCGCTCCTTTGGCGAGATAAACGAGTTGTTCGTCGAGCGTCATCATAGATTGTTTGAGAGTATCACCAATTCTCGCGGCGCCCGCCTCACTCGTTGGAGATCACCCGCCGCCCTTCGATCCGCACGCGGCCTTCCAGCATCAGGCAGATGGCCTCGGAATAGATCCGGTGCTCTTCTTCCAGGATGCGGGCGGAGAGGGTCTCGACTGTGTCGTTTTCCAGCACGGGCACCACCGCCTGGCGCACGATGGGCCCGGTGTCCACGCCTTCGTCCACCAGGTGGACCGTGCAGCCCGAGAATTTGACGCCGCCTTCGAGCGCCTGCTTCTGCGCGTCCAGGCCCGGAAAAGCCGGAAGCAAGGCCGGATGAATATTCAGGATGCGTCCGGGAAAAGCCCGCACGAAGGCGGGGCTGAGAAGCCGCATGAAGCCCGCGAGACACACCAGATCCACCTGGCATTCTTGGAGCGCGGCCACCACTTCCCGGTCGTACGTTTCACGGTCTTTGCCTTGCGAAGGGATCAAGCGAGCGTTCAGCCCCATCGTGCGGGCCAGCGCCAGCCCCGGGGCGTTCTCCCGGTTACTGACTACCAAAGCGATCTTGGCGGGGATTTTGCCCGCCGCCACGTTGCGCGCGATGGCCTCGAAATTCGACCCGCGTCCGGAAAGCAGAATGCCCAAGTTCTTCATCGGTTTCGCCACGTTAGTGTCACGGAACCTAAGTTCGTTGATAAAACGATGCGTATGTCGCCGTCATTCCGAGGGCCGCCGTTTTTAATCGGCCCGAAGAATCTGTTTTCCCGAGGCTCATTGCAGCGGCGAGCACAGCTCGCCGGTACAGCCAAAAGCAGATTCCTCGCTGCGCTCGGAATGACGGAGCGAATCGATGCATCAGCACGTTAGCCGCTCTGCACGTACCTGACTTCCGGCTTGCCGCGCGTGATGCAGCCCACCAGCCAAAACTTTTCCCTTTTCCGTTTCAGCGCCGCCGTGACCTTTTCCAGGTTCCGGGGCGGCACGATCACGAGCATTCCGAGCCCCATGTTGAAGGTGTGAAGCATCTCCTGCTGGGGGACGCGTCCAAGGCCGGCAATCAGACTAAAAATCGGCGGTGCCGGCCAGGACCCCAGGCGGATTTCCGCCGAGCACTTGGGGGGAAGAACGCGCGGTGTGTTGTCCGTGATGCCGCCTCCCGTAACGTGAACCAGCCCGGTGACCCATCCTTTCTGAGTCAAGGGCTGAACCACCGGCTGGTAGCAGCGGTGCGGGGCCAGCAGAACGTCTCCGAGCGGGCGGCCGAGTTCCGGAACGCGCTGCGAAAGCCGTAGTCCCGCCTGCTCCAGCAAGACCTTTCGCGCCAGCGAATAGCCGTTGGTATGCAAGCCAAGCGAGGGTAACCCCAAAATCACGTCGCCGGGGCGAATGCGCTTGCCGTCCAGAATTTGCCGGCGGCGAACCCACCCGACGATGCAGCCGGCCAGATCATATTCATTCGGAGCGTAGAAGCCCGGCATCTGGGCCGTCTCCCCGCCGACGAGCGCGCACCCAACCTCGCGGCAGGCTCTCGCCAGCCCCCCCACGATTTCCGTCACCACCTTGGGCCGGATTTTTCCCGTGGCGAGATAATCCAGGAAGAAGAGGGGCGTCGCCCCGTGGACGGCAATATCGTTGGCCGAATGATAGACGAGGTCCGCCGCAACGCTTCCATGTCGATTCGCGGCAAAGGCGATTTTCAGTTTGGTGCCCACGCCATCCATGCTGGAGACGAGGACGGCATCCTTGGGAAGGCGCTCCAGAGAAAAGAATCCGCCGAAAGCTCCAAAGCCCCGCAGCACGCGAGCGTTGAAGGTTTCGCTGACCAGTTCTTTGATGCCAGACTTCGCGCGGCTCGCTGCGCTGATGTCGACGCCCGCATCTCGATAACGCATAATTGACCGGGGATCTTGCTGAAGGAATCACCGCAAGATCACAGGAATGGAATTTCTCAGAAGCCCTTGCCCATTCTGGACCAGCGGGTCTTGTCGACAAAATTCCAGAGGATGGAAGCGTCAAACTTCAGCCGATCCGACCAACGATCGTCAATCCAGTCCTGGGTGGGCGCATTATACGACCAATAGACAAAGAGCGGCTCGCCCACTACGTTCTGCAAGGGGACAAATCCCCAAAACCGGCTGTCCAGCGAATTATCCCGGTTATCTCCGAGGGCAAACAAGTAACCCTGCGGGACGTGAAGACCGTCTTTTTGAATATACTTGGGCATTTCCTGCGCCCAGTGGGGATCCAAACCCCACGACTCCGGGAGCGTGCTGATCTCCCGCGCGGGAGGTGGGAAGTTGTCCCGAAGGGGGAAAATATTGGGCGACTCAAATCGAGCGTAAGGTTCCTTCAGGCGCTGGCCGTTGACATAAACCCGCTTGTTGACGATCCGGATCACGTCACCGCCCACCCCAATCACCCGCTTGACAAACATCACCGAGGGGTTGCGGGGATAACGGAACGCCACGATATCCTCGCGGTGGATCTGTTTCAGGCGCGGAACGCGCAGGTCCGTATAGGGGAGCTGCGGGCCGTAAAGCAGCTTGTTCAGAAACACGTGGTCGCCAATCAGGATGGTGTTCTCCATCGACCCGGTGGGGATCACGGTGGCCTCGGCGACAAACGTCCGGATGCAGAAGACTCCGATTAAGACGATCAGCAGCGACCGAACGGTTTCCCACAGACCTTCGTGGCGGGACGAACGCCGCGGCGGAGGCGCGAACCCGGGGTCCTGGGGTGATTCGCTCTGCTTGGTCAGAAGGTCTGAAGTTCCCATAAACGCTATTCCCGGTTTCGCAAAGTAATCAACGGCTCTTGCACAACGGTGGGATAGCTGGCCGTGTAACAGGCCAGGCAGTACCGACCTTCCTTGTCGCCGACCGCTTCGCGCATGCCTTCCAGTGAAAGATAGCCCAGGGTGTCCGCCCCCACATACGCCCGGATATCCTCCACATTGTGGCTGGAGGCGATAAGTTCCTTCTTGGTGGGTGTGTCGATCCCGTAATAGCAGGGGGAAACGGTGGGCGGGCAACTGATGCGCAGATGAACTTCGGTGGCCCCGGCTTCCCGGACCAGGCGCACGATCTTCCGGCTGGTGGTGCCGCGGATAATGGAGTCGTCCACCAGCACCACGCGCTTGCCTTCAATCAAGCTGCGCACGGGGTTGAGCTTGAGCTTCACCCCAAAATCCCGGATGGCCTGCGTCGGCTCGATGAAGGTGCGCCCCACGTAGTGGTTGCGGATCAACCCAAACTTCACCGGGATGCCCGATGCCTCGGAATAGCCGATGGCCGCCGCCACGCCCGAATCCGGCACGGGCACCACCAGGTCCGCCTGCACGGGGTGCTCTTGCGCCAGGCGCCGCCCCAGCATTTCCCGGCTGCTTTGCACGGAGCGGCCGAAGACGGTGCTGTCGGGGCGCGAGAAATAGACGTGCTCGAAGATACATTGCGCCGACTGGGCCGGTGGGGCAAAACGGAGAGAGGTCAGCCCTCGCTGGTCCAAGATCACCATCTCTCCGGGCTCGACTTCCCGCAGGTAGGTGGCGCTGATAATGTCAAAGGCACAGGTTTCCGACGCCACGACGTAGGCCCCGTTGATCTGCCCAAGGCTCAAAGGCCGGAACCCCCGCGGATCTCGAATGGCGTAAACGCTGTCGTTGAAAAGCATGACCAGGGAATAGGCGCCCGCCACGCGGTCCAGCGCATCGGCAATCGATTCCGGAATGCCGCTGTTCTTGGAACGCGCAAAGTAGTGCAGGATAACTTCCGTATCGCTGGTGGTTTGAAAAATGTTGCCGCGCGCTTCGAGCTCCCGCCGAATGCTCGAGGCGTTGATCAGGTTTCCGTTATGCGCCAGGGCGACTTGGCCCTTCTGGCAGCTCACGCTGAGCGGCTGGGCATTCTTCAGGTCCGTGTCGCCGGCGGTCGAATACCGCGTGTGGCCGATGGCGGCATGTCCCGCGAGGTCCTGCAAAACGCCTTCGTTGAAAACTTCCGCCACATGCCCCATGGCCTTGTGGCTGTGCAGCCGCTGGCCGTCGGTGGAAACGATGCCAGCGCTCTCCTGGCCCCGGTGCTGGAGCGCGTAAAGGCCCAGATAAGTCAGCTTGGCAGCTTCTGGATGTCCAAAGACGGCAAACACGCCGCAATGGTCGTGAAGCTTGTCATCGGGAAGAGAGATTGTCGGAAAAAGTTCAGGGGCTATTTGCAAAGCAGTTTTCCGGGCTCCACATCAAAGAAGGAAGGCTTCCTTACGAGACCCACTAGACTCGTTTCGACGGTACGCGCTTCCCTCCCGCCTGCCAAAATGCTTACTAACTCATTTTGCTCCTCGCGCCCGCCCAACGCAACCCCTTTCTGCCGGGGCCATGAGAGGCTTGTAACCTTGCGACCCCGCTGAGGCCTGGACAGATCTTCAGGATAAATTCCGCTTCCAGCTCGCATTCAGGGGTCAGCACCCGCCTGGGTGCCCGACGAGCACAGTTAAGAGTTTGCGAGCCCGGCTTCCGGGTAATTGGTGAACTCGCCAAATGTGGGTAGTGGGTCATTTTGACGTAGAGGCGGCTTTATGCCGCCACATGGCGAGGTAAACTCGCCGCTACGACTCCAAATTGACCCACCACCCAAATGTGAGCAATGTTGATACCACGCCGTGGCGGGGGTAACATCTAAGTTGATGAGGCGAATCGTGCGGTATCGAGTCTTGCGGACGTTTGTCTTCCTGGTTCTCGCGGGGACCGTTGTGGGCTCGCTCCCGCTGCACGCCGCCATCAAGTTGTATCTCAAGAATGGGACCTTCCAGCTCGTGAAGAGCTACGAGGTGCAAGGCGACCGCGTACGATATTACAGCCTGGAACGCTCCGATTGGGAAGAGATGCCCACGGCGCTGGTGGATTTTGAAGCGACCAAAAACGCCCAGGCCGAGGAGAGGGTCCAGCAGTCACAACAACTGGAACAGGCCCGCAAGCTCGAACACGAACGCTTCCAGATTCCGCACAACAACGGCTATGAAATCCAAAAGGGCATCCGTCTGCCCAGCGCTCCGGGCGTCTATGCGTTTGACGGAACGCGGGTCATTCACCTGATGCAATTGCCCTCCCAGGCGGTCACCGACAAGAAACGCGCCGCCGTCTCCATCCTGATGCCGGCGCCGCTGCTCAAGAAACAAACGCTCATCGTCCTGCCCGGTACGAAATCAGCCATTCGGATCTCCAATCCCCAACCTCGTTTCTTTATTCAGGACTCTGATACCTGGGCGGCAAAAGCGCAGTTGCTTCCCCTCCAGCAACGGAAGGACAGCAGAATCGTGGAAAAGATTCGTTCCGGGATCGGCGTCGGGAAGTCCGGCGAAGTCCGGGAAGAGTTGCCGCTGGTACGGACCCGCCTGGCCGCAGGCCTCTATGAGTTGAAGCCCGCCCAGCCGCTGCCGCCCGGTGAATACGCGCTCGGCGAACTGATGGAGCAAAAACTCAACATCGACGTCTGGGATTTCGGCATCGACTCGACCACCCTCCCCTAAGCGCGCGGGCCACCCCCTTGCCTGGCTCAAAATGGTCCGCCCTGCGAGAATCAGCCTTTTCTCATCGCGCCCTTGGCGGGAGTGGAGTTAAGGGTGGATTTTTGCTTATCCTCGTACATCCGCCGGTCAACTTCCGCCAAATCCTTTTCCGGAGGATCACCGACGATGTGGTGGTAAAGCCCCAAGCTGACGGAAACGGGCACCTCCCCGGTACGACTGATCTGATTCCATTCGGAAACTTTTTGCTTGACCCGCCAGCGAACGATCTCAGCGCCTCCCTCCTCGGTTTCCGGAAGAATGACCAGAAATTCGTCCCCGCCGTAACGGACCACATAGTCCGAACCGCGGACGCAGGATTTGATGATGCCGGCAACTTGCGCAAGTACGTAATCGCCCATCAGGTGGCCTTGCCGGTCATTAAACTGCTTGAAATGATCGATATCACACATCAGCAAGGCCAGGGGACGGTTATTTCTATCGGCTCTCGCAGCCTCTCCCTGCAGCAACTCGTGGAGGAAGTTTCGGTTAAACACCTTGGTGAGCGTGTCCAAAAAGCTGGCGGCCTGCTCGGACTCTGCCTGGAGGGTTTGTTGAAGGTTGGCCAGTCCTAAACGCTCGATCTCCGACTTCCCCCGCATGAAGTACAGGGCCCCCACGACCAGGGCCATCATGGTAACAAACAGAACCTGGGGAGAAATTTTGATCTCCAGCTCATTGGTGCGCCAGAAACTCGCAGGGCTCAGCAGCGAAAGCGCGCCCAGGACCAGAACAACAGCGGCAAATACAATCATGACCCAGGTGTCCCGGCGATGCGACTCGAGCTGGGACACCTGAAGTTGCAGCCGGGCCTTGGGTCCCAGCGTTACAAAAAGGTCATGAGGGTCGCGCATGAGCCTGCTCCCGCTGAGTGCACGTTGGGGACGGAATCGTTAAACGAACGGAGCGTTCAAACGGTTCCCTCTCGCCTCTCTTAACCCCCTAATTTTTCCGAGATCACCTTGGCCTGGGTAAAGAGCAGCAGATAATCGCGGCCGCCCGCTTTGGAGTCCGTCCCTGACATGTTGAACCCGCCGAAAGGATGGCCACCCACCAGGGCGCCCGTGCACTTGCGATTGAAGTAGAGATTGCCGGCGTGAAAGCGCTCGGAAGCCTTCTCGAGTTTGGCGCGATTTTTTGAGTAGACGCCGCCTGTCAACCCGTACTCGGTGTTGTTGGCAATCTCGATGGCCTGGTCAAAGTCCCGGGCTTTGATCACCGCCAGGACCGGACCGAAAATCTCTTCCTGGGCCAGGCTTGCCTTGGGAGGCACATCGGCAAAGACGGTGGGCGCGACAAAATAGCCGCCTTCCGATACTTCCTTCCCGCCCGTCAACAGGCAGCCATCCCTCTTCCCAATTTCGATGTAGCGCAGAATGGAATCCTTGGCCCGCTCGTTGATCACGGGACCCATATCGACTTCCGGGTCCGCGGGTGCCCCCACTTTGATTTTCCCGACTCGCGCTTGCAGTTTCTCGAGAAATGCTTCATAAACCGCCTCCACCACGATGGCTCGAGAGCAAGCCGAGCACTTCTGCCCCTGGTAGCCGAAGGCCGAAGCCGTCACGCCCTCGACGGCGGCATCCAAATCCGCCTCATTATCGACGATAATCGAATCCTTCCCACCCATCTCCGCGATGACGCGCTTGATCCAAATCTGCCCCGGCTGATGCTTCGCCGCCAGCTCAACGATGTGCAGGCCTACTTCCTTCGATCCCGTAAAGGCCACGAATCGCGTGCGAGGATGCGCTACCAGCGCGTTGCCCACGGTGCTTCCCGGGCCGGAAAGAAAATTCACCACGCCCGAGGGCGCGCCCGCTTCCTCCAAAGCCTCCCAGAATTTAAAGTCTATAGTCGGCGAATCACTCGAAGGCTTTAGCACAACGGTGTTGCCAGCCACGATGGAGGCCATGGTCATGCCGGTCAGGATGGCCAGAGGGAAGTTCCAGGGAGGAATGACAACGCCCACGCCCAAGGGCAGATACTCCAGGCGGTTCCGTTCCCCCAGCACCGGAGTGAGCGGCTGAGGGCCGCCCAGCCGCAACATCTCCCGGGCATAAAACTCGCAAAAGTCGATGGCCTCCGCGACGTCCGCATCGGCCTCCACCCACGACTTCCCGACTTCGTAGACCATCCAGGCCGCGTAGATCGCCTTGCGCTCTCGAAGAATCTTGGCCACCGCCAGCAGCAGCTTCACCCGGGTTTCAGCCGGCGTGAATCTCCAGCTTTCGAAGGCTTCCTCAGCTTTCTCGATCGCCAGCGCTGCGAACTCAGGGCCGGCTTGAGAGAACGTCCCAACCACCTGGTCTTTTTTCGCGGGGTTGTAAGAATGGAATTTTTCTTTCGTCTCGATGCGCTCCGAGCCGATCACCAGCGGATAGTGGCGTCCGAGCTCCTTTCCGACGTCCTCGAGGGCCTGCTTCATCCGGCGAAAGTGCTCGGGATTGCCTTTAAAGTCACTTAAAGGCTCATTGCGAAATTCAGGTAGGACCATCCGTATTCACCTCGGCATGATCGAACTCGTAATAACATCGGCAGCTTTGCCTTCTTATAAGAGATGCTCAGCAGGAGGTAGTGGTTTGCGAGGAGAGCATGGAATTCGCGGCTTGAAGCCGCAGGGCCGGCAGCAACACGGCTCGGTCCGGTTTCGCGGCGGTGTGAGGTCCTCGCGCCGGTGCGCTCTACCCGGGCTCCGCCTATTGGGATGTTGCTGTTGCGTAACGATACGGCGAGTAAAGCTGATCCCAGGGCACATGCTCCAGGTATGGCTTCCCTTCCTGGAAATTCACGATGTTTTGTATCCACTGCCGCGCCAGGCTGAAGCCCAGTACCGCTCGGGCGTTTAAGTGATATAGAACGCCGAGGTCAGAGGGATTGTCGATCAGTTCTGCGTATTCCCGTGTCGCGGCTTTCACCTGCTCCTCCCCCGCCTGGAATTCACTCAGGCTTTTCTCCAAAGCACTCACAAATTCCTCGCGCGACACCTTCGGCTTCTCCTGGAAGGCTCGATCAAACGATATGTAGGCCTTTCGCATCGTCACCAGCGACTGGATGTAGTCCCTGTACGACTGGGTCCGGTTGATCATGTAGCGAAGTTCATACCGGCCGCGGGGAGCAGTTTGGGGCAGGGCGGCCCGCATCTGTTGCAAGGCTTCATTCAGCAGGCGCATTGACCCTTCGTAGCGCACGATCACATCCGGTGAGCCGATAATGAAGTTCTTCCAGCCCGCCAGGGTGGGCCCGTCGTAGGGATCCGCCTGCTGGGAATATGCGTAAGCTTGGCCCGCTTCCGGGAGCGATGTACAGCAGTTCATCGGCGAATAGCCATAGTTGTTATATCCCAAGTAGAGTTGATTTTTTTCCAGGGTCATGAAGGCGTTGTACATGTCCGGGGCCGCGGCCTTGCCGAAAAGGCGCTGGGAATAGTCCTTGTAAAACTCCTCGGGCGTCAGGTTCGGTTGCCATCCCGCCTCCGCCAGAAAGCGGCTGTTCGTTTCCGTTCCCCGAACCCGGTTGACTTGCCCGGCAAAGCCGGACAGCCCAACCTTGATGCCTTCGCTAAAGATCTTATCTTTCTCACTGTATTGGGTAACATTGAACTGCATTCCCATCATGTCGACGTCGTCATCCACGCGCGGCTCAATCGTCCTTTCCCGTTTTCCCATATCCCCAAAATCCTTCATGGGAACTCCTGCCGGCGTCCACACGCCGCTCGATTCCATATCTGTGAAAGGAATGTCTTTGGGCAGCATTTTGTCCAACACCGGCAGGGCGTAGCCGCGCCCGATTCCCATGAGGCCGATCTTGGCTTTCGGGTTGATTTCGTCGCGCTGGTGGAGCAGGTACTTAAACAGATCGTAAAAACCGGCATTGGAATCTACCACGCGGTCTGAGTCCTGGGCGATGTCTATTACCCACGGCCAGCGCAGCTCGCGCAACTGGAAAAACTTCGGGCGCATCCGCTCGTAATAGCTCCGATACTTCGGCGTATTGATCTCCGGGTACATCTCCGCAAAGACCAGGAAATATCCATCCGCATCCGGATAGCTCGTAAACAAGGCTCGCAGTCGATTGGTCTGAATCTCCCGGTTGACTGGATCGAGCGGTTGAACAAAAGTCCCCATGAGCCCCATGAAGGGTACATCTCCTACCCGATCGCAGTATCGGGCAAGGTTGGGGGGCAGCGCAGCCATCTCAATCGCCAGCCACACCTTGATTCCCCGTTCGTGCGCGTGCTGAATGATCCGGCGCAAAAGGCTTTCCGCGACCGCAAACGCCTGGTCCGGCGTCTGAACATCCTGCATCTCCGGAGGCGCGATCCTCCTCCCCTTGAACCAGTGCTTGCCGATGGTCACATCCTCGGTCGTCCGGGTCCCAAATTCTCCGTGGGCCCAGGTCAGATAACCACTTTCTTTGGTGGAAACGTCCCCCATCCATTTCGTCTCACCCTTGTAGGAGTATTTCAGCCAGGGCTCAAAGGCAAACCACCAGAATTGCATATAGTTGCACTTCATTTTGGCCATCTGATCGATCAGCTTGGCGTAGTCTTGGTAAGAGAACATCGTCAGGTTTTCATACCCGCCGTCCTGGAGCAGGAAACCTCGACGCGGAAATGCCGGTTCCTGCCGCACGTTCAGCTCTGGGATCGATAGCGATGCGCGCGCCTTGGGGACGATGTCACCCGTCAACAGGAACGTCACGCCCAGGCGCTCTACCAGGTCGTAGACTCCATACAGGGTCGAGAACCCGTCTTCCCCGGCAATCACCACCGCCGGGTGGCCTTTCACGCGCCCGGTCTTGATCACAAATCCGCCCGCCTTCAGCGTCTTTAAATCCAGCTTTTCATTCACCGCCGGGTTCACGGACGGTCCCCCAACAAACAGCAAGGTCTGCCGGCCGGCCTGACCCGAAGCCTGCGCGTCGGAAATGATGCGAATTTCAGCTCCCGACAGGTCGCGCAGATACTTTTGCAGCTCGGTCGCCGCATACCGATAAGCCGGATTAGCCCCTTCACCCAACACTATCGATGCGCGCGCCTTGCCTCCCTCCGCGACGGGAAGAGATGGTGAGGATCTCGGCAAAGCCGGTACTGCCAGCCCCACGGTCAAAATGCAACTTGCCAGCAAAATTCGTCCGGTTTTCATCCAGCATGAACGCACCACACCCTCCA
>Ga0307373_10011966_pt1 | contig 12442 bp, 10 predicted proteins | sample OX2MG_FD_202534 | JGI IMG/M metagenome (GOLD analysis project Ga0307373, IMG submission 202534) | Soil microbial communities from Risofladan, Vaasa, Finland - OX-2 | ecosystem: Environmental > Terrestrial > Soil > Coastal area > Acid sulfate soil | place: Finland: Risofladan, Vaasa | collected...
ACCACAGGAGGTTGTCGACGAGAACCAGGCCGCCGGGGCGCACCAGCTTCACCGCGTGGTCGAGGTAGGCCTCCAACTCCTCCTTGAGGGCGTCGAGGAAGGCGACGTCGAAGGGGCCGGAGAGGGTGGGGAGGACGTCGAGCGCACGTCCGTGGCGGCAGTCGAGCACCTCCGCGCAGCCTGCCTCCGCGAAGGCCGCCCGGGCCCTCGCCTGGCGCCCGGCATCGGGGTCGATGGTGGTGATGCGGCCCCCCGGGGCGAGACCGCGAGCCATCCAGAGCCCCGAATAGCCGATCGCGGTGCCGACCTCCAGCACCGTGCGAGCCCCCACCGCCGCGGTCAGCGTGGCCAGCAGCGGGCCGGTCGGCGGCTCCACGCTGGGGATCCCCTCCGCCCGGCTCTCGGCGTCGAGCCGGCGCAGCACCGGACCGGGGTCGGGGTGGAGATGGGCCAGGTAGTCGAGGTCGACGGCATCGAAGGCGCCCATCGAAGCCAGTCTACGAGTGGGGGGACCGGCGCCGGCCCAGGCGCTGCCCCGGCGGGAGACCCGGGGCGCTCAGCTCGCCGAGGCCGCCCGCGCCGCCACGCCGGCCACACCGGGGTTGCGGCAGAAGCCCTCGTAGTCAATGGGCTCGGTGATGGTGCGGTTCTCGCCGCAGACCGGGCACGCCGGGTCGCGGCGGACCCGGAACTCGCGGAACTCCATCCCCAGGGCGTCGATGTGGAGGAGGCGTCCGCTCAGCACCTCCCCGATGCCGAGGAGGAGCTTGAGCACCTCGGTGGCCTGGACGAGGCCGACCAGCCCCGGGAGCACCCCCAGCACCCCCGCCTCGGCGCAGTTGGGCGCCTCCTCGGGGGGCGGCGGCATCGGGTAGCGGCAGCGGTAGCAGGGAGACTGGAAGGGCAGGATGGTGGTCGCCTGGCCCTCGAAGCGGAAGATTCCCCCGTCCACCAGGGGCTTGCCGGTGAACAGGGCGACGTCGTTGGCAAGGTAGCGGGTGGGGAAGTTGTCGCAGCCGTTGACGATGACGTCGTACTGGCTGAACAGCTCCTGGGCATTGCTGGAATCGAGATGGAGGTTGTGCTGGCGGACCTCGACGTCGGGGTTGAGCGCGTGGAGGGTGAGCGCGGCCGACTCCGTCTTCAGCATCCCCAGCCGCTCCTCGCTGTGGATGATCTGGCGCTGGAGGTTGCTGCGGTCGACCCGGTCGAAGTCGACGAGGCCGATGGTGCCGACCCCAGCCGCCCCCAGGTAGTAGGCGACCGGTGCCCCGAGGCCGCCGGCTCCGATGATCAGCACCTTGCTCTCCAGCAGCTTCGCCTGGCCCGCCTCCCCCACCTCGGGGACGAGGAAGTGGCGGCTGTAGCGCTCCCGTTGCTCGGGGGTGAAGGTGCGAGGGAGGACGAAGGGGAAGCCCTGGTCCTTCCAGGCTCCGAACCCGCCCGCCATCGACTCCACCTGGGTGTAGCCCATCTCGCGCAGGGTCTGGCCGCCGAACAGCGAGCGCGTCCCGCCGGCGCAGTAGAGCGTGATCGGGGTCGAGCGGTCCGGCACCCGGTCCTCGATCTGAAGCTCGAGAAAGCCGCGGGGGATGTGGACCGCCCCCGGGAGCAGGCCCTGGTCGACCTCCTCCTTCTCGCGCACGTCGATCAGCAGTGGCCCGTCGTGGTGCTCCTGGCGGCGGCGCACCTCCTGGACCGTGACTTCCGGGACCGCGCTCCGGGCCCGGTTGATCAGATCGCGGGACGTGATGCCCATGCCTTGCTCGCTCCTTGCCCCGGGCCGCCGGGAACCAGACTCTCACGGTCAACAATACCCAGAAACGGGTCGATTCAGCCAATCCCCGCCGGGTCGACCGCGCCCCGCCGGCGAGCGCGGGCGGCCGATGCCGTGCGTCCGGGACGGGAGTGCCGGAACCGGCCTCCGTCGCGCGACGCCCGAGACCCCCGCCGGGAAGCCCTCGCGGCCGCTCCGGGCGCCCTGCCTACTGAGGGAGTCGCGTGACCGCCCCCCCCAGCACGTGGATGTGGAGGTGAGGCACCGTCTGGCCGCCGCCGGGCCCGACGCTGACGTAGAAGCGGTAGCCGTCGTCGTGTCCGAGGCGCCCGGCCACGGTGGTGGCGGCCCCGGTGAGGCGCCACCAGAGTTCGCGGTCGGGCCCCCCCAGGGCGCGCAGGTCTTGGATGTGGCGCTCGGGGATCACCAGCACGTGGGTCGCCGCCGCCGGCTTGATGTCGCGGATGACGATCAGGCCCTCCTCACGGTGGAGGATGTCCGCGGGCAGCTCACCCGCCACGATCCGACAGAAGACGCAGTCCGCGGGCATGGGGCACCTCCGCTGGCTCGGCCGCGTGCCGGGGCGGGGCTGACCGCGGTCAGCCCCGGTGGCGTCCGCCAGGGAGGTCGCGCTGCCAGCGCCGTCGCCGGCACGTCCCCGCCCTGGGACTACTCGACGACGGCGGGCTCCCGGCTGGCCTCCACCAGGATCGCCGCCACCTCCGGCCGGGAGAACTCCGTCGGTGGGAGGGTCCCGGCCACCAGCATCTCCCGCACCCTGGTCCCGCTGAGGGCGATGTGGTCGTCGCCGGGATGGGGGCAGGTCCTGGTCGAGGCCATCCCGTCGCAGCGGCGGCAGTAGAAGGCATGCTCGAAGCGCAGGATCTCGATCCCCAGCTCCCCCGGCGCGTACTGGTCGAAGATCCGATGGGCAGCGTAGGTGTCGTAGTAGCTGCCCACACCGGCATGGTCGCGGCCGACGATGAAGTGGGTGCAGCCGTAGTTGCGCCGGATGATGGCGTGGAACACGGCCTCGCGCGGGCCCGCGTAGCGCATCCAGGCGGGGTTGGTCGCCAGCAGCACCCGATCAGCCGGGTAGTAGCCCTCCAGCAGCGCCTCGTAGCAGCGGAGCCGGACGTCGGCCGGGATGTCGTCGTCCTTGGTGTCGCCCACCAGGGGGTGGAGGAGCAGCCCGTCGACGAGCTCCAGCGCCACCTTCTGCAGGTACTCGTGGGCGCGGTGGACGGGGTTGCGGGTCTGGAAGCCGACCATGGTCCGCCACCCGCGCGCCGCCGCCGCGGCACGCACCTCGAGCGGGGAGAGCTCGTACTCGGGGAACCGGGCCCGGGCCGGGGCGAAGACCTGGACCGGGCCCGCGACGATGTCCTCGCCCGCCTCCAGCAGCGCCCGCACCCCGGGATGGGCGAGGTCGTCGGTGCCGAAGACGCGCGACGCCTCCCCGGCGCGGTCGTTGCGGAACACCTCGGCCACGTCCAGGACGGCGAAGGGCCCGTCCGGCCCCTCCAGCACCACCCGGGGGTGGCGGCGGGCGACCGCCGCCGCCGCCTCGTCGACGCGCAGGGTCACCGGGATGGTGAACGGCTCGCCGCCGGGCAGCCGTCCCTCCGCCACCACGGCGGCCAGCTCCGCCGCCGACATGAAGCCGGTGAGCGGCGCGAGCGCCCCGCTGCCGAGCATGTGCGCGTCGGTGGCGGCCTTGGCCCCCACCCGCAGCGCGGGCAGCCCGGCCGCCGACTCCCGGATGGCGGCACGGCCGTCGGCCGGGTCGGCGGCGGCGCCCATCGGACGCCGGATGTGGCCCAGCCGCTCCAGGGTGGCCAGGATCCGCTCCAGCGAGACCTCGACCGTCTCCGCACTGCTGTCGACCACGACCTCGGGGGCGACCGGCGGCTCGTAGGGGTCGCTCACCCCGGTGAAGTGGGCGATCTCGCCGCTGAGCGCCTTCTGGTAGAGGCCCTTGACGTCGCGCCGGATCAGCTCCTCCAGGGGGCAGCGCACGTAGACCTCGACGAAGTGGCGGGCCCGCGCCCGGACCTCGTCGCGGACCGCGCCGTAGGGGGAGATGGCGGCGCTGATGGCGAGGCCGCCGCTCTCCGCCACCAGGCTCGCGACCCAGCCGATCCGGCGGATGTTGGTGTCGCGGTCCGCCTTGGAGAAGCCGAGCCCCTGGGAGAGATGCTGGCGCACCTCGTCCCCGTCCAGGACCACGGCGCTGCGCCCGGCCCTGGCGATCTCGGTCTCGAGCCGGCGGGCGAGGGTGGACTTGCCCGCCCCCGAGAGCCCGGTGAGCCAGACGACGACCCCGCCGCGCGCCGCCACCGTCAGGCCGCCGTCTCGGCGGCCACGGCCGCGGCGGCCGCCACCCGGGCCGGGTGGGCGGGGTGGAGCCCGCACTCCTTCGGCTCCCCCCGCTCCCACCACCACCGCCCGGCGCGGGCGTCCTCCCCGGGCGTGGTGGGCCTGGTGCAGGGCGCGCACCCGATGGAGGTGTAGCCGCGGGCGTAGAGGGCGTGACGGGGGACGTCGTGGCGGTCGAGGTAGGCATCGACGTCGGCCGAGGTCCATCCCACCAACGGGGCGAGCTTGGCGATCCCCCCGTGGGCGGCGTCGAGCTCGATCACCGGGGTGCCGGCGCGCGAGGGCGACTGGTCCCGGCGAAGCCCGGTGACCCAGGCGTCAGCCCCGGCCAGGGCTCGGCCGAGCGGCTGCTGCTTGCGGACCTCGCAGCAGCGCCGTCGCAGCTCCACCGACCGACGGAACAGGTTGGGCCCGCTCGCCGTCACCATCTGCTCGATCGCGGCACGGTCGGGCAGCCACACCTCGACCGCGATCGCGTAACGCTCGCGGATGCGGTCGATGAGGTCGTGGGTCTCGTCCGGCAGCCGCCCGGTGTCGAGGGTGACGACCCGGATCCGATCGGACGGGACGCGGCGGGTCGCCAGGTCGATGAGGACGCAGGACTCGGCCTGGAAGCTGGCCACGATGGTGACCTGGGGGAAGCGTCCGAAGGCCCAGCCGAGGACCGCGGCAGCGTCGGAGCCCTCCAGTGCCTCCTGGAGGCGGGGAAGCTCGGCGGGATCGAGGGAGGGGGGGTGGGACGGCATCGGCATGAACTCACTGGGGTCGATCCCGGTCACGCGCACCGGTGGGCGGCGGCCGCTCGGACGCCGGCCGCGCACCAGCATCGCCGTCGAACCGTACGGGATCGCTGGCCATCTCGTCAACTCGTGGGCCAGGCTTGGAGGGCCCACTGAGCGCCGAGTGCGCCTCAGTGGGCCTGGCTCGCGAATACGGCCTGCAGCCGGAGGACGGCCTCCCGGGCGGTCTCCGCCAGCCGAAGGCCGAGGACCCGGTCGACGTCCAGCGCCTCGGTCGTCGTGAGGCCATCGAGGCGGAGGATCAGCTCCTCCAGCAGCGCGGCGATCTCGCCCGGGACCCGGGCCGCCTCGGCGTGCGCCCGAGCTCGCTCCCCGGGGTCGTGTCCCCGTCGGGCTCGCTGGTAGGCGCCGAACGCGGTCCGGTCGCGGTCGGCGGCGAGCAGCAGCCGGACGGCGAGACCGCCCGAGTCCGCGATCGCCTCGGGGGTCCCGTGCAGCCGGCAGAGCCCGTCGAGCGCGGCGGCGAGGGCGCCGGTGACCGCAGCCAGGGCGGCCCCGCCGGCCGGGTCCGCAGGGGAGACGATCCGGGCCGCCGTCTCCAGCAGCGACCACGAGGCGACCGGGCCGGGGCGGTGGCCGCGCAGCTCGGTGAGGGCCAGCAGGGCGCAGACCGCGGTCACCCGACCGACGCCGCCCGGCACCGGCGTCACCAGCCGGGCCCGCGCCGCGGCCGCCTCGCCCACGTCGCCGACCAGCCGTCCGCCCTCGTAGGAGGTGCCGACGTCGAGGACGATCGTCCCCGGCACGACCACCGCGGGGGGGATGACGTCCGCCCGGCCCACCGCCGAGACCAGGACGTCGTAGGGGGGGAGCGGCGCCACCTGGGCCACGTCGCGCTGGACGACCGACACCTGCGCGCCGGCGGCGAGGAGGCGCTGCGCGATCGGCCGTCCGCCCGACGGCCCGTGCCCGACGACCAGGACGCGGGCGCGTCCCAGGTCGACGCCGAGCTCCTCCAGCACCACGGCGCAGGCCTCGGCGACCGGCGTCCCCCGATGGCGGCCGTCGGCCGCCATCGCCCGGGCGGCGGGGGTGATCGCCTCCACGTCCTTGCTGGCCGGGAGGTGGGCGGCGATCACCTCGGCCCGGATGCCCCGCACCGGCTGGATGACGACGACGCCGTCCACCCGGGGGTCGACCACCAGCCGGTCGAGTGCGAGCAGGGTGGCGTCCGGCCGATCGGCCGGCACCTCGGCCCGCTCGACGGCGATCGCCGCGGACGCCGCCTCCCGCTCCAGGGAGCGGGCGAAGGAGGCGCCCGCCGGGTTGGCGGCCTCGACCACGATCCCGAGTCGGTACCCGCGCCGCCTGAGGGCGGTCCGCCGCCGCAGCTCGCTCCGGAGGCGGCCCATCGCCGGGGCGAGGTCGACCGTGGCCAAGATGGACCTCCTGCGGCCTCCGGCCCTCCCCCAGGTTCGGGCGCTCGGGCCGCGGTCGGTCCGGATGATAGGGGGCGGCCGGCGGCCGAGCCCGTTCCGGCGCGGCCTGCCCCGGAGCCCGGGTAGGCTCGGACCGTGGACCTTCGGACCCTCGCCCACGCGGCTGAGGTCTCGCCCCCCGCCCCCGAGCTGGCCGCGGCCGAGGTGCGCGCCCTCGTCTACGACTCCCGGCGGGCCGGCCCCGGCGCCCTGTTCGTCGCCATCCGGGGCCGGCACGTGGACGGCCACGACCACGTCGCCGCCGCCCTGGGGGCGGGGGCGGTCGCAGCGGTGGTGGAGCGCCTGCCCGCGGGGGCGCCGGTCGGGCGCTGCCTCACGGTGGCGGACACCCGCACCGCCCTGGCCCGGCTCGCCGCCCGCTTCTGGCGGGAACCCTCCCGCCACCTGCGTGTCGTCGGCGTGACCGGCACCGACGGCAAGACGACGACGGCGACCCTCCTCCACGCCGCCCTGGCCGGCGCCGGCCGACGGGCCGGCTCGCTCACCACCGTCGACTTCCGGCTCGGGGACGCGGTGGAGCAGAACCGCACCCGTCAGACGACCCTGGAGGCGCCCGAGGTCCAGGAGCGCCTCCGGCAGATGGTCGACGCGGGCTGCACCGACGTGGCGCTCGAGGTGACCTCCCACGCCCTCAGCCTCCACCGCGTCGACGCGGTTCGGTTCCAGGGCGCCGTGTTCACCAACGTCAGCCACGAGCACCTCGACTTCCACGGGAGCTGGAGCGCCTACTTCACCGCCAAGGCCTCCCTGCTGGAGCGGGCGGCCACCGCCCCGGACGGCTTCGGCGTCCTCAACCTCGACGATGCCCGCGCCCATTCCCTGCTCGCCGCCGTCCCGATCGCCCGGCGGCTCAGCTACAGCGCGGCGGGCGACCCGGCGGCCGACCTGCGGGCGAGCACGGTCCGTGCCACCGCCGAGGGGACGCGCTTCGTGGCCGAGACGCCGGTGGGCCGCGCCGACGTCGCGCTGCAGCTGCCCGGTCGATGGAACGTGGAGAACGCCCTGGCGGCCCTCGCCGCCGGCCTCCTGGTCGAGGCGCCGCTCGACCGGCTGGCCTTCGGGCTGGGGGCCCTCACCGGGGTGAGCGGCCGGATGGAACGAATCGTTCGCGGCCAGCCCTTCGCCGTGATCGTGGACTACGCCCACACCCCGGCGTCCCTCGCCAAGGTGCTGGGGACGCTGCGCGCGGCGACGCCGGGCCGCCTGATCGCCGTCTTCGGCAGCGCCGGCGAGCGGGACGTGGCCAAGCGGAGCTCGATGGGCGCCATCGCCGCCGGTCTGGCCGACCAGGTGGTGGTGACGAGCGAGGACCCGCGCGACGAGGACCCGGAGGCGATCTGCGAGGCGATCGTGCTGGGGGCGGTGGCGGCGGGGGGCGAGCGTGGTGCGACGGTCCACGCGATCGTGGACCGGGCCGAGGCCATCGACTTCGCGGTCCGCAGCGCCCGGCCGGGGGACACCGTGCTCCTGGCCGGCAAGGGCCACGAGGCCAGCATCCTGGTGGGACGGACGGCGCGACCGTGGAACGAGCGTGAGGCGGCCGAGGCGGCGCTGGGGCGGCGAGGGCACCCGGGCTGACCGCGACCCGCACCGGCCGCCGTGCTAGGGTCACAGCGGGGCAGGTCGGGAGGACACCGTGGACCGAAGCCACCGCAGTGCGGGGGCGGGGGTGGGGTGGGGGAGTGCGCCGGCCGAGTTCGCGTGGCCGCACCCGTCGGTGCCGCGGTACGGGGAGCGCTCGCTGGCGGACCTGGTGCCCTCCCTGCTCGCGGCGCTCGGAACCAGGGGCATGCGGGGCCCGATCGCGCTGGAGCCGGCTCGGCGGGTGCTCCTGCTCGTGATCGACGGGCTGGGCGAGGCGCTCCTCGACCGGCACGCCGACGACGCCCCCTTCCTCGCCACCCACCGGCGCGAGCCGCTCACCTGCGGCTTCCCCTCCACCACCGCCGCCAGCCTCGGGTCGATCGGCACCGGGCTGGCCCCCGGGGAGCACGGCCTTCCCGGCTACACGATCCAGCTGCCCGGGCAGGAGCGCGCGCTGAACGTGCTCCGCTGGGAGTGGTACGGGCGGGGGGCGACCGCCGACCTGCGCGACCGCTTCCCCCCGGAGACGCTGCAGCCGGAGCCGACCGCGTTCGAGCGTGCCCGCGACGCGGGGGTGGGCGTGACCATGGTCGGGACCGGCACCTTCGCCCACTCCGGCCTCACCCGCGCCGTGCTCCGGGGGGGCCGCTGGGTCGCCGCCCACGGCCTGGCCGATGTCGTCATGGAGGCGGCCCGCGCGATCGCCGCGCCCGGCCCCCGGCTGCTGTACGCGTACCATCCCGAGCTCGACGGCGTCGGGCACGTCCGGGGGGTCGCCTCGGACGCCTGGCACCTCCACCTCCGCCTCGTGGATCGGGCGGTCGAGGCGCTCGCCGCCCGCCTGCCCGACGACTGCCGGCTGGTGGTGACGGGCGACCACGGGATGGTCGACATTCCCGAGGCGGGCAAGGTGGACCTCGACGACGAGCCAGCGCTGCGCCAGGGGGTGCGCCTGCTCGCGGGGGAGCCGCGGGCCCGCCACGTCCACGTGGACCCCGGCGCGGAGGCGGACGTGCTCGCCGCCTGGCGCGAGCGGCTCGGCCACGCGATGTGGGTGGTCACCCGCGACGAGGCGATCGAGGCCGGCTGGTTCGGCCCCCGCACCCTGGACCGCGTCCGCCCTCGGATCGGGGACATCGTGGCGGCCGCGTTCGCCGCCGTCGGGGTGGTCCAGCGCACCGCCGACGGTCCGCTGGCGCGGCTGATCGGGCACCACGGGTCCCTCACCGCCGACGAGCAGGTGGTCCCCTACATCGTCGTCTGAGCCCGCCGACCGGCGGCCCTGCCGGGCCGGATCGGCCGGGCGCCCGCCCGGCCCTCCCTATAATCCCGGGCGTCGTCGGGCGGCCCGGAGCCGGCACGCGGGAGAGGCACATGGCGCACCGAGTTCGGGGGGTCGTGGCGCGGGCCGAGGGCGCGCCGGTCGCGGTCGAGACGGTGCTGGTCCCCGATCCCGGCCCGGGCGAGGCCCTGGTGCGGGTGCGGGCGTGCGGCGTCTGCCACACCGACCTCCACTACCGCCAGGGGTCGATCAGCGCCGAGTTCCCGTTCCTGCTCGGCCACGAGGCGGCCGGCACGGTGGAGGCGGTCGGCGAGGGGGTGGTGGACCTTGGCCGCGGCGACAGCGTGGTGATCGCCTGGCGCGACCCCTGCGGGAGCTGCCGCTCGTGCCGTCGCGGCCGGCCCTGGTACTGCTTCGCCAGCCGCAACGCCACCCAGCGGATCACCCTCGCGGATGGGACGCCGCTCACCGCGGCGCTCGGGATCGGCGCCTTCGCCGAGCTCACCCTGGTCGCCGCCGGGCAGGCGGTCAAGGTCGACCCTGCCGCCAGGCCGGAGGCCGCCGGGCTGATCGGCTGCGGGGTGATGGCGGGGTTCGGCGCCGCGGTCACCACCGGCGGCGTCACCCGCGGGGACACGGTGGCGGTGTACGGCTGCGGGGGGGTGGGCGACGCCGCCATCGCGGGAGCCGCGCTGGCCGGCGCCCGACGGGTGATCGCCGTCGACGTGGATGCGCGCAAGCTGGAATGGGCGCGCCGGTTCGGCGCCACCGACACCGTCGACGCCGCCGCCACCGATCCCGTGGAGGCGATCCGCGGTCTCACGGATGGGTTCGGGGCGGACGTCGTGATCGAGGCGGTGGGGACCCCCGCAACCTACCGGCAGGCGTTCTTCTCCCGCGACCACGCCGGGACCGTGGTGCTGGTCGGCGTCCCCAACCCCACCGCCCTGCTGGAGATCCCGCTGGTGGAGATCTTCGGCCGCGGCGGGTCGCTCAAGTCGTCCTGGTACGGCGACTGCCTCCCCAGCCGGGACTTCCCGATCCTGATCGACCTCTACCGGCGGGGCAAGCTCGACCTGGACGGCTTCGTCAGCGAGACCATCGGGCTCGACGACGTCGAGGCCGCCTTCGCCAAGATGCAGCGCGGCGAGGTGCTCCGATCGGTGGTGGTGGTGTGAGCCGGGCGTGAGCGTGGCGGTGGTCCGCGCCCGCACCAACGGCACCTTCACCCTCGACGACGACACCATCGCGGTGGAGAACAATGTCTGGGTGATCGGCGACGCCCGCGAGGCGCTGGTGGTGGACGCGCCCCACGAGCTGACGCCGATCCTGGAGGCGGTGGCCGGGCGTCGGGTGCTGGGGATCGTCTGCACCCACGGCCACAACGACCACGTCAACTGCGCCCGGCAGCTGGCCGGGGCCACCCTCGCCCCGGTCCTGCTCCATCCCGCCGACCGCATGCTGTGGGACCGGGTCCACCCGGAGGCGGCGCCCGATCGCGAGCTCGCCGACGGCGACAGCCTGACGGTCGGGGGCGCCCGGCTCCGGGTTGTCCACACGCCCGGGCACACCCCGGGTTCGGTGTGCCTGTACTGGCCGGATGGCGGCCGGCTCTTCAGCGGTGACACCCTGTTCCGGGGCGGCCCGGGAGCCACCGGGCGGGCCTACTCCGACTTCGGGGCCATCATCGGATCGATCCGAAGCCGTCTCCTCGTGCTGCCCCCCGACACCACGGTGCACCCCGGTCACGGCGACGACAGCACCATCGGAGCGGAGACCCCGCAGCTCGACGCCTGGGTGCGCCGCGGTCACTGAGCCGCCCCGACCGGCCAACGCTGCGCCCGTATCGACGTATGCTGATATGCGGATGGAGTTCATGGTCGGGGACGGTGCCCGTCCGCTCGTCGAAGGCAACCACTCGGTCCGCCGCGCGCTCGAGATGCTGGCGACGGTGGCGGCCGATCGCGAGCCGCTCCGGCTGGGCCAGCTGGCCCGCCGGCTGGCCCTGCCCAAGAGCAGCGCCCACAGCCTGCTCCGCGCCCTGGCGGTGGCGGGCTTCGTCGAGGGTGATGCCCGCAGCGGCTACGTCGTCGGCCTCCGCGCCTTCGAGGTGGGAGTCGCCTACCTCTCCCGGATGGGCCCGGTCGCGGCCGCCCGCCCGGAGCTGGCCCGGCTCCGCGACACGCTCGGGGTCGCCGCCCACCTCGCGATCCTGGACGGCTCCGACGCCGTCTACCTCGCCGCCGAGGGCCCGGCCGGCTCCGGCCCCCGGCTCGCGTCGTCGGTGGGCTCCCGCCTGCCCGCCCACCTCACCGCGGTGGGGCGGGCCCAGCTCGCCCACCGCCCGGAGGCGGTCGCGGGGCTGGCCATCCACCGCGGCCGCGCGCGCCGGCTCGCCACCGAGCTGGACCGGGCGCGGCAGCGCGGCTATGCGGTCGACCGCGGTGAGACCGTGGCCGGGATCGGCTGCCTCGCCAGCCCGGTCTTCGACGCCGCCGGGGGGTGCGCGGGGGCGGTCGGCATCAGCTTCCTGCTGGACGGCGGACCGGCCGACGAGACGGCGGGCCCGCTGGTGGCCGCGGCCGCACGGCGGATCTCGGCCCGGCTGGGCGGGACGGCGCCGGGATGACGGCCGGGCGCCCCGCCCGATGAACGACCCCGCCGCCGCGACGGCGCCGGTCGTCCTCACCGGGGGCCCGCTCACCCCGGTCGACGTCGTGCGGGTGGCGCGCCAGGACGCCACGGTGCGGATGGCGCAGGAGGCCCGGACGCTGGTCGAGCGCGGCCGGGCCGCGGTCGAGGCGGCGGCTCGCTCCCACCGCCCGGTGTATGGCATCTCCACCGGGTTCGGGGCGCTCGCGTCGACCCGGGTGGAGGGTGACCGCCAGGTCGACCTCCAGCACGCGCTGATCCGCTCCCACGCCGCCGGGTTGGGCCGGCCGGTGGCCCGCGAGGTGGTGCGGGCGACGATGCTGCTGCGCGCCCGGACGCTGGCGACGGGCTACTCGGGGGTGCGGCCGGAGCTGGTGGAGGCCCTCTGCCGCGCCCTCAACGGCGGGATCACCCCGTACGTCCCCGAGCACGGCTCGCTGGGGGCCAGCGGCGACCTCGCCCCGCTGGCTCACATCGCGCTGGCCCTGATGGGCGAGGGCGAGGTGGTGGACGGGTCGGGCGGCCCGGC
>Ga0307373_10011967_pt1 | contig 12442 bp, 8 predicted proteins | sample OX2MG_FD_202534 | JGI IMG/M metagenome (GOLD analysis project Ga0307373, IMG submission 202534) | Soil microbial communities from Risofladan, Vaasa, Finland - OX-2 | ecosystem: Environmental > Terrestrial > Soil > Coastal area > Acid sulfate soil | place: Finland: Risofladan, Vaasa | collected...
CGAGCGGGGCGAGGCGGTCGTGCTCGTCCGGAGCGAGACCTCACCCGAGGACGTCCACGGCATGCTCGCGTCCCAGGGCATCCTGACCGCCCGCGGCGGCCTGGTCAGCCACGCCGCCGTCGTGGCCCGGGGTTGGGGGAAGCCGGCCGTGGTCGGGGCCGAGGCCCTGCGCATCGGTCCGCACTCGTTCACCGTCGGCGACATCGAGGTCGCCGAGGGCGACTGGATCTCGGTCGACGGCACCAACGGGACCGTCGTGCTGGGCCAGGTCGAGGTCATCCAGGGCGAGACGCCCCCCGAGTTCGACCTGCTCCTGGGCTGGGCCGACGAGATCCGGGCCGGACGCCTGGGCGTGCGGGCCAACGCCGACAACGGACCCGACGCCACCAACGCGCGCAACCTGGGGGCCGAGGGGATCGGCCTGTGCCGCACCGAGCACATGTTCCTGGCCGAAGACCGGCTGCCGGTGGTCCGTCGCATGATCCTGGCCGCCACGCCGGCCGAGGAGGAGCTCGCGCTCGAGGCCCTCCGGGTCGCCCAGAAGGCCGACTTCCTCGAGATCCTCGAGGCGATGGACGGATTGCCGGTCACCATCCGCCTGCTCGACCCGCCGCTCCACGAATTCCTCCCCGACACCATGGAGCTCGCCATCAAGGAGGCCACCGTCGGGCTGACCGCCGAGGAGGACGCCCTCTTCGAGGCGGCCAAGGCGTGGCACGAGTTCAACCCGATGCTCGGCACCCGCGGCGTGCGCCTGGGCGTGATCAAGCCCGGGCTCTACGCCATGCAGGTGCGCGCCCTCATGGAGGCCGCCCTCGACCGGGTGGCGGCCGGCGGCCACCCGATCGTCGAGATCATGATCCCCCTCACGGTGTCGAGGGAGGAGCTGGCGCTCGCACGTTCGTGGGTCGAGTCGGCCATCGAGGCGGCCCAGGCCGGGGCGGCCCCCGGGAAGCGGAAGGGCGCCAAGGCCCCGGGCAACCTCGAGGTCCTGATCGGGACCATGATCGAGACGCCGCGCGCCGCCCTCCGGGCCGGGGACATCGCCGAGGAGGCGGAGTTCTTCTCGTTCGGCACCAACGACCTCACCCAGATGACGTTCGGCTTCAGCCGCGACGACGTCGAGGGCCGGATGATGTCGGCCTACCTGGAGGAGGGCCTGCTGAAGCACAACCCGTTCGAGGTGGTCGACGCCGACGGCGTCGGCGAGCTCGTCCGCCTCGGGACCCAGCGCGGCCGTGCCACGCGCCCGAGCCTGAAGGTCGGCGTGTGCGGCGAGCACGGTGGCGACCCCGAGTCGATCCAGACGTTCGCGGCGGCCGGCCTCGACTACGTCAGCTGCTCGCCGTTCCGGGTGCCGATCGCCCGACTGGCGGCGGCCCAGGCGGTCCTGGCCGGTCGGACCGACGCCCGCCACCGGGAGCTCGTCGCGCAGGCGGCCAAGGCGCCCGGGTCGGGCGGGACGAAGAAGGCGGCCGCCACGAAGAAGGCGGCCGCCACGCGGACCCCGGCCAAGAAGGCGGCCACCCGGCGCTGAGGGCCACCGGTGGACCGCCCCGGGGCCCCCGGGGCGGCACCGCCGCGATCGGCCGGCGGGCGGACGCGGTACCGTCGTCCCATGGGCATCCCGGACGAGGACGTGGCCCGGGTGCGGGCGGCGACCGACATCGTCGCCCTGATCGGCGAGCACGCGGCGCTCAAGCGCCAGGGCCAGCGCTGGGTCGGGCTGTGTCCCTTCCACACCGAGAAGTCGCCGTCGTTCAGCGTCAACGCCGAGGAGGGGTTCTACTACTGCTTCGGCTGCCAGAAGAGCGGCGACGCCATCACCTTCGTCCGGGAGATGGAGCACCTCGAATTCGTCGACGCCGTGCGGCGCCTGGCGGACCGATCGGGGATCACCATCCGCGAGGACGGCGCGGGCGGCCGGGACACCCAGCGGCGCAAGGTCTTCCTCGACGCCATGGAGCGGGCGACCGAGTGGTACCACCGACGCCTGTTGACCGGAGCCGACGCCGGGCAGGCCCGGGACTACCTGCGCAGCCGTGGCTACGACGGCGAGGTCGTGCGGCGGTTCCGCCTGGGGTGGGCGCCCGACGGATGGGACACGCTGTGCGCAGCGCTGGGGCTGGAGGAGGACGTGGCGGTGGGCGCCGGGCTCGGATTCGTCAACCGGCGGGGCCGGCTCCAGGACGCCTTCCGGGCCCGCGTGCTCTTCCCGATCTGCGACCCGTCGGGAAATCCGGTGGCGCTCGGGGGTCGCATCCTTCCGGGCAGCAGCGACCCGGCCAAGTACAAGAACTCGACCGAGACGCCCATCTACGCCAAGCGGCGCACCCTCTACGCGCTCAACTGGGCGAAGCAGGACGTGATCGCGTCGGGTGAGGTGGTCGTATGCGAGGGCTACACCGACGTGATCGGGTTCTTCGAGGCGGGGGTGCCCCGTGCCGTCGCCACCTGCGGCACCGCGCTCGCCGAGGAGCACGTCCGGCTGCTGAAGAACTTCGCCACCCGGGTCGTCCTGGCCTTCGACGCCGACGGCGCCGGACAGTCGGCTGCCGGGCGCTTCTACGAGTGGGAGCGGTCCCTCGAGATCGACGTCGCCGTGGCTGCCCTGCCGCCCGGCGCGGACCCGGCCGACCTGGCCCGGAGCGACCCGGCCGCCCTCCGGGCGGCGGTCGAGGGGGCGAAGCCCTTCCTGCAGTTCCGCATCGAGCGGATCCTGGGCGCCGCCGACCTGTCGACGCCCGAGGGCCGGGCCCGGGCGGCCGACCACGCGCTGGCCGCCGTGGCCGAGCATCCCGACGACCTGGTCCGCGACCAGTACGTGATGCAGGTGGCCGAGCGCTGCCGCCTGGAGCCGGCGGCCCTGCGCGAGCGGCTCGAGCGGATCCGCCGCGACGGCCCGCGCCCGTCGCCGGGGAGGGCCGACCGGAACCCGACCCGGCCGTCGGTCCCGCCGGAGGACCGGGACCCCCGCGGCTACGACGGGCCGCCGCTCGGTGACGAGCCGGCGTGGGACGAATGGGACGACGGCGCCGGACCCGGCCCGGGCGCGCCGGGCCGGGGCTCGACGACCCCCGAGTTCCGGCCCGGGCTCGAGGCACTCCGCCTGGCCATCCACCGCCCCGAGGACGTCGGGGACCGACTCGAACCGGAGCTGTTCAGCGACCCGGTCCAGCGGGCCGCGTTCACGGCCCTCATGGAGGCCGACGACCTCGGTGAGGCGATCGACGCCGCGCCGGGCCGGGTCCAGCCGCTCCTGGTCCGGCTCACCGTGGAGGAGCCACGCTCTGAGCCCGACGAGGTCGTCACCCAGCTCGTCCGCGACGTGGTGCGGCGGGAACTCCCCCAGCTGGCGGTCGAGGCCCGGGACTCGACCGGGGCCATGGAGGACGCCGCCCGGGTGGCCGTATGGCTCCAGGAGCTGGACGATCCCCCCGCCGCAGCGGAGGCGTCACGTCGGTTGGTAGCGTGGCTACTGGTGAGGGCACGAGCGGACGGACCCGGGCAGGACGCATGACGGCGAAGAAGGTCGTCCCGCTGTACCCCGGCGCACAGGGACCCGGCGACCCGGGCGTGCCCGGGCCCGACGCCCCCGCGGCACCCCGGGACGCGGACCCGGCCACCGACGTGCTGTCGGCCCCCGACATCCTGGCGGCCGAGGACGCGCGGGCGGCCGCCGAGTTCGAAGCCCTCCTCCGGTTGGGACGGGCCAAGGGCGGCCTGACCCAGGACGACGTCGTGTCGGTGCTCGAGTCCGTCGAGCTCAGCGCCGACCTCATCGTCGGGGTGGTCGAGCGCATCCGCGAGGCCGGCATCGAGTTCACCTACGACGCGGGGGACACGAGCATCGTGCCCCTGGCGTCGGCGCCGCCCGCCGGGCCGGCCTCCCGACCGGAGCCGAAGGTCCGGCTGGTACCCGTGGCCCCGACCGGGGGAGCCGCCGCCCCCAAGAAGGCGCCCGCCCGCAAGTCCCGGGCCTCGTCCGCCCCCGCCTCGAACGGGTTCGCCGAGGGCGACAGCTTCCGCGGCTCGGCCGCCGACCCGGTGCACATGTACCTCAAGGAGATCGGCAAGGTGAAGCTCCTCGACGCCGCGCTCGAGGTCGAGCTGGCGGAACGGATCCTCGTCGGCACCGAGGCGGCCATGCGGCTCCAGGAGGACGAGATCACCGGGACGACCTCGCGGGCGGAACGGCGGGCGGACCAGCGCCTGGTCCGCCGCGGACACGAGGCGAAGGACCAGCTGATCGAGGCGAACCTCCGCCTGGTGGTCTCGATCGCCAAGCGCTACCGCAACCGGGGCCTGGCCTTCCTCGACCTGATCCAGGAGGGGAACCTCGGCCTGATGCGGGCGGTCGAGAAGTTCGACCACACCAAGGGGTTCAAGTTCTCGACCTATGCCACCTGGTGGATCCGTCAGGCCATCACCCGGGCCATCGCCGACCAGGCGCGTACCATCCGCATCCCCGTCCACATGGTCGAGACCATCCACAAGGTGGTCTGGGCCCAGCGGCAGTTCCACCAGGAGGTCGGACGGGAGCCCACGACCGAGGAGCTCGCCGCCCTCGTCGACCTGTCGGTGGAGCGGGTCCGCGAGATCCTCCGGATCAACCAGGACACCATCTCGCTGGAGCAGCCCATCGGCGACGAGGAGGACTTCAGCCTGAGCGACATCATCGAGGACCGCGGGGCGGTGGTGCCCGGCGACGCGGCCACGAGGCTCATGCTCGACGCCGCGCTGCGCGACGCGCTCAACCACCTGACCCCGCGCGAGCAGGACGTCGTCCGGCTCCGTTTCGGGCTCGAGGACGGCAAGATCCGGACGCTCGAGGAGGTGGGCAAGGCCTTCGGCGTGACCCGGGAGCGGATCCGCCAGATCGAGGCCAAGACGCTGGCCAAGCTGCGTCGCCCCGAGTCGGCCCAGCTGCTGCGCGACTACCTCGAAGAGGCCTAGTCCGGGCGCACGCCCACCGGCCCGAGCCGGCCGCACACGGCCCGCGGATCGCCGTCGCCGTCCTCGAGGACCCGGATCCGCTCGTACCCGGCCCGGGCGAACAGGTCCCGGACCGCAGGGAACTGGCCGCCCCCGGCCTCGAGCAGGAGCCAACCGCCCGGCGCCACCCACCGGGTGCTGGCGGTCACGGCCCGGGTGATCAGATCGAGGCCGCCCTCGCCGCCGTCCAGGGCCGTCCGGGGCTCGTGGGCGACCACGTCGCGGGGGAGCAGGTGGAGGGCGTCCCGGGGGACGTAGGGCAGCACCCCGCACAGGACGTAGACGCGGCCGGCGAGGTCGTCCGGGAGGGGAGCGTCGAGGTCGCCGATCCGCACGTCGACGCCGTTGGACCGGGCGCACGCCGCCGCCACCGGGTCCGACTCGGTGGCCACCACCCGTGCGCCGGGACGCCCGGCCTGGAGGACGAGTGCCACCGCACCCGCTCCGGTGCACAGGTCGACGGCGGTGCCCCGCCCGGGGAGGAGGTCGCACGCGGAGCGGGCCAGGACCTCGGACTGCCAGCGGGGCACGTAGACGCCGGGGCGGACGCCGACCGTGTGCCCGCAGAAGGTCGTCGTGCCAGTGATCCAGGCGAGGGGCTCGCCGGACACCCGGCGGGCCAGCATCGCAGCGAGTGCGTCGGCATCGGGTGCGGCGGCCACCAGCTCGTCGGCCTCCTCGTCGGGCGCCACGCACCCCGCCGAGGCCAGTGCCGAGATCAGCGCCCGGCGGGCGGCGTCGCCCGGCGCGGGCCCGGTCAGCCGGCGAGGGTGCTGCGGCCGTTGATGGCGGTGGCCAGGTCGCCCGCCATCTCGATCACGAGGGCGTCGGTGGCCTCCTCGCCGTCCCGCCAGCCCAGGCGCACGCCGACGGCGTCGCGGATCCGGACGGTGCCCAGCACGGCGACCGCGCGCGCCTTGGTCGGGAGGCCGCGGAGGCGGCCGGTCCGGGTGCGGGGACGCACCGTCGAGCCGTCGTCGGCCACGACCCGCAGGCGGGTGCCACGCGACCGGGAGCCGAGTACGAACCCGGCGGCGAAGGCGGCTGCGGTGGCGACGCGGAACTTCACGGTCGCCATTGTGCCCTGGTTCGCGCCGGCGTGCACCTGCGATCCGGGAGGGGGTGACGAACGGCTAATCTCCTCTGGCACGCCGGGGCCGCCCGTGGAGGACGGAGCAGGCGTGGCGGCACCGTTTCCGGGGTAGCTCAATCGGCAGAGCATCTGACTGTTAATCAGAGGGTTGTGAGTTCGAGTCTCACCCCCGGAGCCATCGTCGGGACGGCGCCCCCGGCACCACCGCGAAGGACCGTGCCCGGACCACTGCCGCCGCCACGGCCCACCCGACGCAGGAGGTACCCGATGGGATCAGCCGAGACCTGCCCCTACTGCGGCCATCCCGGCATCCACCGTGGTGGAGGCGGGGGACGCTCCTCGTGCGAGGACTGCGACCGGTGCTGGGCCGAGCGCCAGGAACACGAGCGCCCACCACACCACAATTGAGCCCGACCGCCGGCGTCCGGGTCACCGGCGCCCCGGCCGACGACGGAGTCCGCCGGACCCTGCGGCCGTGGGGTCCGGTCGGTAGCATCGTCCAAGACCGCCGCCCGCGCACGCCGCGGCCCCACCCGGGACCGAATGGCGAACCGCCCCGCCCCGGACCCGGCCCTGCCGACCCGCCAGGACCCGTCGAGGAGGCCGACCCATGACAACCGCCGACCAACTTCCGGCCCCTGCGGCCGGACCGGTTGCGCCGCCGCCGGCCGCCCGTGCCGTCGGACTGGTCAAGACCTACGGCTCGGGCGACGCCGCCGTCCACGCCCTCGCCGGCGTGGACGTGGAGTTCGAGCGGGGCAGGTTCACCGCGGTCATGGGCCCCTCGGGGTCGGGAAAGTCCACCCTGATGCACTGCATGGCCGGCCTGGACACGCCGACCTCGGGCCGCACCTTCATCGGTGAACTCGAGATCGGCCGCCTCGACGACGCCGGTCTCACCCAGCTGCGCCGGGACCGTGTCGGATTCGTCTTCCAGTCGTTCAACCTGGTGCCCACCCTGACCGCCGCGGAGAACATCACCCTGCCCGCCGACCTGGCCGGACGGAAGGTCGACGAGGCGTGGTTCACCTACCTGGTCGACCAGTTGGGCATCGCCGACCGGCTCGACCACCGTCCGAGCGAGCTGTCCGGCGGCCAGCAGCAGCGGGCGGCCTGCGCCCGGGCCCTCATCGGCCGTCCCGACCTGATCTTCGCCGACGAGCCGACGGGCAACCTCGACTCCAACGCCTCGGGCGAGATGCTGGCCTTCCTCCGCCGCTCGGTCACCGAGTTCCACCAGTCGATCGTGATGGTGACCCACGACGCCCGGGGTGCGGCCTATGCCGACCGGGTCGTGTTCCTGGCCGACGGCCGGGTCGTGGGGGAACTGCTCGAGCCGACGGCCGACTCCGTGCTGGAGCAGATGAAGCGCCTGGACGGCTGACGTGTGGAAGGTGACCGTCTCGGGCCTCCTCGCCCACAAGCTGCGCCTGGCGCTGACCGCGCTGGCCATCGTGCTCGGCGTCACGTTCATCTCCGGCACCCTGGTGCTGACGGACACGCTGCACGCCACGTTCACCACCCTGTTCGGACACATCTACCAGAGCGTCGACTTCGAGGTCCGGGGCAAGGCCGCGTTCACCGGCACGACCGGCAACGGCACCCAGCGCAAGGCGATCCCGGATTCGCTCCTCGGCCCGGTGCGGGCGGTCCCGGGCGTGGCGGCCGCCCAGGGGACCGTCGGGGGCTACGCCCAGTTCGTGGCCCCCGACGGGAAGGCCGTCAGCACCGGGGGGGCGCCGACCATCGGCGTGTCGTTCGACCCCAACCCGAAGATGTCGGCACTCACGCTGGTCCAGGGGACGGCGCCGACCACGCCCCACGACGTGGTCATGGACCGGGGCACGGCGACCAAGTACCACTTCGTCGTGGGCGACCGGGTGAAGGTCCTGCTGGCCGGACCGGCGCAGACGTTCACCCTCACCGGCATCGCCCGCTTCGGTACCGCCGACAACCTGGCCGGGGCGACCCTCGCCGCGTTCTGGTTGCCGACGGCGCAGCAGCTGTTCGACCTGCCCGGTCAGTTCAACGCCATCGACGTCATCACGACGCCCGGGGCCGACCGGGCCACCGTTCAGCGCGGGATCGCCGCCGTCCTGCCCCCGGGCGTGGAGGTCGTCACCGGCCAGACCGTCGCCGACGAGCAGTCCAACGCCATCAACCAGGCGCTGGGGTTCTTCTCCACGGCACTGCTGGTGTTCGCGTTCATCTCGTTGTTCGTGGGCGGCTTCACCATCTTCAACACCTTCTCGATCATCGTCGGCCAGCGGACCCGGGAACTGGCGCTCCTGCGGATCGTGGGAGCCAGCCGCCGGCAGGTCTTCCGCTCGGTGCTCCTCGAGGCCGGGATCGTCGGCGTGGTGGCCTCGCTCGTCGGCCTCGGGCTCGGCGTCCTCGCCGCCGTGGGCCTCGAAGCCCTCCTGCGGGCCTTCGGCATCACCCTTCCCACCGGACCGCTGGTCTTCCAGACACGTACGGTGGTCGCCGCCCTGGCCGTCGGGATCGGGGTGACCGTGGTCTCGGCCATCAGTCCTGCCCGCCGCGCCGTCCGGATCCCCCCCGTCGCCGCCCTCGCCGACCAGCGCAGCGACCCGGGGGAGTCCTCACGCCGCCGGATCGTCATCGGCTCGGTGATCGGGATCGCCGGCTGCACCGCCCTTGCGTTCGGCCTGACGGCACCGGCCATCCAGCTGGTGGGCCTGGGAGCCCTGCTGGCCTTCCTCGGGATCGGCATGCTCGCCCCGGTGGTCGCCCGGCCGATGGCCGGCGCGCTCGGACGACCGATGGCGCGGCTGCTCGGCACCGCCGGACGGCTCGGTCGGGAGAACTCGATGCGGAGCCCCCGGCGCACGGCGCAGACGTCCTCCGCGCTGATGGTCGGACTCGCACTGGTGTCGACGATCGCCGTGTTCGGTGCCTCGGTGTCCCGGTCGGCCACCAGCAGCGTCGACAACGCCATCAACGCCGACTACATCATCACCGCCTCCGGGGTCGGGGCCTCCGGCTTCTCCAACGCCGTGGCACCGGCGGTGGCGGCCGTTGCCGCCGTGACCGCCGTGTCCACGGTCTACAGCGGGCAGTTCGAGGTCCACGGATCGGTGTCGACACTGACCGCAGTGTCGGCCCGGAACCTGTCCCGTACGGCGATCCTGCGCATCGACCAGGGTACGGGGGCCCCGGCGCTGGCCGCCGGCGAGCTGCTGGTCGACACCACCACGGCGAACCGCAAGCACCTGGCGGTGGGATCGGTGCTGCCGGTGACATTCGCCCAGACAGGCAGCTCGACCGTGCGGGTCGGCGGGGTGTACAAACCCAACGCACTCCTCGGTAGCTACGTGGTGGGGGACAGCTACTTCCTGTCCCACTTCGCGGCGCCCCTGCCGGTCGCCGTGCTGGTGAAGACGTCGGGTGCGGTCGCAACCCGGTCGGCACTCGAACGGACGGTCGCCGCCTACCCCAACGTGAAGCTGCAGACCCGGGCCGCCTTCGAGAAGGCGCAGCAGGCCCAGGTGAACCAGCTGCTCGGCCTGGTCTACGTGCTGCTCGCGCTGGCCATCGTGATCGCACTCATCGGGATCGTCAACACGCTGATGCTGTCGGTCTTCGAGCGCACCCGCGAGATCGGCCTGCTGCGGGCCGTCGGAATGCGCCGGCGGCAGGTGCGGGCCATGATCCGCTCGGAGTCGGTGATCCTGTCGCTGTTCGGCGCCATCATCGGCGTGGCCGTGGGCACCGCCCTGGGCGTGGCCTTCGCCTCGTCCCTGAAGGACCAGGGCATCACCGACATCGTCGTGCCGGTATCGAGCCTCGTGGTCTTCCTCGTGCTGTCCGGGCTGCTCGGCCTGGGCGCGGCCAGTTGGCCCGCCCGCCGTGCCGCCAGGCTCGACGTACTGGCCGCCATCGCCACCGAGTGAGCGCCGCCGCCGGGTGGGCCGGGCGGCGCGGTCCGCGCTCGGGCGCGCGACGCCCCGGCTCCGCCTTCGGCAGCGCCGGGGCCGCGGAGCACGGGTGGAAGGTACGCTGCCTGCCCGGGGTGGACCGGGTCGCATTCGGGACCACCCGTGGCGGGGCAGTAGCTCAGTGGTCAGAGCAGGGGACTCATAATCCCTCGGTCGCAGGTTCGATCCCTGCCTGCCCCACCAGGTCAGAGGCACTTTCTGGTCAGGGCATGTTCGGCTCTGACTACAAAATAACTACACTTTGAGCCATGAAGGGCACGAAGACCGAAGTTGCACCGGGGGTGTGGCGACTGCGCGTCTACGCCGGCCGGAGGGCGAGCGGAAGTCCGATCCAGCGCACGAACACGGTCCACACCGGCAACGGTCGGCCCGGATCGGGGGCTCGTGCCGCGGATCGCGCCCTGGCGCAGATGGTCGCTGAGGTCGACGGTGGGAATCGGGCCAGCGGCGCCACGACGGTGGACCAGCTTCTCGATCAGTGGCTCGAGCACTGCGTTTCCGTGGGGCGCTCGCCGACCACCGTGCGCAAGTACCACGAGATCGCCGACCGCACGGTCCGTCCGGAACTTGGGAAGCTCAGGTTGACCAAGTTGACCGCCCGGGACCTCGATCGCCTGTACGCCAAGCTCACCGCCAAGGGGAACGCGCCAGCCACGGTGCGAAGGGTCCATGCCCTGATCGGTGCCGCGCTGCATCAGGCAGAGCGCTGGGAATTGGTCGACCGCAACGTAGCCCGCCGTGCCCAACCGCCCGAGGTGCGTACCAAGCGGGTCGTGGCACCATCCGTGCAGGAGGTGAAGCAGGTGCTCGTCGAGGCCGAGCAGGCCGATCCCACACTCGCCGTCCTGCTGACCCTGGCCGCAACGACCGGCGCCCGACGGGGCGAGCTCTGCGCCCTCCGGTGGTCGGATCTCGACTGGGGGCTCGCCACCTTGGCCATCGAGCGTTCGGTCTATGAGGCGCAAGGCGGCGGCTGGGCCGAGAAGGACACGAAGACCCATCAGGAGCGGTCCGTCGGTCTGGACGAGTTCACACTCGCCGTGCTCACCGCCCATCGAGGCCGCGTCGATGCCCTGGCGGCCGAACTCGGTCTCGAGGTACCGCCCGATGCCTTCCTCATCTCGCGCTCGCCGGTGGGTTCCGAGCCGATCCTCCCTTCGGTCGTCACCCATTTCACCTCCAAGGTGGCGAAGCGGGCCGGGGTGGACACGCACCTGCACGCCCTCCGGCATTTTTCTACAGTTGGGAGAACTAGTGGCCCCGCGCGTAAGTCATTGTGACTTACGCGACTCGTAGCGGGCGACCTTCATAGGTCCACCTGAAGGGCGCCGCCCTGCGGTTGTAGTCCTTGATGAAGGCGATGATCCGGTCCGCCAGCTCGTCGGTCGATGCGAACTCGCCTCGGCGCAGCATGCGTCGCTCCAGGATGGAGAAGAACAGCTCCACCTGGTTGAGCCAGCTGGCGTGGGTGGGCGTGTAGTGCATGTGCACGTGCGGGTTCTCCAGGAGGAAGTCGGCAACGAGCGGGGTTTTGTGTGCCGAGAGGTTGTCGGCAATGCAGTGCAGGTCGAGGCCCTCGGGTGTCTGGCGCACCAGGTCTGCGAGGAAGGCGACGAAGTTCTCCGACTTGGTCGAGTCCGTCACCCATCCCGCCAGTGATCCGTCATGGACGTCGAGGGCGGCAAAGAGGACGGCGGTTCCGTTGCGTTTGTACTCGAACTCTCGGCGCACGGGCTTGCCGGGGATGGCGGGCTTGGTGGGGTTGATACGCGACTTCGCCTGCATGCCCGACTTCTCGTCCACGCTCCACACCACGGCGTTCTCGGGCGGATCGAGGTACAGCCCGCACACGTCGGCGGCCTTCTCCCAGAAGTCGGGGTCGTGGCTCGTCATCCACGACTCCACCTGCCAGGGCTTCAGGTCGAGCGCCGAGCAGATGCGCCACACCTGCGAGGCCGAGATCCGCACGCCGTGCTCGGACATCGCGTGGGCCAGCGACTCCATCGACCAGCGCGTGGCGTTGTCGGGAGGGGGCTCGGTCACCAGCTTCACGAGCAACAGCACATCGTCATGGCCATAGACCACAGGCCGCCCCGAACGCTCCTCGTCGCCGAGGCCCGCCAGGCCGAACTCTGCGTAGCGCTTCCGCCAGATCCCCACCTGGTTGTAGTGGAGGTCGACAGCGAGCCCGATGTCACGGTTGGACTCGCCGGCGGCGGCCAGGAGGATGATCCGCGCCCGTTTGGCCACACGAGCCTCGACGGTTCCAGCCCTTGTCCACGACTCGAGCACCGCCCGGTCGCCCCTACGCAGCTTCAATGGAGGGAGTCGCATCCCTCCATGAAATCACATCAGTGTGACTTCCGCGAGGATGCACTAGGGCGCCCCGGACTTC
>Ga0307373_10011969_pt1 | contig 12437 bp, 8 predicted proteins | sample OX2MG_FD_202534 | JGI IMG/M metagenome (GOLD analysis project Ga0307373, IMG submission 202534) | Soil microbial communities from Risofladan, Vaasa, Finland - OX-2 | ecosystem: Environmental > Terrestrial > Soil > Coastal area > Acid sulfate soil | place: Finland: Risofladan, Vaasa | collected...
ATTCCGTGCCTTTTGAATACCTCGCCGCGCGCAGCGGCGGCGATAGTTTCAGCCTAGATATCAAAAGGTTCTTCGTACTCAACGTGCTAGCGCGCCCGTTGCGAGTCGTAGTTCGAAAGCGGAAAATTCAGCGACTGCGTTCCTCTTTTTGCAGGCTCCACCCTGAATACGGCGCGCCATGAGACGAAGCTGATCGGTCAACATCCCGATACGTTCTTATGCGCCCTACTGCACTTTATTCGCGATCCTCACCGACCATCAGCGCTGACGTCGCTCAAGCATTGGTTATTGGGTTGACCGCGTTCCTCGCAGAACCGACTCTTAGATTCGCTTTTCACGCTCGGCGACGAGATGGCAAACTGGAATGGCGACAAAGAAAAGCTGGGTTCTGTCCCAGAGCTGCTGAACGAACGAGAAGCGGCGATGATGCTGCGCGTAAAAGCTGCTACAGTACGGGCGGAGAGAATCAGGGGAAAGATCGCATATACTCGGATTGGCGCACGCATCTTCTATACGCTCCAACAGGTCTCTGATTATCTTGAACGACAGTCGGTACCAGCATGCACAAGCACCGAGTCCAACGTCCAGGTCAAATCGGGAGCTACTGGCTCAGCAAAAAGCCAGGCCGAGACGGCATTGAAGAAGCATGGTGCCGCACCTGGTATGACTCACGGTCTCGACAGACATCTCGTGTCAGCCTTGGCACCTCAGATTTTCGCGAGGCGAGCCTCCAGCTCGCCGCATGGGTTGTCGCAAACGAGCGACCACGAAAAGCCGCGCCGGACCAAGTCCTGATCGAGACCACTCTTCTGAATTATTGGAACGATCATGCGAAGCACCTTCCAAGCGCGAACACACAAAGGCTTGGACTCTCTTATTGGCAGGAATTTTGGGCGCGACGGACCATTGCTGATATTACGCCACATGACCAGCGCCTTTTTCGAGAATGGCTGGCGAAGCGAGGAACCGGCCTAAGCGGCATCGATCGGATCCTGTCTGTTGGGCGCGCGGCGTTAAATCGCGCACGAAAATGGCAAGAAGTCAGCGACGTGCCGCACATTTTTGGAACGCTGACGGCGGAAGCGAAACGGGCTCGCGAACCAAAAGGACGGCCCGTGTCGCCTGCGGAAATCGCTCTTCTTCTGGACGCCGCGCATTCTCGTCACATGCTGATGTTTCTTTTGGTCGCCACGAATACTCTCGCTCGCCCGGCCGCCATTCTCGATCTCGAGCCTCCACAATTCGATAAGCAGCATCGGCTGCTCGATCTCAATCCGATCGGCCGGCCGCAGAATAAAAAGTTTCGTCCGATAGTGCCTGTAACCCCGACACTGCTCCCCTGGCTGCAGCGTGATGTTGGGCTAGGCGGCCGCTACGTAAGTTATCGTGGCAAGGCTGTAAGCTCGATTTTACATATGTGGCGATTAACAAGGGCTGAGGCGGGTCTGGACCAAAGGGTGACCCCGTACTCGATCCGGCACGGTATAGCGCGTGAGATGCGCAAACGTCGGGTCCCGACCGAACAGATCAGCCTGTTCTTGGGACATTTGCCGGACGGCTCAGCGGCAACTACCTCGATCTACGCGCCATACGAGCCTGGTTTTCTGGAAGACGCGGTCTCGGCAATTGAGGCTGTCATGGCCGAGATACGAAGTCACCTCAAGCACGCAAGAATCGATAGTCCCGAAATCGATCCTGCTGAAATCGCCGCTGGTGTATTCACATCGCATCAGCGAGGTATTGGCGAGCGCAAGCGCGAGGAGGTCCGCTTCCTCATTCTCGCTGGCGTCCCACATGCCGAGGTGGTGCGCAGGACGGGCGTATCAAGCGGGACTGTGAGTTCCATTCGGCAGGAACTGAAGGCCAGAATGCCGCTTTATCGCAACTCCGAGCCCGTTGATTGCGTGCCGTTTGCGTGCCGCGGCCCCGACGATGAGGGTCTGGTAGATTCCCAAGTCATTGAAAAAAATGGTGGGCCCGGCAGGACTCGAACCTGCGACAACACCGTTATGAGCGGCGCGTTCTAACCAACTGAACTACAGGCCCAGACAGCCATCAGCCTTCAGCTTACAGCGAAAGGCTGACAGCCGATAGCTGACGGCTGAGCGCTTAGGTATCGAGGAAGCTGCGCAGCTTGCGCGAGCGCGACGGGTGCTTGAGCTTCCGCAACGCCTTGGCCTCGATCTGGCGGATGCGCTCGCGCGTGACCGAGAATTGCTGGCCGACCTCTTCGAGCGTGTGGTCGGTGTTCATGCCGATGCCGAAGCGCATGCGCAGGACGCGCTCTTCTCGCGGCGTCAAGGACGCCAAAACGCGGGTGGTGGTCTCGCGCAAATTGGCCTGGATCGCCGCATCCAAGGGCAGGATCGCGTTCTTGTCCTCGATGAAATCGCCGAGATGCGAATCCTCCTCGTCGCCGATCGGCGTCTCGAGGCTGATCGGCTCCTTGGCGATCTTCAAGACCTTGCGCACCTTCTCGAGCGGCATGATCAGCTTGTCGGCGAGCTCCTCGGGCGTCGGCTCGCGGCCGATCTCGTGCAGCATCTGGCGCGAGGTGCGCACCAGCTTGTTGATCGTCTCGATCATATGCACGGGAATGCGGATGGTGCGCGCCTGGTCGGCGATCGAGCGCGTGATCGCCTGGCGAATCCACCACGTCGCATAGGTCGAGAATTTATAGCCGCGGCGGTATTCGAATTTATCGACCGCCTTCATCAGCCCGATATTGCCTTCCTGGATGAGATCGAGAAATTGCAAGCCGCGATTGGTGTATTTCTTGGCGATCGAGATGACGAGGCGGAGATTGGCCTCGACCATTTCCTTCTTGGCGCGCCCGGCCTCGCGCTCGCCGCGCTGCACCGTCTGGACGATGCGACGGAACTCGACCGGCGGCACGCCGGCCTCGACCGCGACGATCGTGATTTCCTGGCGCAGATTCTTGACGTCGTTGATGTGCTTGCCGGCGAGCCCCGACCAGCCCTTGCCATGCAGCCGTTTGACTTGCGACAGCCAGTCCGGCGCGAGCTCGAAGCCGATATGGTGGTTGAGGAAATCCTGGCGCTTCACGCCGGCCGCTTCGGCCATGCGCAAGAGCTTGCCCTCGGCGGTGACGAGACGGCGATTGAGGCCGTAAAGCTGATCGACGAGCTGCTCGATGCGCGCGTTATTGAGGCGCACGTTCTTCATCGCCTCGACGATCTGGATTTTGAGCCGGTCGTAGCTGCGCTCCGAGGTCTTGCCCAGCTCTTCGCCTTCGTTCAGCGATTTGAGCCTCGTATCCTGGCGCTTTTGCAGCTTTTTGTAGAGCGCGGCGATCTCGTCGAGGATCGCCAGCACGCCCGGCTTCAGCTCGGCCTCCATCGCCGCCAGCGAGATCGCGTTCTCCTCGGCGTCGGCATCCTCGCCATCGCCGCCGCCTTCGGGCGGCGGCGTCTCCGGCTCCGCCGCTTCGACCGCCGCCGCGGGCTCGGCGTCCACGCCGTCGACCGCGCCCGCGGCCCGCTTGGCCGCTTCCTCGGTCTCGAAGGCATTGTTGCCGTAGGTCGCATCGAGATCGACCACATCGCGCAGCAGCATGCGGCTTTCGTTCAACGCGTCGCGCCAGCCGATCAGCGCGCGCATGGTCAGCGGGCTTTCGCAGATGCCGCCGATCATCATCTCGCGGCCGGCCTCGATGCGCTTGGCGATCGCGATCTCGCCCTCGCGCGACAAGAGCTCGACCGATCCCATCTCGCGCAGATACATGCGCACCGGATCGTCGGTGCGCCCGATATCCGCGTCATCGAGATTGCCGCTGGCGCGGGCTTCGCCGTCGCTCTCGCCTTCTTCCGCGTCGTCGGCCTCCTCGCTCTCGACGACATTGACGCCGAGCTCGGAGAGCATCGTCATCGTGTCTTCGATCTGTTCGGAAGAAACCTGCTCGGGAGGCAGCGCCGCGTTCAGCTCGTCATAGGTGACGTAACCGCGTTCCTTGCCGCGCGCGACCATCTTCTTGATCGTCGCCGCGACGGCATCGAGCAACGGGGCTTCCGCCGCTTCCTCGCGACCCTCGGGAACCTCTGCCGTACCCGCCGACTTGCTCGCCATTTCCGTCCCGCCCTGCAATACCGCTCAGCCAAGAACGAATGCCATGCCAAAGCAAGGCCTCGCCTGTAATCAACTTGCGTTTAAATTTTCGCGTGCCGCATCGACCCCCGTCGCGCCTGCGGACCGATCGACGCCCGCCATCCTCGTCTCAAGCTGCCCTCACGCAGCATCGTCGCCTTCGTCCTTGTCTTCGAGCAAGGGCTGCAGCCGGGTCCAGTTCTCGACGCTCATATCGTCAGCGAGATGGCGCTCGGCATCTCGGATTTGCACGCCGAGACGGCGCTTCTCGAACCGACCCCTGGTATCCGCCCAACCCAGCCGGACCGTCTCGGCCTCGGCATCGACCCGCGCGCAGGCGGCATGGTTAAGAACCTGTGCCGAGAGCACACCATCCACGGTCTTGGCGAATCCGTCTGCTTTCAAGTGGCGTGTCAGCGTTGCAGCGTCAAGGTCGGGTTGCAGTCCGTGGGTGTTTAGGATCGCGATTCGAAGCTTGTCAAGGTCGGGAGAGAGGAATTCAAGCTGTAGGAAGTCCTCTTCAACCTCGTTCAAAAGAAACGGATGATTGAGCACGAGCGCGAGCGCCACTTCCTCGCGCCGGCGCGCCAGAAGTTGCGGATCGCCCTGCGGCGCGGCCTCGCGCCACGGCGGCGGGGGTGCCGCGAATCGACGTAGACGCGCGCGGTCGGCCGGCCAGCGCGACGTTGCGAGTCGCGAGGGCGGATAACGCCCGCCGACCGGCCCGCGCCGCGCGCCGAACATCTGGGCCAGGCGCTCGCGAAAGAAATTGCGGTAATGCTCCTGCACGCTGCGGTCGGCGATCAGCCGCACCTGCTGATCGAGGCGCTTCTCCAGCGCGGCGCGACGCTCGGGGGTATCGATCGGCTGAGCCGCCTCGACGCGCCACAGCACGTCGGCCAATGGTTGCGCGCGATCGAGCAGCTCGCGCATCGCCGCGGGACCGTGATGAAGGATGAGACTGTCGGGATCCTCCGCCGCCGGAAGGGTCGCAAAGCGCAGCGAGAGGCCGGGCTTCAGGATCGGCAGCGCGCGTGCCAGCGCCCTGGCGGCGGCGCGCTGTCCCGCCGCATCGCCGTCGAAACACAGCACCGGCTCGGGCGCCATGCGCCACAGCTCTTCGATCTGCACCTCGGTCAGCGCGGTGCCGAGCGGCGCCACCGCGGTCGCAAAGCCGGCGCGATGCAGCGCGATCACATCCATATAGCCTTCGACCACGATCGCCGACGGGTCCTTGGCGGCGGCAATGCGCGCCAGCGCCCAGCCATAGAGCACGCGGCCCTTCTGGAAGAGCGGCGTATCGGGCGAATTTAGGTATTTGGGTTGGCCGTCATCCAACACCCGGCCGCCGAAGGCAATGACGCGGCCGCGGCGGTCGCCGATCGGGAAGATCACACGGTTACGGAAATAGTCGTAGCTCGCGCCGCCGCCCTCGGGCTTACGCAGCAATCCGGCCTCGGTCAGCAAGCTCTCGGGGATGATGCTGCTAACGAGCGCGCGCTTCAATTGGTCGCGACCGTCCGGCGCGAAGCCGAGGCGAAAGCGCCGGATCGTGGCATCGTCGAGCCCACGCTGATCGAGATAGGCCCGCGCCGCGCGGCCGTCGGGCCCGTGCAGCGTCTGCTCGAAAAAGGCGCACGCCGCGTCGACGGCACCCTGGAGCGTCGCCTCGCGCACCGCGCGCTCGCGCTCCTCGCGCGATTCCTGCGGCACTTCGAGGCCGGCTCGGCGCGCCAATTGCTCGACCGCTTCGGGAAAAGAGAGGCTCTCGGTCTGCATGGTGAAGCCGATGACGTCGCCATGAGCGCCGCAGCCGAAGCAGTGATAGAAGCACTTCTCTTCGACGACGTTGAAAGACGGGGTCTTCTCGTTGTGGAACGGACAAAGCCCGACGAATTCGCGGCCGCGGCGGATCAGCTTCACGCGCCGCCCGACAACCTCGGCCAGCGACAGGCGCTGGCGAAGCTCGTCGAGAAAGCGGGGCGGAAAGGCCATCGAGCGATCAGCTTTCAGCTATCAGCCGTCAGCACGGCGAAACCGAAACAAAGTGTAGCGCGCGCGCGCGCGAATGAAAGGCTTAGCTCAGAGCTGGCGGCTGAAAGCTGAGAGCTTTATTCCAGCAGCTTCTTCACCGCTTGGCTGGCCTTGGCGGGATCGAGCTGGCCGGCGTATTTCTCGCGCAGCGCCGCCATCACCTTGCCCATGTCCTTGATGCTGGCGGCGCCGGTGGCGGCGATCGTCTCTTTGATCGCGGCTTCGGTCTCGGCATCGGACATCGCTTTAGGGAGGAAGCGCTCGATGATCGCGATCTCGCCGCGCTCTTTTTCGGCGAGCTCGGGGCGATTGCCCCGCTCGTAGAGCTCGATCGACTCGCGGCGCTGCTTGATCATCCCCTGCATCATCGACTGGATGTCGGGATCGGCGATGCCGTCGGCATTGCCCTTCGGCCGCGCCTCGATGTCGCGCTCTTTGAGCCGCGCCAAGATCAGCCGCACGGTCGAGACCGCGAGCACGTTCTTGTCACGCATCGCCTGCTTCAAGGCTTCGCTGAATTGCTCGCGCAGCATCGCGGTTTCTCCGCTGAAGAATTGGGCCGGGTCGGCGGAAATTAGCGCGGCGCCGACCTTGACGGAAGGTGAGGCGCGGTCTATCTCCCGCTTCTAGCCCGATCTTAGTCTCATCGCGCCGCCCGGTCTTAGCACCGGCGCGTTTTGACGCGGGCCGGTCGCCACTCGAGCCACGAGGCCCGCCGCAAGAATGCCTTTCCAAAAATGACTGCCGCGCCCCTGCCGTCCGCGCGCCCCGAAGGCGCGAATGCCGCGTTGGTTCTGGCGGATGGCAGTGTTTTTTGGGGCCGCGGCCTCGGCGCGCCCGGCATCCGCACCGGCGAGATTTGCTTCAACACCAGCCTCACCGGCTATCAGGAGATCATGACCGATCCCTCCTATGCCGGTCAGATCATCACCTTTACCTTCCCGCATATCGGCAATGTCGGCGCGAATGCGGAGGATATCGAGACCATCACGCCCGCCGCGCGCGGTTTGGTGCTGCGCGCCGACATCACCGATCCTTCGAGCTGGCGCTCGGCGCAGCCTTTCGACACCTGGCTCAGAGCGCGCGACCTCACCGGCCTCGCCGGCATCGATACGCGGTGCCTGACGCGGCGCATCCGCGACGGCGGCGCGCCCAGCGGCACGCTCGCCTATGCCGTGAACGGTGTGCTCGATCTCGACGCGCTGTTGCGTGAGGCACGCGCCTGGCCAGGGCTCGAGGGCATGGACCTCGCCAAGGAGGTGAGCTGCCGCCAGAGCTATGCCTGGGACGAGACCGGCTGGGTGCAGGGGCAGGGCTACGGCAGGCTGACCGCGCCGCGTCACCGCGTGGTCGCGGTCGATTACGGCGCCAAGCGCAACATCCTGCGCATGCTCGCCAGCGAGGGCTGCGACGTGACGGTCGTGCCGGCGACCGCCAGCGCCCAGGACATCCTGCGCCACAAGCCCGACGGGATTTTCCTCTCGAACGGGCCCGGCGATCCCGCCGCGACCGGCGCCTATGCCGCACCGGTGATCAAGGAGCTGATCGCCAGCGGCAAGCCGGTATTCGGCATCTGCCTCGGGCACCAGCTTCTGGCGCTCGCCCTCGGCGGCAAGACGCGCAAGATGGCGATCGGCCATCGCGGCGCCAACCACCCGGTCAAGGACCTCGCCACCGGCAAGGTCGAGATCACCAGCCAGAATCACGGCTTCTGCGTCATCGCCGAGAGCCTGCCCGCCACGGCCGAGGCGACGCATGTCTCGCTGTTCGACGGCTCGAACGAGGGCTTCCGCCTCAAGGACCGGCCGGTGTTCTCGGTGCAGTATCATCCCGAAGCAAGTCCCGGCCCGCAGGACAGCCACTACCTCTTCAAGCGCTTCACCGCCGCGATGGCAAGGCAGAGCTGAGCGATGCCGAAGCGCACCGACATCAAGACCATTCTCATCATCGGCGCCGGGCCGATCGTGATCGGGCAGGCCTGCGAGTTCGATTATTCCGGCGTGCAAGCGGTGAAGGCGCTGAAGGAAGAGGGCTATCGCGTCGTCCTGGTCAATTCCAACCCGGCGACCATCATGACCGATCCCGGCTTGGCCGACGCGACCTATATCGAGCCGATCACGCCCGAGATGGTCGAGAAGATCATCGCCGCCGAGAAGCCCGATGCGCTGCTGCCGACGATGGGCGGCCAGACCGCGCTCAACCTCGCGATGACGCTGGCAAAGAACGGCGCCTTGAAACGCCACGGCGTCGAGTTGATCGGCGCGTCGGAAGCGGCGATCGCCAAAGCCGAGGACCGGCTTTTATTCCGCGAGGCGATGGACCGCATCGGCCTCAAATCGCCTCAGAGCAAGCTGGTGCGGACGCAAGAGGACGCGCGCGCGGCGATCGAGATGGTAGGGCTGCCGGCGGTCATCCGGCCGTCCTTCACGCTCGGTGGCACCGGCGGCGGCATCGCCTACAACACCGAGGAATACGCGGAGATGGTGCGCGGCGCCTTGCGCGCCTCGCCGGTGCACGAGGTCCTGGTCGAGCAATCGGTGCTCGGCTGGAAGGAATTCGAGATGGAAGTCGTGCGCGACCGCGCCGACAATTGCATCATCATCTGCTCGATCGAGAATGTCGATCCGATGGGCGTCCATACCGGCGACAGCGTCACCGTCGCGCCGGCGCTGACGCTGACCGACAAGGAATACCAGCTCATGCGCAACGCCTCGATCGCGGTGCTGCGCGAGATCGGGGTCGATACCGGCGGATCGAACGTGCAATTCGCGGTCAACCCGGCGGATGGCGAGCTCGTCATCATCGAGATGAACCCGCGGGTCTCGCGCTCGTCGGCGCTGGCCTCGAAAGCGACCGGCTTCCCGATCGCCAAGGTCGCGGCCAAGCTCGCGGTCGGCTACACGCTCGACGAGCTGAAGAACGAGATCACGCGCGTGACGCCGGCCTCGTTCGAGCCGACCATCGACTACGTCGTCACCAAGATGCCGCGTTTCACCTTCGAGAAATTTCCCGGCGCGGAGCCGCTGCTCACCACCTCGATGAAATCGGTCGGCGAGGCGATGGCGATCGGCCGCTGCTTTGCCGAATCGGTGCAGAAGGCGCTGCGCTCGATGGAGACCGGCCTGACCGGCCTTAACGAGATCGAGATTCCGGGCGCCGAGAGCGGCGACAAGAACGCGATCCGCGGCGCGCTGGCGAAGCCGACGCCCGATCGCCTGCTGACCATCGCGCAGGCCTATCGTCACGGCCTCACCACGGCCGAGATCCACGCCGCCTGCAAATACGATCCGTGGTTCCTCGAGGAAATCCGCAAGATCGTCGCCGCCGAAACCGTGGTGAGGCGCGACGGCCTGCCCAAGGATGCGACCGGCCTTCTCAAGCTGAAGAGCCTCGGCTTTTCCGACGCGCGTCTTGCCGAGCTGGTCGGTATCGATGAGAGCGCGGTCTTCGCCACGCGCCAACGCCTCAACGTGCACCCGGTCTACAAGCGCATCGATACCTGCGCCGCCGAATTCCCCTCGCTCACGCCTTATATGTATTCGACCTATGAGGGCGATGGCATCTCGCCCGCGGAATGCGAGGCCGAGCCGTCGTCGCGCGACAAGGTGGTGATCCTCGGCGGCGGCCCCAACCGCATCGGCCAGGGCATCGAGTTCGATTACTGCTGCGTCCATGCCGCCTACAGCCTCAAAGAGGCCGGCATCGAGACCATCATGGTCAATTGCAACCCCGAGACCGTCTCGACCGATTACGACACCTCCGACCGGCTCTATTTCGAGCCGCTGACCGCCGAGGACGTGATCGAGCTGGTGCGCGTCGAGCAGCGCGCCGGGAATTTGCGCGGCGTGATCGTGCAGCTCGGCGGCCAGACGCCGCTGAAGCTCGCGGCCGCGCTCGAGGCCGCCAACATCCCGATCCTCGGCACCTCGCCGGATGCGATCGATCTTGCCGAGGACCGCCGCCGCTTTCAGGACCTGTTGCATCGCCTTGGCCTGAAGCAACCCGAGAACGGCACCGCCACCTCGCCCGAAGAAGCCGAGGCGATCGCGCAGCGCATCGGTTATCCGGTGGTAATCCGGCCGTCCTATGTCCTGGGCGGGCGGGCAATGGAGATCGTCCACGAGAAATCGGCGCTGGCGCGCTACATGGCGCGCGCGGTCAAGGTCTCGGGCAACAATCCGGTGCTGATCGACCGCTATCTGCAGGATGCGATCGAGGTCGATGTCGACGCGCTGGCCGACGGCACCGACGTCTTCATCGCCGGCATCATGGAGCATATCGAGGAGGCGGGCATCCATTCCGGCGACAGCGCCTGCTCGCTGCCGCCTTATTCGCTGGCACCCGAGATCATCGCCGAGCTGAAACGCCAGACCGCGGCGATGGCAAACGCGCTGGGCGTCGTCGGCCTCATGAACGTGCAATATGCGGTGAAGGGTGGCACGGTCTTCGTGCTCGAGGTCAATCCGCGCGCCTCGCGTACCGTGCCGTTCGTCGCCAAGGCGATCGGCGTGCCGATCGCCAAGATCGCCGCGCGCGTGATGGCGGGCGAAAAGCTCGCCGATTTCAAGCTGGAGGCCAAGGCGCGGCGCCCGCATGTCGCCGTCAAGGAAGCGGTGTTCCCGTTCGCGCGCTTTCCCGGGGTCGATCTGATCCTCGGCCCGGAGATGAAATCGACTGGCGAGGTCATGGGCCTCGATTCCGATTTCGGCCGCGCCTTCGCCAAATCGCAGCTTGCCAGCGGGGTCGCCCTGCCGCTCGCGGGGCGGGTGTTCGTCTCGGTACGCGACCACGACAAAGCCGCCATGATCGAGCCGTGCCGGCGCCTGATCGCGATGGGCTTCGCCTTGATCGCGACCCGAGGCACCGCCGATTTCCTGCGCCAGGCCGGGCTGACGGTCGAGTCGGTGAACAAGGTGGTCGAGGGTCGGCCGCATATCGTCGACCGCATGCTGTCGGGCGAGGTGCAGCTCGTGGTCAATACCAGCGAGGGCGCCCAATCGATCGCCGACAGCTTCAGCCTCCGCCGGACGGCGCTGACCAACGAGATTCCCTATTACACAACGGTTGCGGGTGCCCGGGCTGCGGTTCAGGCGATTCACGCGCTGAAAACCGGCAGCCTTGAAGTCGCACCCGTCCAATCCTATTTTGAAGGATCGTTCTGAGCGCCGTTTCCTTAAGCCTTCCGCATGATTAACGCCACGGGGACGAAGCCGCCCGCATGACGAAGATACCGATGACCTCCACCGGGTTCAGCCACCTCCGGGAGGAACTGAAGCGACTGAAATCCGTCGACCGCCCGTCGATCATCCGGGCGATCGCGGAAGCGCGCGAGCAAGGCGACCTCGCCGAAAACGCGGAATACCACGCGGCGCGCGAGCGTCAGGGCTTCATCGAGGGCCGGGTGATGGAGCTCGAGGACAAGATCGCCCGCGCCGAGGTGATCGACGTCTCGAAGCTTTCGGGCAAGGTCATCAAATTCGGCGCGACGGTCACGCTCGAAGACGAGGAGACCGAGGAAAAGACCGTCTATCAGATCGTCGGCGAGGACGAGGCCGACATCAGCAAGGGCCGGCTGTCGGTGACCTCGCCTTTGGCGCGCGCGCTTATCAGCAAGAGCATCGGCGACAATGTCGAGGTCTCGACGCCGCGCGGGGCGCGGTCCTACGAGATCGCCAAGGTCCAGTTCAAATAGGATCTCTTCGGCCGAGCCTACTCGGCTTCGATCGGCACGCCCGGCTCGGCTTTCGAGGCGCGGATCGCCAGCGACGATTTCACTTGCGTGACGTTGGGCGCTGCGGTCAGCTTGGTGGTCAGGAAGCGTTGATAGCTGTCCCAATCCTCAGCCACGATCTTCAAGAGGAAGTCGGTTTCGCCGGCGAGCATGTGCGCTTCGCGCACCTCGGGCCAGGATGTGACGATCGCCTCGAAGGCCTTGAGATCCGGCTCGGCCTGGGTCGCGAGCCCGACTTGGGCGAACACCGTGACGCCAAAGCCCAGCGCCTCGGGATTGACCTCGGCATGATAGCCGCGGATAAAGCCGGCCTCTTCGAGCGCGCGCACGCGCCGCAGGCAAGGCGGCGCCGAAATGCCGGCGCGCTCGGCCAGATCGACATTGGTCATGCGGCCGTCGGCTTGCAGATCGCGCAAAATCCGCCGGTCGATGCGATCGAGCTTGCCGCGGCGCATGAAAAAATCCTGATTGTGGCGGTTTTATTTCCGATAATTGCCGATTCTAGCTCCGCGTAATAATATTTCAAGACGCACCACGCCGCAGTTGCGCGAGGCCGCCCGAACCGGCT
>Ga0307373_10011971_pt1 | contig 12436 bp, 13 predicted proteins | sample OX2MG_FD_202534 | JGI IMG/M metagenome (GOLD analysis project Ga0307373, IMG submission 202534) | Soil microbial communities from Risofladan, Vaasa, Finland - OX-2 | ecosystem: Environmental > Terrestrial > Soil > Coastal area > Acid sulfate soil | place: Finland: Risofladan, Vaasa | collected...
CATCTGCCTGATCGCCACCGAAATTCCCGCCTTCAGCTCGCAGCAGGACGTGACGCGCGACGACCTGCTCGGCCGCATTCTCGAACTCGACGTGGCCAGCGCCGTCGAGCGTCTCGCGCGGATCTTCCCCCGGCAAGAGAACCGCGTCGTGGTCGCCGACGATTTCGGCGAGCCGGCCAACTATCGCCCCGAGCCGGCGCTGACCTACGCGGTCGAGCACGGCGCGTTGTTCGGCCCGCTCAACCAGCTCTACGACCTCGCGCGGCGAATCGGCTCGGCGATCACCTACGAGACCGGCGCGATCGGCTGAGCGGGCGATCGATCCACCACGCCGGCGCGCGGGCAGTCGGGCCCGAGCGCACATTCGCCGCAGCGTGGCCGGCGCGCGTCGCAGACGCGCCGTCCATGCAGAATCAGGCGCATCGAAAACCCGGTCCAGGCCGCGGGCGGCAGGAGCTTTTGCAGATCGATTTCGATTCGTTCGGGATCGGTGCCGCGCGTCAGACCGAGACGGCGCGCCAGCCGCCGCACGTGCGTATCGACGACCATGCCGGGCTGGCCAAAGACGTGGCCCAGGATCACGTTGGCGGTTTTGCGGCCGACTCCGGTCAGCGTCAGCAGGTCTTCGAACCGGGCCGGAATTTCGCCGCCGAAGCGATCGAGAATCTGGCGCGCCGCAGATTGTAGCGAGCGGGTCTTTTGCCGGAAGAAGCCCGTCGTCGCGATCAATTCCTCGACCCGCGCGGCCGGCGCCGTGGCCATCGCGGCCGGGTCGGGTAGCTCGCGGAACAGTGCGGGCGTGATCAGATTAACGCGCGCGTCGGTGCATTGCGCCGACAGGATCGTCGCCGCCAGGCATTGCCACGGGGTGGCGAAATCGAGGCTGATGCGTGCCACGGGATAGACCTCGCCGAGCGTCGCCGCGATCGCGCCGGCGCGAATGGCCCTCGCCGCCGCCGACTCGCGCATCGCGACTGGCGTGACCGTGGCGCGCTTGCGTGCGTGCCCCAATGATTTCTCCGCTCGGCGTTGCATTCTCAGCGCGCCGCGTCCGGATCGCGCCACACCAGAGCCGGCCTCAGTCCTCGGGATCCTCCTGGAAGGAGTAGCGCTCTTCGGTCCACGGGTCGCCATGATTATGGTAGCCGCGCACCTCCCAGAAGCCGCGCCGATCGTTGATCGCGAACTCGATCGCGCGCACCCACTTCGCACTCTTCCAGCCGTAGAGCTTGGGCACCACCAGCCGTAATGGAAAGCCGTGGTCCGGATGCAGGTCGTGGCCGTCGTGCCCCCACGCGAACATCACGTCGTCGTCGAGAAATTCCGCCAGCGTCAGGTTGGTGGTATAGCCGCCGTCGCACAGGATAAAGACGTAGCCGGCGTCGGGCTTGAGCTTAACCCGGCGCATCAGGTCGCGCACCATCACGCCTTCCCAGCGATTGTCGTAGCGCGACCAGCTTGTCACGCAATGGAAGTCCGCAAGCTGCGTCGCCCTGGGCAGTTCGCGCAATTCCTCCCAGGTCAGGCGCAGCGGCTCCTCGACCATGCCCATCAGGCGCAGATCCCACTTGGCCGGATTGAACTTTGGCGCCGGACCATAGCTCAGCACCGGAAACTGGGTCGTCAGGTACTGGCCGGGCGGCAGTCGGTCCTTCCCGTCCATAACGCTCGGCGGCTTGGCCATGGGGATGATACATAGCGAAGCGCATCTTCTAACGAAAGAGCTTCACAACCGGTAATGAAAAAACCTCACGGCCGGCCGGAGACCGCGGTATTCGTCGCGCCGTACGCGCGGCGAATACCGCTCAGGCCGAGCGCTTGATCGCTTTGACGACCGCGTCGGTGACTTCGTCGGTGGTCGATTTGCCGCCGAGGTCGGGCGTGCGGATCCGGCCGGCGCGCAAGACGTCGTTGACCGCCGTGCGGATTTGCGTGGCGGCCTTCAGATGCCCCAGGTACTCGACCAGCAGCGCGCTCGACAGAATCGCGGCGACCGGATTGGCGATATTCTTGCCCGCGATATCCGGCGCGGTGCCGTGGACCGCCTCGAAGATCGCGCCGCGATCGCCGTAGTTGGCGCCCGGCACCATGCCCAGACCGCCGACCAGCCCGGCGCACAGGTCCGAGACGATATCGCCGTAGAGGTTTTCCAGCAGCAGCACGTCGAACGACGCCGGGTCGGTGACCAGCCGCATACAGGCCGCGTCGACGATCTGCTCGTTGTACTTGATGTCCTTGTAAGCGGTCGCCACCCGCCGGGCGCATTTCAGGAACAGCCCGTCGGAGAGCTTCATGATGTTCGCCTTGTGAATCGCGGTGACCGACTTGCGCTTGTTGATCCGCGCAAACTCAAAGGCGAAGCGCGCGATCCGCGTCGAGGCGCGCGCCGTGATAATCTTGATGCTCTCGACGACGCCCGGCGTCACCTGGTGCTCGATACCGGCATAAAGATCTTCCGTGTTCTCGCGCACGACAATCAGATCGACGCCCGTGAAGCGCGTGTTGACGCCTTCAAAGCTGTGCGTGGGACGCAGATTGGCGAACAGGTTGAAGGTCTTACGCAGGTGGACATTGATCGATCGATAGCCTTCGCCGACGCGCGTCTCGAGCGGACCCTTGAGCGCGATACGGGTGCGCTTGAGCGAGGTGAGCAGCGCCGGCGGCACCGGCGATCCGGTGCGCTTGAGAGCGCTGGCGCCCGCCAGTTGCTCGTCCCATTCGATCCGCACGCCGCTCGCCGCGATCACCATGACCGCCGCGCCGATCACCTCGGGGCCGACGCCATCGCCCGGGATCAGCGTCGCCGGTACTCCATGATGGCCATTTTTCTTCCCGTTGAAGGACAAAGTCGCACACTTCTGAATACGTCTCACGAACACCCATCCTCAGCCAAAAAAATAACCGCCGCATCCCCGTGACGACGGATAATCCTCAATCATGCCGCAGACGCGCGATCAAAGCACGCCGATTTGCTTGTCCTATAACCGCGGCTTCGCAGACTCGCCCGCCCCCCATGCCCGCTTCGCCCGATTCGAATACACCATGCCGAGCGTCAGTAGTTGACCAGACCGACAAAGAGATCGGCGACGTTGGTGCCGGTCGGTCCGGTGATCACCAGATCGCCCAGCGCCTGGAAAAAATTATAGGCGTCGTTGCGCATCAGCGACGCCGCCGCGTCGGCCCGCGCCTCCGCGCCGCGCGCCACACTGGCCGGTGTGACGATCGCCCCCGCCGCGTCGGTCGGACCGTCGATACCGTCGGTGCCGGCGAACAGCCCCACGATCCGCCGATCGCGCGCGGTGGCGTCGAGCGCGATCGCCATCGCCAGCGCGCATTGCTGCGCGCGTCCGCCACGGCCGCCGCCCTTGACCGTCACCACCGGTTCGCCGCCGGCGAGCACGCAGACCCGATCGCCCGCGACCGCACCGGCATAATCCGCCAACGCGCGGCCCGCGTCGTTCGCTTCGCCCTTGAGTTCGCCCCAGAGCTCCACGCGATAGCCCAGCGCACCCGCCGCGCCGGCCGCCGCTTCGCGCGCGAGACGGTTATCGCCGGCGATCACGCTGGCGACGCGCGCCAATGCGGAGTCACCCGGCTTAAGCGTCTCGACGAATTCTCCCGCCGCGCCGCATTCGAGATGATCGCGCACGTGCTCGGGTGCACGGCCCCACAGGCCGCGGCGCTTGAGCACCGCAATCGCGTCGGTGTAAGTCGACGGATCGGCCGCCGCCGGGCCCGAGCCGATGGTCGCGAGGTCGTTGCCGGCGACGTCCGAAAGAATCAGATTGACGATCGCCACGGCGGGCGCGATCGCGCGCAGCAAGCCGCCGCCCTTGAGCGCCGACAGATGCCGCCGCACGACGTTGATCTCGCGAATCGTCGCGCCGGCGCGCATCAGCGCTGCGGCGATCGCATTTTTGTCCTCCAGCGTCACCGCGCCCGCCCCCGCCACCATCAGCGACGACGCCCCGCCGCTGAGCGCCAGGACGAACAGCTCACCCGGCGCCGCGCGCGCGGCGAACTCCAGCGCGGCGCGCCCCGCCGCCGCCGACGTCGCGTCGGGCAGCGGATGCGCCGCGACCATTACGCGCATTCGCCCGGCGGTCGCCATGGCGTCAGCGACCGCGGTCGCGGAACGTGCGGATTCCTCCGCGGGCGGCGCAATCACGAGCCCGTCGATCAGCCGATCGCCGCACCAGCGCTCGGCCTCTGCCGCCATCCCGCGCGCCGCTTTGCCAACGGCGAGAAGACGTATCGCGCGCGATTCCGCGACCTGACGCGCGATCGCCGCGGCGCCGGCGATCTCTCCGCCGAGCGCCCGCGCGACCACTCGGCGTGGATCGGCCGCCGCGACCGCCGCCGCGTATATGCGTATCAGATCGGCGCGCGCACGCGACTGCGATGCAGGTGATGTCGCCGCGGGGGTCATTGCGATGAGCCTAGCGGACGCGCGCGGAGCTTGCAGCATCCGCGGCCGCCGCGAAGCGCTTCGAATGCCGCGTCCGCGGGGTCAGGATTTGCTCGGCGATTTACGCCGCAGAATTTCGATCTTGCCGCCGGCGTGCGCGACGATCACCAGATCGGCCATCGCGACGAACAGTCCCGTGCCGACCACGCCCGCGATCATCAGCAGCGCGCGCTCGAGCCGCGCCGGATTGCGAATTTCGGTCACGCCGCAATCGAGAATCAGGTTGCCGTTGTCGCTGATATACGGCTTGCCGTTCGCGCTGGTGCGCAGTTTCGGTTTGAGTCCGTGCCTGCTGATTTCGCGGGCGGCGTAGATCTCGGCGAACGGCACCACCTCGACCGGCAGATTGCCGTGCGCGCCGAGCCGTTTGACCAGCTTTTCGGCGCCGATCAGAAAAATCCTCCGGCGCGCCGACGCGGCAACAATTTTCTCACGCACCAGCGCGCCGCCGAGCCCTTTGATCATGTCCAGGTGCGGATCAACTTCGTCGGCCCCGTCGAAATCCGTGTCGAGCCGCGGTACGTCGTGCAGTTGGACGAGTTCTATCTTAAGCGACCGCGCCAGGGCCGCGCTGGCCTCCGACGTCGCGACGCCGCGCACCTTGAAGCCGCTGGCGCCGAGCGCCCGGATGAAGGCCGCCGCCGCGCGTCCCGTGCCCAGGCCGATCGTCTGGCCCGGCTTGACGAAGCGCAGCGCATGGCGCCCCAGCGCGTCGAGATCGACGGCGCCAGCCGCGGCATTGGCGATGGGCGAAGGAGTCTTGCGCGGGCCCATTAAATCGCGCGGCGCGGGCCGCTCACCTTAGACGCGCGCATTGCGCAGCAGGTTCATGAATTCCTGCCGGGTCTCCTGATGCGTGCGGAAGACGCCCAGCATCGCGGAGGTCGTGACGTAGGAATTCTGCTTCTCGACCCCGCGCATGCGCATGCACAGATGCTCGGCCTCGAGCACCACGGCGACGCCGAGCGGCTCGATCTCATCCATCAGCGTGCGCGCGATCTGGGTCGCCAAGCGCTCCTGCACCTGCAGGCGGCGCGCATAGATCTCGACCATCCGGGCGATTTTCGAGATGCCCACGATACGCCGGTTGGGCAGGTACGCAATGTGCGCCTTGCCGAAGAACGGCAGCAGATGATGTTCGCACAGCGAATAGAAATCGAGATCGCGGCACAGGATCATCTCCTGGTAATCTTCTTCGGTAAAGAGCGCGCCGTTGATCGCGACCTTGGGATCCTGATGATAGCCGCGGGTCAGAAACTCCAGCGACTGCGCCACGCGATACGGTGTGCGCGCAAGCCCTTCGCGCTCGGGATCCTCGCCGCAGTGGAGCAGAATAGTTCGCACGGCCTCTTCGACGGCCTTGTAGTCTTGAGCCATGGTTTCCTCCTCGCCCCGCTTCACAGACCGGCCGGGCCCTGATGGCGGCTCCAGGCTTGCGCCAGCTCGATTGCAAGCGACGGACCGCCACCGCTCATGATATTGAAGCCATCGACTTCCGGCGCCAGCGTCTTCATCAGCCTAATATTTTCATCAATCGACCAGCGCCGCGCATCCTCGTCGCTCATCCCGCTGTAGCGCTCGAGATGCTCCCGCGCGTTGCTCAAATCCTTGATCCGATCCTTGAGATAGTCGGCCATCGAGGCGCGCTTGACCGGCAGGATGCCGAGCACGACCTTGACCCCGCGCAGCCGCGCCCGCTCGAGAAACGGACGCGCCGTGGCGGCCGCGAAGACCGGCTGTGTAATCACGAAACGCGCGCCGGCGGCGGCCTTGCGATCGAGCAGGTCGAGTTCGCGATCGATCGCCTTGCGGTTGGGATTACCGACCGCTCCGGCCAGCAGTTGCGGCAGCGTCTTGAGCGGCGGACGGCCCTCGCCGGTGTCGCCACGGTTGAGGTCGGCGATCAGCGCCAGCAATCCGAAGGTGTCGAGATCGTGAACGGTCTTCGGCCCCGCGCCATCGTCGGGCGCGATCCGATCGCCGCGCAGCGCCACCACGCCGTCGATACCCAGTGCGGCCGCGCCGAGCAGATCGGATTTCAGCGCGAAGCGGTTGCGATCACGGCACGAAAAATTCAGCACCACCGGAATCGGCATCCGCGCCTTGATCAGCGACGCGAAGACCAGCCCCGACATCTTCACCCGGCCGAGCGCATTGTCGACCAGGTTGATCGCGTCGATATGCTCGCGCGCCGCCGCGAGCTTGCTCAGCAGCGACGCCGTGGCGATGCCGCGCGGCGGCGCCGTCTCCAGCCATACGGCGGGCCGCGTGCCGCCCAGCGCTTCGAGCAGCGCGCTCATCGATCCGCCCCGCCTCGGTCCCCGATGCGGGGCCGCGCGGCATCGCCACGGGATGCGCCGCAAGCCACGATACGCACGGAGCGCGAATTCCTGATTGCCATGCGGACGGTGAGCGGTGGTGAGGGTGCTCGAGCGTCAGGCTTTGAGCCGCTCGGTGGCCTTGACCTTCTGATATTTGCGGTAATCGTAGCCGGTCGCCATTGCCATCAACAGCGCCTCCATGCCGCCCTCTTTTTCGCGCCGCAGCACGCGCAGGCGGTCGAAGAACTCGCCGAAGTCCTGGTCGACGCGCACCGCGCCGGGCGCCGGCTTGAGAAAGAAATTGTGCAGGCGCGTGACCGTGAAGCGCAGCGACGAATAGCGCAGCTCGTTGGGAAACGCGTCCCATTCGGCGAGCGAGAGCGTGCGCACCGATTCGTAGCCGTGCAGCAGGAAGCGAAATTTATCCAGCGAATAGCCGCCGTCAACGAAGCACAGCGCGTTGACCGCCGTCGCGATATCGAAAATGAACTTGCCGCGGCAAGCCGCCTCGAAGTCGAGCACCGCGGTCAGCTTCTCGCCGCGAAACAGCAGGTTGTCGGCGAACAGATCGCCGTGAATCACGCCCTTGGGCAGCTTGCCCTCGAGGTAACGCGTCAGGTACTCGATTTCGTCCTCGAGCGTGCGCGCGATTTTGCGGAAATAATTGGGCAGCCGCGTGCGCACGCTCAGGTAGAGGTCGGCGATCCGCTCGAAGCTGAAGCGATTGTCGATGCCCTTCTTGTAGCCCTTGCCGATCACATGCAGCTCGCCCAGCGTGCGCCCGATCGTCTCGAGCTGGGTCGGCCGCAGGCGCACCGCGACCGGCACCCGCCCCTCCTGGAACTTGTAAATCGAGACGCATTTGCCCTGGTAGTCGCGGTAGTAGCGGCCCATCCGATCCTGCACCGGATGCGGGCATGGGAAGCCGTGCTTGCGCAGGAAAGTCAGCAGATCGATCTCGCGGCGGACCTCGCTTTCGCTCTTGACCTCGTCGACCCGCAGCAGAAACTTGCCCTTGGCGGCTTCCAGCAGATAGATGGAATTGACCGAGCCCTCGGGAATCCCGGTGACGCTCGCGAACCGGCCGCAGCTGTATTCCTCGGCTAGTTCTTCGAGAAATGTTTTATGAAGCTCGGTGTATACAGCCATTGAGGTGCAATCAGGTTTGACGATCCGCCGCAAGTCTAGGGCCGAATGGGCGGCGCGTCAACTACAGGTTGGCGAATAGCCCGCGCCTGGCGCCGCGATCCCCCGCAATTAGAGTGGCGGGCGAGATTGGCGCATACTTGGCCGGCGCGGGCGGCCGCCCTCGGCGCCCGGAAATAGCCACCATCAACACGACAGGGAGCAGAAATGCCGTCGAAAGCCGCCCCACCGCCCGCCAAAGCCAAACGCCCGACGGTCAAACCCGCCGCGGCCGTCAAGCCCAAAGTCAAACCCGCGAAAGTCGCAACGCCCCTCGCCAAGGTTAAACGCGTGAGCAAACCGGCCGCGCAAGCGCAACCGCCGGCTAAACGCCCCAGCGCCGCCGGCCGCGACCTCGAGGGGCACCGCGCTCCCGCCTTCGTCCTGCCCGACCAGGACGGCGCGCCGGTCGCGCTCGAATCGCTGACCGCGCGCGGACCCGTCGTGCTCTATTTTTATCCCAAGGACATGACCCCCGGATGCACCGTCGAGGCGTGCGACTTCCGCGACCATCTCGCGCCGATTCGCGCGCTCGGCGCCACGGTGGTGGGCGTCAGCGCCGACAAAGTCGAAGCGCATCGGAAGTTCATCGCCCGGCATTCGCTCAACTTCCCGCTCCTCAGCGACACCGAAAACAAGGTCACCAGGGCGTACGGCGTCTATACGAAGAAGTCGCTCTACGGCCGCGAGTTCATGGGTATCGTGCGCACCACCGTGATTATCGGCAAGGACGGAATGGTCAAGAAGGTCTTTCCCAAGGTCAAGGTCAACGGCCATACCACCGAGGTCGTCGGCGCGCTCAAGGAATTGCGTTAGCGAACCTCTGCACTCAGCCCATTGTGTCATTCTGAGCGCAGCGAAGAATCCCGGGATTCCGCACTTCGCGGACTCCGTTCAGAATGACGACCTGACTTGCGCGGAGGTTCCAGAGCACGTTACTGCTGCGGTACCGATTGCGCGTGATGACGATCGCGCGCCGCAATCAGCGCCAGAGATGCGCGAAAAGCAGCCCGGCCACGATTCCGGCGGCGAGCGCTAGCAAGGGCGACGCGTAGCTTCGCGCCGACGATTTATCGATCGCGTTCGCGACGTAGCGTCGATAAAACGGCGCCTGCTCGAAATCATCCGGCGCCACGATCGACTCGGAACTCTCGGCCAGCATTTCGCAGCCCAGGTCGATACATTCGTCGCAGATGAAGGCCGCGGGACCGGCAATCAGCGATCGAACTTCGTCCTGACTCTTGCCGCAGAACGAACAGACCAGTTTCCCCGGTGCGGTTTCTTCGTCAGCCATTCCATCTAGCTCGATACACGCTCACGCCGCCGCGGCGCTACTTCACCAGCGTCCGGCGCGGCGGACGCCCGCGATCCGCCGCCCTTCGCGCGTGCGTCAGCCCGGCCCCGGAGGCCCCGCCGGTGCGGCATTGGCGGCCAGCAGATGATCGCGCAGGAAATCGCGCAAGGGCCGATCGACGCTCGCGCCCAGTTCGTGCGAGCCTTGCGGGAAATAATAGGTCTCGACCTGCGCGCCGCGATCGGTCAGCGCCAACGCCAGTTGCTGGGCCTGGATTATAGGCGTCTTGCGGTCGCGCTCGCCATGCAGAATCAGCACGCTGCAAGTCAATCGCCGCGGCAGATGATCGACCACGCTGCGCTGTTTCAGCGCCCTCTTCGACGGCCATACCTGGCGCAGAATCGAGAGCTTCGTGCGCATCGTCGCCTCGGGCCAGAGCTTCACCATGTCGTAGGCTCCGGACTGCAGGATGACGGCGCGCGGCCGTGCGTCGGAGTCCATCAACAGCCCGGCTGCCACCGCGCCGTCGGCCATGCCCCATACCGCCAGCCGCGCGGGATCGACGTCGGCGCGCGCCGCCAGCAGGTCGAGCGCATGGCGCGCCGCATCGACCGACGGCGGTCCGACAAAACGGCTCGGCCCCGACGAACGTCCGTAGCCGGGAATACTGATGCATGCGACCTGCAGGCCCATCTCGGTGAAGCCTTGCGTATCGTCGATACATTGGCGGGCGTTGCCCTTGTCGCCGTTGAGCACCAGCAGCGCGGGCAGGCGGCCCGGCTGGCGCGCGAGGGCGAGAAAGCCCTCGATCTGGTATTCGTCGGCACCCGACGAGATCTGGAAATTGAACGGCTCGACGCGCGGCGGCTTTACGCCCACCGCCGGCGGCGTAACCGGCGCAGGCGGTCTGCAGGCCACCATCGCGATCGCCAGCAACGCCATCAGCGCTCCGCACCAGATCGCGCCGCGGGGGCGTGAGGGACGGCCGCCGGCCAACGCCGTACGCCGCGGCGTTCCGGTCTCATGCATAGAGTTCGTAATCTACGCGGGATCGCACAAAGATGAAACGGGATGCATCGGCACACCACCACGGCGCCATCCGTCCGCAGTAACTTGCCGCGATCACTTGCGCATAGTTTGCCACGGCCATTGCCGGCCGGGCCCCGCGCGGTCCACCAACCGGCGTTGAAACGTCCGGCCGATTCGCCGATACTGTGGGATTCAAATTGGAGTGATGACGGCGCGCATTATGAACACAGCGGCGGCGGCGCAAATCGATTTTGCCAAGGGCGACGGCATCGTGCCGGTGGTTACGCAGGACTATGCCAGCGGACGGCTCCTGATGGTCGCCTACATGAATCGCGAGGCCTTCGACGAGACCGTCGCGACCGGCCACGCCTGCTATTTTTCGCGCTCGCGCAACCGGCTTTGGCGCAAGGGCGAAGAGTCCGGCAACTTCCAGACGGTGCGCGAAATCCGTCTCGATTGCGACGGCGACACCATCCTGCTGCGCGTCGATCAGGCGGGCGACGGCGCCGCCTGCCACGAGGGTTACGAGTCGTGCTTCTTCCGCGCGCTGGACGACGGCCAATGGCGCGTGACCGACCAACGCAAGGTCGATCCGGCTAAGTATGGTGCCGGCTACGGCCATAATCCGAAGCCGGCCGTCTAACGCGCCCCGCGCGCGCCGCGGCAAATTACCACAGGGATAGAGCAACCAACGGGCCAATGGCGACCAAGGCAAACGTCCTCAAATTAGGCATCCCCAAGGGCAGTCTCGAAGCCCAGACCATCGAATTGCTGCGCAAGTCCGGCTGGCGTATCGCGGTCGGCGACCGCTCCTATATCCCGCGCGTCGACGATCCGTCGCTGAGCTGTCGGCTCCTGCGGCCGCAGGAGATGCCGCGCTATATCGCCGACGGCACACTCGACGCCGGCATTACCGGCAGCGACTGGATTGTCGAGAACGACGTCGACGTGGTCGAGGTCGAGAGCTTCATCTATTCCAAGGTCACGCTGACGCCGACGCGCTGGGTGCTGTGCGTACCCAACGCCTCGCCCGTGTGGCGGCTCGAGGATCTCGAGGGCAAGCGCGTCGCGACCGAGATGGTCGCCTTCACGCGGCGCATCTTTGCCGAGCGCAAAGTCCAGGTCGAAGTGGAATTCTCGTGGGGTGTCACCGAGGCCAAGGCGGCCGACGGACTGGTCGACGCGGTGGTCGAAGTGACCGAGACCGGATCGTCGCTGCGGGCCAACGGCCTGCGCATCGTCGAGGAACTGCTGACCTCGTCGCCCGTGCTGGTCGCCAATCGCGCCGCCTGGGACGACCCGTGGAAATGCGAGAAAATCCGCCAGATCGGCGTCCTGATGAAAGGTGCGCTCGACGCCGAAAGCCGCGTCGGCATCAAGATGAACCTCAAGCGTGAGCATCTCGACGCGGTCATCGCGCTACTGCCGTCGATCACTGCCCCGACCGTCTCGCAGCTCTACCCGAGCCCGAACCTCAAGGGTATCGAATGGCTCGCAATCGAGACCGTCATCAGCGAGCATACGGTGCGCGAACTCTATCCGAAGCTGCGTGAGGCCGGCGCCGTCGGCATCATCGAGTTCCCGCTCAACAAAATCATCTGAAACGGCCCCCGGCGCGCGATGCGACGCCGTCCCAGGCGCCACCGATGGCGCGTCGGGCGGGCCCAAAAAAAGACTGCGGAGGTTTTGCCTCCGCAGTCTGATTCACTCGTCATCGTGCCCGGCATTCGCCCGGGTCCGCGGCGCCGACGGGACTCAGTCAGTTCCCTGACCGTTCCGCCAGTGAGGGAGATCACCCCGAAGGATCATAGCGGTCTGCGGTCGCATGACCCATCCGCAGGTAGATTTTTGGGGACCAGCCTGCGGCGGTGCGGAGCGGCTTCGGCATTCCGCGGCCCGGGCAACTCCACCTTCGATCGCCACTGGTAAAATTCCTTGTCGCTCATGCCACGCTATCACGGAGGCCTCTGAGCGCGGCGGCGATCGCGGGCCGACGATGAGCCCGTCCAAGGCTCATCGCCGGCCACCGTTAACTTAGAGCAGGTTGAAGTTGTACTGGAACTGGGCGAGCAGCATGCTCTGTCCCTTCAGGATACCGCCGCCCTGGCTGTAGGCCAGGTCGCTGCCCATGATTTCAAT
>Ga0307373_10011972_pt1 | contig 12435 bp, 11 predicted proteins | sample OX2MG_FD_202534 | JGI IMG/M metagenome (GOLD analysis project Ga0307373, IMG submission 202534) | Soil microbial communities from Risofladan, Vaasa, Finland - OX-2 | ecosystem: Environmental > Terrestrial > Soil > Coastal area > Acid sulfate soil | place: Finland: Risofladan, Vaasa | collected...
CGCGGCTTGCGGCCGGTTGTCACGCTTGAGATGGCAAAAAAATGGTGGGCAAAAAAACAAGAACAGGTACCCTCGCAGCCCCCGTGCGGCGCCGTTGACTTCATCTTTTTGCCTCCCATTTTTTTGCCTTTTGTTTTTTGGTCCTGCTCGCTGCCGCCGAACGAGAAGGCCGTTCCGAACGTCCGCCGGTGCCCCAGTGGCTATCTAGCCGGGGCATCGCTTACGCTCTGCCGCTAGCCACCACGAAATGTCTCATGGGCGGCCGCGCGCAGCATATCGGTGCGTTCTTGGCCTCTTACGGCTTCCATTCCAGTTCAACTTGTTTCACGTATCTCTTAGGCGAGGTGGCACCACTGGGGAACACGGCCTCGACGGCGACCCGCCGGCGGTTGGGGTTTGCGGCGTCGGATTCAATCTTGATCGTCACTTGTCCTGGGCCTCGCCCACCGAGCTCCTCTTCCGCCAGCGACCAGGTTTCGCCCGCGTACTCGTGGTCGCCAGCGAGCTTCGCCGCGGCGCGTTCGACGCCCGACTCCGCCAGCCAGCGAGCCTGGCTTTCCCGCTCGCGCGCGGCGAGCACCGATCGTTCCATGCCAACCATCTGCAAGAGCGCCCCGCCGATGACCGCCGTCAGGCCCAAGGCGACCAGCACCACGATCAGGACGACTCCCCGACGATTCGTCATGGCGCCGGCTCCTCACCCTTCGATTGCGCACCCGTCGATGACGCTGCATGACGCAAGTCTCGGGCGACCAGCGCTTCGATGGTCCAGCCGCGACGACCGACGCCGTCGCGCGCGACGATGCGCCGGCGTTTCTTGGCGGCAACGAGCCCCTGGCCGGCCTCCTGCGATTCGTCGGTGGGTCTCGGCGCGTCCAAGGTCAACACCGCCAGCCGGCCCGATCGACTGTCGTCGATGTCGAACCTTGCCTCGGCGGTGGCGGGCAAGTGAAACCTTTCACGAGCGGCCGCTACCCGGCCCTGTTCTTCCAATCGCAGCAGTCCTCCCGTCTCGGCGCGGTACGTGACTGTACGATCGGCCGCGAACCGCAGGCGAAGCTCCGACAGCGGGCCGGTGTTTTCTTCTGGAATGCTCGCCTCCTCGGCGCTGGCGACGTCGCGGCGAAACTGCTTCGACAAACGCGACAGTCCGTTGGTTTCTTCGATGTGCCGGCGGCCGGCCCGCTCAATGCGCATGAGCGTGCCGAGCAACCCGACCGCGACCGCCGCCAGCACCGAACTGACACTTATGACAACCAGCATCTCCGTCAAGAGATAGCCGCGGCGAGCCGAACGACCCCAACGGGGCCAAATTCGACAGCCCTGGGCGCAGCCTCCGGATGCCGGTTTGCCCCGTTCACGGTGCATCCGCGCAGCGGTATTCGGCCCGGCGTTTACGCCGGGTTCGCAAACCACTCCACTTGGCTTTCTTCCAGCCCCGTTCACGGGGCTTCCAGGATGGCTTAAGCCAAGCAAATGGTAAGCCCCGTGAACGGGGCTGAATACACAATAATGTGCTCCCGTTTTCCCCGGCATGAATGCCGGGTCTATGACCGCTTCGCGGAAGGCCCCGTGAACGGGGCAGTGCTTCTCTCGCGAATTGTGTAGAACAACGAGGGTTGCGCCCTGGGCGATCGAATGACGCACCTTCGGTGCTACGTCCGGTGCACACGCCGCGACGACTGCTTCACGGCCGCCAATCAGATGCGAAATGCTCATGGCGCCCCCCTTCGTTCGACCCAGGTGGTCAAACGCAATCGATGGACGCTTTGGCCCACCGCCGCACGCCAACCGACCGTCAGATCGATTCGCCTGGTCGCGGGGGCACCGCCTGGCGAGGTCATGTCGATCCGTAGCTCGCCCTCGGGCAGCGCGTCGGCGATCTTCGCGGCGAAGCCCAGCTCGGTGATCCGCTCCGGCGTGATCGCCTCCCAAGGCTCGGCCGTCAGGCGTTCGAGCAGGTTGTCGGCTTCTTCGAGTGCCCGCCCGTGCAGCTCGGCGGCGCGCCTTTGACGCGCGACCGCGCCCAACATCGTCACCACGACCGACAGCGCCGCCGCGAGCATGGCCGCGGCCACGCACAGCTCGATCATCGTCGTCCCACGCCGAGTTCGACGTTGGTTCATACGAGCTTCTCGATCAACGCCACCAGGGGAATGAACAAACCTACCACGATCAAGAGCACGACGCCACCGAAGAAGAGCACGACGACCGGAAACGCCACTTGCAACCAGGCCGCCACATGATAGGAGATTTTGCGTTCCGTGCCGGCGGCCGTTTCACGCATGGCCCAGGCCAGGTTGCCGACCCGCGCGGCGCTCTGGAGCAGCGCCGCGTCGGTGACGGTCAAGAGCCCATGTTGCCTCATGCTTTCGCACCAATCGCCGCCGACTTGCATGTCGGCCAATACTCGCCGGAGGCGGCTGCGCACCGAGTACCGCGGCCAACGCTGGGCAAGCGAGGCGATGGCAATCTCCATTGGCCTACCGGCCTCGACCACGACGGCAAACATTCGCAACAACGCCGACATTTCCAAACGCCGCGTCAAGCGGTCGATCAAGGGCGGATCCCAGGTGATCGCGCCCAGGTAACGCAGCACGATGTAACCGGCGACCAGCGGCGTCAGCAGTCCCAGCGGGATCCACGCAAGGGGGTTGTTGACCACGAATTCGCTGACGTCGATCAATGCCAACGTCATCCCGGGCAATTCGGCGTAGAAATCTTCGAATATCTTGATCAGCTCGGGCACGATCCTGAGCATCACGAAAATCAGAATGCCGGTGCCGGTCAGGCCGAGGAACAGGAAATAGGCCAAGGCGGCCAGCGCCTTGTTGGGCGCTTCGCGCGGCGCGTAGAGCCTGGCCGCCGCGTCAAGCGCGCCGGACAGCGTTCCCGTTTGCGTGCCGACGTCGATCAGGGCCAAGGCCCGGCCCGAGGCCAGCCCCCCCACTCGCCGCAAGGCGTCGCCCAGCGGCACACCTTGCGCCAACAGGTTGGCCAGCCCTTGCACGCGGTAGCCGAAACCGCCGCGCCATTCACCGGCGAAGGCGGCCACCGCCGGCGTCAGCGGCATCCACTTGCGGGTGGCGGTGGCCATCACCGTCAAGAGCGAGGCCCTCCTCAGCGCGCGATAACGCAGCAGCGACACCACCAGGACGACGCAGCCGACGACGGCAAGTAGAATGCCGAAAAAACTGAGGAACAACAGCACCGCTTCCATGAACCCCACGGCGATCATCGTTCGCCCGGCCACCGTCAGCGTAACGTGCAGCGCGTCTTGTGGATCGTCGGCGTGGGCGCGGTAGAAGAGCCGTAGCGAGAAGAGCACGGCGATGCCCAACAGCACGAATCCGGGATAACTTTCGGCGGAAACCATGACTGTTCTGTTCAACTCAGCTTTTCGACCAACGAAATCAACGGTAGTACGAACGATGAAATCAAGAACAGTACAGCCCAGAGGACGGCCAGAAACGCGAACGGCGGGACGACCGTCCGCAGCAAGACGAGTTGGGCCCGCAGCCGGCCTTCGAACATTTCCGCCGCGGTGCGCAGGGCGTCGGGCAAGGCCCCGGCCTGTTGGCCCCAGGTGACGATTGGGCCGAGGCTCTTGGGGAATTGTGGCAGGCCGGCCAACGCCTGACCGAGCGCTTGTCCTCCATCGACCCGCCGCGACGCGGCCAGGCATGCGACGGCCAGGTCGGCATCCTGGCCGCCGCGGCCGGCCAACTTCAAGGCCGCCGGCAACGGCAGCTCGCTCTCGATCAATAACGCCATCAGCCGCGAAAACTGGGCCAGGCTGGCCCAGCGCGAAATCGGACCCAAGAGCGGCATCGCGTTCATCATGCTGCGGATTTCAGCCACTTCCGTCGAAAGCCAGGCCAATAACCAGCAGCAAATCAGCACCGTCAGGTTGGCCACCAGCACCCACAACCCGGAATGCGACATCCCAATCAGAAGCCGCGTCTGCCTGGGGAGATCCATGTCGAAATCGTCGACGACTTGTGCCAGGACGGGCACGACCGCCAACCCGAAGAGCGTGAACACGGCGACCACGAGCACCAAGAGGACCGACGGATAAGCCAGGCTCACGTAGACCGTGCGGCGGATATCCGCCGTACGGCGCTGGATGGTGACGAACTCCTCCAGGACCTGCCCCAGCCGAGCGGTGCGCAGACCGGCGACAACCAGCGCTCGCACGTGTTCGGGCAGGTTTCGGCCTTGTGCCGCGATCGCCTCATCGAGCGTGCGCCCCTGGCGCATTTCTCGCGTTACGGCCGCGAGCGATCGCGCCAATCGTCCTCGCGGCAGCTCGCGCGCGGCGGCTTCCAATCCGGCCTCCAGCGGATAGCCCGACTGCACCAAGGTCGCGAGGACCGCGCCCAGATCGGCCGCCTCGGCGTTCGAAAGTCGTTCGCGTCGTTCGCCGTTGCTGTCCGTCATGTAGGCCTTCCACCGTTTGCAAAGGGGGATGTGGCGATGAAGAGTGGATAATGAGATGAGCGGAAAAAGCAGGAGAACGTCGTGAACGAACAAAATCGGCCGACGGCAGGCCATGGATACTCGTTCGCGTCTCCGATTGCCTTCATCCCCTTATCCCCTCGTCATCCCCCTATCCCCCGTAAAATGAGTCCGAGTCGTGGTGTTCGTGTCATAATTTCAAGTTTTGATTGGTTTCGGTCATAGGTCGGCCAATGAGTTCAATAGCGAGATCCAGGGTAGGAAGACGACCAGGGCATAGGCGAGAACGGCCGATCCACCCAGGCCGACCGTCAACAGGATGGGGAGGAAAACTTGCGCCGCGTCGGCCCGTTGCCGCGCGCGTTGGTGGTAACTGGCCGCCGCGTGAGCAAGCGCGCCAACCAAGAGCCCGCGGTCATGGCCGGAGACCATCAACCAACCCAGCAAGGGTGGAAAGCCCGGGGCCGAAGAAAGGCAGCGGTCGGCGGAATCGCCGCGCCGTAACGCGCCGGCCATTTGTTCTGCGTGCCGCGCCAGCGCGCGGCTGCCGGTCGATTCGGCCGCCAGCAGGATACCATCGGCCAACGGCACCTGCTGTTCGATCAACAGCGCCAACACGTCGGCGAAAGTCGCCGCTTGCGACCAGGCGAGCATGGGCTTGAGGCCGGGAATCCAGCCCAGGAAACGGCCGGCCCAACTCGGTTGGAGCAAGAGTACGCGGCCCGATCGCCACCACCAGAGGCACCCGGCCGTGACCGCCACCACCGGCACGCTTGGTCCCCAGTAGTCTGCCGTGGCCCCCAGGCCGGCGAACCAACGGAGCCAGCCGCTGGCCGGCACTTCGAACGATTCATAGGCCGGCGCCACGGCGGGCGCGAACTTGAGCACGAAGCCGACGAACATGGCGTACGCCAGCAGGAGCACGATCGCCGGGTAAAGCAACGCCGTTCCGGCGGCCTGCCGTAGCTCGGCAAGCCGCCTGGCGGTCGTACCCAACCCTTCCAAGGCCACCGCCAGTCGGCCCGATTTCACGCCCGCCTCGACCACGGCCAGGTAGAGAGTGGGAAAACGCGTCCGTTCGGCGGCGATGGCCAAGGGCAACGTCTCGCCGCGGTTCAATCGTTCTCCCAGGGCCATAGCGATCCGACCCATCCCGCCCGGCAGATCGCGGCCGAGTCCCACGAGACCGCTTTCCAGCGGCACGCCCGCGCGGACCAAGGCCGCGATTTCATCGTTCAGCGCGAGGAAATCGGCCAGCGAGATCGGGGTGCTTGTGGCTTTCGATCCGGGAGAGGGGGGCACTGGTTCAACACTCCGGTAGCGGAACTCGTGAGAGTTCCGATTGCCGCGCAAACGTTCGGAATTCTCACGAATTCCGCTACTCGATCATCCCACCCCCGCCCCCACGCGGCAATGCCTGAGCACGTCGGCGGGCGAGGTCACGTAGCTGACGTAAAACGGCCCGAACTCCGCGTAGCGGGCACTGGCCTCGTCGAACCGCATCGTATAGACGATTTCCTTGAGAAACTCCGGGTTGCGGGCCCAAAGCGAAACGCCCCATTCCCAATCGTCGAACCCGGTCGAGGCCGTGATCAATTGTGTCACGCGGCCGCCGAATTTCATACCGCTCTTGGCGTGTTCGGCCATCAACCTTTTTCGCTCGTCGGACGGGAGCAGGAACCAGTTCTCGCCCACCTTCCGCTTCTTGTTCATCGGATAGAAACAGAAGTTCGGCCAGGCCGGGAGATCGGGCGTGAGCCGCTGCTTGCGCATCATCTCCTCACGCGATTCGTAGGCCTTGAGTTTCGCCTGGTACGTCGGGCTGCCGGCCACGTCCCCCTCGGCCACCAACCGCTCGCCGTATTGGGAAACCGACGGCACATATTCGGAGACCTCGGTCAGCGAAACGAACGAATACGTGGGCTCCAGCGCCGGCCCGAGCGGTCCGGACACGAGCCGCTGATGGACCGCGTCGATCGCCAGCGGGTCGGAGTCGAGCATCATCAGGCCGAAGTCGGCCTTGTGGCCGCTAACCAGCGACGTCTGCAATCGGGCCGGCGCCCCGTGTCCGGCGGAGTCGAGTGTCGCGATCATGTCGGTCGTTCCGGCCGCGATCTCGGCGGCGGAAAGCTGTTTCAGAACGCGGCGGTCGAAGCGGTAATAGAGGTGCGTGCAGTGCCAACCCTCGCTGGGACGTAAGGACGGCTCCGCGGGTGTCGGTTGTCCGGCCGGACCGTGCGTAGCATGGCTGGTTGCGGGCGGGTGCATCGGAGTCGTCATCGCGGGTTCCTTTTCTGAGATGTACGTGGCAAGCATCCTACCACATTTACCGGTTCCCCGCTGATCCGATCATACCGGGCGATACCGGGCGCAAGAATGCCACGAATTGAGTATAATTGGGTGAGACGTTGGTTCCATGTAAGATTCACGCGTGCCACTTAGTTCAGCGGAGGCGGATTCATGGCTTCCATTCCGGTCAATCAGACGTCGGCGACCGACCCGACAGAGACGGTCGAAAACCGCTTCCGTCGGCTGGAAGCACGGTGGACTGCCGAGACGGGCTACCTCTCGTCCTATACCGATATCGTCGAGCACTCGGCATTCCAGGAGATCATCCAAATGGGCGACGCGGTCGTGCCGCTCATGTTGCGCGACCTGGAGGAACGACCTCGTCTCTGGGTCTGGGCGCTCCCTGCGATCACTGGGGCGGACCCCGTACACCCTGGAGATGGCGGGAATATCGCCAAGATGAGCGAAGCGTGGCTGCGCTGGGGCAGGGCCAACGGCTACCGATGGTGAAACAAATCGAATTGGCGTTCCCTCGGTTGAAGGGCGCAGAGTGGTCCGTCACAAGCAAGCCCGACGACCTCTACAACTGCATTGCCTGGGCTGCGGACCAGACCACGAATTGGTGGTGGCCTGTCGGATCCGACGAGACCCATTGGCCCGAAGGCGTGCCGCGCGTGGTCACGTTGGAAGCGTTCCGCGAGGTATTCGCCACGTTGGGCTATGTCCTCTGTGCCGGCGACGAACTGGAACCCGGTTTCAACAAGATCGCTGTCTTCGCGAATGACCAAGGCGTACCCAAACACGCGGCCCGGCAACTGGCGAGTGGTCGCTGGACGAGCAAACTTGGAAAAATGGAAGACATCGAACACGCGCTTCACGACTTGAGCGGGACAGAATATGGTTCGGTTGCGCTGATCATGAAACGGCCCGTTGTCACGTCCCCGGGCGCGAGGGAATGACCGCAGTTGAGGGTCGAACGATCCTCGCGTCCCACGTGTCGGTAGTGCCAAGGTCGAAAGGAACGTCAGGGCCTCGGGCATCGGCTGCCTGAATTCCCTGCAAAGACTTGGAAGCTCATCCCGCAGATTCGGCGGGCCGTTGAGCATCAAATTGGCGACTGGCACTGGGAACTCGCATGGATTATTGTCGTGAGATAAGCTTTCTCGTAGTTACTTCGCGACACGGCCCCTGGAACGACACCCGATGAAACCCACCCTACGGTATTGGGCCATTGGCCTTGCCTGCCTTGCGGCGGTGCCGGCACCGGCGGCACCCGAAACGACGCCGCGGCCCGGCTTGAGGGAAAACACGCCCAATGTCCACGCCCTGCGCGGAGCCCGGATCGTCGTGGCGCCGGGACAGGTCATCGAGTCGGGCGTGCTGGTCATTCGCGACGGTGTGATCGAGGCCGTTGGGGCCGACGTCGAAGTGCCGGCCGACGCCCGCGTTTGGGACGAGAGCGGCAAGACCGTCTACGCGGGCTTCATCGACGCCTTCGGCGAACTGTCGCTCGAGGCCTCGCGGCCGGCCTCCGACGGGAAGGGCGCGGGCTACTGGAACTCGCGAATCGTGCCGCAGGTCAACGCCGACGAGCGGTTCGCGCTCGACGCCGAGACGAACCGCAAGCTGCGAAGCCAGGGGATCACCGCCAGGCTGGTCGCCCCATCCTTCGGCATCGTCAAGGGGACGAGCGTGCTGGTCACCACCGGCGACGAATCGGGCACGCGCTCGATCCTCAAGCCGCAGCTCGCGTTGCACTTGATGCTCTCGCCGTCGCGCGACGGCGAGGGTTATCCACAGTCGCCCATGGGCGCCGTGGCCCTGGTACGGCAGGTGTTTTACGATGCGCTCTGGTACGGCCAGGCCTGGGATGCCTTCGACCGACAGCACGGTTTGCCGCGCCCCGAACGCAACGACGCCCTGGCCGCACTTCAAAGTTTCGCCGCGGGCAAGTCGCCCGTCATGATTCAGGCCCCCGACGAGCTTTACTTTCTCCGCGCCAAACGGATCGCCGACGAGTTCGGTTTACAATGCATCGTCAAAGGTTCGGGTAATGAGTACCGACGGCTCGATGCGATTCGAGTGACCGACTTGCCGGTGATCGTGCCGTTGGATTTTCCCAAGGCCCCGGCGGTGGCGACCCCCGAGGTGGCCATGTCGGTCTCGATGGAACGGCTGATGCACTGGGACCTGGCGCCCGAAAACCCCGGCCGGCTCGACGCCGCCGGCGTGAAGATCGCACTCACCACGCACGGACTGTCGGACGCCAACGGTTTCCTGACCGCGGTCCGCAAGGCGATTGACCGCGGACTCAAACCCGAGTCGGCGCTAAGGGCGCTGACCACCGCGCCGGCCGAGTTGTTCGGAGTCGACCAGCGCTTGGGGACGCTCGAAGCAGGCAAGTCGGCGAGCCTGGTCGTGGCCGACGGCGACCTGTTCGACAAGAAGACGAAGATCGTCGAAACCTGGGTCGACGGTCGTCGCTACGACGTGGAAACGCCGCCGCTGTCCGACCTGCGCGGCACATGGGAGCTGCTGCTCGCCAAGCCCGACGGCGGCACTGAAACGCTCACGATCCAGATCGACGGCGAACCGGGAAAGCTATCGGGCAAGATCCAACGGGGCGACAAAGAGAGCCCGCTTTCGTCGGTAGCGCTCGACGGCGCGCAGTTCGCCGCGTCGTTCAAAGCCCAACCGCTGGGTTGGGAGGGAGTGATCCAGACCACGGGCACGGTCGCTGGCGGCGCCGAGAAGGGGCCGGCCGAACTGAGCTGGCTCGGTTTCCTGGTCTGGGCCGACGGAAGCAAGTCGTCGTGCTCGGCCAGGTTGACGGCGCCGTTGAAGCCGGCGGCGGAAACCAAACCGGCCGCCGCCGACAGTCCCGAAGCTCCCCGTGCCGAGGGCGAGCCTGCGCCCACTCCGTCGAAGGACGAACAAGAGAAGGAGAAACAAGCGCTCTTCGAAGTCAACTACCCGCTGGGCGCCTTCGGCGTCAGTGGACCGCCCGAACAGCCCGATACCGTATTGTTCCAGCACGCCACCGTTTGGACCTGTGGCCCCGAGGGCATGTTGAACGACGCCTCAGTGCTGGTGCGGGCGGGCAAGATCGCCTACGTGGGACCGCACATGGAATTGCCCGCCGGCACGGCGGCCGTTGTCGTCGACTGCGCCGGCAAGCACCTGACACCCGGCATCATCGACTGCCATACTCACATCGCCACCGACGGCGGCGTGAATGAGCAGGGGCAATCGATCACCGCGGAGGTGCGCATCGGCGACTTCATCGACCCCAACGACGTGAACCTCTACCGTCAACTGGCCGGCGGTGTGACGACGGCCAACATCCTCCACGGGTCGGCGAACACGATCGGCGGGCAGAACCAGGTGATCAAGTTCCGCTGGGGATCGTTGCCTGAGGAATTGAAGTTCGCCGACGCGCCGCCGGGCATCAAGTTCGCGCTGGGCGAGAACGTCAAGCAGAGCAACTGGGGCGACCGTTTCACGACCCGCTATCCGCAGACGCGGATGGGGGTCGAGCAACTCGTGCGCGACGCCTTTCAGGCGGCCCGCGATTACCGCCGCCGCTGGGACGAGTGGAAACAAAAGCCCGTTGGTCTGCCGCCGCGAACCGATCTGGAGTTGGATGCGCTCGCCGAAGTGCTGGCCGGCAAGCGGCTGATCCACTGCCACAGTTACCGCCAGGATGAGATCCTGGCGCTCTTGCGGACCTGCGAAGAGTTTGGCGTGAAAATCGCGACCTTGCAACACATTTTGGAGGGGTACAAAGTGGCCGATGCGATCGCCAGGCACGGCGCGGGCGGGTCGAGCTTTTCCGACTGGTGGGCCTTCAAGTCCGAAGTCTACGAGGCGATTCCCTACAACGGTGCCCTGATGCACCGGGCCGGCGTCGTCGTCTCCTTCAACTCCGACGATCCGGAGCTTGCGCGCCGGCTCAACACCGAAGCCGCCAAGGCCGTCAAGTACGGCGGTGTGCCGGAACAAGACGCCCTGCGGTTCGTCACGATCAACCCGGCCAAACAGCTTGGCATCGAGCGCTGGGTCGGTTCGATCGAGGTCGACAAGGATGCCGACCTGGCGTTGTGGAACGGCCCGCCCCTTTCGACGTATACCCGCTGCGAACAGACCTGGATCGACGGCCGCAAGTACTTCGACCGCGAGATCGACCGGCGGGTTCGCGATGACGCGGGCAAGAAGCGGGCCGCGTTGATCCAACGCATCCTGTCATCGGGTGATCCGACCGCCGGACCCGACGACGATCGCCGCGAACAGTGGCCCCGCGAAGACCTCTTCTGTCCGCACGACCACGGCGACGAAACCATCGAGGAGTGAGAAACGATGAATTCCCCTTTACCAACGATCGCCGTACTCGTATTGGCTTGTTGTTCGGCAACGGCCGAGGCCTCGCCCGAGGTCCCGGGCGCGCCGCAGAAGCACCCGATTGCGCTGGTTGGCGGCGTGATCCACCCGATCAACGGCCCGGAATTGCGCGAAGGCGTACTATTGTTCGATCAGGGGAAGATCGTGGCCGTGGGCAAGGACGTTGCCCTGCCGGCCGACGCCAAAAAAATCGACCTGGCGGGCCAACACGTCTATCCCGGCCTGATCGACGCCTACACGCAACTGGGGCTGCTCGAGATTCCGTTGGTGCGGGCGACGGTCGACCAGGCCGAAACAGGCCGCGTCAATCCCAACGTCAAGGCCCAGGTGGCCGTGAACCCCGACAGCGAATTGATCCCGGTCACCCGCTCCGGCGGAGTGCTCACCGTGCTGGTCGCGCCGATCGGCGGACTGATATCGGGTATTTCCGCCGTGATCGAGCTCGACGGCTGGACCTGGGAGCAAATGACGCTACGGCCCAACGTAGGACTGCACGTCACCTGGCCGCAGATGGCGCCAATTCACACCTGGCGGATGGAGATCTCGGCCCAGGAGCAGTTGCAATCTCGCGACAAATCGCTGGCCGAGATCCGCCGCGCTGTGTCCGACGCGCGGGCGTACCAAACTGCCAAACGGGCCCAGACCGCCGGCGCAGGCCCGCCGGTCGACTTCGACGCCCGCTGGGAAGCGATGATTCCAGTGCTCGAAGGACAGCTCCCGTTGATCGTCGACGCCGACGAAATCCAACAGATCCAGTCGGCCCTGGCGTTTGCCGAACGCGAGGGGCTCAAATTGATTCTGATGGGCGGTTATGATGCTCCGCTTTGCGCCGAGTTGCTCAAACTCCGGCAGGTGCCGGTGATCGTGGGCGGCGTGTACCGCCTGCCTCGCCGCAAGGACGACAGTGTCGACACTCCCTTTACCGTGCCCGCCCGGCTGCACGAAGCGGGCGTTACCTTCTGCATCAGCGGCGTCGAACGCACCTCCGGCGTCCGGAACCTTCCCTACCATGCCGGCATGGCGGCCGCCCACGGTTTGCCGGCCGACGAGGCGCTCAAGGCCGTCACGCTCTACCCGGCACAAATCTTGGGGGTCGCCGACCGGATCGGCTCGCTGGAAGCAGGCAAGGACGCCACGCTGATCGTCACCACCGGCGACCCCTTGGAGATTCCCACGCAGGTGACGCGGGCGTTCATCAAGGGCCGCGAGGTGCCGTTGAACGATCGGCAAAAGCGGCTCTGGGAGAAGTACAAGGAGAAATACCGCAGAATGGGAATCGACAATCCGTGA
>Ga0307373_10011975_pt1 | contig 12431 bp, 10 predicted proteins | sample OX2MG_FD_202534 | JGI IMG/M metagenome (GOLD analysis project Ga0307373, IMG submission 202534) | Soil microbial communities from Risofladan, Vaasa, Finland - OX-2 | ecosystem: Environmental > Terrestrial > Soil > Coastal area > Acid sulfate soil | place: Finland: Risofladan, Vaasa | collected...
CAAGCCGGGCCCGTTCGGCGCGCCGCTGCACAAGTTCCTGCTCGGCGCCGTTATGCGCCTGCGCGGCCTGCTCGAGCGCGCTACGCGCCTCATCGATCGAGAGCACCGCTTCCGGCTCCGCTTCCGACGGCGAGCAGTCGGCGACGCTGCCGCCGCTGATCATGCGGCCGGGATGGACCAGGTCGCCGTCGCGGGTCACGAACACCGTGCCATGGCCGTTCAAATTGGCGGCGGCCAGCGCGGCCGCGACGTTGTCGGCGACCATCACATGGCCGAGCAGCGCCTCGGCAGTGGCGGCGAAGCGCGGCTCGACTTCCAGCATCTCGACCAGCCGGCCGGCGATGCCCGGCGCGTCGATGCGCTCGGCCGGGGCGGCAAGTGTTACTTCGGGGACGAAGCTCAAACGGCCGCCCTGTTGTTCCTTCAAAATATCGATCGCCTTGACGGCGAAGTACGGCGACTCGACCACCACCGCTTCGAGCTGCTCGCCCATCACGGCCCGCAGCGCCGGCGCCAGCCCCGCGGGCGCTTTCAGCACCTCGAGCAACGCCGGCGGATCGATAGCGGGGCGATCGCCGTTGAGCGATTCGAGCACGTTGCGCAAGCGCGTCGCGACCGGACCCTGTGCGCGCCGCGCCTCGCGCCGCTCGGCCGCGGCCAGCGCCTGGCGGGCCGCAGTCAGCCGCGCCGCCGCGCGTTCCATCGCACTGCGCGATTCGATTTCGCGATCGGCCGCCTCGGCGCGCGTCCGCTCGATCTCGGCGAGCCGGGCGCGGGCGGTCTCGACGGCACTCTCGGCAACGCGCAAATCCTGCTGCGCGGCGCTCATGGCGGCGGCGAAATCAACCGGCGCGGGGGCTGCGATCGCGCCGTCGCCGGTCGGGCGATTATTGAGACGCTCATCGAGCTCGGCCCGCTCGCCGCTCAGATCGGCGAGCCGGCCGCGAATCACCGCGGCTTCGCGCACCAGCTCCGACAGATCGTCCTTGAGCTCTTCGCCGCGTCGCTCGACGATTCGCAGATCGGCGCGCGCGTGTTCGTGGCGATGCTTGAGTTCATCGAGGGCCGCCTCCGAACCGTCGTCGGCACGCAGTTCGCGGGCCAGCCGCGCGCCGTAATCGGCGCGGCTCGCGCGCGAGGCGATAGCCTTGGCGGCCAGCTCGCCCAGCCGCCCGCGCAATAAAGGCTCTTCCTCGTTGACCGCGGCCAGGCGCCGGGTCAGGAACTCGCGGGCACGGGCGCGATCGGCGTCGCTCGCCCGCAGATTATCGAACTCCCGCACGGCGGTGTTGAGCCGTTCGCGCTCGGCGGCGAGCGCCTCGGCCGCGGCGCGCGTCTCGCCGTCGAAATTATCGACCTCCAGGCGCACGGTCTGCGCCTCGCCGCGCAACTCGGACTCGCGTTCCGAAAAGCGCATCAGCTCGGCGCGCTCATGGAGCAGACGGCGCGCGGCGGCCAGCCGTTCGAGCTCGTTGAGCTCGCCGCGGATGACCCGGTAGGTCTCAGCCTTTTTCGCCTGGCGGCGGGAATAGTTGAGCTGGCGTTCGATCTCGGCCAGCACGTCGCTGACCCGGCTCAGGTTTTCACGCACGCGCTCGAGCTTGCGCTCGCTCATCTCGCGCCGTCCCTTGAACAGTCCGAGGCCCGCGGCCTCCTCGATCAGCCCGCGAATCTCGGCCGGCTTGGCCTGGATTATCTCCTCGACCCGCCCCTGCTCGACCAGCGCGTAGCCGCGGCTGTGGATGCCCGCGGCCATGAAGAACTCGGTGATATCCTTCAAACGGCAGGGAATCTTGTTGATCAGATACTCGGAGTCGCCCGAGCGATAGGCGCGGCGCGTGACGCAGATTTCGCTCAACTTGTCGTAGGGCTCGGGCAGGATGGCGCGCTCTTCGGCCTCGAGCGTGAGCGATACCTCGGCCATCCCGGCCGCCGGATTGTGCTCATTGCCGGCGTAAATCAGGTCCTCGATGCTTTTGCCGCGCAGCCGGGTCGGGGCCTGCTCGCCAAGCACCCAGCGGATGGCGTCCATCACGTTGGACTTACCGCAGCCGTTGGGCCCGACCACCGCCGTGATACCGGGCGAGAAGCCTATCAGCGTGGGATCAAAAAAGGATTTGAAGCCTACCAGTTCCAGGCTCTTAAGACGCATACACCGCCCTCACCTCCGCTCCTCATCAGCCACCCCCGGGAGCCCTTCCCAAGGTCCCTTTAAGGTATCCGATAATAGGGCGGCAGGATCAAGACGTCGGGCCGATATAATGTGGATCCAGGGCGCCTCGAACCCAACTAATTGTAGTTTTCGCCGATTATCGGCGCGCCCTATTCGGCCAGCAGTTCGGTGTTCCAGTAGGCGCTGTCGACCGCGCTCAGAAACGGCATCCACTCCTGGTAGCGCCGCAGGCTGAACATGTCAGCCGAAAACGGCGTCCATTCGGGACGGCGCGGCCGCCGAACCAGGACCATCCGCGCCTCGTCCGGCGTGCGCCCGCCCTTGCGTCGATTGCAGCTATGGCACGAGCAGACGATGTTCTCCCAGGTCGACAGGCCGCCGCGCGAGCGCGGCACGACGTGGTCGAGGTTGAGGTCGGTGCGCGGCAGCCGCTGGCCGCAGTATTGGCAGGTATTGCCGTCGCGGGCGAAGATATTGAAGCGCGAAAAGCGCACATGGCGGCGCGGCACCCGCTCATAGGCCGACAGCAGCAGCACCCGCGGCACGCGGATGAACCCGTCGACGATCCCCAGCCGCTCGTGATGGATTTCGATCGACAGATGGCGCCAGCTCTCGAAATCGAAGGTCCGGTACTGTTCATCGACGGCCCGGGCCACCCCTTGGTAAAGCAGGGCAAAGGCCCGCTTGACCGAGGTGACGTGGACCGGCAGGTAGGACCGGTTCAGCACCAGCACCCGGCTGTTGAGCAACGCGCCCCCCGGCGCTCGTATCGCGCTGTCGGCCGCCATTGACATCCAAAAACCAGTAGCTCGCCGAAAGCCAGCAAGTCAAGGTGGATAGCCGGGCGCAGCCATTATGTTCATATGACGGGGACGCCGGAGCCTCACCTTGCGCCCGGCGACCGGCCGCCGTATGATCGGGCCAAGATGTGCAGGAGTTGAGGGAGCGACGTCACTCAGCCGATATCACCGAGGTCTTCCGCTGAACCGCGGCGGGTCTGAATCGGGCTCCCCATCCGCATCGCCCGCCCACGCAGTCATCCGGCCGACGATGACCCGGCCCGCACAACCCCGACTTTCTTACTGGATCGCAGCCCTGTGAAACGTGAAATCGTAATCAATGCCGCCGCGCTCGAAGTGCGGGTGGCACTGCTCGAAGATGGGCAGCTCACCGAGTTCTATCTCGAACGCAATACCCGCGCCGGACTGGTCGGCAATATCTACAAGGGCAGGGTCACCCGAGTGCTGCCCGGGATGCAGGCGGCATTCGTCGATATCGGACTCGAGAAGGCCGGCTTCCTCCATGTCTCGGACTTCCATACCGGGGCCGAGGCGTTCGACACGATGGCCGAGGTGGCGGGCGAGGAAATCGACGTCGAGCCGGTCGGCGACGAGCCGGAGGCGCCGCCCGAGGCGCCGCTTGACGGCGTCGAAGCGAGTCCGGCCGAGAACGCTGAAGACGGCGGCGCGCCGGACGCGCGGGGTGGTCGGCGCCGCGGCCATCGCAGCGGCGTGAAGCGCAATAATCTGCCGATCGAGCAGCAGTTGCGGCGCAACCAGGAGATCATCGTCCAGATCGCCAAGGAGCCGATGGGTACCAAGGGGGCGCGGCTGACCTCCTCGATCTCGATTCCCGGCCGCCACGTGGTCTTTACGCCGACCAACCCGCATATCGGCATCTCGCGGCGCATCGAGAGCGCCGGCGAACGCAAGCGGCTGCGTGACGCGGTTATCGAGCTGCGCCCGCCGCAGGGCGGCTTCATCGTGCGCACCGCCTGCGAGGGCGTCAGCAAGCGCGACATCCAGCGCGACATCTCGTTTTTGACCAAGCTGTGGACCTCGATCCTCAATAAGAGCGAAAGCAGCGGGCCGGCCGCGGTGCTCTACAGCGATCTCGACCTGGCGCTGCGCGCGGTGCGCGACCTGTTCTCGAGCGACGTCGACAAGCTGTGGTCCGACGACCCGACCGTAAGCCAGCGGATCGTCGAGTTCTTGCAGACCTATATGCCACGGCTGCGCTCGCGCCTGGCGCACTACGACCAGACCGAGCCGATTTTCGATCACTTCAATCTCGAGGATCAGATCGAGCGGGCGCTCGACCGCAAGGTCTGGCTCAAGTCGGGCGGCTACCTGGTGTTCGATCAGGCCGAGGCGCTGACCGCGATCGACGTCAACACCGGCCGGTTCGTCGGCAAGCGCAGCCAGCAGGAAACGATGCTCAAGACCAACCTCGAGGCGGTCGACGAGGTCGTGCGCCAGCTCCGGCTGCGCAATATCGGCGGCATCATCATCGTCGATTTCATCGACATGTCGCGCGAAACCGATCGCAAGCGGGTCAGCGACGCGCTCAGCTTGTCGCTCAAGCGCGACAAGGCTCGCACCTCGGCGCTCAAGATTTCCGAGCTCGGGCTGGTCCAGATGACGCGCAAGCGCACGCGCGAGAGCCTCGAGGAGCTGCTCACCACCACCTGCGCCCATTGCCAGGGGCGCGGCCTGGTCAAATCGACGCCGACGCTGGCGGCCGAGGTGATGCGCGCGCTGTATCGCGAGGCGGCGCGCCGCGCCCACGACGACGAGATGCTGCTGGTGCGGGTCAATCCCGATATCGCGCACTATCTCTACGACTACGGCGCCCCCGACCTCGAGACTCTGGAGCAGCGCCTGTCGGTCAAGATCGTGCTGCGGCCCAAGGACGGGCTGAGCCCCGGCGCCTTCGAGCTCGAGCTGGCGACCGCCGCCGCCTGAGCTCTCTCAACGAACTTCGGCGCCCGCTGCCGCCGCGATCGCGGCGGCGCTCTGCAACTGCCCGAAATGAATCCGCCCGAGATCGAACTCCTCGAGCCCCTTGGCGAGCGCGTTTAGCGCCGACTTGTAGGACGGCAGATTCTTGCGCGCGCGGCTCAGCGGATTACATCGCGCGACGATAAAATTTTTCAGATAGGGATGGGTCAGGCCGCGCTTCTTGCCGCGCGCCACCAGCGACTTCAGCAGCTCGTCGGCACACTCGATCTGCGCGGCGCGCTCCTCGCGCTCCTCCAGCGCGGTGCGCAGACCGTGGTTGAGGAAGTTGTCGACCCGGCTGACGAGCGGCACGTAGACGCCGCCCGAAAAGCGCGGCTGTCGTTCGTAGAGCAGCCCGAGCGTGATAAAGTGCGCGCGTTCGAACTCGAAGGCGAAGCTCTTCTCGATCGCGCCGGGAGCCGTCGCCAGCCGCCCGCGAAACATCCTGATCACCTCCAGCGCCTTGTCGCGCAGGTTGTGAGTCTTCTCGGTGTTGAGCGCGAGAATCTGGTAGGCGACATCGGTTTCCGGCACCAGGATCGCCGGGATCATCTTGGCGCCGGCCTTGGCCGCGGCGGCCCGGCGATGGTTGCCGTTGGGCGTCCAGTACTCGCCGTTGTCGGCCCGCACCGCGACCACCGGCTCGGTGTAACGGTCGAGCTTCTTCATCACCTCGACCAGGCGCTTCATATGCGTCGGCGAAAGGTCGCGCTGAAACGGCGTCGGCTTGAGCACGGTCAGCGGGATCATCGCGAACAGCTGCCAATGGTCGCCGATCGGTTCCTGGTAGATCGCCAGCACCGCGCCGCCGTCGGCCGCGACCTGCGCGGCCAGTTGATCGAGCGCAGCCGGCACTCGGGCGCCGGGCGGAAAGACCGTCGCAGATGCGATTGCCATGCGAGTCTCTTAGGTCAATTCCGCCGCGCGATCAAAGCGCTCGCATCATTGCCGCGCCATCCGGCTTACTCGCCCGTGAATTTCGGCTTGCGCTTGTCGACGAATGAGGCGACGCCCTCGGCGAAATCCGCCGACGAACGCAGCCGTCCGTAGGCCTGCCCCTCGAGCTCGATACCGACGTGCAGCGGCGCATCCTGCGCGACATTCAGCACCTGCTTGATGGTGCGCTGTGCCAACGGTGAGAACTGCCGCAACTCATCGACCAGCTTGTCGGTCGCGGTCTCGAGCTGATCGTCGGGCACCGCCGCGAGCGCGATACCCCACTCGTAAGCCTGCCGCCCCGGAATCCGCCGCGAGCGCATCACGACGTCCTTGGCGCGGCTGACGCCGACCATCTTGAGCAATCGCACCGAGCCGCCCGAACCGGTGATCATCCCGATGCGCTGTTCGGGCGTGCCCAACTCCGCCGACTCCGTGACGATCCGGAAATCGCACGCCAGCGCGAGCTCGAAGGCGACCCCGAAGCAGTAGCCGCGAATCGCCGCGATGACCGGCTGATGGCAGCGCTCGGGCGCGGCGATGTTGCGCGCCAGCTCGGCCAGATGCTCGGGGCTGCGCGTCATGAAGCCCGGGATGTCGCCGCCGCTGGAAAAGTTCGCGCCCACCGCGCGCACCACGATCACGCGGATACGCGGGTCGCGATCGAGCTCGGCGAACACTGCCGCAAGCTGCTCCCGCTCGCCCATCGCGATCACGTTGAACGGCGGCCGCTCGAGCACGATATCGGCGCGCTCGCGCTGATAATCGCGCTCGACGCGAAAGCCGTCGAGCGCTTTCAACAGATCCGGGATCGCGCTTTTGAATTCGTTGGCCAAGACGCTTCTCCTTTCCGCGTTCAGCTTATCCGAGATCGCTCAACATCAGGCCGGTCAGGTACTCGCCTTCGACATGGCCGAGCAGCACCGGATGGTCGGGGCCGGCGCCGAGCCGCGCCAGCATCCGGAAGCGCCGGCCGGCGCGGGTCTCGGCGATTCGCACCGCGCGGACGAAATCCTCGCCGCGAAAATGCACCGAGCAACTGAAGGTCATCAGACAGCCGCCCGGCGCCAGCGCGCGCATCGCGGCGGCATTGAGATCGACATACAAATGACCGGCATGGGCGGCATCGCCGCGCGCGCGTGCCAGCGGCGGCGGGTCGAGCACGATCAGATCGAATTTGTCGGCACTCGACGCCAGGTAGTCGGCAATCGGAGCGTGAACCAGGCGGGCGCGGTCGCTCGCCAGTTGATTGAGCTCGAGATTGCGGCGCGCCCACTCGAGCGCGCGGGCGGAAGTATCGACCCCGACCACTTCGCGCGCGCCGGCTCGCAGAGCCGCCAGCATGAAACCTCCCGAGTAGCAGCACAGATCCAGCATGCGCGCGTCGCGTGCGACTGCGGCCAGCCGGGCGCGATTATCGCGCTGATCGAGAAACTGGCCGGTCTTCTGTCCGTGTTCGAAATCGACCTCGAAGCGCAGCCCGTTTTCGCTCACGATGGTCGGTCCCGGCGCCGCACCCGCGACCACACCGGCGCGATCCGAAAGTCCCTCGGCCCTGCGCACCGCACCCTGGCTGCGCTCGATAATCGCACGCGGCGCGACCAGCCGCCCGAGTATCGCAACGATCTCGCCGCGCAGCGATTCCATGCCGGCGCTCAGAAGCTGAAGCACCAGCACGTCGGCGTAGCGATCGACCACCAACCCCGAGAGTCCGTCGCCGTCGCCATTGACCAGCCGGTAGCAATCGGTATCCGTGCCGATGAAACGCCGCCTGAGCTCGAGTGCGCGCCCGATACGCTCGCGCAGCAGCTCGTCGATCGGCGGGGTCCGCGCGCCCCACGCCAGCATCCGCACCGCGATGGTAGTGCGAGGATTGAAGTGGCCGAGGCCGAGCAGATGGCCGCCGCTGTCGTGCACCCCAACCGCGGCGCCGGCCGACAGGTTCGGCGGATCGACGCGCGCGAGGGCCTGTGAGAAGACCCACGGATTACCGCCGCGCAGCGGCCCGTCGCGGCCCGCGCGCAGGAACACCTGGCCCTCGGTAGAATTGCTCTCGTTCATGATCTTTTCTTCATCGCCGCCGGTCGCAACGGTTGTCAAGCGCGCGCCGCTCGGCAAAGCTTGAACGGCATCATCGATGATACCCGACCTCGAGACTCTTCAGCGCATCCTCCGGCGCCTGATCGAAACTCCGGCCGAGGGCCCGGGTGAGCTGGAGTCGATCGAGTCGCTGATCGTTGGCGATCGGCGGCTCAGCGCGCGCCGGCGGCTCGAAATCTACGCCGGCGCCTACTTCCAGCGGCTGCTCGACGTGATGCGCGAGGATTTCCCGGCCACGCGCACGGTGGTCGGCGACGAGCGTTTCAGCGCGCTGGTGCGCGCATACCTGGCGGCGCATCCGCCGAGCGAGCCGTCGGTGTTTCATCTCGGGCGCCATTTCCCCCGTTTCCTCGCCACTGGTCGCGGCGTCGAAAAATTCGTCGCCGAGCTGGCGCGCCTCGAACGCGCGACGATCGAAGTCTTTCACGCCGCCGAGGCGACCGCGCTCAGCGCCGAGGCGATGGGCGCGATTGCGCCCGAGCGATGGCCCGCGCTCATGCTGCGGACCCATCCGGCGCTGGCCATTGTCGATTGCAAGTTTGCCGTCGCGCCGCTTCTGCGCGCCATCTCCGAGCGCGCGCCGTGGTCGAATCCGCCGCGCGAAGCGGCGAGCATCATGGTCTGGCGACAGTCCTCGCAGGTCTTCTATCGCCCGCTCGAGCCAGGCGAGCGCGCGGCGCTGAAACTCGCGGCGCGCGGCGCGAGCTTCGCCTCGATGTGCGCGGCGGCGTCGGCAAAAGTCGAGGGCGACGCGGTCGCAGCGATCAATCAAATGCTGGCACGATGGCTCTCAGAGGGCGTGCTGGTCGCGGTCGACGGCTGCCCCGTCCTCACTCCTGCGACGGCCAGGACGCCTCGCCGGCGCGGATGAAATTCCCGCTCCGCCCGCCACGCTTGCTGACCAGCCGAATCGCGCCGATCACCATCGCCCGGTCGATAGCCTTGGCCATGTCATAGATCGCAAGCGCCGCGGCGCTCACCGCGACCATCGCTTCCATCTCGACGCCGGTGCGCGCGGTGGTCACGGTGCGCGCCTGGATTTCCAGCGCCGCCGCGCCGGCCGCGGACCGGAAGCCGACCTCGACCACTTCGAGCGGTAGCTGATGGCATAGCGGGATCAGTTCGTGGGTCCGCTTGGCCGCCATGATGCCGGCGACGCGGGCCACCGCCAGCGCCTCGCCCTTGTGGAGCCGCCCGCCGAGAATCGCGGCCAGCGTCTCCGGCGCCATCTCGATTCGCCCGCGCGCGATCGCTTCGCGCCGGGTGACCGGCTTGCCGCCGACGTCGACCATCCGCACCCGCCCGCGCGCATCGAGATGCGTCAGTCCGCCGGCGTTTCGCACTATACGCTTGGGCCGTGGTGAATTGCGTGTGGTCGAAGCCATCGATTACCCCGAGCAGTTTATGTCGATGGTTTGGCGCTATACAATCGAGACGGCGGCGCGAGGCAGCCGAAGAATCCATCTCACGAACAAGGACTAAGTCGAAATCTCATGGCAGACGAAATCCATCGCCTGGTGATCCTGGGTTCCGGTCCGGCCGGCCTGACCGCGGCGCTTTACAGCGCGCGCGCCAACCTGGCCCCGTTGCTGATCGACGGCGCCGAGCCCGGCGGCCAGCTCACCATCACCACCGAAGTCGAGAACTACCCGGGCTTCGAGCACGGCGTGCAGGGCCCCGACATGATGGAGATCTTTCGCCGGCAGGCGGCGCGCTTCGGCACCAAATTCATCGCCGGCGCGGCGACCGCCGCGGACTTGAAGCGCCAGCCGATCGAGCTCACGACCGACGACGGCGTGATTCGCAGCCATACCCTGATCATCTCGACCGGCGCCTCGGCCAAGCTGCTCGGCCTGCCCGCGGAGAAACGGCTGATGGGCTATGGCGTGAGCGCCTGCGCGACCTGCGACGGCGCGTTCTTCAAGGATCGCGAAGTGATCGTGGTCGGCGGCGGCGACACCGCGCTGGAAGAGGCGCTGTTCCTGACCCGCTTCTGCACCAAGGTCACGGTGGTGCATCGGCGCGACCAGCTCCGCGCCTCGAAGATCATGCAGGAGCGGGCGCGCAAGAATCCGAAGATCGTTTTCACCTGGGATTCGGCGATCGAGGAAATCCACGGCGATCCGAAAGCCGGCGTGAGCGGCGTGACGCTGAAAAATCTCAAGACCGGCGCCAAAAGCGAGTTCCGCACCGACGCGGTCTTCATCGCCATCGGCCATCAGCCCAATACCGACCTCTTCCGCGGCCAGCTCGAGATGGACGAGCTCGGCTACCTGAAGGTCAGGCCCGGTTCGACCTATACGAATATCGACGGCGTGTTCGCGGCCGGCGACGTCGCCGACCGGGTCTACCGGCAGGCGGTGACGGCGGCGGGCACCGGATGCATGGCGGCGCTCGACGCCGAACGATGGCTCGAAGCGCGGCAGCTTTGATTTCGCCGCGGCAGTCTGCAAAATTTTAACGATGAATCAGCGAGACGGCACAGACGGGGCGACGCCGGCGGCCAGCAAGGGGACCGGCGAACTCAAGCCCGGTACCGGGTCGCTGGCCGCGGCGCCGGCTTCGTCACTCACCCATCCTGCGCCCGCGGTCGCCGACCTTGCGATCTACCTGACGGCGATGCTCGGCGCGATCGCGCTCGGCCTCGGCATCAGCGATTACTTTTTCGATCATCCGTACGTTTGTGCCTACCTGATCGCCTATGCGGGCTTTGTCTTCGCCGAGCATCTGGTCGGCACGGCGGAAGCGCGCGGCAATCCCGATCCGGCTTTTTCTTACACCAAGGGGCGGATTCCGATTTTGATTCTGTTTTTCGCCGCGCCTTTCGAGCGCACCTATATCTACGGCGGCGACGCGCCGGGATGGGCCGCGGCGCTCGGCCTGCTGCTGGAGCTGCTCGGGCTATGGCTGGCGCTGGGCGCGCGCATCCAATGGTCGTACTTCGCGGCGGCGGCGCCGGAGTCGGCGCGCAAGGGGATCATCAGCAGCGGCTTCTACCGCCGCATCCGCCATCCGATCTACGCCGGCTCATTCCTGGTGCTGCTGGCGTGGCCGTTCGAGTACGGCTCGCCGATAACTTTCGTGGTGGTGCTGGCGGTCGGCGTGATAGTTCTGCGCCGCGAGATCGCGTTCGAGGAGCGCGCGCTGGTCCGCGCTTACGGCGAGGAATACGCCGCCTACCAGCGCACCACCGATTCGATGATCCCGGGCGTATGGTGATCGCGTCAGCGGTCCCTGAAGTGCGGGATAACCTCTTTCGCGAACAACTCGATTGATCGATCGGCCTGCTTCGGATCCTGGCCCGGCAGACCCTGCGACCAGATGATCTGGGTCAGCGGGTGGACCTTCAGCTCCGCTTCGAGCTGTTTGATCACGGTCTCGGGCGAGCCGACGTAGGCCTGCGTATACGGACCGCGCCCGCTCTTGCGCAGCTCGCCGAGCGCCGGCACGGTCAAATCGACCTGGTGGATGTTCCGCGCGTTGATTTCGTACTGCGCCTTGATCATGCCGACCTGCCATTCGATGTAGTAGCGCAGATGCGGCTCGGCTTCGTCCCAGGCCTTGGCGTCGGTCCTGGCGAGATGGCCGATATGCAGGTTGGCGCGCTGAAAATTCTTCGGATCGTGTCCCGCGTTGCGCAGCGATTGATCGTAAATCTTCTGCACATCGGCGGGGCCGCCCGAGGCCAGGTGGTAGCCACGCGCGCCGGCTTCCTCCAGCGCCTGGGGCCCGATCGCCGCGACCCAGATCGGCACGCGCTTCTGCACCGGCCGCGTGGTCATCCGCACCTCGTCGAAATTCCAGTAGCGGCCCTTGAAGCTGAAGACCGGGTCGTAAAAGCAGCGCTGCATGATCTCGAGCCCCTCGTACATCCGCGGCCGACGCTCCTTGAAGGGCACGCCGAAGGTGGCGAATTCGAGCGGATGCGAGCCGGGGCCGACGCCGAGATCGAGCCGGCCGTTGGAGATGATATCGACGGTGGCGGCGTCCTCGGCGGCGCGAATCGGATTATGCAGCGGGACCAGGAAGACGTAGGTGCCGAGGCGAATCTTTTCGGTGCGCTGCGCGATCGCGGTGAGGATCGGGAACTGGGAAGGCGACCAGGCGCCCGGTGAGAAGTGATGCTCGCTGGTCCAGGCGTGGGTGAAGCCGAGCTTTTCGCCCTTCACCACGCGCTTGATGTGAGATTGATAGACCTCGTGGTCGGGGCGGGACCACTCCTCGGGATTGCGCACAATCAGCAGCAGGCCGAAGTCCATCGCCAGTCCTCCTCGCGCGCTTTGCGGGTGGCTCGCAGCGGGGCGGCGCGCTCGGCGCCTAACCTCGTCGGGCGCGCCGCGCCGCGAGCTGGCATCCGACCAGCACGCAGTAGCGCGGCGGGGGGGGGGCGGCGCCCGCGGGGCGGCCGCCCCCGCCCCCCCCCCCCCCCCACCGCCCACCAG
>Ga0307373_10011976_pt1 | contig 12430 bp, 10 predicted proteins | sample OX2MG_FD_202534 | JGI IMG/M metagenome (GOLD analysis project Ga0307373, IMG submission 202534) | Soil microbial communities from Risofladan, Vaasa, Finland - OX-2 | ecosystem: Environmental > Terrestrial > Soil > Coastal area > Acid sulfate soil | place: Finland: Risofladan, Vaasa | collected...
TGACAGGTATTCTGTTTCACTCGCCCGTGGAACGGGCGACACTCCGCCGGAGGAAAAGCGAATGCCCCTGCTGCTGACCGAGGACGATGTCCGCCAACTGCTGACCATGCCGATGGCCATAGAATCCGTTCAGCAGGCGTTCTCCGGGCTGAACCACGGCACCTTCCTGCTCCATAGCCGTCGCCGTTTCCATACCCCGAACAACGGTTTTCTGCATTACATGGCTGCCGCGGATATGGTTGGCGGCTACGAGGGCATGAAAATCTATTCGTATGCAAAGGGAGTGGTCCGGTTCCTGATGCTGCTCTATCGCTGGGATACGGGCGAGTTGGTTGCGGTGATCGAAGCAACCCTCCTGGGCAAGGTTCGTACCGGCGCGGCCAGCGGCGTGGCCACCAAATTCATGGCTCGAGGCGACGCGCGAACCGTCGGAATGATCGGCACCGGGTCGCAATCCCCCGCCCAGATCGAGGCGGTGTGCGCCGTGCGGGCGATCGAGCGGATTCGCGTATTCGGCCGGAATGAAGAAAAGAAGCGCGAGTTTGCCCGGCGCATGAGCCAGCTCGTGGGCGTGCCGGTCGAACCGGCGGATTCAGCCGAGGCGGCGGTTCGGGATGCCGATATCGTCATCACAATGACGACGGCCGCCCAGCCGGTGATTCATGCCGCCTGGCTTGCGCCCGGCGTTCACATCAACGCCGCCGGCAGTAACCTGGCGCACAAATCCGAAATCGATACCGAAACCGTGCGCCGCGCCGGCGTCATCGCCACTGATTCGATCGAGCAGGCCAAAATCGAAGCGGGCGACCTGATTCAGGCGTTCGGCGGCGATGCCGGGGCCTGGTCGCGCGTTTGCAATCTATCCCGGATTGTCGGCGGCGAAACGGCCGGCCGGCACGACCGGTCCGAGATCACCTTGTTCAAATCGAATGGCGTGGCCATCGAGGATGTCGCCGTCGCCGCGCGGATTTATGAATCGGCCCGCGCGCGTGGAATGGGAAGCGAACTGGCCCTTTTCGAGAAGCGGTAGCGGGCAACGTCCGCGTCCGGAACCATTGCCCGGAAATATTGCTTGAAAGCATTGCCTGGGAAATAAAAACGGGAAGGGAAGCTGAGCCGGGCGGCGCGCTGGGGGGGAGTCGGCGGCGGCCGCCACAGGAAATCCGCGCGGACAGCCGCGAAGAGAAAAGTCCGTCAGGCGCGGGGATTGCGAAGCCGCTGCTCGAGCGCCTGGTGCAGCCGTTCCCGCACGCCTTCGGGCAGCGGTATCGGCTCGGTGTTGCAGAAGATCTCAATCGTCTTCTGCGTGGTATCCACCAGTACCCGGCAATCCTCGCAGCGGTCCAAATGGAGTTTGATCTCCTGGACGGTATCGGCGTCCAGCCCGCCGTCCAGAAAATCGCAGAGTTCGTTTAACAGCGTCTTACAATTAACTTCCTTGCAACTCACTTCTGGCGCCCCCACGGAACAGTTGATCGAGGATGTGGCGCAATTTTAGACGGGCGCGCAATAACCTCGATTTCACGGCCGGAATGGAAAGGCCGAGCAGACGAGCTGTCTCTTCCGTTGATAGTTCTTCGATGTCCCGAAGTTGAAAAACGATTCGATACGGCGGCTCGAGTTGCGCGATCGAACGGGCCAGAATGTTCTGCAATTCGGCCTGTTCGAAGCGCTGGTCCGGTTTCGGTCCCCAGTCCTCGATTTCCCGGGGAAGCGCGTCGTCCTGGGTCTGGATGGATTCGTCGAGCGACACCTCGTTCGGGCGCCGGCGCCGCAGCTTCATGAGCGCCTCGTTCACGGCGATCCGGACGAGCCAGGTGTAGAAGCGCGAGTCGCCCTGAAAGTCGGGCAGGTGCTGGTAGGACTTCAGGAAGGCATCCTGCGTCGCGTCTTCGGCGTCCTCGCGGTTTTGGCAGATGTTATAGGTGAGGCGATAGATCCTTCCTTCGTAGCGGTGCACCAGCGTCTCGAAGGCGCGTATGTCGCCGCCCTTGGCCGCGGCAACTAAAGCGGCTTCGTCGTCGACCGGCCGGCCCGGCCGGGAAACGGACGTTTCGGGGGTGCGATCACTGGGTGCCATGGAAGTCGGTCGTGTTCCGGGCCTCTAACTGTCCAGGGTAGCATAAGGGGGCTTTCTCCCGAAGGAGGCGGTTGAAAGCTGAGAATTTGGCTGAACCTCGCAAAGTCCGCTAGCCAAATCCAGCTCAAATGGTGTAGATATCTTTCATGGCCGACGCATGGAACCCGGCGCGAAGAGGTTCGCGGATCGCCACGCTTGCGGTTCTTTTGGCGTGCGCGCTGATGGGCGCGTCTGTCATCGGCAGTATTTTCCACATCCATAAGTCGGCCGCAGCCGAGGCCGCCTGCCCGATTTGCCAGATCAGCCATTGCGTGGCGGTTCCGGCGGCGCCCGTCGGGCCTCTGTCCTTTCCCCTGCGGCCGAGCGGCGAAGTCGTGCTTTCCCCGTGCATCGCCGTGCGATTCAGCCCTTTTCTTTCTCTGCCTTTCACCCGAGCGCCACCCTCCGCCTGACTCCCCGCCCGAAGTTTGCCTTCGGTTTCTTCCGCCCGGAATTGCATCGATTCCGCGCACTACGCGCATAGCGCGAAATAATGTCGGCCCGGCCCGTGGCTTTCAGCCGTTGCGGGACCGGAGGAGCCGCGCGGAATTTCCGGCCGTGGCGTGTTGCCCCGGTTCCCGCAAGGGCGTGGCCTACAAATTCTTTAGTGGATGGAAGGTCTCATGGCTATCGCTTCACGTTGTTCGATTCTTGCCTTACTCGGGTTCTCGCTGGCGGCGCCGCCGATGGCGGCGCGGGCGCAGTCCCGGGCGCCCGTCACGATAACCCTGGACCAGGCGATTCACCTGGCGCTGGTGCATAACCCCTCGATGCGAGCCGCGCGTTCGCTGATCCGGCAGAGCCGGGACGTGGAGGTCACCGCGAACTTGCGGCCGAATCCCGTGCTCACCGGGGACGCGATGTTTATTCCGATTTTCCAGCCGGCGCAGCTGACGGCGTCCAATATCAACACCATCAGCGAGTTTGACCTTGGCGCCAGCTACCTGTTCGAACGCGGCAAAAAGCGCCAGCGCCGCCTCCAGGCCGCCCGCGACATGACGGCCGTCACCACATCGCAAGTCGCCGACTCGGAACGAACCCTCACCAACAGCGTCGCGCAGCAATTCATCGGGGTCCTTCTGGCCGAGTCGGCGCTTTCCTTCGCGAAACGGGATCTGGCGAGCTACCAGAACACGTTGCAGATCAACCGGTCCCGTTACAAGGCCGGCGACATCAGCGACGGCGATTTCCTGAAGATTCGGCTGCAAATGCTCCAGTTTCAGACCGACCTCTCCGGCGCAAAGCTGGCCAGGATGCAGTCGCTCGTCGCGCTCCGCCAGCTGATCGGCTACGAATCGGTGCCTGCCGATTACGACGTCTCCGGATCGCTCGTCTACCAGCCCTTGTCGGCCAGCGTCGGGCAGTTGCAGGCCGAGGCGCTCGCGCTTCGGCCCGATCTGCGGGCCGCCAGGCAAAGCGTGACGGCGGCGCACAGCCAGTATTTGCTCGCCAAGGCGAACGGGAAGCAGGACGTGACCCTGGCATTCGATTACACACACGTTTCGGCGCTGAACAACGGCACCTTTTTCTGGAATATCCCGCTGCCCATCTTCAACCGCAACCAGGGCGAAATCGCGCGCAGCCAGGCGGCCATCACCCAGGCGCAGGACAGCGAAATCGCCGCCCGCCAGGCCGTCCTCGCCGACGTCGCCAGCGCCTACGACACGGCCGAGTCCGATGCGCAAATCCTCAAGTTGTACGAGTCCGGTTATTTGAACGAGGCGAAGCAGTCGCGCGATATCAGCAGTTATGCCTATCAGCATGGGGGCGCCAGCCTGCTCGATCTGCTCGATGCCGAGCGCAGCTATCGAGCGACGGAGCTCGGCTATTTGCAGACGCTGGCGGCCTACCAGATTGCCTTGGAACAGCTTCGTGAAGCCGTCGGCACCAGGAGATTGCCATGAATATCCGTTTCGACTTCACCCGTCGCCGCTATGCGAACCATCGGATGGGCCGCCGGGGATCTGCGCGATTCATCGCCGGTGCGTTCGGGCGGCGCGTGTCTCTATGGCTGGCCGCCGGGGCGCTGGTTGCCTTGGCGGGCTGCAACCGCATGGAGACGCGGAGCCAGAACCAGATGACGTCGTTTTCCGCCAAGGGAGTCGAGGCCAGCTACTTTTCCGTGCCGGAGAACCAGCTGCCACGCGTCCAGATCGTTGCGGCGGTCAGGCAAAAGATCGAGCGCGTTCTCCAGCTTCCCGGCGCGGTTGGCTACAACCTCTTCCGCACGACGCCGGTTATTACCCCGGTCGGGGGGCCGGTGACGCGGATTCTGGTCGTCCCCGGCCAGACGGTGACCCAGGGCGAGCCGCTGCTCTACGTGCAAAGCGCGGATTTCTCTCAGCTTCGGGCCAACTATTTGAAAACCCGCGACGCCTACCAGCTTGCGGAGACGAACGAAAAGCGCTCGCAGGACCTATACGCGCACAAGGCCATCGCCGAGAGCGCGCTGCTGCAGGCGCAGTCGGCCCGCAGCCAGGCCCTGGCCGATTTACAGGCGGCGCAGCAGGCCTTGCAGGCTCTCGGGGTCGCGAAGCCGCAACAGGCGGCCGGCAGTGCCTCGGCGCAATTCCCGGTGCTGGCTCCCATCGGCGGTGAAGTCGTCGAGCGCCTTGTCGCCCCCGGCCAGTTGCTGCAGGCCGGTTCGACGCAGTGCTTCACGGTCTCCGACATGAGCACGGTCTGGGTGCTCGTCAACGTGTATCAGAACGATTTGTCCTACGTCCGCGCCGGCGAGCCCGCCACGATCGAGACCGATAGCTATCCCAACCCGTTTCACGGCCGCATCTCCTATCTCGCGCCGGCCCTCGATCCGAATACCCGCACGCTCGCGGCCCGTATTGTCACCGTCAATCGGGGCCTCGAGTTGAAAAAGGACATGTACGTCACCGTTCTGCTGAACGCCGGCTCCATCCCGAACGCGCTGGTCGTTCCGGTCGATGCGGTGCTGCGCACCAGCGACAACCACCCCTTCGTCTATGTTCAGGTGGGCCGGGATCAATTCGCCCGCCGCCTGGTGGATACCGGCCAGACGCAGGACAACCTGATTCAGATCACCGGCGGCCTCCGCGCCGGGGAAAAGGTCGTCGGAAACGGCAGCCTGTTCCTTCAATTCGCCAATTCGCTGCGCTAAAGGACACCGCCGATGATCCACCGCATCGTTCACGCCGCTCTCCACCAGCGATTCCTGGTTCTCATTCTGATGGTGTTCCTGATCCTGGCCGGGTCGATCTCCTTCCAGCGCATGCCGGTCGAGGCCTATCCGGATCTTGCTCCGCCGATGGTGGAGGTGATTACGCAGTGGCCGGGGCACGCCGCCGAGGAAGTCGAGCGCCTGCTCACGATACCGATTGAAATCGAGATGAACGGCATCCCGCAGCTGCAGGTGATGCGCTCGATATCCCTGTACGGGCTCTCGGACGTGATCATGACCTTCCACTACGGGACCGACAACTACTGGGCGCGCGACCGCGTCTTCGAGCGCCTTTCCCAGGTCACGCTGCCCTCGGGCGTCTCTCCCAGCATGGCGCCGCTCTCGAGCCCGAGCGACCTGGTGTACCGGTATGTTCTCGAAAGCCCGGATCGCAGCCCCATGGAGCTGAAAACCATCGAGGACTGGGTGGTCGAACGGGCGTACCGTTCGGTGCCGGGCGTGGCCGACGACTCCGGCTTCGGCGGCACGGACATGCAGTATCAGGTGCTGCTCAATCCCACCAAGCTCTACAACTATCACCTCGGCGTGCCACAGGTGGTCGCCGCGCTGGCCGCCAACAATGCCAACACCGGCGGCGGCTTTTATTCGCGAGGCGGCCAGTTTTACTACGTGCGCGCCCTCGGGCTGGTTCAAACGCTTAACGATATCGGCGATATCGTCGTCGGCAGTTCGGGCGGCGTCCCCGTCGAGATCAAGGACATCGGCAAGGTCGTGATCGGCCATGCCCCGCGCCTGGGCGAATTCGGCTTCAATCACAAGAACGACGCCGTCGAAGGCGTCATCCTGATGCGCACGGGCGAGAAGACCCAGAACGTGCTGAAGGGCGTGGAAGCGGAGACGAAAATCATCAATCAGCGGCTGCTCCCCGCCGACGTCAAGGTCCGTCCGTTTTACGACCGCAGCGACCTGGTCCACCTGACGATCCACACGGTCGAGGCGAATCTGGTTCGCGGCATGGTCCTGGTGTTGCTCGTGCTCATCTTTTTCCTGGTGAGTTTCCGCGCCGCGGTGATCGTCACCCTGACCATCCCGCTCGCCTTGCTGTTTGCGTTCACCCTGCTCCATGCCGAAAACGTCTCGGCCAACCTGTTATCCATCGGCGCGATCGACTTCGGCATCATCATCGACGGCACCGTGGTCATGATGGAAAACATCTTCCGGGAGCTGGCCGCCCGCACCGGCCAGGAGTACAGCCTCTACGACGTCATTCTGACCGCCGCGCGCGATGTCGACCGTCCGATCTTCTATTCGATCGCGGTCATCATCGCCGGCTATTTGCCGATCTACGCCCTCACCGGCGCCTCCGGCCGCCTCTTCCATCCGATGGCGGACACAATGGTGTTCGCCCTGATCGGGGCCCTGATTGTCACGCTCACGCTGGTTCCCGTGCTGAGTTCCTACTGGTTCAGGAAGGGTGTGCGCGAACGGGTGAATGTGCCCTTCGAGTGGATCAAGCGGAGATACGCCTGGGGACTCGACCTGGCGCTCGACCATCCGAAATCCACGGTCACGGCCGCTGTCCTGGTTTTCGCCGGGGCGATGTGCCTGGTGCCGTTCATCGGCGGCGAATTCATGCCGCATCTGGATGAGGGCGCCCTCTGGGTCCGCGCCACCATGCCCTACACCATATCCTGGCAGGAGGCGGCCACGATCGCGCCGCAAATTCGCCACATCCTCATGTCCTTTCCGCAGGTCACCGACGTCGGTCAGGAACTGGGCCGTCCCGATGACGGCACCGACCCGACCGGCTTCTTCAACGACGAGTACTACGTCGGCTTGCGGCCCTACGGCGACAAGGTCTGGAAAACGGGCCCGATCCGCAGCAAGGCGGAGCTGACCGCGGCCATCCAGAAAAAGCTCAGCACATTCCCCGGCATCATCTTCAACTACACGCAGCCGGCCGAGGATGCCGTCGATGAGGCCCTGACGGGCCTCAAAAGCGCTCTCGCCGTCAAGGTCTATGGCTCGAACCTGGAGGTGCTGCAGCAGAAGGCCCTCCAGATCAAGAACGTCCTGTCCCACGTGCCCGGCTTCCGTTCGCTGCTGGTCGTGCGCGAACTGGGGCAGCCCAGCCTGCACATCACGATCGACCGGGACAAAATCGCCCGCTACGGAATCAACGTGAGCGACGTCGAGGCGGTGGTCCAGGCGGCGGTCGGCGGGGAAGTGGCGACGCAGGTGATCCAGGGAGAAAGGCTGTTCGATCTGGTTGTGCGGATGGAGCCGCAGTTCCGCTCGACTCCCGAGGAGATCGGCAATCTGCTCGTCGGCAGCCCCACGGGCCAGCTGATCCCGCTCAAGCAACTCGCCGAAATTCGCGAGGAGAGCGGGGCTTCGTTCATCTACCGGGAAAATAACTCCCGCTACGTCGGCGTTCAGTATGCGATCGAGGGACGCGACCTGGCCGGGGCCGTCGCCGCCGGCAAGAAGGCCGTCGAGGCCAGCGTAAAGTTTCCTCCCGGCTATTACATGACCTGGGGCGGCGAATACAGCGAATACCTGGTTGCCCGCCGTCAGATGGCGGTCATCGCTCCGCTCACCGTTCTCCTGATCCTGCTGATTCTTTTCGCCCTGTACGGCAATTTCAAATTCCCGGTTGCCGCGCTCATCGGCGTCCTGCTGACCGAGCCGGTCGGCGCCCTGCTGGCGCTCAAGCTCACCGGCACGCCCTTCAGCGTATCGAGCGGGCTGGGACTTCTGGCGCTGATGGGCGTTTCGGTCGAAATCGTCGTCGTGATGTATTCCTACATCAACAAAATGCGCCTGGAGGGCATGGACATCCGCACGGCCACGCGCGAAGCGGCTCTGTTGCGTCTCCGGCCGATCATGATGACCGCCCTGGTGGCCTGCCTCGGCCTGCTTCCCGCGGCGCTTTCCCACGGCATCGGATCGGATACGCAGCGTCCGTTCGCCCGCGTGATCGTCGGCGGCCTGCTCGGCCCGATCTTCCTGGGCTTTTTCGTCTATCCGGTGCTCTACCGGCTCGTCGCCAAGGATGGAGACACCTTGCAGGTGTAGCCCCGCATAACTGACCACGCTTGAGCGGGCGGTCCTGATACGGAGCCGCCCGAAGTGTGCATGGACCGGGCGCGGGGGACGATGACAGCACTCTGCCCGGGGCTGCCTTGACCCCGTTTCCAGGCGAACGCTATTCTTAGGTTGAACGCGATTCTTCCAATCGCTTTTCGAAAAGCGGCCCTCATGCAACGCATCTATTTCGACCATAACGCGACGACGCCGGTCGATCGGGAAGTCCTGGCGGCCATGCTGCCGTGGTTCTCGGAGAAGTTCGGCAACGCCAGCTCGATTCACTCGTTCGGCCAGGAGGCTCGTGGGGCCATCGAGCAGGCGCGGGGGCACGTGGCTCGTCTGGTGGGATCGCGCCCGGCGGATATCGTCTTTACCAGCGGCGGGACCGAATCCGACAACCTGGCCATCCTCGGCCTCGTGCGAGCCTCGCGCGCCGAGCGCAAACACATCATCACGACGGCGATCGAGCACAGCGCGGTGCTCAATACCTTCCAGGCGCTTGAAGCTTCAGGCGTCGAAGTCACCTATTTGCCGGTTGGCCGGGAAGGCGTCGTCGATCCCGAGGCCGTCCGCCAGTCGCTGCGCCCCGATACCCTCCTCATCAGCGTGATGATGGCCAATAACGAACTCGGAACGATCCAGCCGATCGAAGAGATCGGCCGCATCGCCGAGCAAGCCGACGTCTGGTTTCACACCGACGCCGTGCAGGCGGCCGGGAAAGTGCCAATCGATGTCTCCGCCTTGCGGGTCGATCTTCTCTCGCTATCGGGCCACAAAATTTACGCGCCCAAGGGCACCGGCGCGCTCTTCGTGCGCTCGGGCGTGCGGATCGAGCCGCTGGTTCACGGCGGCCATCACGAGCGCGACCGCCGTCCAGGCACCGAAAACGCCGCCGGGATCGTCGGTTTAGGCCGGGCGGCCGAACTGGCGCTGGCGAAGCTGCCGGTGGAAGCGGCCCGCCTGGCCGCCCTGCGCGACCGCTTCGAGCGCGCGGTGCTCGAACGCGTGCCCGCGACGCGCGTGAACGGCGCCGGGGCCGTTCGCGTCGCCAATACGGCCAGCATCACTTTTTCCTACGTCGAAGGCGAATCTCTGGAGATCGCCCTGGACCTCAAGGGCCTGGCCTGTTCGACCGGTGCGGCCTGCTCTTCGGGCGCCATTGAGCCGTCGCATGTGCTCACCGCCATCGGTCTCGAACCGGCCGAGGCGCGCGGCAGCCTGCGCTTCAGCTTCGGCCGTGCCAATACCTCGGAAGAGGTGGACCGGGCGCTCGCTATTCTGCCCGGCGTGGTCGAGCACCTGCGGGAACTCTCCCCGTTGTACAAGAAACCGGTTGCGATTCTCTAATGGAAAGCGAACTGATCGCCGTCGCGATGAGCGGCGGCGTCGATAGCTCCACCGTCGCGGCCCTGCTGCATGGCCAGGGTAGCCGCGTCGTCGGGCTCACGATGCAGCTGTGGAACCAGCGCCGCCTGCCGGAGGTGGCCGGCGACGCGCCCCGCGGGCATCGCTGCTGCTCGCTCGACGATGTATATGACGCCCGCCGCGTCGCCGAGCATCTGGGTTTTCCGTTTTATGTCGTGAATTTCGAGCGGCAATTCGAGGACGCCGTCGTGCGGCCCTTCGTCGCCGACTATCTGGCCGGCCGCACGCCGATACCCTGCGCCCGCTGCAATAGCTTTGTGAAGTTCGACGATCTGCTGCGCATGAGCCGCGAGCTTGGCGCCGAGCGGCTCGCCACGGGGCATTACGCCCGGATTCGCCGGCATCCGTCAACCGGCCGCTACGAACTCCTGCGCGCCCGCGACCCCGCGAAGGACCAGTCCTACTTCCTCTTTGGTCTCACACAGAAGCAACTGGCACGGACCGTATTTCCTCTCGGCGAAATGACCAAAAACGAGGTGCGTGAGGCCGCCCGGGCCGCCGAGTTGCCGGTTGCGGAAAAGCCCGAAAGCCAGGAAATCTGTTTCGTTCCCTCGGGAAACTACGCGAGCTTTATCGAAGCCTATCTGGCAGAGCAGGGAACCGGGCTTCCGGCCGCTCCGGGAGAGATTACGACCGCCGACGGTGAGATCGTCGGCCGCCATCAAGGACTTCACCGCTATACGGTCGGGCAGCGGCGCGGCCTGGGTCTGGCCGCCGGCCATCCCCTATACGTTCTCGAGATCGATCCCGAACGAAACAGGCTGGTTGTCGGGGAAAACGCGGCGCTCGGCTGCGATTGCTGTGAGGTGCGCGACGTCAACTGGATCGCGTGGCCTAGCCTGGAGGGCCCGGTCGAGGGGGAGGTAAAAATCCGTCACCGGCACGCCTTGGCCCGGGCACTCATCGAGCCGGCTTCTTCGGGTGGCGCGCGAGTGCGCTTCGAAACGCCGCAACGCGCGGTTACACCCGGGCAGGCGGCTGTTTTCTATCAGGGAGACTCGGTCTTGGGCGGCGGCTGGATCGCGTAGCCGGGCGGGACTCGTTCGAGCGGCAGGCCGCGCGCGTGCGGTGCATTCTCAGGCAAACCTCAGACGAATAATCCCTCGTCCTCGGCCTCGCGCCGGCGCTCGGGTACGTGCGAGCGGCCGCGGAAAAAATTGACGCCGGCCTTCACGCCGCGGACAAACGCCGTCACGGTGCGAACCGGCTCAACCAGGGAATTCTGCAATTCCTTGACGCTGTCCTCGACGGTGTCCATCGCCCCGGTGACGAGCCGGTCGGCGTGAACGATCTGACCCCGCAGGCGGTCGGCGGCCTCTTCGAGCAGGCGGTCAAAGCGGCGGCTGTTGGCCCGCACGGTCCGCGCCACCTCAGCGGTATCGTGAACGATGTCGTGCAGGTCGCTCTGGGACTCTTCGATCAGGAGCCGGACGCGGTTCAGAAGCGGGGTCAGCTGCGATTCGACGCTGGTCGAAATCCGGGTGATATCGACGCTGATGCGGTTGAAAATGAGATAAAGGGCAACGAGGATCGCCGTCTGCAAGACCAGCGCTACTGCCGCGATCACCACGAATATCTGCACCCAGATCTGCATGCGTTACCGCGCCCTTCGATGTTAGCTGTTTGTTTTGGTTTTTTCCCGCTGGTAGGCTTCTTTTCCGGCGTCGAAGGCCGCGTTCAGCGACTCCTTCTGCCGGTCGACGATATCCTTGCCCCGATCGACCATATCTTCGGCGCGTTCGCGCAACTCGCGCGCCCGCCGCTGGGCATACTCACGGCCCTCATCGGCCTTCTGACTCAGATACTTCCGCGTGTCCTCACCGGCTTGCGGCGCAAAAAGCAGTCCCACCAACGCGCCAACTCCCAGTCCCGCGAGGAAATAGGCAAACCTCGATCCGCTGTTCTCTCTCATGGCAGGACCTCCCATGACAACGTATCATAGCTGTCTGAGGGCTGCAAGAAGCGGTCTCTAGTATATTTTCGGTCGCTCCGGGAGCGGCCGGATGCAGGGGGCTGGGGCCTTGCGAGGCTGGCTTGACGGGGTTCGACTGAGCCTGTAAATTAGGATTTTAGTCGTAATATGCGGGTCATTCGCCTCCAGAGTCCCCTTTCGGAACGTCATTCCTGGTGCCGCATAGGGCACGGAAGCCGTAAGGGCATCGACCTCCCACTCCGCCGCCGTCCCGGCGGTTTTGCGGCTATTTCTTTCCATCGAAGGCCTGGTTCGATCGCCATCCTTTTGGTCATGCTTCTGGCTGCCGCGACAGCGACGGCGAGGGCGCAGGTCTCCGCATCGGGCGCGCCAGGGCAAAAGCCGTTGATCCGCGTGACCACCAGTCCGCAGATCTTCGCCACGCTTTGCGCTCTCTACGCCGCCGGTTATTCGACGCTTCCCGCCGATGCTTCCCCCCAGCTGAAGGAAATGGCCTTGCAACTCGGCACGCTTCAGGGGCCGGCCGTGACGGCGCTACGCGAGTTTTACCGGACCCACCGCCTGCCGTCGGATTCGGATACCCTCGCGCGCTATGTCTCCTTCGCCATGGTCGTTGGTCCGCCGCCGTTTTTTCAGTATGTTTTCCCGACGAACCAACTGCCCCCGGACGTTCACTCCCTGGACGGGTTCCAGAAACTGCTCGGCGACT
>Ga0307373_10011977_pt1 | contig 12430 bp, 13 predicted proteins | sample OX2MG_FD_202534 | JGI IMG/M metagenome (GOLD analysis project Ga0307373, IMG submission 202534) | Soil microbial communities from Risofladan, Vaasa, Finland - OX-2 | ecosystem: Environmental > Terrestrial > Soil > Coastal area > Acid sulfate soil | place: Finland: Risofladan, Vaasa | collected...
CGAAGCTCGACGAACTCTTGCCGTGGCATTGGCGGCCGCGCGCCATCGACGCAGCCGCTGCCTGAGGATCAGCTACCCGCGGCCTTGGCCGGATGCGTACGCTTCAACCCCTCAGGCCACGGCCGATGCCGCCGACGCCCCGTCGAAGTTGTGTCCATAACCGTCCTCGTGGATACTTCTCACTCTCATCTCGCCTGCGATCACCTCACACTCGGCGAAATAAAGCCCCGCCGGTAGGCGGCCCTCGGTGGAGGCGTACCTCTATTCGCGCAAGCTCGTTTTTGATGAGAGCAATAATCGTCGCTATGGTCTCGGCGGCCTTGGAATCTACGGTTCCGGCGAAGCGCCTTTCATAGACAGCGATCTGCGTTCGCAATTCACCGGCTCGCTCGTCCATCATCCTGCCACCCTGACGTAGAGGCGATGCTCTCAGCCCTCGACCGCAAAGGACCATAGACGCTAAGACTTGGATAATGGCCGAACCCGGCTGCAGCGCCCAAGGTTAGCAAACTACGATATCGGCTCTATTTCATTGTCCGTCGTTCGCGGACTGGCTGCCGCGATCGTCCGGTCGCAATCGTAACGGTTATCGTACCGTAGCGGGCTTCGGTCCCAGGCGTTCTTTGATTTCCGCCTCGTCGAGAAAGACCGAACCTGACGGCTCGGATATCTTGTAGACAATGAAATTCATTCGCAGCATCTGCTTGGCGCGATCAAGGGCCGCGCTCTGGGTCGCATCCTGAGCGGTATTGAATACCCCAGCACGGCGACTGGTATCCCAGATAACGGTCCATGGAGCCGCCTGCTCGGCGCCTTCGGCTATGGTGATCCGATGCCAGTTCGTGTTTGTCGTCTTGCCTGCGTCCGTTGTCAGAGCAGGCAGTCTCGCCTCCGATCGGCTTTTCGATTTGCTCCAGGTCGCTTTTTGAATGGCCATCGTTGGTTTACCGTTGTGAGACGAACTGCAAAAGATGTTCTGGAATGAGTGGAAACGTTCCGGCGTTGGAAAATACCGGCTGTGCGTGACACCAAGACAATGAATAGAAAAGTATAGCGGATATTGCGAGTTACCCGAGGGTGGTGGCGGATCGCTTGGGCAGGAGAGAGATCACATCTCTACTGGCCATCTTTTTGGCGCCGATGATCTGCAATGTCGATCCGTTATCGATTCCGGAAGCCGGACGATCATGCTGTTCGAAGAGGCAGCCCAACCCTATGTCCACGCCATCCCTAACCCGCATTCGCCTGCGACCAAAACCCCGCTTTTCGCGGATGGCGTTGCCTGAGGCCCGCCAGATAGGCGTCGTGCGGCGGATGACCCTGCCAATCGGTAATCGTCTTTGCCAACCACCCGCAGCTGGCCAAGTGACGAGCAGCATGGCCGTATCGACTTGCTCGGGCGCGCTCGAGCGCAAAATCGATCATGCGCCGATAGAGCAGAGATGCGGCGAGCGGGTCCGCCGCTGAAATCGCATCGGCGGCGGGCGTCAGAAGCCAATAGGAATTGCCGTCGAAAGCTTCGCACTTCGCTCGGGCCAGAGCTCCGGCACGCTGCAATTCCGGCCACGCGATGAGAAATTCAAGTGCCTTATGGGGATCGGTGTTCGCAGTGGCGATATCGAGCGCCTCCTGCTCCTTGACGACATCTTCGAAGTCCGGGAGCCGTTTGAGGAAGTCGCGGAACGGCTCGATCCGCAGGAACCGCGTGAACTCGGCCCACCTCCCAGCCTGCGCATCCTCCCTGCGTCCCAGGGCATCGAGTGCGGCGATGCGGAGATCGGCCAATGCGAGAACGTCCTTTGCCGGGTTTGGGAGTGCCGCGTCGAGAACGGCGAGCGCTTCCATGGCGCGGCCAGCGTCGAGAAGCCGTTGCGCCATCCCGGCGTCGTCTCGCACGCGAGGACCGAAACGCTGTTGGGCCGCGCAATAGGCGTCCACATCGCCGGCGGCATCCGCCACGGCCGCAAGCGCACCGAGCAGCTTCCATTCGGGCAAGCGGCTGCGCGCCGATGGATCATCGGGCACAACGGGCGGAAGTTGGCCAAGATCGGCTTCAATCCACGAACGCATGGCGCTGCGACCCTTGTCATCGAGCGCTTTGGCGAAGGCCGCAACGATGTCATCCGCAACGCCATACCCGTCAGCCAGGTAAACCCGGTAGGCGCGCTGCGCGGATTTCTCCGGCGGGAGACCGGGAGCGGCACGAGCGGCAAGAGCCGCCGCCGATTCGCACGCGCTCCGGAAGATATCGCCCAGCCGCCCGTTACTATCATCGCACCGTTCGATGAGGGTGGGAGCCAGATCAATTACCTCGAACATGAGCCCGAGCGCCGCAGCCGGATCTGCTTCCGCCAAAGGTCCTTCGATCGATTCGCATAGCGTTCCGAGATCGCGGGCAAACGCCGCCATCTTGTTCCAATCGACAAAGCCTTTGCCGCGTCGCAAGCCCTTGATCCGGGTATCGATCTCGCGCACCGCGGCGTCGGGGTCGGTGTGGCTCGCTAGCGCGACCCGCAGCATACGCATGAGGACCGGGTCCCGTTCAGCCGCGCCCAACAAAAGCGACGCGAGACGCTCCGCCCCAAACTCCCCACGTCCTGGATGGTCAGCTCTTTCCGCTTGGTCATTATCCCGTGTAAGCCCGTCGTAGTTGCCACCGGGGCAACAATAGCAAGGACGAGTCGCGCATTTAACTCCACGGCATCGATGAACAGAATGGGTATTCTGTTTACCTCTGTTATCGAGAGGTCAGCGGACGTAGCAGGGATTGCTTTGGCTCCGCAAATGACCCCTTTCGCCCATCAGGGGAATGTCCCTCCCCGCACAGTCATCGCGCTTTACGCGCAGCATCGGTAGCTTCGCCGCAATCTCACCGTGTGCGATGTAGCCAGGTGAAGGGCAGAAGGTCAGGTGTCGCTTGCGAGCCCCGCGCCGCGCGGTGAAGCCAGCACATGGACCGCGGTCGGGGCGATTTCGGCATCGACGAAGCCACCGGGCGCGAGCGCGCAAGCCTGCGCGGTTTGCGGTAGCGCGTAGGCGATCAGCGGAAAGCCGCTATCGAGCGTCACCGTCCATAACGGCCCCGAAGGACGGATCGCAACGACGCGCGCAGCAGCGATTGCGCGCCAGCGCGAGGATTGCGGCGGGTGAAGGTGAACGTTCTCTGCCCGCAGGCAAAGAGTGACCGATTGGCCGGGTGCAACCGCCGTATCGGGTCTGGCGGCTTCGATAACGCCTCCGCCCACGTCAATCCGAATGCGCTCGCGATCGACCGCCGCGATCCGGCCTTCAAGCAAATTCTCGATGCCGAGAAACCGCGCGATCGTGAGGCTTGCCGGGTGATCGAACACCTCGGCCGCGCGGCCGTGCTGCCGGATCGCGCCGGCTTCAATGATCGCGACCTGGTCCGCGAGGGCGCGTGCCTCAGCGTAGTCGTGCGTCACGAATACCGCCGGAAGCCCGGCTTCGCGAAGAAAGCGCGCGAGATCGTCGCGCAGCGCGAGCGTGGTCGCGGCGTCCAGCGCAGCGAAAGGTTCATCGAACAGGAAGAGATCGGGTCGGCTGGCGAGCGCACGCGCCAAGGCCGCGCGTTGCTTTTCACCGGGGCTCAGATAGGTGGGCCTCGCCGCGGCAAGATGCGCGATGCCGAAGCGCTCGAGCGTCGAGCCAACATCGATATGATTGCCGCGCGCGCGGCCGCCAAGTTCGACGTTCTCCGCGACCGAGAGATGAGGGAACAGGCCGAAATTCTGCACCACGAATCCGACGCGTCGCTGCTCGGGTGGCAGCGCCGTGACATCGCGCCCGGCGATATGAATCCGGCCGCTCGCCATCCGATGAAAGCCGGCGATCGCTTCGAGGCAGACCGATTTCCCCGCGCCGTTCGGCCCGAGCAGTACGAGCGCCGCGCCGGGTTCGACCGCAATGCTCACGCCGCGGAGCGCAAACGCGCCGAGCTGCAGCGTGAGATCCTGGGCTGCGAGCCCGGCGCCGCTCATCTCCCGGCACCGGCGATGGTCGTGCCATAAGCGAAATGGCGAAAGAGCACAAATAGACCGAGCGATAAGGCGAGCAGCAGCACGGCCGCCGCCGACGCTTCGTCGAGCCCGAAGCGCAGGAACAGCTCGTAAATCTTCACCGGTGCCGTCATCGGATAGTAGACGAGGATTACGACTGCGGAGAATTCGCTGATGGCCCGCGCGAAGGTCAGGGTGAGTCCGGTGGCGATGCCGTGCCAGGCGAGCGGCAAGGTGACACGCCACAGCACCTGCCACGGTCCGAGCCCCAGCGTGCGAGCCACCATTTCGAGCCGCGGATCGACCGACTGAAAGCCGATGCGCGCCGAGTTTACAGTATAGGGCGCCGAGACGAATACCATCGCCACGACAATCCCCGCGAGCGTCGCCCAGAAGCGCAGGCCCAAAAGCGCATCGGCCGGCTCGCCAATGATGCCGCGCCGGCCAAAGACCATGAGCAACGCGATGCCGGCTACGGTATGTGGCACGCTGAGCGGCAGATCGACGATGGCGCCAATCAATCCCCGCCCACGAAACTTGCTCCGCGCCAGGACATAGGCGAGCGGTATACCAAAGAGCGCCGCGAACAGAGCTGCGAAAAACGCGCCGGCGACGCTGAGCCAAAGCGCTTGACGGACCTCGGCGTCATCGATCGCGGCGGCAAGGCCGGCGAGCGAAGGCTGAAGCGCAAGGCGAAGCAGCGGCAGGACGACGATGGCGAGCAGCACCGTGCCGAGCAGCCAGAAGACGAGATAGACGATCCGGGACGATCCTGAACGAGATAGGGCGGAGCTTTGCGGCGTGGCCGTCACGATCTGTCGCGGGATCAGGGCGAGCCCGGCCAGGGCTTGACCAACGACTTGACCGCTTCGGGAGCATGGTCGGCGCCGACGGCCAGCGGCGGGTTCATCGCGCCGAAGCCGTCGCGCGCGAATACGGCCTGACCATCATGACCGAGCAGAAAGGCGAGGTACTTAGCTGCGAGCGCGGGATTGCTCGCGCCGGCAGGAATGGTGGCGGCATAGACGATCGGCTTGCCGGGCAGATCGCCGTTCTTGGTCTGCGCCACGGCCGACGCATAGGATTGCGCCAGCGACGGATCGCTCAAATCGATGGCGCTCGGCAGGTCGATGCTCTTGAGCTGATGCTGCGCCGCATCCGACCGGTAGATGGCGAGATAGTCGATCTGGCCGAGCTGCAAGGACGAAATGAGATCGGTCTCGGTATCACGGATGTTGGACGTCGGCGCGTTTGCGAGCACGCGCTTGGCAAGGCCCGGCTTCTTGTAATAGCTTTCGGCGAGACTCAGCATCTGAAGCGTCTGATAGCCGGACGGGTCGGTATTAGGATTTGAGCGACCGATCTCGACCCCGGGACGGGCAAGGACCTCGTACCAGCTCTGAGGCGTGATGTCCGCTGCGCCTTTGCTATGTGTCGTATAAACGAAGGTGATCCCATTGCGAGCGAAGCCGACATACCATTCTGCGAAAGCGGGCTTGCCCTGTTGCGCAAAGAGATATTTCGGAATGACGCTGTAATCCGCGACGGCGAGGATATCGGCGGCTTGATGGAGGTCGGTGATCCGTTTGGCCATCATCACGCTGCCGCCGAATTGCGGCTCGACAGTGACGCCGGGATTGGTGCGTTCAAACAACTCATCGATCTCGTGAAACGGTCCGGCGAGCGTTCCGGCCGCATCGATCGTCAGTGTCTGAGTTTCTGCCGCCATTACAGGTCCCGAGACAATCAGCACGGCGCAGCCGAGCGCCGCGATCACAAGCCGGTTCATCAATCGTCTCCCCGCTCGAAAATGGAAGTTCGGTGTTTGTGAACATAGCGCAAAAGATGGGCACGAGTAAGATCACGAGGACCGACTTCGAATGTCTGCCGGAACCTATTCGCAATCGCCTGTTCTTCAGCGCCTACCGCATCCGCCGTTCGACCCGCGGCTGATGACGGCGCTGCTTCTGCATGGCTATGCGAGCGGCGCTTATTCCTGCGTTTGCTTTGTTTCTCGCTCCGCTCGGCGTCAGCGCCCAGGAGGCTAAGGGTCCGCTCGCGCCGCTGGTGCAGCGACCGCAAAGCAATCCGGCCGATGCAGCACTGCGCGAACGCATCATCAAACAGGCGCGGCGGATGAAACGCCCGCCTGCGATCCCGGAGGAGGCGCACAAGAATTATGTCGAGGGTGAAACTTTCGTGAAAGCCGCGAAGAGCCCCGCGGGCGAGGCACTCGCCATCGGCAGCTTCCAAAAGGCACTCGCCCTGGCGCCTTGGTGGGGCGACGCCTATTACGATCTCGCGACGGCACAGGAACTCGCGGGTTCATATGATGACGCGCAGGCATCGCTCAAATTCTATCTTCTGACCGGCCCGGATGCGAAGGATGCGCGCGCTGCGCAGGACCGCATCTATGCTCTCGATGCCGAAAAGAAGAGCGCTCAGGCGGCGGCGAATGCGCCCGCGCAACAGGCGGCACAACAGAAGGCCGACAATGACCGCTTCATGCAGTCCATCGAGGGGGCATATTATCTTTGTTACGATGGACATGCCTCCCCGAAATATATGCAGACGCTGTTGGTGCTGAGGAACCGGCGATCGCAGGCAGGTTTTGGCAGACATTCGAGACGTAGAGCCGATGACCGCGCAGGCTGGCAGGCGCCCCTCTTCGCGTCATTGGGGACGTGGCTGCTGAGAGACGGGACTGGATGGCTGGCCTTCCTGGATACGTATCGAACTTTGTGTGTCGGTTGGCGGATATCGGCAAGATAGAGGCAGCTAGGTAGGATGAAGTCGTGCCGCTTCACAAGTTCCGGATGAAGAATCCGGTGACCTCGTAGCGGGATAAAGCTTCAAGAACGCGGCGGTCGCTGTAGCGACGCGCTGCTCGATCTCGGCGGGTTTCGGCGGCCCAGCGACATCAAGCAATCGACCGATCATGAGATCGCCCCACAGAAGCGCAAAAAACTGCTCCATCATTAGCTGCGTATCGCCCTTATCTAAAATTCCTGTCGCTTGCGCCTGAGCAAACAGCCCGATGAGCGCAGCACGACTAGCCAAGCGACTGGTATTGAGAGTTTTAGCTACCGCGGATGATCGCTGGGCCTCGGCGATCGCAAGACGAAACATTGCCACTACCTGCGGATGACAGACTTCTCCGAGGACGATCGCTCCGAAGGTCGTTAAGGTTGAAGCAAGCATTTGCCGACTGAGCGGCACGGGCAGATCCGGTGGCAACCGCATTCGCGCAGCTCGGCTGGCAATACACGCGAGCAGGATCGCTTCCTTGCCATCGAAGTTTGCATAAAAGTCACGCTTTGAGACCTTGGCCCGCGTTGCGATCTCGAGGGTGCTTGTGCCAGCATAACCATTCTCCATGAATGCCTTGAAAGCGGCGCCGACGATGCGATCGCACATCGGGTTTTTGGTCGCAGCCTGGTCGACGGCCAAAGATTTTTTTATCCGCTGCATGAATTTCCTTGCGTTGGTACCACATCGTACCGTAGTTTGTCATTGAAAGGTACGAAATCGTACCATCAATGTGCGCCTGCACGCAGTGAATGTCCAGGGTTTTCGATCGTAAACCGAGTTCGCGCATATTAGAGAAGGAGTAAGTCCATGACTCGCACGACCACGCTTGCCCTCGCCCTGTTGCTCTCGCCGCTCGCCGCCGCGGCGCGGGCCGCCGATCTGACTGTGACGGTGACAGATATCGACAACGCCAAAGGCTCGGTCCGCGCCGCGCTCTATGACAGCGAAGCAAGCTTCGGCAAGCCGCCGCTTGCCAAAGCCGCGCTCAAAACCAACGCGGTCGCAGGCTCGGTTAGCTTCGTCGTCCACGATCTGCCCGCGGGCAAATACGCGGTGGCGTCGTTCCACGACGAGAACGACAGCGGCAAGCTCACGACCAACGCGCTCGGCGTTCCGACTGAAGGCTACGGTTTCTCGAACGACGCGCAAGGCGTCGCCGGTCCGCCGAAATTTGGCCAAGCGGCCTTCGATTTCGACGGCAAGACCGACAACACCATCGTAATCCACCTGAACAATTGAGCGGGCGATGAGCGAACTCGCACAAGGACCGGTGGTCGAGCTCCACAGCGTCTCGAAGACCTACAAGATCGGCGCAGTTGAGGTTGCAGCGCTGAAACATGTCAGCTTCGTCATTCCGCGGCAGCGCTTTTCGATGATCATCGGTCCCTCGGGCAGCGGCAAGACGACGTTGCTCAATTTGATCGGCTGCATCGACGCCCCGAGCGAAGGTTCGATCTCGATCGCCGGCCAAGATGTGGGCGCACTCGACGATAACGCTATCTCCGATTTCCGCGCGCAGAATGTCGGCTTCATTTTTCAAAATTTCAGCCTGATCCCGGTCCTGACCGCGTATGAGAACATCGAATATCCCCTGTTGCTGCTCGGCATGGCGGCGAAAGAGCGGCACGCCAGAGCCGCAGCAATCCTCGAAGCGGTCGGGCTCGCGGATCGTGCCCGGCAGCGGCCCAATCAATTGAGCGGCGGTCAGAGGCAGCGTGTCGCGATCGCGCGGGCTTTGGTGAAAGAGCCCGCCTTCGTCCTCGCCGACGAGCCGACCGCCAATCTCGATTCGCATACGGGCGCGGCAATCATCGAGCTGATGCGCCACATGCAGCAGAAATATGCGACGACCTTCGTGTTCTCGACCCACGACCCGCAACTGATGTCGCATGCCGACGAGACCTTCAGCATTCGCGACGGCAAGCTTGTCGATCACGTTTCGCGAGGGGATGCGCCATGATCTTTAAACTCGCCGTTCGCAACATCTTCCGCAACACGCGGCGCTCGCTCACGACGCTCTCGACGATCGCCATCGGCGCGGCCGCCGTGCTCGTCTTCGGCGCCTATGTCACCTACATCAAGCTCGGGGTCGAGACCAGCGCGGTACAACGCACTGGCCACTTCCAGATCTTCCGCAACGGCTATTTCGACTTCGGCACCGGCAACCCCGCGGCCTGGGGCATCGGCGATTATCAAACCGTGTTGACGCTCGTACGCGACGACCCGGTGTTGCAGCCGATGACCGCCGTCGTGACGCCGATCCAGAATCTCGCGGGCATCGCCGGCAATTTCGACGACGACACCTCGAAGACGTTTTTCGGCGTCGGCTTCGTTCCCTCCAGTCGCGACAAGATGAAGCGCTGGAACGAATACGGCACCGGCTCTCAGGGGCTGCAGCATTCGGGCATGACCGACGACAATCCGAATAGCGGCATCGTCGGCATTGGCCTTGCACGTATCCTGGGGCTCTGCGAGTCGCTTCATCTCGACAATTGCCCGCCAGCGCCGAAACCGATCGAAGCCACGCCGACGGGACCGGCGCTCGCCTCGAACATCGCGGCATTGGCTGCCAACGACAAACCTGCCGACGCAGCCGCCAGCGACGGCGAGCCGACCATCGATCTTCTCGCCGCGACCGCGGGCGGCGCGCCCAATGTCGTCAGCCTCAAGATCGTACATGTCGAGTCGCAGCCCTTCAAAGAACTCGACGACAATTACGTCGGCATGAATCTCAGCCTCGCCCAGCAACTGGTCTATGGCCGCGGCGAACACGAGGTCACCGGCATCGTGCTGCAATTGAAGCGCAGCGAGGACGTGCCGATGGCACGGGCGCGGCTCGCCACCCTTATCGACGAGCACAAGCTCGACCTTGAAGTGCGCGATTTCACCGAACTGACACCGGAATACAACCAGATCATCGGCCTCTTCGGCTCCATTTTCTCGTTCATCTCCGTCATCATCGGTATCGTCGTGCTGTTCACGGTGACGAATGCCATGGGCATGAGCGTCGTCGAACGCACGGACGAGATCGGCACAACCCGCGCGATTGGGGTACGCCGCGCGGGTATCCGGCGACAATTTTTGGTCGAGGGCGCGCTTTTGGGATTGATCGGCGCGACGGTCGGCGTGGCTCTGGCCTATGTTGCCGCCGACGCCGTCAACGGCGCCGGCATCACCTGGATACCGCCAGGCGCGCCCGCGCCAGTGCCGCTGCGGCTTTACATGGCCGGCGCCTGGGCCCTCATCGCGGGAACTTGGCTTGGGCTCGTTGTGACGGCGACGATCGCCGCTTTCGTGCCGGCGCATCGCGCGGCGCGGATGAAGGTGGTCGATGCGTTGCGGCATGTGTGAGAGGAGAGCAGCATGAATCGCGCGGTCATTGCCTTCGGTTCCATCGCGTTTGTCGGGCTTTTCGTCAGCTTGGCGCAGGCCCAAGCGCCTGCGTCATCGGACGACAATCTCACGGCGCAGCAGATCGTCACCGCTGCCGATCAAGTGCGCAATCCCGGCAAGCCGTTTCGCCTAACCTCGACCCTGACGGAATATATCGGCGGGCAGGCAAAAGATCAGGTCGTGCTGGTGATCTATGTGCGCGAGGATCAGACTACCAAGGCCTACAGCAATCTTGTGCGCTATGCGGCGCCGCCGCGCGATGCCGGCAAGCTGGTCCTTCTCAGCGCCTCGAATCTGTGGTTCTACGATCCGTCGTCGAAAGCGAGCGTGCGCCTCTCGCCGCAACAGCGCCTCACCGGCCAGGCCTCCGACGGCGATGTGCTGACGGTGAACTATTCGCGCGATTATACGGCGACGCTCGTCGGCCGCGAAACGCTGCAAGATGCCGAGCGCAAGAATTGCGATTGTTGGCATCTCGATCTGAAAGCCGCGACGCCGGACGCGGTCTATAACCGTGTCGAATACTGGGTCGAGCGCGGCACGTATCGGTCGGTCAAAGCGAAGTTTTACGCCGATAGCGGCCGTCTCCTAAAGATCGCCTATTTCGACAAAAACCAGGATCTGCTCGGCGGCGTCCGGCCGACCGAAACCATCCTTATCGACGCGGTCGATTCCAATCTCGTCACCACCATCGCCTCAAGCGATTATCGCTTCCAGGAGATCCCCGATGCTTGGTTTCAGCGCGACTATCTGCCCCGCCTTAAGGACGAATGATGCGTCGCCTCGCGATCCTCGCTGCGGGCGCCCTGTGGCTTGGGACACCGGCTTTCGCCGCGGCCGACGAGAATAACGACCTCAACCTTATCCCCGGCGCTGCCGCGACTGAAAGCTCCGCGGCCGCGGTGGTTGCAGCTGCGGCCGCGACCGCGCATGGCAAATTCTATCTTGAGGATGCGATCACGGACTCCTCGCAGCGTAGCGGTCTCGTCGTACCCTATCCCGCGCCGCCGATCGCGAATTGGCAGAACCGCACTAGCCTCGATGCACTCGACACATGGAACCTCGGCGCCGACCTCAGCGCCACGCTGAGCAACCGTCTCAACCTCCTCGAGGAGAACGATTTCAACATCGTCTCGCGCCAGACCGTCCGCAACGATTTCCGCGAAGGCTATCTCACCTGGGAGCCGCTCGCGCGCAACTATCTCGACGCCGGCCGCATCAATGTAAGGAACGGCGTCGCGCTCGGTTTCAACCCGACGGATTTCTTCAAGACGCGTACCGCCGTCGGCCAGGCGTCGCTGGATCCGTCGGTGACCCGCGAAGATCGGCTTGGCACCGTCATGCTGCACGACCAGGCGATCTGGGACAGCGGTTCAGCAAGTATCGCTTTCGCGCCCAAATTCTATTCGTCGACCCCGATCACGGATTCCTCGCGTCTCGGGATCGATCCACTCTTCGACCGAACCAATTCCGCCGATCGCTTGCTTGCGACTTTCGGCTACGACATCGCCGATCTCAGTCCCCAAGCGCTCGTCTACCACGAAGGCAATGAGACCAAATTCGGCCTCAACCTCTCGCATCCAGTTGGGCAGAGCGTCATCGCTTACGCCGAAGCTAGCACCGGCAAGCAGCGGGACTTGATCGCCGACGCGATCGCCTATGGCAAGAAGACCGCCGTGCTGCCGTCCTCGGCGCCGATCCTGCCGTCGACCGATCCGGTCGCACGATTTCGATCCGATCTTGCCGCCGGTGTATCCTGGACGCCGGTCGCCAAATTCACTGTTAACGCCGAATATCATTTTCACCAGGCAGGCTTGTCGGGCCGCGATTGGCAAAACTGGTTCGCGACCGGCGCGGCGCATGCCGGCGTCCCCGCGATCACCAAAGAGCTTTGGTATGTCCGCGGCTACGCCAATGCCGAGCAGGAGCCATTGACGCGGCAAGAAGCGTTCTTCCGTGCCGATTGGACCGATGCTTTCGTAACTGATCTCGAACTCACTGCGATCACCTTCGTCGATCTTTACGACGGCTCGACACTGAGCCAACTCACCGCGCAATATTATCTGTCTGATGCCTGGACGATCGGCGGCTATCTCAGCGCCAATCTCGGCGGCGAGCGCTCCGAACGCGGCAGCTTTCCGCAAGCGGCGAGCGCCACGCTGCAGATTGATCGCTATTTCTGACCGACATCGAGAACAAGGGAGCGACAT
>Ga0307373_10011978_pt1 | contig 12429 bp, 15 predicted proteins | sample OX2MG_FD_202534 | JGI IMG/M metagenome (GOLD analysis project Ga0307373, IMG submission 202534) | Soil microbial communities from Risofladan, Vaasa, Finland - OX-2 | ecosystem: Environmental > Terrestrial > Soil > Coastal area > Acid sulfate soil | place: Finland: Risofladan, Vaasa | collected...
GCTCGGCTAGATCGCTCACGTGTCGCCTCGGTCGTCATGCTGCATCCGTCCATGATGCGACAACGGCCGATTCACGAGACCGCCAGGTCGGTGCGTAGCGGCCGGCCCTGGATCGCGGACCACACGTTCGCGGGGGTGAGCGGCATGTCGGCGTGCCGCACGCCGAACGGCGCGAGCGCGTCGAGCACCGAGTTCACGACCGCCGCCGGCGACCCCACGGTGGCCGACTCGCCGACCCCCTTGGCGCCGATGGGGTGGTGCGGCGAGGGGGTCACGGTCTCGCCGAGCTCCCAGGACGGGCACTCCAGCGCGGTCGGCAGCAGGTAGTCCATGAACGAGCCGCCCAGGCAGTTGCCGTTCTCGTCGAACGCGATGACCTGCATCAGGGCCATCCCGATCCCGTCGGCGAGGCCACCGTGGACCTGGCCCTCGACGATCATCGGGTTGATCCGCACCCCGCAGTCGTCCACCGCGATGAACCGCCGGACCTTGACGACCCCGGTGCCGGGATCGACGTCGGTCACGCAGATGTAGGCACCGAACGGGAAGGTGAGGTTGGGCGGGTTATAGACGGTCTCGGCGTCCAGGTGCCCCTCCACGCCCTCGGGCAGTTCCAGCGAGCCGTGTGCCGCCATCGCGATCTGCGCGAGGCTGGCCGACTGCTCCGGGTCACCGCGGACCCGCCAGGCGCCGTCGGCCCAGTCCAGGTCGTCGGGCGACACCTCCAGCATGGCCGCGGCGACGATCCTGGCCCGTTCCCGGACCTTGCGCGCGACGATGACCGCCGCGGCGCCCGACACCGGCGTGGACCGGGAGCCGTAGGTGCCCAGGCCGAACGGGGTGCGGTCGGTGTCCCCGTGCACCACGTCGACGTCGTCCGGGGACAGGCCCAGCTCCTGGGCCACGATCTGCGCGAACGTGGTCTCGTGGCCCTGGCCCTGGGTCTGCACGGAGATGGCCAGCACCGCCTTGCCCGTCGGGTACACCCGCAGGTCGGCGCCGTCGGCCATGCCCAGGCCGAGGATGTCCATGTGCGCCCGCGGGCCCGCGCCGACCCCCTCGGTGAAGAAACTCAGGCCGATGCCCATGTACTCGCCGCGCTCGCGCTTGTCCGCCTGCTCTTTGCGCAGGTCGGCGTACCCGGCCATGTCCATGGCCAGCGTGAGCGCCCGCGGGTAGTTGCCCGAGTCGTACTCCCAGCCGGTCGGGCCGGTATAGGGGAACTGCTCGGGGCGCAGCAGGTTCTTCATCCGCAGCTCCGCCGGGTCCATCGCCAGCTCCCGGGCGAGCAGGTCGACCATCCGCTCGACCAGGTAGACCGCCTCGGTGATGCGGAACGAGCAGGCGTAGGCGACCCCGCCGGGCGCCTTATTGGTGTGCACGGCGGTCACCTGGCAGTGCGCGGCCTCCAGGTCGTAGGAGCCGGTGAAGATGTGGAAGAACCCCGCCGGGAACTTGGTCGGCTGCGCGGTCGCGTTGAACGCGCCATGGTCGGCGAGCACCTTGGCGCGCAGCCCCAGGATCCGGCCGTCCGCGCTAGCGGCGATCTCGCCGTGCATGTGGTAATCGCGGGCGAACGAGGTGGACATCAGGTTCTCGGACCGGTCTTCCATCCACTTGACCGGCCTGCCCGTCACCATCGACCCGACGATGGCGCAGATATAGCCGGGGTAGACGGGGACCTTGTTCCCGAAGCCGCCGCCGACATCCGGGGAGACGACCCGGATCTTGTGCTCGGGCACGCCCGCGACCAGCGCGTACAGCGTCCGGTGCGCGTGCGGCGCCTGCGAGGTCGACCAGAGGGTGAGCTTCCCGCTGACGGCTTCCAGGTCGGCCACCATGCCGCAGGTCTCCAGCGGCGCGGGATGGGAGCGCGGGTACAGCATGTCCTGGGTCACCACGACGTCGGCGCGGGCGAACACCGCCGCGGTGGCGGCCTCGTCACCCGCCTCCCAGTCGAAGATGTGGTTGTCGGCCTTGCCCGGCAGGTCGTCGCGCACCACCGGGGCGCCCGGGTCCAGGGCCCGCTCGGCGTCGATCACCGGGTCCAGCGGCTCGTAGTCGACGTGGATGAGCTCCAGCGCGTCCCGGGCGGAGTACCGGTCCTGGGCGATGACGAAGGCCACCTCCTGGCCCTGGTACCGGACCTTGTCGGTGGCCAGGACGGCCTGCACGTCCCGGGACAGCGTCGGCATCCAGGCCAGGCCCCGGCCGGCCAGCGTCTCGCCGGTGATGACGGCCTCCACCTTGGGATGGGCCAGCGCGGAGGCGATGTCCACGCAGCGAATCCGGGCGTGCGCCAGCGGGCTGCGCAAGATCGCGCCGTGCAGCATCCCGGGGAGCGCAATGTCATCCACGAACTGGCCCCGCCCGCGGATGAACCGCGCGTCCTCCTTCCGGCGGACCGGCCCGTAGGCGCCGCCCGCCACGGTCGGGCCCGTCGCCCCGGTCACGCCGTCACCCCGGTCACGCCGCCCGACCCGGTCACGCCGTCACCTCCGTGCCGCCTTCGCCATCGGGCTGACCCCAGCCCGCGTGCTTGCTCGCCCACACGATCGAGCGCACGATGTTCTCGTAGCCCGTGCACCGGCAGATCTGGCCGGATATCGCCTCGCGGATCTTCTCCGGGGACGGATCCGGGTGGTGGTCGAGCAGCCACCGGGCGGTCATCATCATGCCCGGCGTGCAGAAACCGCACTGCAGCCCGTGACACTGGGCGAATCCCTCCTGAACCGGGTCAAGCCGCCCGCCGCGCTCCAGGTCCTCGACGGTGCGCACCCGGTGGCCGTCGGCCATGGCGGCCAGGACCGTGCACGACTTCACCGGGGTGTCGTCGAGCCACACCACGCACGCTCCGCAGTTCGAGGTATCGCAGCCCCAGTGCGAGCCGGTCAGCCGCAGGTCGTCGCGCAGGAAATGGATCAGCAGCAGCCTCGGCTCGACCTCGCGCTTGTAAACAGCGCCGTTAACGGTCACGGTGATCTGCATGTCAGGCGGCCGGCCGGGCTTCGGCCCGGAGCTTGGCCCGGCGCAGCGCCCGGATGGTCAGCTCCCGAGCGAGATGCCGCTTGTAGTCGGCCGGGCCCCGCTGGTCGGCGCTGGGATTGCAGTGCTGCGCCGCGATCTCGCCCGCGCGGGCGAAGGCCTCCGGCGTGGCGGCCGCGCCGCGCAGGAACTCCTCGGCCTCGGCCGCGGCGAAATGCCGCGCGCCGACGGCCGACAGCCCGATGCCGGCCTCCACGATGGTGTCGCCGCGCAGCCACAGCGCGGCTCCGGCCGCTCCGACCGGCCAGTCACCCACGCGCCGACCCACCTTCTCGTAGGCGCTGCCGATCCGCTCACCACGGGCTTTCGAGTCACCACGGGCCTTCTGGCCACCGTGGGTGCCCCGGATGGCGATCCGGATCTCCGTGAGGATCTCGCCGGGGGCGACGACGGTCTCGTAGGGCGCCGTATGGAAGTCCCGGGCCGGCACGGTTCTGGTCCCCTGCTGGCCGCGGATCACCAGGGTGGCCTTGAGCGCCGCGAACGTCGCCGACAGGTCCTCCGAGGGATCGGCCTGGCACAGCGAGCCGCCGATGGTGCCCCAGTTGCGCACGATGGGATCGGCGATCACCCTCTCCGCGTCGTGCAGGATCGCGAAAAGCTCACCCGCGATGGCCGAGTCCAGCAGCTGCGCGTGCCGGGTCAGGGCGCCGATCCGCAGCTCGCCGCCGGGCGCCCCGCCGTTGGCCACGCTGCCGTTGACCACGCTGAGGTAGGAGAGCTCGTCAAGCCCGTTGATGTCGACCAGCGTCTCGGGCTGCGCGAGCCGCAGCTTCATCATCGGGATCAGGCTGTGGCCGCCGGCCAGGATCCGCGCCTCGGGACCGAACCTGGCCAGCAGCTCGAGCGCATGCTCGACACTGGCCGCCTTCTCGTACTCGACATGCGCCGGAACCTGCATGCGTCCCTCCCCGTGCCTAAGAACGCCGTGCCTCGGCACGCGACTTGAGTGTACGAGGACCCCGCGGCCCGCCGCGCCGCCCACGTCGGCGCCGGCCATCGCCCGGTCCCGGGTCATAATCGACAGTGCCATGACGCTCACTCAGCTGAACGCGTTTGTGCTGGTTGCCCGCCTCGGCTCGGTGACGGCCGCCGCCAGCGCGCTCGGCGTCAGCGAGCCGGCGGTATCCCAGGCGCTGTCGGCACTCCGCCTGCACCTCGGGGACCAGCTCGTGACCCGCGGACCCGGCGGCATGACCCTGACCGCGGGCGGCTCCCGGCTGCTCGCGACCGCCTCGCAGATCGTGGTGCTGGGCGCCGAGGCGCACGCGGCGGTCCGCGCCGCCCAGGGCGCACCCGAGCAGCTGCGGATCGTGGCGACCTCCGCGATCGCGGAATTCGTGCTCAGCCCGCTGACCGAGGCGTTCACCCGGCGCTACGCCGGCTCGGTCGAGATCTCGACCGGCGTGGCGGTCACCAGGGAAATGCAGGTCCTGGTGGCCAACCGGCTGGCCGACGTCGCGATCGGCTCCAGCGTCACCGCCGACCCGGCGCTCGCGGTGGTGACCGAGCCGATCTTCCGTTATCGGCTCGTCGTGGTGGCCGCCGGGCACTCCCGGCCGCCCGGCGACCCCAGTCAGTGGCGGTGGCTCGTCGACCCGTCCGGCACCGATCCCTACAGCGACACCGGCCAGCTGCTGGCCAGGCTCGGCATCCCGGACGCCCGAATCGGCGTCTTCCCCAACCAGACCGCCGCGTGGGCCGCCGCCGCCGACGGGGCGGGCGTGGCCCCCGCCGTGGAGCACCTGGTCGCCCAGCAGCTGCGCCGGGGCGAACTGGCGCTGCTCGACCTGCGCGGGACGCCGATGGACGCCTACTGGCACGTCACGCTGCTGGAGCGGCAGCACCGCAGCGCGGCCGCCAGCGCGTTCCGCCGCTTCCTCGGGACTCCCGAGGCCATGCAGCTCATGCGCGCGCCCGCGACCGGGGTCCCGCCGTCCCGGTTCCGGCCCCCGGTGTACGTCACGATCTGGAGCTGACCGCGCGGCCGGGCTGAGCGCCCCGTGGTACAGGCGCCCCGTGGTCAGGCGCCCAGGGTCAGGCGTCCCGAGGTCACGAGTTAAGCAAGAACTTATTCGCCGGTTGCATAAGTGATCAGCTAGGCGAAAGATCAGTTCTCATCGCATACAACGGTGCCTTCGTGGTGCCGCCAGAGGCGGGAGCGCGCGCATGAGGATCGAGTCCAGCGGGCACAGCCAGGGTAACCCGCGCCTGTTTGAGCTGGTCGAGCACACGCCTAAGACCGGCAAGAGCCCGACCGTCTGGGCCTGGCCGGAACTGATGGACTACCTGAAGATCGCCGGCCAGCCGGTGTCCGGCCCGTGGCCGCCGCACCAGGAGCCGCGACCCGACCCCGAGGCGGAGTCGGGTCCGGTGGCCGTAGCCGACCCCGAGGCAACCTCGCGCCCGAAAGGACAGTGAAGGATCTTATGTATCCGTCTCGGTTCCGCTACGAGGCACCGCGCTCGCTCGACGAGGCGATCGCGCTGCTGCGCGACGGCGGTGACGACGCGAAAGTGTTGGCCGGCGGCCAGAGCCTGGTCCCGCTGATGAAGCTGCGGTTCGCATCGCCGGAACTGATCGTCGATATCAACAACGTGCCGGGCCTGGGGTACCACCGCCAGGATCCCGATGGCACCCTGCACGTCGGCGCGCTGTGCCGCCACGCGGAGCTCGAGCGCTCCGCGCTGCTGGGCGCCAGCCAGCCCACGATGGCCGCGGCGGCCCCGCTGATCGCTGACCCGCTGGTCCGCAACCGCGGCACCCTGGTCGGCTCGCTGTGCCACGCCGACCCGCAGGGCGACTGGGCGTCGGTGACCCTGGCGCTGGGCGGCTCGATCGTCGCCCGGGGCCCTGGCGGGCTGCGGACCATCCCGGTCGCCGACTTCGTCACCGGCCCGTTCCAGAACGTCCTGGAGCCGGCCGAGGTCGCCATCGAGGCGGTGATCCCGGCCGCGCAGGGCACCCGCTCGGGCGGCTACCTGAAGCTGGAGCGGCGGGTCGGCGACTTCGCCACGGTCGGGGTCGCGGTGGCCCTGGAAACCTCCGGCAGCGTCGTCACCAGGGCGGGCATCGCCCTGACGGGGGTCGGCGGGTCCACGATCGCGGCCACGGAGGCGCAGCAGGCGCTGGTCGGCCAGCCGCTGAGCGCCCAGACCATCGAGGAGGCCGCCACGCTCGCGGCGGCGGCGGCCCGGCCCAAGACCGATCATCGGGGCAGCGCCGAATATAAGCGGCACATGGTGCACACGTTCGTCACGCGCATCCTGAGCCGCACGGAGCCGATCACCACGGAGCCGATCACCACGGGACCGATCGCGGAGAGGGCAGCCTGACATGACGACTGTGTACGACGATCTCAGCGATGCCGACACCGGCGACGTCCCGGTCAACCGGATCAAGTTCACGATCAACGGCAAGAAGAAGATCGCCGAGGTGGAGCCGCGGCTGCTGCTGTCGCACCTGATCCGCCGGGGCCTGGGGCTGACCGGCACGCACATGGGCTGCGACACGACCAACTGCGGGGCCTGCACGGTGCTCGTGGACGGCCGGGCCATCAAGTCCTGCACCATGCTGGCGGTCCAGGCCGACGGCCACGAGATCACGACCATCGAGGGCCTGGCCAGCGCCAGTGAGCTGCACCCGCTGCAGGAGGGCTTCAAGCAGGAGCACGGCCTGCAGTGCGGGTTCTGCACGCCGGGGATGATGCTGGCCGCCAAGCAGCTCCTGGACGAGAACCCGGACCCGACCGAGGAAGACATCCGCTGGGCGATATCGGGCAACCTCTGCCGCTGCACCGGCTACCAGAACATCGTCAAGTCGGTGCTCTGGGCCGCCGACAAGCTCCGATCGGAGGGCTAGACCGTGACGTCACAGGCACTGGACGAGATCAAGATCGGCGGACTGGGCGCGAGCCGCAAGCGCGTCGAGGACAACCGCTTCATCCGCGGCACCGGGAACTACACCGACGACATCACCCTGCCCGGCATGCTGCACATGGAGATCCTGCGCAGCCCCCTGGCGCACGCGCGGATCAAGTCGATCGACGCCAGCAAGGCGTGGGAGGTCCCCGGCGTGCACCTGGTGCTCACCGGCGAGATGATGGCCACCCGCAACCTCGCGTGGATGCCGACGCTCTCCTACGACACCCAGGCGGTGCTGGCCACCGACAAGGTCCGGTTCCAGGGCCAGGAAGTGGCCTGCGTCATCGCCGATGATCCCTACATCGCCAAGGACGCCTGCGAGCTGATCGACGTCGAGTACGAGCCGCTGCCGGTGATCGTCAACCCGCGGCAGGCCCTCGCCGCCGACGCGCCCGTCATCCGCGACGACAAGGAAAACCAGCCCGACAACGTCATCTACAACTGGGAAGTCGGCGACCGCGAGGGCACCGACCGCGCGTTCGAGCAGGCGGACAAGATCTCCCGGCTCCGGCTGCACTACCCGCGCTCGCACCCCTCACCGATCGAGTGCTGCGGGTCGATCGCGGACTTCAACCGGTCCACCTCGAAGCTCACGGTCTACATGACGAGCCAGGCGCCGCACATCATCCGCGCCGCGGTCGCGATGGTGGCCGAGATCCCCGAGCACATGATCCGGATCATCTCCCCGGACATCGGCGGCGGCTTCGGCAACAAGGTCCCGGTCTACCCCGGCTATGTCTGCTCGATCCTGGCCTCGATCCTGCTGGAGCGGCCGGTCAAGTGGATCGAGGACAAGTCCGGCAACCTGATCTCCACCGGGTTCGCCCGCGACGTCTACCTCGACGGCGAGCTGGCGCTGCGCAACGACGGGAAGATCCTCGCGGTCCGGATGCGCACCGAAGCCGACCACGGCGCGTTCTTCTCCGATGCCCAGCCCAGCAAGTTCAAGATCGGGCTGATCCACTCGACCTTCGCCGCCTACGACGTGCCGGTCGGGCACATCATGGCGCGCGGGACCTACACCAACAAGGCCCCCGGCGGGGTGGCCTACCGGTGCTCGTTCCGGGTCACCGAGGCCATGTTCTTCCAGGAGCGGATGATGCACGCCGCGGCCATCGACCTGGGCCTGGACCAGGCGGAGTTCCGGCGGATCAATTTCGTCCGCGACGACGACTTCCCGCACCGCACCCCGTTCGGCTTCCTGACCGACTCCGGCCAGTACGGCGAGTGCCTGGACGTCGGCCTGAAGGCGGTGGGCTACGAGGACTTCCTCCGGCAGAAGGAGGAGGCCAAGAAGAACGGCAGGCTGCTGGGCCTCGGCATTTCCACGATGACCGAGCCGCTCGGCGCGGGCAACAGCCGCGAGTACGACATCCTCGGCATCAAGATGTTCGACTCGGCTGAGCTCCGGGTGCACATGACGGGCAAGGCCATCGTCCGCACCGGCGCGAAGACCCAGGGCCAGGGACACGAGACGACCTGGGCCCAGATCGTCGCCCATGAGCTGGGCATCCCGGCCGAGGACATCGTCGTTGAGGAAGGCGACACCGACACGGCGCCGTTCGGCATGGGCACCTACGCCTCGCGGTCCACCCCGGTGGCCGGGGCGGCGGTCGCCATGGCGTCGCGCAAGGTCCGCGCCAAGGCGCGCAAGCTGGCGGCGCACCTGCTGGAGGTCTCCGAGGAAGACGTCGACTGGGAGCTGGGCCGGTTCTATGTCCGCAGCGCGCCCGACCGCGGCGTCACCATCCAGGAATGCGCGATGGCGGCCTACAGCAACATGCCCGACGGCATGGAGCCCGGCCTGGAGAGCGTGTCCTACTATGACCCGCCTAACCTCACCTGGCCATTCGCCTGCTACATCGTAACGGTCGAGGTGGACCCGCAGACGGGCGTCTGGGACGTGCTGAACATGGTCGCGGTCGATGACTGCGGGGTGCGGATCAATCCCATGATCGTCGAGGGCCAGATCATGGGCGGCCTGACCGAGGCCTACGCGATGGCCAACATGCAGTTCCAGACCTACGACGCCGACGGCAACTGCGTGGGCGCGAACTACATGGATTACCTGCTGCCGACCGCCTGGGAGACGCCGGGCTTCGAGCTGCACAGCGAGATCATGACGCCGTGCCCGCACCACCCGATCGGCGCCAAGGGCATCGGCGAGTGCGCGGCGGTCGGCGGCCCGGCCGCGTTCGTCAACGCGGTGATGGACGCGATCGGCGACACCGGGGTCCGCAACATCGACATGCCGCTGCTGCCCGACCGGGTCTGGGAGGCCATCAAGTACCGCCGGGACGTCTCGGGCGCGCCGCCCGTGCGTTCGGATGACTGATGGGGGACTGTGTGATGGACAGCTGGGACGTCCTGCAGGAAGCCAGCGAGCTGGCCAGGCGCGGTGAGGCTTTCGCGCTGGCGACCGTCGTGTGGCGGCAGGGGCCGTCCTCCAGCCAGCAGGGCTCGCGGGCGATCATCACCGCGGCGGGCGAGCTGCGCGGCTGGATCGGCGGGGCCTGCGCGGAGCCGGTCGTGATCCGCGAGGCCCGGCAGGTGATCGCCCAGGGGTCGGCGCGCCTGCTGCTGCTGGGCACGCCCGGCCAGTTCGGCGCGGCCGTTCCCGACGGGATGACGGTGGTGCCGATCTCCTGCCAGAGCGAGGGCGCGCTGGAGGTCTACATCGAGCCCGTGGTGCCGGCCCCGAGCCTGGTGGTCGTCGGTCACTCCCCGATGGCGCACAAGCTCACCGAGCTGGCCCGGTCGGTGGGCTGGCGGGCCGAGCTGATCCCCGGCGAGGATTTCACCGCGTCGGACGCGAGCGAGTGCTCGATGGTCGTGGTGGCCACCCAGGGCCACGGTGACGAGGAGATCGTCGAGCAGGCCGTGGCCGCCCGGCCCGCCTACCTCGGCCTGGTCGGCTCGCGGCGCCGCGGCGCCGCGGTGCTCGGCTACCTGGCGGACCGCGGCGTGCCGCGCGACCAGCTCGACCGGGTCAAGGTCCCGGCGGGACTGGACCTCGGGCCGACCTCGCACCAGGAGATCGCCGTCGCCATCCTGGCCGAGCTGGTGCAGGCCCGGGCCACCGGATCGCTGCGCGCGGCGCAGGCCGCCGGCGCCCCGGCGACACGGGCAGCGCAGGTCGTGGACCCGGTCTGCGGGATGACGGTGGAGGCGGGCCCGTCCAGCCATCCGCTGGAGCATGCGGGCCAGACCTACTACTTCTGCATGCCGGGCTGCCGGCGGCAGTTCGAGGCCGATCCTGGCGCCTACGTGAGGAAAGAGTCCCGATGCTGATCAAGAACGAGTTCGAGGTCGCGCAGCCGGTCGAGAAGGTGTGGCAGTTCTTCGACAACATCCCGCAGGTGGCGGCCTGCCTGCCCGGTACGGAGCTGACCGAGAACCTCGGCGGTGACAAGTACGAGGGCAAGGTAGCCATCCGGATGGGGCCGGTGAAGCTGCAGTTCGGCGGCACGGCGCAGATCACCGAGCGCGACGAGGCCGCCAAGCGCATCGTCGTCGACGCCAGCGGCTCCGAGGTACGCGGCCGGGGCCAGGCCGCCATGATGGTCACGGCCACGCTGACCCGCTCCGGACGCGGGACCAACGTGGGCGTCACGCAGGATCTGCAGCTGTCCGGCGCCGCGGCGCAGTACGGCCGCGGCATGATCTCCGACGTCACGAACGTGCTCATGCGCGACTTCTCGACCAACCTGATGAACCGGATCGACGCCGTCGAGCGGGGCCTGTCACCCGACCAGGTCGCCGCGGCCCGTCCGGCGAGCGGGTTCGCGATCGCGCTGCGGGCCGCCCAGCTGGCCCTGAGCCGGGTGTTCCGCCGGTTCTTCCTGCCTTACCCCGCCCATTCAGGCCGAGCCAACCCGAGCTGAGGAGGACCAACCATGGTGCTGTGGTGGATCGGCAACGCCGTCCTGCTGGTCGTGATCCTTCCCGTCGTCATCGCCCTGCTGAACCGCGTGCTCGCCGCCGTCGAGCGGATCCGGGCGGCCACCGACCAGATCCTGGCCGGCGGGGTGGATCTCGTCGGCGAGCTCCACGACGTGCCGGACTTGCTGGCGACGACCGACAAGACCATCGAGGAAGTCTCCGTCGGCGCGGTCCGCTACGCGGGCTCCATCGCCAAGCTGCTGGGCTGACGAGACTCCGCTGACTAAGACTCTGCTGACTAAGGAAGGGAGAACGGCCATGCCAGCTGCCGCCTGGGTGACACTGATCATCGCCGCGCTGATCATCGCGATGACCGCGCTCGGCCTGCTACGAGTCATCTTCCATCTCCGGAAGGTCCGCGCGACGCTGGTGGCGACCACCGGGGGGGTGCAGGCCGTCGCGCAGCTGACCAGCACGGTGCCGGACCGGCTGACCTCGGTCAACGCGAACCTCAAGCCGGTCCGGGACTTCTGCGAGACGGTCTGATGCCGACAAGTGTGCGAAGTGTGCGAAGAGAGCAGGGCTCACCATGACCGGACATGACCTGGCGCTGGCCGCTGCCAGCACTACCACCAGCCATTTCGGCTGGATTCTCGGCTACACCATCGGCATCGTGATCGTGCTGGTCGTCGTGGCGCTGGTGGTGCCGATCCTGCTGCTGGCCCGTTCCATCGGCAACGAAGCGCCGAAGATCAACGACGCGCTGACCCAGGCGGTGCACAACACCGCCCCGCTCGGCGCGCTGCGCACCACGATCGAGCACGCCACGATCATCATCGGCGGCCTGCAGCGCGGCCGCGCCAGGCTGGGAGGGTAACGATGCACACGCTGGCCTTGTCCTCAACGACGCACACCCTGTGGGTGAGCGCGATCATCGTCGGCTTCGTCGTGGTGCTCGCCGTCGCGGCCCTGCTGAGCCTGCTCATCTACCTCGTGAAGATCATTGACCGCCGGGTGGTCGAGGTGCGGGACACGCTCAAGGCGGCGGCGGCGAACACCGCGGACGCCGCGCTCATCCCGCAGGTCGCCGGCGGGGTGGAGGCGGTCCTGGCCGAGGGCCTGCAGCACCACCTGTTCCTCGGCCGCGTGCTCGGAAAGGTCAAGTCATGACGCTGCTGGTCATCCTCACGGTCGTCGACATCGTGCTGCTGGTCGCCGGGCTGGCGTTCTACCTGTACTGGGTCGGCACGCTGCTGACCCGGATCGCCGGGAACCTGGAGGAGTCGGCGGAGCTCGTCGCGACGATCAAGGCCAACGCCGCGGTCATCGAGCCCGCCGTGGAGCACATCAACCGGGCGGGTGGCGTCGTCGCCGGGGCGCTGCCCCTGCTGTACGGAATGGCGGAGGGCATCGTCACGGGTGTCACCCCCGCCGCCGAGCCGCCGGCGGAACCCGAGGTCGCTCGCCCGGCCTCGGGTCGGCGCCGCTCCCGGCTGCACGACGCGGTTGGCTTCGCGCCACGCGGTTAACCGGGGGTGGGGTGTCGGCTAGCCGGGCCCGGCTAGCCGACACAGCCCAG
>Ga0307373_10011982_pt1 | contig 12424 bp, 12 predicted proteins | sample OX2MG_FD_202534 | JGI IMG/M metagenome (GOLD analysis project Ga0307373, IMG submission 202534) | Soil microbial communities from Risofladan, Vaasa, Finland - OX-2 | ecosystem: Environmental > Terrestrial > Soil > Coastal area > Acid sulfate soil | place: Finland: Risofladan, Vaasa | collected...
TATGGTTCCGGAAACGGCGGCACTGTGCAAGACCTGACCTACAACGGCAAGGCAAACGTTTCGACGCCATTTACGCCCCACGTCGCGATCGATTATGTGAACCATCGGTCGAATAAATTCGGGCTGGATTTCCAGTACGACCATCTTTTCACGTTCGGCGGCTGGCTGGAACTCATTCCGGATCACCTTCGCATCGAAGCGAGCTATACCGCGCCGCTCGTGCGCGTGGCGCTCCCGTATGAGCCGCCGTACTTCTTTGAAATTACTCCTCGCCTCTATTTCTAAACCTGACAAGGATGAGCGATCATCCACGAACCACACATCATGAGAATCACAATGTATAGCATCAAGAAAAATGTATGGGGAGTGCTTTTGGCCATGGCAGCAATCAGCCTGGCCTCCACCGGCTCCGTGCGCGGGCAGCAAGGCGGGCAGCAGGGAACCGAGCAGCAGGCACAGCCCACGGAAATGAATCAACAAGATTCCCTTCGGGAGCTCCAAAATGAGAACGCGGCGCTTACCGCCATTCTTCGGTCCATCCGATCCATCGATACGGCGCGGCAAAACGAGCTTATTCAATGGATCATTACCGACCGCACGATCCGCTCCCGCGTGATTAGCGCGCTCCGAAAAGACGGGTTTCGCATTTCGCCCAATTCCGTTGCCGAAATGACCGTCACGCAGGTTCCCCCGGATGACCTTAATAGTTATCAGATGCAGCTAATCCGTGTCGTCATTGAAGGCGTCGGCGTTTATGGGCAGCCGACGATCGAGCGCGTACTGGGCAGCACGCTCTACGATGAGATTAATTCTCGAATGGGCTATCAGTACACCCTCATTTCGACCACGCCGGAACAGCAGAATATTCAGTTCGTCGCGATGAATGCCTCGCTTTTTGGCGGCGACATTATTTTCAAATCGGGTTTCGGCTTCGGCATCAACGTGGGCGAAGATTGGATCGGCTATCCCTTCTGGCTACCGGGCACGATCGGAACCTACGGCCTCATTCGCAACGGAACGACGGACTTTCGTTTAGGCATCGAATGGCCGCTTGGAGAATCGGGCGCAACGCCGTTCGTTATATCCCAGGGGCTTCAAATTCGGGAGCGGAAGCTGGTGGGCGCCATGGCGTTCTCGGCGGAAGTCAAACAGGATTTAGGCCTGCTTCCGGAGCAATCGGGCAAGCTCCATTTCGGTCTGGAATTCCGCGATGCGTTCACGCCGAACATTTCGAGCTTTCCAAGCTTCGCGCTCCAGGGGCAATACCGCACCGGTTCCGGCAGAAATGGAATAAATACCGCGAAGGACAGTCTTTATTATCTTGCGCTTTCCACGCATGCCTACGTTCAATATAAGATGCCGGACCAGGTAATGCGCGGCGCTTATATTCAGGTCGGCGCGGGCATGCATTCGATCCAGCCGGTTACGGTCGGCGTGAATCCCACTCCGCAGAATCAGAATACGGATCTCTTTTTCGATCCCCGGCTGAATTACTTCGATCCCTTCGTGAAGCTCGGCTACGTCCACACGGGCGAATCGGGAGACGAATATGGCGTCAGCGTTCAGTATTGCAATACGCTTCTGACGGATGCCTGGGTCAATCTTTTCTCGTGGCTCCAACTGGAAGCGAAATACTCGACCGTGATTGGCCGCGATCCCCAGCCCTGGGAATGGAAAGACTACGTGATGGTTTCCCCGAAAATAATTCTGAATTTTTAACCACTTCCTTCCCCCTCCTTGAAAAGGAGGGGGCGAAGTAGGAGTGTTTAAGCCCGGTCGGAAGACCGGGCTTTTTTTGCGTGCAAGGGTGTGTAGCACAAGTTTTTCAGTCTATGCTCGGGCTTTCCAGCCCGCAAGCAAGGAAGTTGGCACAAGCATTGGACTAAAATTCAGACAGGGAAAACTTAAATCACCGATGTGCTTTCGTCCGCGATAAAACGAGACAATGAAATAACAATGAATTTTCCAACGTGCGATTAAGAACTACCATTTTACACTCTTCCGAACCGGAAGAGAACGGCTCTCGTGAGAATGGGCACAGCTTCGTGGGCGATCAACCTCCGACGCATCATCCCGAAGAATTGCCCTTAGAAGAACTGCGGGCCGAGGCGCTCGAACAAATAGAGCAGGAAGCGGAAGCGAAAGCCGAAGTGAATGGCGAAGTAGCAGCGGCCCTTTCCCCGAATGGCCGGACGCGCCACAAACGCTTTCGGAAATTGCTGGAGTTAAGCAAATCCCAAAAGACAACACGCATCCTCTTGCAAATCTGGCAGAGCGATTACTCGATCATCGGATTTGTGCTGGTCGTAGTGAGTTTTTATGTGATGAAGAACACGGGCTCGGCACCCATCGGGCTGTTCTTCTTCATTCTTGCGATGGCGACCATCGATGCGATTCTTTCCATTTTCGTTGTCCGGCTTTCCTTCCATCAGAATAAACACGGCTTTTACCGTACCGAAGATTTCGAGCGCGATTGGCTTCGTTACCGCATCCTGCTTAGCATGACGAAAGCCACGCTCCTGTTCGTTGTCCTCACAAGCTGTGGAACCGCGTGCGTGGTGGCATCCTATATTGCCTGGTTTTTCACGGGCACACAGCGGCTGCGATATATTATTTTACGCTGGTCGATGGACGAGCACTATCCGGAACTTCAGCGGTGGAGCATCTTCGCACTCCTGCGCGAAGCCGGCATCGAACCCCGGCGAAAGAATTTCAATCTCGTCGCCATCATCGGCGTGGTGATCGCCTTTGCAATCGTATTCGTGTTTTAGATTGCGTCTTATTGCACCGCCAGCTTCCCCACGGGGATGTTGCGCGCATCCTGATCGAGCATCACCTCATAAATCCCGCGCGGAAGTGTGGAGACATCAAGTGTCAGCGAACCCGTGGCAGGAACCGTTCCACTCAGCACCTCGCGGCCCAGCACATCGAATAGCTCAATGCGAGCACCCGGCGTACCGGAACTAATCGTACACGATCGAATTGCCGGATTGGGAAAAATGGATACAGGAGCAATGGCTTGCTTCACGGGTAATACGCCAGAAGGAGGATTGGAAACAAATCGGTATATTACGAGGCTATGGTTTTTCGAAGCCGTGACAAACCCATGCTGTGCATCCGGCCAGAACATGCCCGTCAGCGTATCGCCGAGCAGCGTAGAATCCATATACCAGGTGTGCCCATCATCCGGAGAATATGAAACGGAGTTGGCCCCAACTGTTGAGGGGTAGTAAGTGTAGCCATTAGCTGTTTCATAAATTGGGTACAGGAGAGCCCAAAGTTGATTGGGGGCTGGTGCTAACAATTCGTAAATAACCGCGCTATCTAATGTGGAGTCGATACGCCACGATGCCCCATCATCCGTCGTTTCGACGAAATCTAAATGAAATCGGGTTGGCGCCAATTGTTCCCCCCAACGAAACAGGACATAAAATCGCGCGCGGTCAGGAGTTTGGGTAATCGAGGTTAAGCTGTAGTATTCTGGAATCGAATCGACAATCGTGTCCGATGTCCAGTCATCGTTATTACCCGCGTCCGTAGTATGATCCATTATACTGGCCACGAATCCATTAGGAGCTCGATTAGAAATCCAATACTCCGAAGTATCTAAGAAGATGGCGTCGTAAAACCCCCCTGGTGCATTTCCAATCGGATCAAAATGGCGTCCGGAATCCGTCGTCGCAAAAGTGTATATGAATTCGTTAGAAATGGCCCGTCCCATGTCGGGAGTAAACATTCGTATAAACCAACCACCCGAGGTCTGCGGAAATGCGTTCGTATCTATTTCCCATCTGAGGCCGCCATCGTGTGTGGCAAGCAGCCAGTAGTCTCCATAGATATAGGCATTCAGAGAGTCCAACATTGTTGACTTCCCCGAATTGACATAATCCCAGTAAGAGCTGCCCGCAGTAACCGAGGGGCCATTATATAGCGTAATAAAATGCCACGATGCACCTCCATCGGACGTGCGAATGATAGCGGTCGCGGTCGTCTGATGACCACTATATCCAGCATTGGAATCCGCGAAAACGATACCATGGTTGGTATCGGAAAAGATGATATTATCGAACCGCCATCCCGAAAGCGTATACGCTTGCTCCCAATGACCGGGAATTTGCGCCTTACTATTCCCGGCGGTAAGAATAAAAACCAAAAGCGGGACAGCAAGAAGCTGGCCCGCTCGCAGCATTTCGCCTGAAATATTAATCCCCGAAGTTTTCCCAGCAAGTTGTGCCATCGGTGAAATGAAATGTAATTTTGTACGTTTTCCCTGTCATTCCGGTGCAAATTTTGATAATGACCTCGGAATTTGAGGGATCAAGATAATAGGGCCTGAGATCGGGAGTGCCGTCACCCGCATCTGGCTTAATTCCGACGGGCAGTGTAGAAATGCATTGGCCTCGTCCCGGTGGGCTGCAGTCCCACATTTGGAGCGTATTACTTTTATTCCATGCGCAAAAATTCGCACAGGCATCAGTGCTGCTAATATCAATCGAATCGATCTCGCAAGCGCTCTCATTGCCAACATCAAGGTACTTGCAATTGCATGTTCCGCAAGCCCCGCTGGTTGGGTTGGGACAAGGATCGTTCGAAGGGCCAGAGACATAGCCAATATTAATACTATCGCAGCCGCATCCGGTGTTCTGGGCGTATGCAGCGATGGATAGAAGGGAAATGCTCGCGAGAACGATGATGAACATCATTCCCGCTTTCAAAGTATTTTTTCGTACCATAATTTTCCCCGATATGCCTCGCGCGAAGTACCATCCCTCGCGTTCGGCGGTGAAAAGAGGACTGCGGGCGTCAGAATTTAAGGGCGTTCGTAATTCTCTCACCTGCAATATACAACATTTTCAGCACGAATGCAAGAGGTATCCGATGGAATATGCGAGTTTTTTGCTATCGAAAGCAAGAAGGAGTCTATTTTGCAATCCAGGAAAGATGGATGCTGCCTTCTGGATATTTCCGGTCCCACGTTACGAATCGCGTGGCATTATCGGTTTTTGAGGCTTCGACAAGCGTGCGCGCGTTGACCGCCTGCCGGGAAGTTCTATTGCCCGGTGCATTCAGAAAGCTCTCGATCGCTTTGGCGGACGGGGTGGGCGGATTGGACGGTGCAGGCTCGTTGGGTTTTGAAAGGGCTGCCGCGACGACACTTCTCAGTAGCTTCGGCCACATCGCGGCAAAGAGAGCGTGCGAAGCATATTGTTCGGCGCCCACAATGTTTCCGTCGATGGCATACACGAATCCGACGGAATGCGAATCACTCGCCGCACGGTCGCCAAAATGATGCTCGAAGGAATGCTCGCGATCGGCAAGCGAACTATTTTCGAGCGTCAATTCGAGGCTGGTTGGCGATGCGTTTCGCGTGACGCTGTCCTTTAGATTTGCCGTCAGGCCGGACTGCACCTTGGTAATATCGTTCCAAATCGATTCCTGCGCGGCGTCGATATATCCAATCGGCTGCGGCAGATTCCCGAGCGATTGGAATAGCTTCAACTCTTCGGTATCCGGCGCGGTGAAGCCGCCGACATGCGGCGTGAGCAGCTTTTCCGTCAGGTCGTGCCGCGCCACGAGGCGCGTATGCGCGAGTGGCGCCATCCAATGGGACGAGCTGAACGTCCCGATCGGCTCCGAGCCACGTTGGGTCGAGCGGCCGCGCTCGATGCAATAGACATCGAGATCGCGCGCGGTATCATGCGCGGGAAGGATTCTGTCGCTGGCGATCATTCGGTCCTGCTGGCCGCCTTTTATGAGATCGCCCGATTGAAGGAAGAGATCGGTATCCGACCGGTTTTCGATCCATAGTGTTTGGCTGTTTTGATTGTGGATGACCGCATCGCCATTGCCGAGAGCTTGTTCAAGCGTGAGATAGGGATGCGGAATCTGGTCGCCGCCGTCGATGATCCAAATCGAAAGCCGGCCCATCTGAAATGGTGGCCGGATGATCGTGGAATCCGTCCTTGCTTCCAATGGCCGAGCCAGGAAGAGGAAGGTGATAAAAATAAGAATATACGCTTTCACGATAAACCGTTCGTATTTAAACTACCATGCGGAAGAGAGAAAAGTTTTCCAATCCTTCTCAATTCATTTTAGAATAGGTGCCATGAATGATGTTTGGCAACTGCTTTGCCTATTAAAAAAAGACGAATACCTTCAGTCGTGGAACTCAGCCTTATCATTCAGAAAAACAAATGTGGAATGGAGAAAACCGGGGAATAAATAAAATGACACCAACCATGAAAGCATACCACTGCACCAGCAAAGGACAGAAATATTCCTCGTTCATTCTTGACGACTACGGCCAATTCCAAACGAGGGTCGAGGAATTTAAGCGAGCTTATGGCTTTAACCACATTCCGCATGGAGACCTGAATGCGTACCTGGAAGGACTGACGTATAGCCGAATGAGTTTGTTCAAGGACAAAACTCGGCTCGCCCTTAAATGCAATCCGATGACAGACGAGCTCGTACTCGTCTTCAGCGAATGGATCGACAAAAAACCTGGCTTCCGCGCGGTCCCGAAGGAGGAATTAGTGGCCGGAATTCCCGTAGAGGAATTTGAATTTCCATATTAAATTCCCATTACCTGACTTCGAACACTACTTTCAGGTTCGTTGTTTCCGAAAGCGTATTGGGTTGCTCGGCCTGTTTCATTGCGCTTTGCTCTTTTTCTTCTTCACTTTGCTGCTGGACCTGAGTAGCCGGGTTTTCACCGGTCTCCGAGACGGAAACGATATCGCCGAGTGACTTACCCATTTCTTTCGCAATCGCGGCGGCTTCCGTGCGTGCATTCTCAATGGCATTTTTCATGGCGTCCTCATGGAGGGAACGGCCGGGTGCCAGCCCGAAGCTGCCGATGCTGATCGCGCTGGCGCCGCTCTGCGTGGCCAGGTCGATGACGCGCGGCAAGTCCTTTACATTATCGAGTTCCACTTCGAGCGGAGTATCGAGCCGGTAACCGATGATGCGCGTTCCATTCTGGCCGTATTCCATATTCGGCATCAGGTGGAATGGCTGCTCGGTAATATCCGCTGTTTTAATGCCGGCATTTTCGAGCGATTCTTTCAGGTGCTTCACGATGTCATCCTGCTTGACGAAGAGCGCGGTCGCTGTTTGGTCCGCGCTCGAAACGGTGAGCCCCAGCGAGACGCGCTCCGCTGCCGCGCCGGCGCTGCCGGTGGCGAGCACGGTGATCGTCTGGCTCATGGGGAATGGCGGCGGCATCGGCATTCCGCCCGGCTGTTGTGCTTTGGCGGCGGATGCAGCGCCCGATGCGCATAGAATGAGGATGGCCGCGAGGTAATAAAACTTTTTTAAGATCATGGGTTAGAAAAAATGAAGTTGACGATTGAACGTGACGCTAAAGAAACCACATTTAGATTGAGATTCGCTCCCCGAGTTCGGAAAAACATTTCGCATAGCACAAACTATTGCATGAATCGTATTGTATTCTAAAGGAATCTCTGATTAAATCTTTTGACGATCTCATTGCGAGGAGGATTTTTCTCCCTTCGGTCGATTCGCTCTCCTCGCAATGACGATAAAATCTGACTTAGCCAGAGACTCCTTTATTCTTAATTCTTAATTGATTCAGATGGCTCGCCAGACCGTCGTCGCGCTATTATACAACGATATTCCGGATACGGTCGAGGCCGCGGAGCCGCCGGTCGATCTTTCGCCGGAAGCCCTCGGCTTTACGCCGTATTTCGATCTCGAAGATATTCCCGCGGAGGAAGAATTCGCCACCATCGAGCAGGCGCTCACGGAGGCCGGCTACAAAGTTGCAAGTTACAATATCAAGGACCGTTTCGAGCGGCTTTTCAAATTCCTCGCGCGAAGAAAGATCGATGTGGTCTTCAATTTTGTCGAGTTCTTTCACGGCCGCCCGGAGGAAGAGATGCATATCGCCTCGTTCTTCGAACTGCTCGAAGTTCCTTATACCGGGGCCACGCCACTGGCGCTGGCGCTCGCCCAGAATAAGCCGCTCGCCAAATCGATTCTCCGTTCCTACGATCTTCCAACACCGCGCTCGATGACGGTACATTATAAACGTAACGTCTCCGCTTCGATGGCGGAATTCAAATCGCGGCACAATCTTCACTATCCGCTCATCGTGAAGCCGGCATGCGAGGACGGTTCCGGCGGGATTGAAAATGCGAGCATCGTTTCTACGCCCCGCGCGCTTCGCGAGCGCGTCGAATTCGTGATCGAAGAATTCAAAATGGATGCGCTCATCGAGGAATATATCGAGGGCCGGGAGTTGAATGTGGCTGTGCTCGGCAATGGAGCGGAACGCCGCGCGCTCCCAATCTCCGAAATCACTTTCGAAGACATGCCCGAACATCTTTACAAAATCGTGAGTTTCGAGGCGAAGTGGGCGCCGCTGCACGAGGCATATCATAAAACGATCCCATCCTGTCCCGCCGATCTGCCAAAAGCAAAGACGCTCGAAGCGCAGGAGCTTGCGCTTCGGGCCACCGAAGCGCTTGGCACGCGCGATTATGCGCGAGTCGATATTCGAATGGATAAAAATGGGAACTTCTATATTTTGGAAGTAAACCCAAACCCAAATCTTTCGGAAGGCACCGGTATCGCTCGCTCGGCGGAAGCGGCGGGAATGAAATTTCAGGACCTGCTCCAAACCATCGTCGAAAGTGCTCTGGAGCGTTCAACCAAAAGTGTCTCGGAACAGAGTTCCAGTTGAAAAAACTTACTCCTAATCATGAGCCGCGCTACGGGCGATTTTCTCATCGGTATCTTCAAGCTTGCAAAAGCCACGCTACTGCTTCTCGTCGCGGCGGGCGCGCTCTCGTTACTCGATAATAAAATACGGGATGTTGTAGAGCGCCACATCACGCAACTTAGCGGCGATGCGCATTTTCACGCGCTCGAAAAAGTAGCGGGATACCTGGGATTTGCCACCACGCGCCGCATCGAGTTCGTGAGCGGCGCGGCCTTCTTTTATGCTGCGCTTTTCGCGATTGAGGGCATCGGCCTTCTCGCCCAAAAACGCTGGGCGGAATATTTCACCGCGATCATCACCGCCAGCTTTCTGCCGATTGAAATTTATGAGATCTTCCGCCACCCGATGATTTTCAGAGTCATTGTTTTTGCAATCAATGTGGCCGTGTTGATTTATCTCATCTGGCGGGTGCGTGGGCAAGGATGAAAGTGAGGTTTTGCTGACTCTTTCCTCATTCATCGTTCCTCATTCATTTCTGCGATCCGTGGCACGCGCCTTGTCCCTCTATAATGTGAATCAATTAAATCACGAAACACTATTCAAATCTATTATTGGAGGACATTATGACACGAAGCATTAAATCCACTACTCGCAGTGCCAAGCGAAAGGCCCGTTCCTTAGGCAAATCCTTATCGAAGCGCGCATCCTCTCGGACAAGCTCAAGCGGCACGAGCGGCAGCAGCCGATCGCGTTCGTCATCGAGCTTTCTCGGACTCCCGCTGTGGGCAAGCATATCGCTTGGCTGTGTGGCGTTCGGCGGATTAGTTTATGGGCTTATGCAATTGGATGCCGTCAGCGATATGATGGACCCCGTCATTCACGATGTCGGAGAATTTTTTGGCCTGACGGAAGATAATGGTATCGACACCATGAACATCACGCACGACCGAATCTATTCGGCTGCGATCCGCTCATAAAATTCCCCTCCTTTTCAAGGAGGGGGCAGGGGGTGGTTAAATTGGTCGAGAAAAAGATGTTCGAGGGAATTAAATCCCTCGCAATTTCAAATGGCGAGGCCGAGCTTGTGGTAACCACGGGCGCCGGGCCTCGCCTGTTATCGTACCGCCTTCGCGATGGAGAAAATATTCTTGGGCTTTGGCCGGGTGTCGCGCAAGCAAATGATCTGGGAACCTGGAAGCCCTATGGCGGCCACCGCCTCTGGGCCGCGCCGGAAGAAATGCCGCGAACGTATTATCCCGATAACGATCCCGTGGAATATGAAATCATTGGGGATCATGCGGCCATCCTTCGCTCGCCGACGGAACGAATTACGAATATTCAGAAAGAGATGCGAATTACGCTGGGTGATGGGCCGGATGTTGCGATTCAGCATCTAATAACAAATCGCGGCATCGAGCAAGTAGAACTTGCGCCCTGGGCACTTACAATTTTGCGGCCCGGTGGAACTGTTATCATTCCGCAGGAGCCGTTTCGTTCGCATGACGAAGCCTTATTGCCCGCACGTCCGATGGCGCTCTGGTATTTCACCGATCTCACCGATACACGATATAGGATTGGGAAGCGGCTACTTGAATTGCGCTGCGATGCGCAACTCGAAAGCCCTCAAAAAATTGGCGTGCTGAATAAGCAGGGATGGGCGGGTTACTATTCCTCGCCGCTGCTCTTTGTGAAAGAATTCGATTACCGCGCCGGTGCAGCCTATCCCGATTATGGCTGCAATTGCGAGGCATACACCGCTGGCAACTACCTCGAACTCGAATCGCTCGGGCCGATGGAAATGCTGCAGCCGGGCGAAACCGCCACGCACCGCGAACGGTGGCGATTATTCGATAACGTGACGCTTTCGAAGAATGACGAAGAACGCGCCGAAGAAATTGCGCGATATATAATGTAGCCGTGACCTTTAGGTCACGGTGTGCGGAATTTTTCGCTCCGCGACCGTAGCCTAAAGGCTACGGCTACAACGTTTAAAACGGCAGGTCGTCCACGGGAGCGGGTTCCTGCGGCTCGTATTCGGGGACGGGGGCTGCCCCGGCAGCGGAAGCAGCGGCGCGATAATTCGATTGTTCCGCGCGCGGAGCCGAAGCACTACCGCCGCGAGTTGCAGGATTGCCGCCGAGCAAAATTAAGTCATCTGCCACGATCTCTGTGATATAATGCTTTACCCCGTCTTTATCGTAGTTCCGGGTCTGAATGCGCCCTTCAACGAAAACCTTTTCGCCTTTTTTTACATATTGGCCGATGATTTCCGCAAGGCGGTTGAATGCAACGATATTGTGCCATTCGGTGCGCTCCTGCGGCTGGCCCGAGGTCTTGTCCTTCCAATATTCATTCGTAGCAACTGAGAACGAGGCGACTTGAGCGCCCGAACCAGTATAACGAATTTCTGGATCTTTTCCGGCGTGGCCAATGAGTGTGGCTCGATTGAGACTTTTTGCTGCCATTTGTATTTTTCTCCTAAGTTGTATGTTTCCCCAAAATGGGTGCCTATTAAAACTTCTTCAATATACGACGAAAAAGCGAGGGTCCGTAAAAATCTATTCTTCGGCAACCACCTGCCTTCGCAAATGCGTTCCGCCCACCAGGACATCGACCGTGTAAAAACCGGAAGGAACCGTGGGAGGAGTAAAATCATATTCGCTGCCCGAGACCATTCTCGAATCTATTATTCGTCCCACCGCGTCGTAAATTGTGACGCGCGCCGGTAGCATCGACGGCGATGCACCGCTTGCATCCCACGCAACATGCAGCGTGTGTTGAAACGGATTTGGAAAGACTTCCAGCGCGGCCTGCGCCATCTTTATGGGCGCCGGGGTGATGCTCGAAGTTCCCGACCACAACTGCGCGGTTTCGTCGATGGTTTGGTGCAGAAGCTCCGGACTTTCTGCTAATGCGATGACCATGGTCATTTCCACCGAATCCTGCGAGCGCATCGGCATATTTTTTAGGCCAAACGTATGCGAAATGTCATCCGGTCCGGCATAATTTAAGAACTGTGTCATCATCGTCCATTTATCGGATTTCGAAAGGCCATTATAGGGATCGATACCGCCCACGGCGCCGTCGTCCCAGATGGCTCGGTAGTTCAATGACGCGCCCGGAGGTAGCGGCGAAAGCAACTTCACCCCCGCATACGGATAGCCCGATTCCAGCCGGTAGGAGATTGCCGTTTGACTCGCGCTGTCGAAGCGCGTGATGTTGATGAGGCCGGAAGCGCCGATATCCCAGTCGAGAAAGAGCGCGGCGGCGGTCGAATCGTTCGCGGAGGGAACACCGGGCGAATCCCGATGCCGGAAAACATATTTCACCACGATGGCATTGTCCGCGAGACTTCCATCATTGAATGCATACGCCTGACATCGGGTACGCAAACCGATTTGAATCGAGGAATCCGCGAGGCTGTCCGTATAGGTGCAGGCAAGCTCTTGCGCGGCATTTGCATGATCCGGCGGAGTGACATAATGCACCATCGCTTCCGGCGTAAAATCCATGTCCGGTAAGTTTGCATTCGCATCCTCGATCACATCGACCACATGGCTGGAATCGATTCCCGCCATTAGCCCCCCCTGGTAAAGCACGGACCGGCTAAAAGAAAGCACCGAAGGCGGCGGAATGCGCCATAAAAATCCAGAACCTTCGTTATTGACCAGCGGATCGTTATAGCCGATCGTCCCCATCGAAGGGAACGTGACGGTGAGGTTATTCTTGTTGAGATCG
>Ga0307373_10011983_pt1 | contig 12423 bp, 7 predicted proteins | sample OX2MG_FD_202534 | JGI IMG/M metagenome (GOLD analysis project Ga0307373, IMG submission 202534) | Soil microbial communities from Risofladan, Vaasa, Finland - OX-2 | ecosystem: Environmental > Terrestrial > Soil > Coastal area > Acid sulfate soil | place: Finland: Risofladan, Vaasa | collected...
GTAGCGCTCGAATCCGTTCGCCATCGCCAGTGTCCTCTGCTTCATGATTGCCACTATCCTCCCACTGCTCCCCACACCTTATCCGTTACACGCAAAACATGGAGCACTTATTCAGAAGTTCCCTAAATCTGCCCTTCAACTGGGATACGGCGGTCAGGTCTGTTTCCTGCGGTTTTCCCAGACCTCGGCGGCTGAGCGAATTGATCTTTCCCTGCACCGAACCGCTTGTAAAGTGCGCGTTATCGACGGAGAATTGAGCTTCGATTTTCAAGCGTTCCAGCAGGTCCGCGTTTCCCTCGGGTATCAGGATGTTCGCCTTCAGCTTGGCGGCGCCGGTCATCACCGGCGGATTCGCCTTCACGGCAAGCAGGAGCAAATCTTCGATGCGGGCCCCTTGCGAAACGGTGTCCATGACGATTGTTCGGCCCTTCACTTCCGGGTATTCGTCCACCACCTTTCCCTTCGTCACAAGCGTGCTATTCAGGAACTTCGCGGTGACGCTGTTTAGATACGTGTCCCCGTTCGTCCCGTCCACGATGGCTGAGAAATCCGTGTGCAGCGCCATCGGATGGTCGCTCGTACGCAAGGCAAAATTCGGGATGTCGGTCTCGCCCTGGACATTGAGGTAGTCGAGCGGCCCGGAGAACTGGCCTTTGGAAGAGAGGGTGCCCTTGAGGCCCTTCAGGGTGCCCATGTCCGCGTTCCAGAATATGTAGCGGCCCGTTACCGGCGTCTCGCTGGGATCGTCAGCCAGCCAGGGGCCGAACTGGCCGTCGCAATGGATTTCGCCCCGGGGTATCGGATTCGTGAGCAAGGCGTGGAACGCGGCGGCATTAGTGAAATCAAAATCGTGCAGTTCCAACTGATGGATCTCGAATTCATGCGGAGGCTTTGTGTCGCGGCGCAGAATAACGATCAGCGCTTCCTTGGCGGTAATCTTCTCGACGACAACGGGGTACTTTTGGGCCAGGTTTTGTTGAGTAGCGTGAATCATCGGCGGTCCGCCAGACTTTCGCGGCGGCGTATGAATTTGTAGTCCGTCCAGATCGATGCTCGCGATCTCTGGATGGCGGCTCAATAAACCCCACAACCTTGCGTTGACCGTTAAAGACCGGACTTCCACCAGTGGTGCGATGTCCGTTCTTCCCTCGTGCCGGATCACCAGTCCGGTGATGACCACATGGATGCGCGGATAGAATGCAACGTGGAAGTCGTCGAATTGCACGCTACCCTGGAAATGGGTCCGCAAATATAGCTCCGCCCGGTTGCGTGCAATTCGCTGAAGCGTTGGCGTGAGCGCATGGATCGCTATGATTGCGAAGACTACCAACAAAATGCCGATGGAAATGGCCCATTTCCAGGCAGTAGCGCGGCGTATTCGCATCGCGTTTGATGTCTCCGGGCTTAAGGGGAACTCATAGGGGTGGCGTTACAGGTTTCATTGTAGCTGAGTTCAGTTCCGGCTCCCAGAAGCGCGGCAATTCGGCAGCGGTCTAGTTGGATGCTCTCCATCGGCGAACCGCGATGAGTGCCCAGATTGCCTCTACCAAGCCAAAGGGCCACGCGCCTTGCAGAAAACCGTAAATCGATCCAAGGACGCAGGCGCCGGCAAACGCCAAGATAAACCAATGACTGCGATGCTCGAACGCGTAACACACTAGCATGGCGGTAACGGCAACCAACCCGAACAGGCTTAACCTGGTCACGCCGCTATTGTCGCCCGATCCTGCTTCCACAAAGGAAACCCACTCATTGGGATCTCGCGGATGATTTGCAACAATGGCAGCTCAGGAGTCCAGGGAACCTTTGAGTTAAAGTAGTCCACCACCGGCAATTCATTGAAGAATGACCTAGAGCTTTAGCAGGCATTCCGCATTCCGGTGGGCGATCTTCTCAAGATCCTCTCTGCTCGCCGGTAAGATTTTCAGAAATTCGCGTCCCGCCGCGTTCGCACTGAATGGATAATCCACGGAAAACAGGATTCGATCGGCTCCCACAACCTGCAAAGCGCACAGGTACGGAGGTAACGTGAAGTATCCGCTCGTGGTGATATGGAAGTGCTCCTGAAAATACTCGGCGATCCGTCGTTGAAGGTGCTTTGCGCCCCGCGCGAAGACATCCTCGGCGCGAACGATCGAGTAAGGCAGATCCTCGCCCATGTGCCCGATGATGATCTTCAGCTTTGGAAACCGGTCAAAAAGCCCGGAAACGATCAGGCGCAGGCAATGCATTCCGGTTTCCACGTGCCATCCCCAGGCAGCGGTGGACAGGAAAAATCCAAGGTTCCCCGGAAGCCCTCGGTAGTATGCCTCTTGCACCGGCTGGGGTGGAGGCGCCGGATGCAGATAGATGGGAACATCGAGATGCTGTGCCGATTCAAACAGCGGCGTGAAGGATGGATGGTCGAGAAACAAGCCGTTCGTGGTTCCATTGAGCATAATGCCCTTGAATCCCAGTTGGCGGATGCACCGCTCAAATTCCGCGGCGGCCTTTTCCGGCTCCAGCAAAGCCAGGGTGCCAAAAGCGGCAAAGCGGTCCGGGTGCGCTTTTACCGCTGCGGCAAGCGTGTCGTTTGTGTCGCGCGCGAGCGCGGTTGCGGTAGCCGGTTCCAGTTTGTCCAAGCCGCTCGCAGCCAGCGATAGCACCTGCACATCGATTCCGGAGGCGTCCATGTCGGCGATCCGCCCCTGTCCCAAATCGAGCAGCCTCGCTTGGAGAAGTTTCATGAATTCAGGCACCGCGCCGGCGTCCTTGGTTGTGGCCTTCAGAACTTCAGGGGTTGAGAAGTGTTCTTCGAGAGTAATTGTGCGCATGGCTCAATCATATAGCCAAATCCGTCATTTTTTGGCTTTTTAGCTTAATTTAAGGGCCCAAACGATGCCAAAAATGCTCATTTTTGCCACGGAATCAGGATGGATAACCATCTGGACAAATTTGAAGTTACCCTTTCGCACAAGCCTTCTATCGTGCTCGACCCTGCATTCGCGCAATGCTAGGCTTGGGGGATCAATCCTTTCGGAGGATTTTTTGTGAGCGAGTCCTTGCCATCAAGCGATCCCGGCACGCAAAAGCGCCGCAGTACACGCATCGTGCAGGCGATACCGGTCACCGTCTCGGGAGTGGACGCGCTCGGTCAGCCCTTCAAGGAGCGGACCACGACCGTGACAATCAACTGCCACGGCTGCAAGTACCAATCCAAGCATTACGTTCCAAAGAATTCGAGCGTCACGCTGGAAATTCCCCGGCAAGAGTCTTCGCTCCCGGCTCGGCTTGTGACTGGACACGTGGTTTGGGTTCAGCGGCCGCGAACGGTTCGCGAACTGTTTCAAATTGGATTGGAGTTTGAGGAAGCCGGAAATGTGTGGGGCATCTCTTTCCCGCCGGAAGATTGGTTTCCCCATCCCGAAGACCAGGAATCGGCGACTTCCGCTCCGCCAGAGACGCAAGCAACCCTGGAGATCAATCCCTCGACGGCGCAGCACGCAGCACCGATTCCCCGACCGGCGCCTCCGAAATCGACGGAGGAAGCAGTGCTGCCAACTGCGTTCTCATCGATAAGGAATCCGAGTCCGCCGGTTACAAGGCCAGCAACGCCCTCGGCAAATTCAACTCCGACTGTGGCAACAACGGAGACACATGCCCCGGCAGTCCCGCCGTCATCCGCTACGCCAACGACGCCCACAGGCGATAGTAAGATCCACGTAATGCCTTCGCCTGCGCAGTCTCAGGAAGCGCAATTGGCTGTCGCTCGCCAGATGGCAAAAGTGGTCGCCGAAGCGAAAGAAACACTGGATAAGACGGTTCGAAGAAGCGCGCAGGCGGCCGTCAACGAAGAAATGACGGTTGTGCGGCAGCAGCTAGATGCACAGCTCCACGAAAAAATCGAACACGCCATCCGGGCTTCGATGGAGCGCGTATCCGAGGCGGAGGTCAAGAAGGTTGTACATCAGGCGGCCGCCCGCACGGCCGAGATCGTCGAAGGAGCTCGGAAAGAAACCGAAGCCGCCGCGGCCCAACTCGACGCCAAGATCCATCAGGCGGCGCAACAAACCATCCATCATGCGGCGGAACAGGCAGCGAGAGAAGCGGCCCAGCAGGCAGCTTCGCATAACTTGAAGGAAACAGTCGAACAGGCGGTCGAGCGCGCGATCGCGGAGCGCGAGGCGACTTCCCCATCGCTTCAAATCCTTTCTTCCCCGGAGGCTGCGCAGAAACAGCTCGACGAGTGGAAACGGAACATCGACGAAACGGCGCACAGCGTCCACAGCCAGGTCGTCGAGCAATCACAAGCGGAGGTGGAGGCAGCCAAACGCCGCTGGCGCGAGGAATTGGAAACAATGTTGGCAGGATCGGCGCAGAACCTTGGCGAGGCTCTGCATCAGGCTTCGCAACAAGCAGTGAGCAGCGTCGAACGCGACATTGCCGAGCACACCGCCGGCCTTCGCACCACGCTCCACGAAGTGATTTCAGAGGCGCAATCCTCCGTCCAATCGCTCGGGGCAGAAATCGCACAGGAACGGGCGCAAGCGGAACAAACCAAGGCAGACATCGAAGAAACGGCCGGATCGGCGCTGGAACAGGCTCGCCAGCAATTAGACAGTCTGGTTGATGCACAATGCCAGAAAATTAACGAAAGAGCGGACGAGATCATCGCGGAGCGCGCGCAAGCCATCGAGCCAGTCCTCCAGGATTCGGCCCAGAAGCTGATGGAACGCTTATCGGGGGAGCTTGCACAGAAACTCTCGTCGCAGATGGAAGAAGCGCAGAAAACCGTAGGTGAGCTGGCGAACGCGAGCCAGCGGGCCACGGATATCCGGGATAGTGTCAGCCAGAGTTTACAGCAGTCGTCCGAGCAACTGGAACAGATACAGAGCACCGTTCGGGACCGGATTCAGCAAGCGTCCGGAACAGCGGTCCAGCAGACGCTTTCCGAACTTGCAAAGGCCGAGCAGTCCGTCGCCCAACTCCACAACAGCATCCGCGAGGCTTCCGAGCAGGCAGCCCAAGCAAAGAACGGCATTTTCGAACAGATTCATACTGCCTCCAGCGAGGCTGTGCAAAAAGCTATCTCGCAAATCTCGGATGCGGGGCAACAGGCCGCTCATCTCCAGGACAGCATTCGCCAGCAAGTTCAGCAGGCATCCGAACAATTGGAGCACGCCCAGAGCGCGGTTCGCGATCGGATTCAGCAAGCGTCCGAAGTAGCGGTCCAGCAGACGCTTTCCGAACTTGCAAAGGCCGAGCAGTCCGTCGCCCAACTCCACAACAGCATCCGCGAGGCTTCCGAGCAGGCAGCCCAAGCAAAGAACGGCATTCTCGAACAGATTCATGCCGCTTCCAGCGAGGCTGTGCAAAAGGCTATCTCACAAATCTCGGACGCGGAGCGGCAGGCCGCTCATCTCCAGAACAGCATTCGTCAGCAAGTTCAGCAGGCATCCGAGCACATGACTCAGATGCAAAACGCGATCCGAGAGCAGGTGGAGCAACTCTCGCAGCAAACGGTCGAAGAGTCTCTCGAGCGATTGCGGCAGGAAACGTCAAAATACCCGGCCGAGCTCGAGCAATCCTGCCGCGCAGCTCTTTCGAAAGCGGAAGAAGAACTTAAACAGAAGAGCAATGAGACAGAACATGCGACATACGACGCGCTGCTGAAGGCCTCCGAGTGGTATCAAAAGAAGGCCCAGACGACGATGCAATCCGCTCTCGAAAAGACGGTGGAGCAGTCCGCCTCCGCTCTGCGCGATCGCGCGAGCGAAATTTCCAGCCTGGTGGCTGCCGAACTCGATCATTACCGCCGTACCTATGTAGAGCACGCCAAGGCGGAGATGGAAGAAGCCACCAAGGATGTGGCCGAGATCGAGCGTGAAAAGCTCAAGGAAAGCGCTGAAATCGCCGCAGCGGCCTTCACCGATCGCATCCGCCAACTGACGAATGAATCTCTCCATCGATTCCAGGAAGCCTCCCAAGCAGCCTTGAAAACAGAGCGCGCGGAGATGGAGCAGAACCGCGAAGGCTGGCTCGCCGAGTTCCAGGAGAAGCTGGATGAGAAAATGACACAGGGGGCCGAGCAGGCAGGCACGTACCTGCAGTCGCAGCTTATTCCGCTGCTCGAAATCCTGGAATCCAAGCGCGAGGAAGAGAAACGTATCTGGATGGACCAGATCAAGAAATCGTCCGAAGAGTCGATCGAGCTATACAAAACCCGGCTCGAAAACGCCACGAATTCCTGGCTGGTCGCCTCCGCGGCCACCCTGGGGCAAAATTCACAGGCTGTCCTCGACAACCTCGCCAAGGCCGCCGAGAAACGTTTGCGAGACACCTGCTCCCAAGTGCTCGCCGGAATGGGCGATACGCTGAAACAAAGCCTTCTCGGAATCTCCGTCGATCTCAGTTTCGAAGAAAGAGACGAATATCCGAAGAACAGATAACGGACATCCACCTCGTTTGTCAATTTCCGCGGCTCCCCGCCGATTTTCGCGCCGGACGCCTCTGCCGGTATAATGTTTCCATGTCGAATCAGTCTTTCCTAAGCATTTGGTGCAAGGACTTTCCCGAAGAGCGCATGCTCGACCGCTTCGGCGCCTTTCTCGCAATCGTTCCCTTTTCGACGACGAAGCCCGGATTCACGCACCTGACCATTCGCGCGGTGGACGGATCGGAAGCCCCTATGCTGGAGCAGGACTTTCGCACGATGCCGGTCGATGCCCCGAGCATTGTCGTACTGGCCCAAGATTACCTACACAGCGACTCGTGCTATGAGGTGCATTGCTATTGGGATCTTTGGAAATTGGATGCCGGTGGGCGATGGAAGATGGAACCTGAAAGGCTGGAGATCTTCTGTCACGGCACGGATTACGACGGCGGGCTCTGCCGGGAGTACGGCCATCTCGAAGTGAATTTCGGCTTCGAGCATCTCTTCACGGGCCACGCGGGCCTGCTCGGCATCCGCCAGAAGGAGCGGGCTGCCGCCGAAAGTCCCGAGGAAGCGAGATTCCTCGAAGCGATGGCCTGGCCCGAGAACCTGCAGAAGTATCATGAGAAAACGCGGGAGAATATCCGCAAGCTTCTGGATTGGGTGCGCCGCATAGAGAAAACGCTCCCGGTCGAGCGTGCCCGGTTATGGTCCGAGGGTGAGGAAAATTTCGAAGCGCGCCTTGAAGAAATCCTGGCCGCCCACTGACCTTCAGCCCGCGAGGATTGTGCCGAGCCTCGTTTAGCGGCTATGGAAAATCGATGAGTGAATTCTTTCGCGAGCATCGTTGAAGAGCTAAAATCGATTCCGTGGGGCCGGCTGGGCCGAGTCAAAGTGCCAAAAAACACATATTGTTTCCGCCAGAAGAACGCCGAGCGAATCGGCGCGATTATGATGGAAGCGCCGACCGCATGAGCGCTATTGCACAACCCGCCGTGGCCTCACGCAAACGGGAACGCCAACCCTCCGGCTGGTACCACCTGAAGCATCTCATTCCCTACGTCGCACATTACAAGGGAATGGTCTCGCTCGGGCTTCTGATGCTGACGCTGATGGGGCTGGTCGGTTCACTGCCGCAGCTAATCATCGGCGCGATCATGGACTGTCTGAAAGGCTCGCCCCAAGCCCTTTCAACGCTGTCGGGCACGTCGCGCGCTCTTTTGCAGCCCCTTTTCTCCTTTTACGCCCCGTTCAGCCGACATGCGCTGGGTCTTTATTGCCTGATTCTGGTGGGAGTCATGGTGGTGAAGGGCGTCTTGTCTTTTTGGACGCGATGGATCCTCATCGGCATTTCGCGCGAGATTGAATTCGATCTTCGGAACGATCTGATGGCGAAGCTGGTGAAGCTCGATCCTGAGTTCTATGTGCGCAATCGCACCGGCGATTTGATGTCCCGCACCACGAATGATTTGAACGCCGTACGCATGGTACTTGGGCCCGGCATCATGTACACGGCCACCACGATCGCCACCATGGTGCTGGCCATTTTCTTCATGTTCAAGCTTTCGCCCGCGCTTACGTTCTGGGTGCTGATTCCCGTGCCGTTTGTGGCCCTCGCCGTCCGCTATTTCGGACAGATTATTCATCGCCTTTCCGAGCGAATTCAGGCCGCGCTGGGCGTGCTTTCAACGCGCGCGCAGGAGAACCTGACGGGCGTCCGCGTGATTCGCGCCTACGTGCAGGAAAAGCCGGAGATTGCCGCGTTCGACGCCGCCAATCGGGAGTATGTGAACGAAAATATCAAGCTGATCGGCTCCTGGAGCCTGTTCTTCCCCGCCCTTTCGGCCCTGATAGGCCTGACCGTCGTGATCTTGCTGGGAGTGGGCGGCATTGAAGTGGTCGATCACCGCGTTTCCCTCGGCACTTTTTCGGCTTTTTACGCGTTCCTCATTCAGCTGATTTTTCCGATGATCGCGATCGGCTGGGTGACGAACATCTTTCAGCGAGGCGCGGCGTCCATGGGCCGCTTGCGGTATTTGCTGACCGCGCAGCCGAATATCCAAGACGTGGGAGCTACGCAAAAGCCAGTCCACACCAGGACCAACGGCGATGGGAAGACCGCTGCCCACGCCGAATCGGCCATTCGCGGAGAAATCGAATTTCGGCATACGACCTTTTCTTATCCGACGATGGGCAACGGGCCGAGCGGCGGGCCCGTGCTGAACGATGTGAACCTGCACATTCCAGCCGGCTCGACGCTTGCCATCATCGGCCCCACGGGAAGTGGAAAATCGACGCTTGCGGCCCTCATTGCAAGGCTCTGGGAAGCGCCGCCGGGCACATTATTGATCGACGGACGCTCCATTCGGGAATACCCGCTTGAAGAACTGCGGCGGTCGATCGGATATGTGCCCCAGGACACATTCCTATTTAGCGAGACGCTGCGGGAGAATATCGCGTTTGGAGTGAATGACGTCGACGAGGAACCGATTCTGGAAGCGGCCGAGATCGCAAGCATTTCGGGTGAAATTCAAGCTTTTCCCCACCGTTTTGAAACGATGGTCGGCGAGCGCGGCGTCACTCTTTCGGGGGGGCAGAAGCAGCGGACGTCCCTGGCGCGCGCGATTCTCCGCCAGCCAAGAATCCTGATTCTCGACGATGCCCTCTCGAGCGTGGACACGGACACCGAAGAACGAATTCTTCGCCGCTTGCGTGACGTGATGCGCCAGCGGACAACGATCCTTATTTCGCACCGCATTTCCACGGTCAAAGGCGCCGACCAGATTATCGTGATGCGCGAGGGCCGCGTGATCGAGTGCGGCAGCCACGAGGAATTGCTCGCCCAACGCGGCTATTACGCGGATTTGAATCAAAAGCAACTGCTGGAAGAAGAGCTGGCACGAGAATGAGCGATTTTCGCGAAGAGGAAAAACTCGGCAAGATCTACGATTCGCACCTCACGCGGCGGCTGCTGAAATATCTGCGGCCGTATCGCGGGTGGGTGTGGCTCGCCCTTTCGATGACCCTCGGAGTGGCGGCGATGGAGCTCGTCGGCCCATACCTCTTCGGCTTAGGCATCGATTGGTACATCGTTCCGGGCTTTGCGCATACGCTTGCAAGGCACAAAGCCGTCCTGGGCTTGCTCTGGGTCGTCGCGGTTTTTCTCGGATCGCTCCTGGCTAGTTTTGGCCTGCAATACGCGCAGGTGCGCATCATGCAGTGGGTAGGCCAGGAAACGATGTACGATTTGCGCAAAGAGATTTTCGAGCACTTGCAACGCGTGCCGATGAGCTTCTTCGACCGCAGCCCCGTGGGTCGGCTCGTGACGCGCGCCACCACCGACGTGGACGCCTTGAACGACCTCTTCGCCTCCGGCGTTGCGGCGATGCTCAACGATTTCGTACTGCTGATAGGGCTGGCGGGCTGGCTTTTTTATCTGAGCCCCCGGTTGGCGCTGGCGACGCTTTCGCCCCTGCCCTTCATGATTCTGGTGACATACTTCTTCCGCAATTACGTGCGCGACGCCAATCGCCGGATTCGCACCGCCATCGCGAGAATCAACGCGTTCCTGCAAGAAAGCATCAGCGGAATGGCAGTGGTGCAGCTCTTCAATCGCGAGCAAAAGTCGCTGAAGCAATTTTCCGAATTGAACCGCGTGCATATGGAGGCATATAAAGACGCGATCGATGCGTTCTCTTTCTTCTTCCCCGCCGTCGAGTTTCTAAGCATGGCCGGCATTGCACTGCTCTATTGGGTGGGCGGCCTGCAAGTGATCACCGGGACACTGGAAATCGGCCTTCTGTTCTCCTTCATGATGTACGCACAGCGATTCTTCCGGCCGATCCAGGACTTAAGCGAAAAGTTCAACATTTTGCAGACCGCCATGGCGGCCTCGGAGCGCATCTTCGGGCTGCTCGATGAGCCCGCGACGATTCTTTCGCCCGCGCACACGCACGCTCTTGACACAACGCGCGGTGAAATTGAATTTCGCGATGTGTGGTTCGCCTACAACAGAGGGGCGACACCTAAAGACGAAGACTGGGTTTTGCGGGACGTGTCCTTCCGGGTGGAACCGGGCCAAACACTGGCGATCGTCGGCCACACAGGCGCCGGCAAGACCACCATTATTCAGCTTTTGCTGCGCTTCTACGATATCCAGCGCGGGCAAATTTTGCTGGACGGGGTCGACATCCGCGAAATGGATTTGCAGGACCTGCGGCGGCTATTTGGAATCGTACTGCAGGATCCGTTCCTGTTCACCGGCACGATCGAATCCAATGTAAAGCTGGGCACCGAAACCATCGACCGCGCAACGACCGAACAGGCGCTCAAGGAGGTCGGACTCGGGTCATTCCTCACCTCCATGCCGCAGGGCGTGGAAACGCCCGTAACCGAGAGGGGTTCGACGCTTTCGGTCGGCCAGCGGCAACTTGTCAGTTTCGCTCGCGCGCTGGCACATAACCCCAAGTTCCTGATCCTCGACGAGGCGACTTCCAGCGTCGATACCAAGACGGAGTTGATGATCCGAGAAGCGCTGGACCGCCTGATCGAGGGCCGCACGGCTGTGATCATCGCTCACCGGCTCAGCACGATCCAGCACGCCCATCGCATCCTCGTGTTTCACAAGGGACGCCTCCGCGAGCAGGGTTCGCATCAAGAGCTTCTCGCCTTGCGTGGCATTTACTACCGCCTGTACCAACTCCAGTACAAAGAACAGGAGTTGGTGGCTTCGCTCCCCGACAGCCGTTCCGCCGGGTTCTCACAGCCCTTGCCGGCCGATGACTGACCTGGCAGTAACGGCAAAACCTGCTATCCCTCGACGAAATGCCTTTCCGCGCCCTTCTGCGCGGCAGATTATCCGGGCCCACGGATGAGTGCGCCCACAATTTTGATTTCCGCGGGCGAGGCGTCGAGCGATATGTACGCCGCGCGCCTGGCAACCGCCCTGCGTGAGCGTACAGGCGCCCATTTCTTTGGCATGGGCGGGCCCCGCGTGGCGGAGGCGGGAGTTGAACTGATCGCCGATTACCATGAAGTGGCCGTCGTCGGCATCACAGAAGTGCTGCATAAGATTCCGTCGGTCGTCGCCGTACAGCGCCGTTTAGCCAGAGAGGCCGCCAAGCGCCACGCGGCGCTCGCAATTCTTGTCGATTCCCCTGGGACGCATTTAGGAGTCGCCAGGCGGCTGAAGCAAAAGGGAATCCCCGTGGGATATTTCATCGGTCCGCAGGTGTGGGCGTGGCGCGCCGGGCGCGTTCGAGTGGTAAAGCGACTGGTCAAGCGCATGGTTGTGATTTTTCCCTTCGAAGAACAAATCTACCGAGACGCGGGAGTGCCCGTGGATTTTGTGGGCCATCCGCTGGTAGACGTGGTGAAGCCAACCATGACCCGGACGGAATTCGCGATGCGGCACGGGCTGGATGCAAGCCGGCCGATCGTGGCGATTCTTCCGGGCAGCCGGCGAAATGAAATCACGCAGAATTATCCAAGAGTCCTCGAGGCCTGCGAACGGCTCACTCGCGCATTGGAAGCGAGAGATGGAGTGCAATTCGTCCACGTCGTGGCGCCGAATCTGACGGGCGATTTATTTGCGCGATACGGCCCCTCACGCGTCGAGATAAAGCAAGTGGCAGGGGCCGCGTACGACGCACTCGCGGCAGCGGATTGCGCCATCGTCGCGAGCGGAACGGCGACGATCGAAGCCGCGCTGCTTGGGACGCCCATGGTCGTGATCTACAGGGTGACGCCCGTTACCGCGGCGATCTTGCGACGAATGATCCACACGCCGTTTATCGGAATGGTGAATCTGATCGCCGGAAGGCGCGTGGTGCCCGAGCTGATTCAGGACGATTTCACGCCTGTCGCGGTCGAAGCCGAAGTGCGCCGGCTCCTTGAATCCCAGGCGGCGCGCGAGGATGTGAAAGCGGGCCTGGCTGAAGTGCGCTCCAAACTTGGTCCGGGCGGCGCTATTGCGCGCGCCGCGGACGTTTTTGCGCGGATGCTGTAAGCTC